>ERZ1026792.293-NODE-293-length-45540-cov-6.165129_pt1 | contig 45540 bp, 37 predicted proteins | sample MGYA00520884_ERZ1026792 | MGnify/ENA primary metagenome ERZ1026792 (study PRJEB33270, sample SAMEA104284473) | anaerobic digester metagenome | biome: Anaerobic digester microbiome; feature: mesophilic sludge digester; material: Anaerobic digester biomass | place... | reverse complement strand
AACTGAGGCTGGCGGCCAAGTGGTCACGGAGGAGGGCGAGCCATTCGGCTTGGTCGGCAGTGAAGGTGCGCCCAGCCTGCTGCTGTTGGGCCATCCACCCATCGAACCGCTCGCGTACCCGCTGGGGCCACGGCTCTAGTTGGTCATCGACTCCGAGAGCAAACCTGACCAACGACACCAGGTTGGTCAGCACGGTGCCGGCGGACCCACGGACTTTCGAATCGTCGAGCGTCTCGTAGGCCTCCCACAACTTCTCGGGGGTCCAGCGGTGAGGCGGCTTGCCGATGGCGTCGGCCAGCGCCTTGATGTCTGCGTAGGTGGGCCGTTGGGTGTAGGGCTTGGAGAAGTACGCCTGAAACCCGGTGATCTCGTCCTGGTTGTCTTCGAGGTTCTGGCGGAACGACTGGACGGTCTCCCTCGCCCGGGACTCGGCGTCGACCACGAAGTCGGCTCGAACCACCGTGTCCTTACTGATCTCGTCGATCATCTGCTCGACGCTTCGCTGGACGTTCTCTAGCTCGTCGCACAACTCCGGGTTGGACGCGATCGGGAAAAGGGCCTGCTCGAACATCTTCTTCCTGGTGGCTTCCACCGCCGCTTCGTCCGGCGCCGCGGCGCCGCTGTCCATCTGCGCTTCGGCCAACTGCCGATCGGGATCGATCGCATCCACCAACTGGTGGGCCAGATCGTTGAGGGAGACCGTGGCAATCTCTTCCAGCCGCTTCCGGTCATCGGCGGCAATCCGTCCGTCCAGCCGTGCCAAGCGTGAGGCCAGCGATGACACGAGGTCCTCGCTGACATGCCCCAGACGGGCCTGATGCAGAAGCTTGGCCAGAGGTACACCCCGCTTGCGTTCCAACGGCGTCGAGTCGCTGAGCTTCGTTTCGGTGACGCCGACGGCATCGATCAGGACGAACCGGTCCTTCGTGACCGCGTCGGGGGTGACTGCCTGGAGTGCATCGGGATCGATCGTCCGGACCCCGCGCCCTTTCATCTGCTCGAAGAAGTTGCGTGACCGCACCATGCGCATAAACAGCACGGCCTCGATCGGCTTCACGTCGGTGCCGGTGGCGATCATGTCGACCGTGACGGCGATGCGCGGGTTGTAGCTGGTGCGGAACGACTGGAGCAAGTCTTCGGGCTTGTTGCCGTCGGACGACTTGTAGGTGATCTTGGCGATGACGTCGTTGCCCTTACCGAACTCCTCCCGGGCGATGCGCACGATGTCCTCGGCGTGCGAGTCGTCCTTGGCGAAGATCAGCGTCTTGGGGATGTTGGCCAGGCGACCGTGGTCGTCGATGTCCCGGTTTGGGAACATCGCCGGCAGGTTGTCCCGGAACGCCTTCACGACGGTTCGGATCTGATCCTTCGAGACCACCTTGCGATCGAGTGCCCGCTGGTCGTAGGTGAGATCCTCGTCGACCGCCTCCAACCTCTCCTGACGGGTCTCCCGGTTGCGGAAGGACGTGACGTACCCCTGGCCACCTTCGATGGTCGACCCGCTCTCGGTGATCGCCGTCGACAGCCGAAACACGTCGAAGTCGACGTTGACCCCGTCGGCGACAGCCTGGGGAAATCCGTACTCCATCACCAGGTTCTGATTGAAGAACCCGAATGTCTGCTTGCCGGGGGTGGCGGTGAGGCCGATGAGGAAGGCGTCGAAGTACTCGAGCACCTGGCGCCACACGCCGTAGATCGAGCGATGGCACTCGTCGACGATGATCACATCGAAGGCTTCGATCGGGAGATGCTCGTTGTAGTCGACCTCCACGGTGCGCTGGGGCTCGTGGTCGAAGGTGGAGTGTTCGTCGAGGTCCTCGTCGAAGGTGTCGTCGCCGCGCAGGATCGAATACACCCGCTGGATGGTGCTGATGCACACCTTCGACACCGGGTCGACGACGTTCGACGTCAGATGTTGCACGTTGTAGAGCTCGTTGAACTTGCGACCCGTGCCGGGGACGTCGAAGCCGTGGAACTCCTTGAGCGTCTGCTTGCCCAGGTTGCCGCGGTCGACCAGGAACAGGATGCGCTTCGCTCCGCCCTGGGTGATCAACCGCTCGGCGATGTTGGCCGCAGCGAACGTCTTGCCAGAACCGGTTGCCATCTGGATGAGAGCCCGCGGGCGGTTGTTCTGGAGCGAGGTCTCGAGGTTGGTGATCGCCTCGTGCTGGGCATCGCGCAGCCACGGGGTCTGCTCCTTGGGAGGCAGCGGCTCGATGTCGTGCACACCTGCACGCAACGATCCGTGGCGGTGGTAACGGTCGTTCTCGACCATGTCGTCGAGCGATTCGGGCCGATGGAACCAGAACACCCGGCGTGCGGTGGGTTCAGGATCGAAGCGACAGGTGAACCACGTCTCGTCGCCCGTCGACTCATATCCGAACGGGAGGTGCCCGTTGATCAGGTGCGTCTGCAACTCCTCGGGGATGCTCGACTGATACTTGACCGTCTGCCACTCGACGCCAGCCAGTGTCGTGCCCTGCTTCTTGGCCTCGATCACGCCCACGGCCTGGCGATTGATGAACAACACGTAGTCGGCTGGGCCGGCGTTGGTGACCAGTTCCCGTACCGCCACCCCGACGCCTGCGTACAGGTTGACGCTCTTGTAGTCCTGCACCACCCAGCCGGCGCGCTGCAGCATCTCGTCGATGCGGGCGCGTGCCTTGTTCTCGGGGGCGATGTAGTCGTCCAGTTCGGCGGGAACCATCGATGGCAACCCTACGAGGTCGACCCGAACCGAGCCGGATCGGGTTCAGGCCTCTGAAGCAACGACAGATCGCGAGACCCGAGGTACGCGTCAGCTCGGCCCGTAGACCGACAAGGCAATCATCAGGCCCGCGATCGACACCATCGCGCTGAGCAAAACGGTGAGTTGGTGCCGCATGGCCTTCTCAAGTTCGCCTCTGACTCGATCGACCTTGGCGCTCACCTCAGCGACCTCGGCGCGCACCATGAACTCGAGCTTCTCCGTCTGATGGTCGAGGTCCCGTTTGGTGGCGACATCGGCCCAGCCCACGGGAGGGAGTAGCTCCATCATGGTGGTGGCCCCCTTCTCGCCAACGGCATCGTCGAGTTGCTGGTGGAGATGATATCGGGATTCTTCGGTGACGGTCATGACATGGCTCCTTGATCGAGGTGGCATCCGAACAAGGAGGACGTCGGGTCCTCTGACCGAGCGACCATCCATCAGCGGGCGGGCCGCGTCTCACGTTTCCCAACGTACGCCGGGGCTGTGACATCCAAGGAGAGCGGGTGGTGCGCCAGCCCGCGCCGAAGACCGACAAGCCGTTCGCCAGACCAGCGAGTAGCACCATCGCAGCAGTTCCATCATGACGGTGACCCCTTCTCGCCCACGGCTCCATCGAGTTACTGATGGAGGTGCTCCCTGGCCTTTTCGATCATGGTCGTCGTATTGGAGAGGCGTCATCGGTCGCCATCCGATTCTGAGGCCGATGCATCGGTGCCATAAACGCAGCCATCCGGTCCACACATGCCTGGTAGGTCGCTTTCGTACCGCGCCGCTTCCGGGCGAGGCCTGCCTCGATCAGCCGGTTGAGGTCCCGCGGCACCATCCGATCCCCCGCCCGAGCGTATGTTTGGGCCACCGCGGGGGTGATCAGCTTGATCTCGTCCTGGGTCAACCATCCCAGCGTGGACATCGCAAGCACCAACTCCCGTTGACGGTCGGCAGCCTTGCCTGACGGATAGCGGCTCATCACCTCGTTGACGTAGTTGATCCAGGCAACACCCAACTGCTGTTGGCGAACAGTGTCGATCTCATCACGGATTCCGTCGACAAACCCCTCGGTTGCGTAGGCCACGAAGTCGACGATGCTGCTGGTCTTGCTGGCCCGATCGAGTTCTCGGTAGTACTGGTCGCAAGTCAGGTTGTAGTGATTGGAAAGCAGGTGGGCTGCGGGCAGCGGCACTTTGCCCGACCTGGCGAGGATCAGGAACTCAACCAGGCGGGCGGTGCGGCCGTTGCCGTCGCCGAACGGGTGAATCCACGCCAGGTAGAGGTGGGCCATCATCGCCCGCACCAACATCAGCGAGAAGTCGATCGATGCGTCCTCGTTCTTGAAGTCCGGGCCTTCCAGCCACTCGCAGAGCCGTTGGAGGAGAAACTCGCAGTCGTCCGCCGGTGCACCCCGGTACGGCCCGACGACAACGGAATGCTCGCGGAGCTCGCCGGGCACTGCACCGTCATTGAGCTGGTCGTCGAGGCCGTGCAGAACCTTGCTGTTGTAGTCGCGGATCAGGTCGACGGTGAGCCTCGGGTACTTCCCTCCCTGCACCTCAGCATCGATCGCCCCCTCGATTGCCGTAGTGGCCTGGGCCCCCCTGATCAGCGTCACACGGTTGAGCTCTTCAGCCAGAGCTGGATGGAGCGGTGCTCCAGCGAGGTGCTGGCACTTGGACCTCGCCTCCCCCATCAGTAGCCAGGACCTCGGGCCCATGTCGTTGATCTGTTTCAAGTTGAAGGTAAGCCACGGATGGGACTGCTCATACGGCCTCGGCATCAACCCGCCCTACCCAACCTGCCCCCTGTTTTGTCCATCGCCTTGTCACTTCGTTCGACTCGCCGCTTGACCGGTCAGAGTGACGCTTTGGTTGATACGGGGAAGGTAGACCTCCACCAGCAGCCCGCCGCCGGGTCGGTCGGCCAGGCTGAGTCCGCCACCGGAGGCTTCGGCCAACCCGAGCGCAATCGGCAGCCCCAGGCCGGTGCCAGGCGTCGCCTGGCCACCCCGCCAGAACCGTTCGAGGGCCCGAACCTTGTGTTCGTCGTCCAGGCCAGGACCCTGGTCGGCCACCGTCAACCGAACCCGATCCTCGGCCCGCTCCAACGTCACGGTCACCTCGCCGCCGGCCGGGCTGACCGCCAGCGCGTTGTCCAACAGGTTGTCCAGGATCTGCTCGACCGAACCGGGCACCACCGAGGCCCACACGGCCCCCTCGGGGCGATCGAGGCGCAACGCCACGTCGGCGCCGTCGGCCATCGCCGACCAGGTGTCGATGCGGTCGGTGGCGATGACGCCCACGTCGGTGCGTTCGGCGGGAGGCGGCTGATCGGCACGGGCCAGCTTCAGCAGATCGCTCACCAGGTCGGAGAGGCGCCGGGTTTCGTCGATCGCCGCCTCCACCTCGGCGCCCTGGCCGCTCTCCCCCAGCTCGGCGGCCAGGTTCTCCAACCGCAGCCGTAGCGCTGTCAACGGGCTGCGCAGCTGGTGGGACGCATCGCCGACGAAGGCCCGCTGGGCGCTCAGCAGTTCGTCGAGACGGGTGGCCATCACCCCCATCGCGTCGGCCAGCGCAACGATCTCCTCCGGTGAATCGGCGGGAATGGGCTCCACGCTCAGATCGCCATCGGCGAACCGGCGGGCCGAGGCCTGCAGCTCACGAAGCGGCCTGGTGACCGAACGGGCCACCGCCCAACCGATCACCCCCACCGCGCCCAACACCACGGCGGCAACCGCCGCCAACGACAGCCAGAACCGGTGGACCCGCTCGGCCACCTCGTGGGCATCCAACGTCAGGCGCAGCATGCCGTGCACGCTGCCGCCCGAAGCGATGGGCACCGCCACGTAGAGCAGGTCGGTGTTGAGCGTCGTGGAGTGTCGGATGCCCGAGGCCCGCTCGCCGCGCAGCGCCTGTGCGACCTCCGGGCGGGTGGAGAAGTCGCGATCTACCGCGGCGGCGGTGTCCAACACCGAAATGCCGTTGCTGTCGGTGACCACCACCCGTGCCCCGGTGCGCTCGGCGAACCGCTCGGCCTGGGAGGGGTCGATGGGTGCGCCGCCGTCCAGAACGTCCTCGTAGTACGAGGCGAGCACGACGGCGTCGCCCTCGGCAGCGGCGGTGAAGCGATCCTCCTCACGTTGGGAATAGAAGAACGCGAGCGGAAGCTCCAACGCCAACAGCACCACCACCGTCACGGCGAGATAGCCCAGCAGCAACCGGCGGGTCAACGGTCGTCGCCCAGGTCGACCAACCGAAACCCCACGCCCCGGACCGTCTCGATCAGCTCCGGCGCCAACTTTTTGCGCAGCGACGCCATGTGCACGTCCAGGGTTTTGGTCGAACCCCACCAGTGCTCGTCCCACACCGAGTCGATGAGGTGTTCGCGGGTGAGCACCGCCCCGGGGTCGGAGGCCAACTCGACGAGCAGTTCGTACTCCTTGGGGGTGAGCGACACGTTGACCCCTCCATAGGTGACCTGCCGGGTGCGCTGATCGAGCGTCAGGGGGCCCAGCAGCACCCGACTGTCGGTCCGTACCTCCGCCTCGCCGCCGGTGCGGCGAAGCACCGCGCGAATACGGGCCACCAGCTCGCGAAAGCCGAACGGCTTGACCACGTAGTCGTCGGCGCCGAGCTCCAGAAGCAGCACCCGGTCGATCTCCTCACCGCGGGCCGACACCACGATGATCGGCACGGCCGACTCGGCCCGAAGGCGACGACACACCTCCCGCCCGTCCAGGTCGGGCAACCCCAGGTCCAACAGCACCAGGTCGGCGGCGGGAGCGGCCAGGGCGTCGGCGCCGTTGGTCACCAGACGCACGTCGAAGCCCTCGCGCTCCAAGCCGGACCGCAGCGGCTCGCCGATGGCAGGGTCGTCCTCGACGACCAGCAGGTTCACCCCGTCACCCTGCCACGCACGGCGGCCGCCCCGGCGATCTTTGTCAAACCTTTACCTTCGCCTGGGCCGACGCTGTCGATCCGATCTCTACGTTGATGCCCGAACCCGGGACGGCACGACCGCCGGTCCGGTTGTGGCTCCCGAAAGGACCTGCTGTGTTGAAGAAGCGCACCGTCGTCACCTCGTTATCGATCGCCGCCATCGTCCTCGCAGGCGGCGCAGCGGTCGCCGCCAACGTCGGCATCCTCAGCGCCGCCGACGACACCCCGATCGGCACCCTGTCCGCTCAGGCCGACATGGCCGGTGTGGCGCCTACGTCACCGCCCAGCACCTCCACCGCCACGTCGGCCGACGCCCCGCAGCGATTTGCGGTGGAAAACGCCGGGCAGGTCGAGGTGCTGCGCAACGGGTCCAAGCTGGCGCTGGGCGAGGTGGTGCCGTCGGCTGGATGGCAGGCCCGGCCCGGGACCGTCACCTCCGACTCGGCCGACGTGACCTTCACCTCGGGGGCCGACCAGCTGGTGTTCACCGCCACGTTGGCCGGCGATGGCACCATCACCGGCGCGGCGAAGCGCCCGGGGCAAACATCCGAGCCAATCCCCCAGGCCACCGCAGCATCGACGGCCCAAGGCCACGATGACGATCACGCCGACTCCGACCACGACCAGGCCGACCACGACGACGATCATTCCAAGAGTGACCACGACAAGTCCGGCCACGACAGCAAGAACGACGACCACGACGGGAAAGACGACGATGACTGACCCCGGAAACCCGACAGCTCAACAGCGACGCCTTGCCGAGCTACAGGCCCGACGGCCGAAGGCCAAGCGACGCCACCCCGCCCGTGCCAGCCGCATCGCAGTGCTCGGCCTGAGCACCACCGCAATGTTTGGCATCGTGGCCAAGCTGGGCGTCGATGCCAACAGCCAGACGGTCGCCACCACCGGCACGCCAAGCGCCCAGGCTGCGACGGTGCCGGCCGGCAATGCCGCGGCGACGCTCACCGACCGGTCGGCCGAGGCCGCCATCGACGCCGAGCTGGCAAACGCCACGGTGGTCACCGCTCCCCCCATCCGGGTGACCGTCCCGCCGGCCGGGGACGCCGGAACGCTCAGCCCCTCGAGCTCGTCGTCTGCGTACGACCCAAGCTCCTACAGGCCCACCCCTGTTGGTGCTGCCATGCCACGTCCCGCTCCAGCACCGGTCCGGACCAGTGGCAGCAACTGAGACCACGTTCCGTGCCATGGCCAGCTCGGTCGTGATCATCACGCTCGACGGTCCGGCATCGGCGGGCCGGGACGCTCGCCTCCGGCTAATCGAGTTGGAGGCGCTCTGGAGCCGCTTCGCTCCGGGCAGCGACATCGACCGGCTCAACACGGCGGCGGGCTCACCAGTTCCGGTCAGCCGCTCGACGATCACGTTGCTGCAGACGATGGTTGCGGCGGCCAACGCGACGGGAGGCCGCTACGACCCCACGGTGCTGCCTGCGCTGCTCGAGGCCGGCTACCGGGCCAGCATCGACGACGCCGACCGCATCACCACGCTGCCGTCGGGGCCCCATCGAAGCTGCGTCGGGATGAGCGAGGTGCACATCGATGGCGATGCGAGCACGGTGACGCTTCCACCGGACGTGGCCATCGACCCCGGAGGCATCGGGAAGGGCCTCGCCGCCGACCTGGTCGCCGAGCAACTGGTGCTCGACGGAGCGGCCGGGGCACTCGTCAGCATCGGCGGGGACCTGGCGGTCGCCGGCGAGTCACCCCAGGGGCACGGATGGGAGGTGGAGGTGGAGGATCCCCACAGGCCCGTCGATGCGCTGGCGCACCTGGCAGTGCCCGCCGGCGGCGTGGCCACCTCGTCCACGATCAGCCGACGCTGGTGCGTGGACGGCACGATCACCCACCATGTGATCGACCCTCGCACCGGCGTCGCCTCGACCACCGACCTGGTTGCGGTCACCGTCGTTGCGCCCCGGGCCTGGCTGGCCGAGGCCCACGCCACCGGTGCGTTGCTCGGCGGGCGCGGCCAGGTGCTGGAGTACGCCAGGGAGCACCGCCTGGAAGCACTGGCCGTCGATGTGGAGGGCCGGGTGTTGACCACCGACGGTCTTGAGCCCACCCTGACCCGTCCGATCCTGAGCCGTCCCATCCCATCGTTGCGCGAGGAGGTTCGGTCATGAACAGTCAGGTGTGGTGGTTCGTCACCCGGGCGTCGGGAATGGTCGCCTGGGTGCTGCTGACCGCAACCGTGCTGTGGGGCATCCTGCTGCCCGCAAAGATGTTTCCCAAGCAGCGTCCGGCCTGGATCCTGGACCTCCACCGCTGGATGGCCGGCCTCACCATCGGGTTTCTCGCAGTCCACCTGGGATCGCTGGTCGCCGACAGCTACCTGCACTTCAGCCTCACCGGGCTGTTGGTGCCCGGCCAGTCCGAGTACCGGACGTGGGCGGTGGCGCTCGGCATCCTCGCCATGTGGCTTCTGCTCATCGTCGAGCTGACATCGCTGGCCAAGAAGCACCTGCCCCGTCGGGCGTGGCACGCCGTCCACCTGTTCAGCTACGCCGCGTTCATGTTGACGAGCCTGCACGGCGTACTGGCCGGCACCGACGCCGCCAACCCGTTGTTCCTCGCCACCACGATCGCTGCGGTGGTGGCGGTGGTGTTCGCCACCGTGTACCGGGTGATCACCCGCCGGGAGCGTGGCCGGCGTGTCAGGCGCCTGGATCCAACGGCAGCGGCCCGTTAGTGAGGACCGAAGATCGACAGCGCGATCAGGATGCCTGCCACCGAGAACAGGGCGCTGAGCAGCACGGCGAGCGGTCGCCGCATGGCCGACTCGAAATCAGCCCGGACTCGAAGGCCGGAATTCTCGATCTTGTGCTCCAGCAGCTCGCGAAGTTGATCAAGATCCCGCTTGGTGGCGACGTCAGCCGAACCCACAGGCGGAAGCATCTCCATCATCGTGCTGGCCCCCCTTTCACCTACGACATCATCCAGCTGTTGGTGTAAACGGTACCGCTGCAAGTCCGCCTGCCAGACGGTCGAAGGAGGCTTTGACCAGATCGGGCAGCGGTTCCTGGTGGCCGGTCAGGATCCAGTGGCTGATTGACGATCGCATGCAGGCCAACGCGGTCGCGGCCATGAGCCGGGGCGTGACGTCGTCGGCGCCGGCGCCGCTTCGTCGGGACAGGACATCGGCCACGGCGCTTTCCCACCCTGCTTGAAGTTGGAGGCTGCGGGCCTGGACCGACGGGTTGACGGCCATAATCGCGAAGCGGCGGATGAGCTGGACGCGTTCGGCCTCGTAATCGGCGGCGACCGTTGCGAACGAGGTGCTCAGCGCCAGCCAGGGAGGTTCGGCCGGCGGGCGGCGGGCGAGTTCGTTCGTGGTGCGTTCAAGCCGATCGGCGTAATCGGCCAGCACCACGTCCTCCTTGGTCGGGAAATAGGCAAAGAACGTGCGCGGCGCAATGTCGGCCGCAGCGGCGATGTCGTCGATGGTGGTGGCATCAAACCCGTTGGCTTCGAATCGGTCGATTGCCACCGCCTCGATGCGTTGTCGCCGTTCCCGCTTCTTGCGTTCTCGCAATCCCAGTTCACCTTGCACCCTCCGATCTTGACATTTCGACGCAGCTCCCGCAATACTGCAGTCACTGCACTTTTATTGACGCTCGCTCGCTCGCCACTTCAAGAGGAGTCACCATGTCAACCTGGCTGTACCGAATTGGGCGGTTCGCTGATCGGCGGAGGTTCTGGGTCATCGGTGCGTGGCTGATCCTCGCCGTGACCGCAGTGGGCATCAATCGGGTCGGAGGCGGCGGAACCGTCGACAACTTCGAGGTTCCGGGCGTCGAATCCCAGGCGGCGATCGACCTGCTGAAGGCGCGTTTCCCCGAGCGGGCCGGGGCCACCGCCATGTTGGTGTTTCATGTATCCGACGGGGTGGTCACCGACCCGAAGAATGCTGCCGGGATCGAGCAGACCATGGCCGAGGTTCGCTCCCTGGACCACGTGCTGACAGCGACCGATCCGCTGACCGGACCGATGTCGAAATCGCCCGACGGCGCCACCGCGTTTGCGGCGGTCCAATACGACCGCTCGACCGCCGACTTGGGTCATCCGGCCGTGGAGGCGCTGACCAAGACCGCCACTCCGGCCACAACGGCCGGAGTCCAGGTGGAGTTTGGAGGCGAACTGCCGACGGTGCTGAAGGAGCGGACGACCGGACCTGCCGAGATGATCGGCATGATCGCCGCCCTGATCATTCTGTTTGTGACCTTCCGCAGCGTCATTGCCTCGGTCATGCCCCTCGGTGCAGCCGTCGCAGGCCTGGTCGTCGGGTTGTCGCTGGTCGGATTGCTCGGCGCCTGGATCAATATTCCATCGGTGGCGCCGCGGCTGGGCACGATGATCGGCCTCGGGGTCGGGATCGACTACGCGTTGTTCATCCTGAGCCGCCATCGCGACAACCTTGACGCCGGCCTTTCCAATTCGGAATCGATTGGGCAGACAAACGCCACCGCCGGCGAGGCGGTCGTCGTGGCAGGAGGCACCGTCGTGGTGGCCATTCTCGGACTGCAGCTCGCCGGAATCCCCTTTGTGGCTGCACTCGGCTACTCGGCGTCCCTGGTGGTGGCCGTAGCCGTGGCGGTGGCCATCACGTTGCTGCCGGCAGTGCTCGGCGTGGTCGGCCGGCGGGTGCTGCCAAGGTCGCACCGCCAGGTCGAGGTTCGTCGGCCCGTCGGCACCAAGCCGGTCGACACGACCGGGACCGACGGAACACACAGCGGTTGGGTGCGATGGGCCCACTGGGTGGCCTATCACCCCTGGCGATCGGCGATCACCGCCACCTTCGTGTTACTGCTCCTGGCGGTGCCGATGCTCGATATGCGGCTCGGCCAGGCCGACGCCGGCACCGATCCTGTCAGCACCACGCACCGGCGGGCGTACGATCTGCTCGCCAACGGATTCGGCGCCGGGTTCAACGGACCGCTCTTGGTGGTGGTCGACCTCGGCACCTCGGCCGACGCGTCGGCCGACGCGTTGGTGCTCGACCGCATCGCCACCTCCATCAGAAACGATCCCGGCGTTCGGGTGGCCTCGCCGGCATCGGTCAACGAAGCAGGCGACACAGCCCTGATCACCGCCATCCCCACGACCAAACCCCAGGATCAGGCAACCAGCGGCCTGGTGCACCGCCTCCGGCGCACCACGTTGCCCACCGCGACCGCCGGCACCGACGCCAAGGCCCTGGTCGGGGGTCCGACCGCAGGTTTCATCGACCAGTCCGACAAGATCTCGGCACGGCTCCCTTGGTTCATCCTCGCCGTCGTCTCGCTGTCGTTTCTGCTGCTGATGGCGGTGTTCAGGTCGGTGTTGGTGCCGTTGAAGGCGGCGCTGCTGAACCTGCTGTCAATCGGCGCCGCCTACGGCGTGGTGGTCGCCGTGTTCCAGTGGGGCTGGGGCAGGTCGCTGATCGGGTTGGATGAGGCGGTGCCGATCGCCTCGTTCGTGCCGATGATGATGTTCGCCATCCTGTTCGGGCTGTCGATGGACTACGAGGTCTTCATCCTGTCCCGCATCCGGGAGGAGTACCACGGGGGGCACAGCAACATCGACAGCGTGGTCGAGGGCCTCGGCGCCACTGCCAAGGTGATCAGCGCCGCCGCCTTGATCATGATCAGCGTGTTCCTCGGGTTCGTCGCCGGCGACGATCCGGTGGTCAAGATGATGGGCGTCGGGCTCGCAACCGCCGTTGCGGTCGACGCCACGATCGTTCGCATGGTGCTCGTGCCTGCCACGATGACGCTGGTGGGCGACGCCAACTGGTGGTTGCCCAAGTGGCTCGACCGGCTCCTTCCACGCCTCGAACTCGATCGACCGCCAAGCCACGAGGCCACCGACTGACCGGACGAACGAAGTCCGCCGCAGCTACTTCGAGCCGTAGCGCAAGGTGGCGTCGGAACGCTCGCCACCGTCGCGCCGAGCCTTGAGGTCGGCCCAAAGTTCGTCGACGGCCTCGACGAGCGCCGAGTGATCCCCCGAGTTGTCGATCACCCAGTCGGCCAGCTTGCGCCGCTCCTCGCGGGAGGCCTGAGCCGCGACGCGTTTGCGAGCGTCGGTCTCGTCAAAGTCGCGATGACGAACCAGACGATCGACGGCCGCCTCGGGGTCGACGTCCACCACGACAACCCCGGCCAAACCGGCGAGGCCCGACTCGGTGAGCAGCGGCACGTCCATGATCACCACGTGGTCGGTTTCGGCCTGCGCCAACACGCGGTTTGCCAGTTCGGTGCGCACGGCAGGATGGACGATGGCGTTCAGGTCGGCAAGCGCCGCCTCATCACCGAACACCTCGTTGGCCACCGCCGCACGGTCGAGGCTGCCGTCCTCGTTGAGGATCTCCTCACCGAAGCGCTCCACCATGGCAACCAGTACCGGCTGCCCTGGGGCCTGCAACTCGTGCACCACAGCGTCAGCATCGACCAGCACCGCCCCCCGCTCCACCAGCAGCCCCGCCACCGTCGACTTGCCCGACCCGATTCCGCCCGTCAATCCAACCAACAACATGGCGGGCGACGGTAGCAGCCACACCACTGTTGACCTCAGATGTGGCGCTCCCCTGCCGATGGACTCCCGGGCAGGTTGTCCGGCCTGCATCTCGCCACCTCCGTCGTGGTCGACGGCATCTCCCAAACGAGGCCCATGGGAACCAACTGGTCCACAGCCGACCCCGAACCGCCTTACCAGGAGTGCCCCGTGGCGGTACCTGATCATCTGGTGCTGGCAGCGCTCAATTCGCTGGAGCGCCAAGCCGCAGTCTTGCCTGAGCCCGCCAACGTCCGCCTGCGCTCCAACCCCCTACTCTCAGCTGCAGGGGAGATCGACAACGCACGCCTCTGCAGGCTGCTGCGAAACGAGGGCGCTGACGAAGAGCGCAGCCGCATCGCCCGAGACCTGCACGACCGCATGGGCGAGGCACTGGCACTGCTGGGCTTCGAGATGGACCTCGTGCTGGCTCAGGCGTCACCAGACAGCGATGCGCCTGGCACACTTGCTGACGACCTCAGACGGTTGCGCGGCCGCCAGCGCGAGGTGGTGCAGGAGCTGCGCAACATCTTGCACGACGCGCGAGCCGAAACCTCCGCCGGGGATGGACCGGCCGCGGCCGTGGCCCAGTATGCCGAACGGATGACCGAACGGACGGGCCTGCGCTTCGACCTCGAACTGGATGCCCGGCTACGCCTGCCTGCCCAGCAGGAACGCGAGGTGTGTCGCATCGCCCAGGAGGCCATGACCAATGTGGAGCGCCACGCTCGAGCCACCTCCGTGAAGGTTTCGTGGGTGAAGCGGGACGGTTGTGCGGAACTACGCGTGCTCGATGACGGCCGGGGCTTCACTCCCGGGCAATCCGGCCGAAGGAACACGTACGGCCTGCTCGGCATGAGGGAACGCGCTTCAGTCATCGGAGCAACGCTTTCAGTCGAGCAAGGATCGGGCCAGGGAACCCTGGTGCGGTGCTCGTTGCCGGTCCTATCCCCCGAGACGGGCTCGGGGGCACCAACACCAAAAGGTAGGCCCACATGACCATCCGACTCATACTGGCGGACGACCATCGAATGCTTCGAGAAGGACTGACCCATTCGATGGTCGACGCAGGTTTCGATGTCGTCGCCCAGGCCGGCGATGGGGCCGAAGCGGTTCGCCTGGCGGAACGTTATGCACCCGATGTGGTGTTGATGGACGTGTCGATGTCGACAACCGACGGGGTGGAGGCATGCCGGCAGATGCGCTCGATCGTGCCCAACACCCGCGTGGTCATGCTGACGATGCACACGGATCCGGAGACGCTCAGCGCCGCGCTGCGCGCCGGAGCCGTTGGATATCTCGTCAAGGACTGCACCACCGATGAGGTCGCCGAAGCCGTGCGTCTGGCCGCCAACGGCGACACCGTGTTGTCTCCGCAGCTGGCAGAGTCGCTCTTGGCCGAGGTTCGCAGGCTGAACGAGCCCCAACACCCGGTTTCCGAGGAGCGCATCGTCAGCGAGCGTGAGGAGGAGGTGCTCCAATTGATCACAGATGGAGGCTCCACCCCCGAGGTGGCCGCCAAGATGTACATCTCTCAAAAGACGGTGAAGAACCACCTCGCATCCATCTACCAGAAGCTTGGCGCCCGGGATCGCACGCAGGCCGTGCTCGCCGCCATGCGGTTGGGCATCGTGACGTTGAATTAGCACACTCAGCAATGACGCCTCTACCCGCAGCTCCACGGGCACCAGGTGCGTCGTCGTGCCATGGGCTCCACCAGCAGCGGGTTGTTGCAGACCAACAGCGGCCCGGGCGCCCCACCACCTGGGAGCTGCCATTCGGCTCGACGGCGTAGGATGATCCCGTCGCCCCCGTGCGACGCACCTGCCGAAACACTTCACCTGAGGGGATCACATGGCCGTCACCGCCAGCACGCCGATCGAACTTGTCAACGCCGCCTACGCCCGTTTCGACGAGCGGATCGATGCCGCCCGCACCCGGCTCGGCCACCCGCTGACACTGGCCGAGAAGATCCTGATCGCGCACCTGGCAGACCCCGACGCGGAGATCGAACGCGGGGGCACCTACAACGACCTGAATCCCGACCGGGTGGCGATGCAGGACGCCACCGCCCAGATGGCGCTCCTCCAGTTCGTCACCGCGGGCCTCCCCCAGGTGGCGGTGCCCTCCACCGTGCACTGTGACCACCTGATCCAGGCCAAGGAGAACGCCCACGTCGACCTGCTCGCCGCTGAGGAGACCAACGCCGAGGTCTACGACTTCCTCGAGTCGGTGTCCGCCAAGTACGGCCTGGGCTTTTGGAAGCCGGGCGCCGGCATCATCCACCAGGTGGTGCTCGAGAACTACGCCTTTCCCGGCGGCATGATGATCGGCACCGACAGCCACACTCCCAACGCCGGCGGCCTGGGCATGGTGGCGATCGGCGTCGGCGGCGCCGACGCAGTGGACGTCATGACCGGCTTCCCCTTCAACGTGCGCTGGCCCCGCCTGATCGGTGTGCACCTCACCGGAGAGCTCAACGGCTGGGCCTCCCCCAAGGACATCATCTTGAAGGTGGCAGACATCCTCACCGTCAAGGGCGGCACCGGCGCCATCGTGGAGTATTTCGGTCCTGGCGCCGCCAGCATCTCCGCCACCGGCAAGGGCACGATCTGCAACATGGGCGCAGAGATTGGCGCCACCACCTCCTTGTTCGGCTACGACGACGCCATGGCCCGTTACCTGAAGGCCACCGGACGCGAGGCCATCGCCGATGCCGCCAACGCCGTCGCGCATCACCTGCGCTCCGACGACGAGGTGCTCGCCAACCCTGCCGATCACTTTGACGAGGTGGTCGAGATCGACCTCAGCACGTTGCAGCCCCACATCAACGGGCCCTTCACCCCCGACCTGGCCCGCGAGGTGGGCGAGTTGGGCGCCGAGGCGCGCGAAAACGGTTGGCCACTCGAGGTGTCCTCCGCCTTGGTTGGCTCGTGCACCAACTCCTCGTACGAGGACATCACCCGGGCGGCGTCGATCCTGCGGCACGCTGCTGAAAACGGCTTGAGGGTCAAGACCGAACTGATGATCACGCCGGGCTCCGAGCAGGTGCGTGCCACGATCGAACGCGACGGCCTGCTTGAGACCTTCGAGGCCGCCGGAGCCACCGTGTTGGCCAACGCGTGCGGCCCCTGCATCGGTCAGTGGAACCGAACGGCGGTGTCCGAAGGCGAGAAGAACACCATCGTCAACAGTTACAACCGCAACTTCCCGAAGCGTAACGACGGCATCTCCACCACCCATGCATTCGTCACCAGCCCCGAGACCACCGTGGCGCTGGCTCTTGCCGGCACGTTGGACTTCAACCCGCTGACCGACACCCTCACCAACGACCAGGGTGAGGAGATCACGCTGGCCGTGCCTGTCGGCGAGGAACTGCCGGCCCGGGGGTTCGACCCCGGCGAGGCCGGTTTCATCGCACCTCCCGAGAACGCATCCGACATCGAGATCGTTGTCAGCCCCGACTCCGACCGCCTGCAGTTGCTGACGCCTTTCGAACCGTGGGACGGCCAGGACTTCGCCAAGCTGCCCGTGCTGCTGAAGGCTCAGGGAAAGGCCACCACCGACCACATTTCCATGGCGGGCAAATGGCTGAAGTACCGGGGACACCTTGAGAACATCTCCGGCAACCTGTTCAACGGCATCATCAACGCCTTCACCGGCGAGGCGGGCACCGGCAAGGATCCGCTTGACGGCGAGACCAAGACCTACCCCGACATCGCCAAGCACCTGGGCGAGTCCGGGGTGCGCTGGGTAGCCGTCGGCGATGAGAACTGGGGCGAGGGCTCGTCGCGCGAGCACGCCGCCATGGAGCCTCGATTTCGGGGTGCCGCCGCCATCCTGGTGCGCAGCTTCGCACGCATCCACGAGACCAACCTGAAGAAGCAGGGTGTGTTGGCGCTCACCTTCGACGACCCTGCCACCTACGACGCCATCGGCGAGGACGACACGATCTCGATCACCGGTCTGGCCGACCTGACGCCCGGCAGCAAGGTGCGTTGCGTGCTCAACCACCCGGATGGCTCAACCGAGGAGTTCCTCACCAATCAGACGATGTCTCCCGAGCACATCGCCTGGTTCAAGGCCGGGTCGGCACTCAACCTGATCCGCCAGGAGCTTGGCGGCGAGTAGCCGGCCGAGCGAGCCGGCGGGCTCCACTCAGGGTGGGGGCTACCTGGCGATGACCACCATGCGTTCCTCGGTCATTTCCCGGACCGCCCAGGCAGGACCCTCTTTGGTGTTGCCGGAGTCGCGGACGCCGCCGTAGGGCATTTGGTCGGTGCGGTAGGTGGGCACTTCGTTGACGCACACCCCCCCGTAGTCCAAGCGGTGGGCGGCCTCGATGCCGAGCGACAGGTCGTTGGTGAAAATGCCCGCCTGCAGCCCATACCGGGTGTCATTGGCCCAGGCGAACGCGTCGTTCACGTCGCTGTAGCGGGCCACACCCACCACCGGACCAAACACCTCGGTGCGGCTGACCGCCATGTCCACGTTGACATCCGTGAGCACGGTGGGCTTCAGCAGGCCGTCCGAAACATCGTCGCCGCCGATGACCGCCGTGGCACCTTCTGCGATCGCTTCGGTGACCGCACCGGCCACGCGGTTGGTCTCATCGCTGTCGATCAGGGCACTCACGTTGGTGGCATCGTCTGCCGGGTCGCCCACCACCAGCTCGGACACCTGCGCTTGGAATGCATCCAGAAACTCGTCGGCGACGTCCTGGTGGACGTAGACCCGTTGCACCGAGATGCAGGTCTGGCCGGAGTAGCCGTAGCCACCCGCGGTGATCCGCTTCGCGGCCAGCGCCACGTCCGCGTCCCGGTGCACGATGACCGGGGCGTTGTTGCCCAGCTCAAGCCCAACCCGCTTGCGGGGCGCATCGGCCCGAATGCCCCAGCCGACCTCTGGTGAACCGGTGAAGGTGATGGCCGCCACATCATCGTGTGTCACCAAGGCGTTGGCGACACGGCCCGGCACGGTCACCACGTTGAGCCACCCCGGCGGCAGCCCGGCGTCATCCTCGAGCATGGACGCCAGCAACAGCGCGGTCAACGGCGTGGACGACGCCGGCTTGAGCACCACCGGGCAGCCGGCGGCGATCGCCGGTGCCACCTTGTGACACACCAGGTTGAGCGGGAAGTTGAACGGTGAGATCGCACCGACCACACCGACGGGCATCCGTAGCGTAAAGCCCAGCTTGCCGAGGCCCGCCGACGATGCATCCATCGGCACCATCTCGCCGGTGAGGCCGCGGGCGGCGGCCGCCGAGAAGCGAAATGTGTCCACAGCCCGGGCGGCCTCCACGCGTGCGGTTGCGATGGGCTTGGCCGCCTCAGCACTGATCGACTGCGCAAACTCTTCGTGCCGCTCGGTCAGCGCAACTGCCGCCCGGTCGAGGATCTCGGCCCGTTCATGCGCCGCAGGAGCGCCGCCCCGGTGCCGATCAAGCGCCACGGCCACGGCGTTGTTGACGTCGGCCTCCGTGCCTTTGGGTACCCGTCCCAACTCTCGCCCGTCGTAGGGAGAGAAGACCGAGGTGTGATCATCGGCTTCCACGGCGGCGCCGTCGATCCTCATCGGTGTCACGTTGGTGCTCATGGTGTGCTCCCTCTACCGGCTGACGGAAGGTTGCTCTCGTCGAATCCGGGCGATTGTCGGTCTGTGATGGTGAGTTGGTGATACCCGATCTCGAACCTGGTCTACCCGCCGAAGTGGATCGAGTCGAGCCGCGTCGACGATGGCCCGCTCAGCTGTTGGTTGGGAAGCCCAGGTCGGTACCTCGGGTGGAGGGGTCGGCCCAGCGGGTGGTGACCACCTTGTTGCGGGTATAGAAGGCCACCCCTTCAGGCCCATAGATGTGGGTGTCACCAAACAGCGACTCCCCCCAACCACCGAAGGAGTGATAGGCCACCGGCACGGGGATGGCCACGTTCACGCCGACCATGCCGGCCTCCACCTCGGCGGTGAAGCGGCGGGCGGCCCCGCCATCGCGGGTGAAGATGGCCACTCCGTTGCCATAGCGGTTGGTGTTCACCAACTCGATGGCCGCCTCGTAGCTGGGTGCCCGCACGATGCACAGCACTGGACCAAACACCTCGTCGGTGTACACCGACATATGGGCGGCCACGTCGTCGATCAGCGTCGGGCCCAGCCAGTAGCCGTCGGGACTGCCCGACACCTCGCAGCTCCGACCGTCGACCACCAGCGTCGCCCCATCGGCCTCCGCCGCATCGATGTAGCCCCGAACCCGGTCGCGATGCATGGCGGTGACCAGCGGACCCATCTCGGAGGCCTCGTCCGAGCCAGGCCCGATGACGATGCCGCGCGTGCGTTCGGCGATCGCCTCCACCAGGTCGTCGCCAACCGGATCGACAGCCACCACCACCGAAATGGCCATGCAACGCTCGCCGGCCGAGCCGTAGCCGGCGTTGACCGCTGCGTCAGCGGCCGCATCCATGTCTGCGTCAGGCAACACGATCATGTGGTTCTTCGCACCGCCCAGGGCCTGCACCCGCATGCCGGTCACCGAAGCGGTCTCGTACACGTGTCGGGCAATCGGGGTGGAACCCACGAACGAGACTGCGTCCACCCCCGGATGGTGAAGCAGCGCGTTGACCACGTCGGCAGCGCCGTGCAGCACGGTGAAGACGCCCTCGGGCAGCCCGGCCTCCGCCCAGCATTCCGCCAGGATCATCGACGCCCCGGGGTCGCGCTCCGATGGCTTGAGGATGAACGCGTTGCCGCAGGCAATGGCCACCGGGCACATCCACAGCGGAACCATCGCCGGAAAATTAAAGGGCGTTATTCCGACGGTCACCCCAACGCTTTGTCGGATGGTGGTGACGTCGATGTCGGTGGATGCCCCCTCGGTGTGGGCGCCCGCCAACATCGACGGGATGCCACATGCAAACTCCACAACTTCGATGCCCCGCTGCAGTTCCCCCGCCGCGTCGGAGCGAACCTTGCCGTGCTGGTCGCTGATGACCATCGCCAGGTCGTCGGCCCTGCGCTTCAGTGCCTCGCGAAACGCAAACAGCACGGTGCTGCGCTTGGACAACGAAGTTCGGCTCCAGGCACCATGCGCCCGCCGAGCGGACGCCACCGCCGTGTCGACGTCCGCCGCCGAGGCCAGCCGAACCCGTGCCGCCACGACACCGCGTGCGGGGTCGAACACGTCGCCACATCGTTCGCCGGTACCGGGCCACCGTGTGTCGCCCAACCAATGGTCGATCACCGGAAGCGCCACGTCACCGGTGGTATCGCCGGCGGGTTGGTTGGTTTCACTCACGATCTTGTCCCCCATCGATGGTTCTGATGTATCAGTCATCCTGCCACGCAGTTCGTTTGCCGCGCCCGGGCCGAAGCAGTTTTTCCTTCGTTTCGGAGAGTTGCAGCACTAGATTTCGCTGCGTGCCCGCCCTGCTTGCGCCGACCTACTCCGAAACCGGATTGTGGCAGGCCCAGATGACGCCGCCCCCAGGTTCCCGTGAGGCGCTTCCCACCAAGGTGGACGTGGCCATCGTCGGCGCCGGGCTGTGCGGCCTGGCGGCCGCCGACACGCTGGCGGTTGCCGGGCGATCGGTGGTGGTCTTCGACCGCGAGCCGCTTTGCTGGGGTGCTTCCAGCCGCAACGGCGGCATGGTGATCCCCGAACTCAAGGCAGGTCCGGCATCGCTTGAGCAGCACTATGGCGAGCTGGCGCAGCGCATGTATGCCGAGGCCAACGACGCCTTCGACTTCATCGAGGCGACCATCGCCGGCGACGACGGTCGAGGGGGCATCGAGTGCAACTATCAGCGCAGTGGCCAGTTGTACCTGGCCCATACTCGCTCCCACGTTGGCGAATTGCGCGAGCAGGCTGCTGAGCATGCGGCACTGGGCGAGCCCGTTCGGTTCGTGCCCGCCAGTCGACTCTCGGAGGAGATCGGCAGTGAGGCGTTCTTCGGCGGCGTCGTGTTCGAGCGGACCGGCGGCCTCCATCCAGCCAGGTTCCACGCCGGGTTGGCCTCCCGGGCCATGACGGCCGGCGCCCAGGTGATCGACCGCACCGGTGTCACCGGACTTTCACGGCGCGGGGTCAGCCACCGGGTGGAGACCACCCGTGGCACCGTCGAGGCCGCCGACGTGATCGTGGCCACCAACGCCTACGCCGACGGCGCCACGCCCGCCCTGAAGCGCAAAGTGCTACCCGTGGGCAGCTACATCATCGCCACCGAGGTGCTCCCCGAAGAACTGGCCCACAGCATCAGCCCCACCGGGAGGATGATGGTGGACACCAAGAATTTCCTGTTTTACTGGCGCCTCACACCGGATCGGCGCCTGGCCTTCGGCGGACGTCGCAGCCTCGATCCCGTGGACGTACCCGAGGCCCGTGACTTCCTCTACGACGCGATGCTCCGAATCCACCCGCAGCTTGCGGGCACAGCGGTGGAGTACGCGTGGGGCGGCAACGTGGCGATCACGCTGGACCGGCTCCCCCACGTCGGACGTATTGACGGAGCCTGGTACGCCACCGGCTGCAACGGAAGCGGCGTGGCGATGAACACCTGGCTTGGTCACCGGCTGGGCGAGGTGCTGACCGGCCAGGCCCCGCCGCCGGCGCTGGCCGAACTGAAACACCGCAACGTGCCCCTGTCGTCGTGGCGTCATGCCTACCTGCCGCTCGTCAGCCGTTGGTTCGACGTCCAGGACCGGCGCTGAACAATCCGGTCAAGGTCCCACGGCGCCGCGGCGCCGGGTGGACCCAGGTGGCTCAGCTCTTCCCAGGAGCTTTGCCGGTACACAGCTCCACGAAGCGGGCGCCCTGTGCCTTGTAGTGGGCGATGATTGCGGGAAGCGCCTCGACGGTCGCTCTGCGCTCCCCACCCCCGTCATGGGCAAGAATCAGCTGCCGCTTCCCAGGTACGGTTGCCCTGGCAAGGATCCTGCCGCTGTCGCGAACCTTCCAGTCCTCGGTGTCGACGTCCCACCCCACCAGGCCAAGGCCCTGCTTCTTGGCCGCCCGCAGCGTGTCGTCATTGAACGAGCCGTACGGCGCCCTGGCGCACTGCACCGTGCCTGCACCAAGCAGATCGTCGATCACCTTGGTCGAGTTGGCCAGCTGTGCCTCCGCCGCAGCGGGAGTCAACGTCTTCAAGTCTTTGTGGTCCATCGTGTGACTGCCGATCGGGAAGCCGGCATCGGCGACCATCCGGGCATCGGCGGGACGCTCTTGGACGTTCATTCCCAGGAAGAAGAAGGTGGCAGGTACCTGCTCCTTTTTCAGGATCGCCAGGATCTCGGCGGTGTACTTCGAGGGCCCGTCGTCGAACGTCAGGGCCACCACCGGAGCCTGCTCCGCTTGGAGCATCGGCATCGTCATAAGGTCATGTACCTCGGAACCGGGCAGCGGGGCCGTTCCGTTCCAGATGCCACGTTCCGGCAGGATGGCCGCCTCGATCGCCCGCTTCTTCTCCTCAGCCAAACGTTTTTCCTCGGCCTCCCGTGCCAGCTTCTCGGCCCGAAGGACGAGCGCTTGTGCAACCGGGCCGCCGACGAGGGCCTGCGACGTCGCTTCGGGGAGCTCGCCGAGCACCGCCGGAGACGTCACCGACGCCAAGGAGGTCAGCACCGGCTCCGGACCGCTGGCCACTTCAGTGCGAGTGTCCGACTGAGTGACGCCCCGCCATCCAGCGGCGCTCAGCGTCACCACGATGACGCCGACAAGCGCCACTTTGATTGCAAGCAGGGGGCGGTTATCGGATCGTCCCAGCTGGGATGGGCTCTCCTCAACGCTCGTCCTGGTCACTCTCTTGTACCTCGGGGGTCGAGACCGGCACAACACGCTGAGCACAACGGTGTTGCCGGAGGGGTCCAACTCGGTTGCACGTACCCTACTCGCCAGCATGGAGCGCAGAGCGCCATGCCCTGGGGCCACCGGTCACAACAAGCGTCTCCGCTCATTCCCGGACCTGAGGTGTCGCCACAGACCACGATCGACGTCGCTTTGCACGCCAAGACGGGTGTTCCGGGCGAATAATCAACCCTGAACCTCGATGTCGATCGCGAACGAGATGTCACCGTCACCCCCATGCTGGACGTTGGCTACCTCGATGGCCGCCCGCAACGTGCATTCCGGTACGGCCGGGTCGCCAATGGTGCGCCCGGTATCGCAACCCTCTTCCGGAGATCGGGTCCTGCCGTCGCCGGTGGAGTTCACCACCAACTGGACGTTGTGCACCTCGACGGTCTTGGTCGTGGCGCCGGTCCGTCCCTGCTGGTCGGTCACGACCAGCGAGACCTGATAAGCGCCTGGGCCCTGAAAGCGATGGAACGGATTCTTGGCTGTCGACGTCTTGTCGGGGTCAACGAAGTGCCAGTAGTACGTCACCGGATCCCCCTCCGGGTCGTAGGACGAGTTGAAAAAGCTCACATCGGTCGTAGAACCGGGCGGCTACGACCATGCAAACTCGGCGACCGGGGCCTGGTTCTCTTGAGCGTTCAGTCCGTAGGCGAGCGGGTCGAGCATTTGCGGTGGACCGTCGGCTGCGGCCGGCTGTGACCCCGCCTGCATCACCACAGCACTGGCTGTCGAACTCAGTTCTGCCCGCTCGTCTTCAGGCGTTGGACCGCTGCGATCAGCGGAGGCAGGTCGTACTCCACCGTTGCCGACACAATCGCATGGTCGGTGTCGAAGTAGCGGTGCGCCAAGTGGTCCCGCATCCGGGCGACGTCGATCCATGGGATATCGGGCTCGTTTGCCAGAAGTGTGGGATCGATGTCCTTGACCGCTTCGCCGATCTCGCTGAGTCGCACCCGAACAGCATCGAAGACGAGACCGTCCGCCAAAGTCCCGCGTGTGAGGTGCGACTCGATCGCTGCTGAGGCCGCCAGCACGTCATCCAGCAGTTGCGTATCGGCTCTCACAGCGGGATCGCCTCGGCGAGTGCCTGAGACGCGATGCCGGGCTTCAAGCTCGCTGCAGGAACCACGTCGACCTCGCGCCCGAGGATCTCCGCGATTTCTCGCTCGAGTCCGATCAGGCCGAGGATGCCGACAGCCGGTGAGAGGTCAACAAGAAGGTCGACATCGCTCGACTCGGTGTCGGTGCCTCTGGCGACGCTGCCGAACACGCAGATGTTCGTCGCTCCGCATCGTTCGGCAGCCTCGATGATCGCCCGACGTCGGCGACGCAGCTTTCGACCGGTAGGTGTATCCGGTAGTCCACGGGGCCTGTCGGGGTCGGAGACGAGGTCGAGACTCACCGAGTGTCCCGATGCCTCGACCAGCCTGGTCAGCATCGACAGGCCGGGCTCGCGGCGACCGCTCTCATAGGCGCTGATCACTGGCTGCGACACATGCGCACGCCGAGCCAACTCAGCCTGCGACAGACCAGAGCGACGCCTTGCCTCCCGAATTACCGCGTCTGCTCGACATAGCATAGTGCAAGCCTATAGCGGATCGTCTATGAGAACACAGCGTCATTTGCGCCGATCCTCAACCGAACCATCAGGTCCCGCCAACTACACAGACGTTCTGCCACACCCACCATGTCACGCGCAGGGCCAATCCTTCTGCGCCTGTCAAGAGCGGCGTTGGCGGATCGTGGAACAAGGAAGCAGAGCATGTACGCACCGTCCTTCAGGCATGCGTCCTGGGCGCTGTACGGTGTGGGAATCCGCCTGGCGGCAGCGAGCAACGCTCTGATCTGGGTATCGGTGTAGATGAACGGTTCGACCCGCCGCGACGACCCCGGGAACTGATCGGCGGGAGGGACCTCCGTGGCAGGGTCGGTCGCCTGCCGGTGTTTGGCGAACATGCGAACCGCGTTAAGCCGGATCGCCCACCATCTCGGCCGTGTGCCGGCGGTCAAAGCGCCGACATCAACACTGGGCGAACCCAGAAACAGCTGGGCTGACCGCAAATGCCGTTCGGACCAGGGTGTGTTCTCGTTGCCGCCCGTTGTCCACCTTTGGGCTCCCGGGTTCCTACGGCGTGGGGTGGCCCTCGACTAGCCACAGCAACACGGCTGTCTCGTTTCGGGTGATCGACCTGTTGGGCGAGTAGGTGCCCGGTCCGGTGCCGCTGATGAAGAATTGCCCTGCGAGCCAGGCGACGGGGGTGTCGTAGTAGCGGTCAGGGGTGACGTCGTCGAAATTGTGGGGGCGCGTCGCTGCGGGTTCGCCGGCATAGCGCCAGAGGAACGTGGCCATCTGCCCGCGGCTGACCTGATCGTTGGGTGAGAACTTGCCGAGTTTGGTGCCCTTGGTGATGCCGGACTCCACCAGCCAGGTGACGGCGGTGTTGTAGTAGCGGTCGGGGGTGACGTCGTCGAAATTGTGGGTGCCGGTCGGTTCGGGGCCACCGGCGTTGCGCCAGAGGAACGTGGCCATTTGCCCGCGGGTGACGGAGGCGCCGGGTGAGAAGCTGCAGCGGCCAGTGCCACTGGTGATGCCGGCGGCGACGAGCCAGGTGATGGCGCCCGCGTGGGACTTGGAGGGGAGGACGTCGGTGAAGCCGTGAAGAAACGACGAGTCGCAGGGCGTTTCCCCCGGGGCAAGCTGCACGTGGGGTCGGGCCTCGACCGTCTCGAGTTGGTAGGGACCGCCACCCAACGCTGCCATTGTCGCGTTGATCGAAGCCTGCCCCTCGGGGCTCGCGACATACGGGAACTTCTCGGTGGTGTAGTGCGTGCCCATCAGCAGCAACTCCCCGTCGTGGGGAAAGAACGAAGGATGCCCGGAATCACCGCTGATCAGGCTCCTGGTCCACGCCGGGTTGAGGTCCACCAGCCCGCCGGTCCCGCGGACGGTGTTGGCGCGGGAGTGCGAGACCTTGGTACTAGTCCCCGGCGTCACGGAACTGCGGAGCAGAAAGGCCTCTCGCGCATGGTTCGTCGAGATGATGAGGGCGTTGGACATCAGTTGCTCGTATGACCCAAAGCCATTGACCTGATCCGCGTCATCCTGAGTGTGAGGCGCCATCACCCGGTAGTAGGACACATCGAAGATGGGCTGATTGAGTACCCCAACGCGGATGTCGCTGTCGTATCCCGAGATCCGCACTGTCTGGCTGCCGGTAAGAGTGCGGGAGTGCGGGTTTCCGTCGTGGTCGGTGAAGACGATGGTTCCGCCAACTCCCACGGGATAGTGGTCGGCCATCACGACGTGTTGCGGCGAGATCAGCGTGCCCGCCTGGTTGCTGTTCCAACCGACGCCCGTGAGGTCAAGACCGGCTGTCCAGTTGGTCGCCCACGAGCTAGCGCCGGACGGTGAGTAGGACGAGAACACGTTGTTGGTGTCGTCGCCCGGGGATCGCTGGGCGATGACGGCGTCGTTGTGAAGGTCGCGGGGGTGTAGCGGCGAGGTCGGCTGGCTCGCTGGCGTTGCAGCTGCCTCTGGGGAGCCGCTCACTCCGTCCGGGTTGAGCGTTGAAGCGCCGACCGGAATGGCGCCCCCTCCAAGCAGGGCGATGAGAGCAATCCCGGCGAGCGGAAGGCGTAGGCGATTCAGCAACGGTTCTCCTTCAAGAATGTGAACGCCGAACATATCACGGGCAAGGGTCGTTCCTTCACGTCGTTCGGCCCGGAGTTCGCCTCGCGGCGAAAGCACCTCAACCACATCCACAGCAACGCCATCCGGCGCCTTCCCGACGCCTGCAACGGCTCCTTCGAGTCCGCCCGCCACGGCGCCGTCCGCGGCTGCCCAGCTGTACTCCGGCACCTCGACACCGGTTCCATCGGGATCGCGACCCGTTGCCCAGGGAGCCCACAGGGCCAACACATCGCCGACGGTCGACCCGGCTGGCGTAGCCAGCGAAGAGACTGATCAGAACGGAGGTACGGGTTTCCGACCTGGCTCGGGCGGTGCAGGCACGGGACCGGCCTCCAGCGGGGTTGGCCCGGTAGGGACGGGCGCCACCTTGGGCGAACTCCCTCGCACAGGTCCGAGCGCATTACACGGGGTAGCGGCCGGCATCATTCTGTTGCTGCTCGGCGGTGGATTCGTTCTGCGCAATCGCTGCCGGGTCGCTCGACGATGTCCTGAGAGGATTGTGGGCCAGCGGTCGCCATGAAGCCGACGGTCGATGGGTGGAGGCGTTGCCGGGTCTCGTTGCGTGAAGCGCTCGTCGATCACCACCAGTGCAAACCAGTGCAGTTGCCAACTCCCGACGACCAGCAAGCAACCTTGGCGACTCGTCGTCTGCAACGATGCCGCACCTGTCGCCACACCACTTGCCCCGGCGTTCACCGGCTGACCGGCTTCTCGGGGTCCGCGATGGGCTGAGCAAAGGTCAGCGCCCGCCGCAGCAAGGACCCCGCTCCAGACTGGAGATACTCATCCCTGGCAGGACCCCCACCAAATGACCCAAGCGAAGACAGGAGCGCCCTTGTTTGGCACCCTGCAAGGCATGCGCGGCCTCGGTCAGGAGTTGCGCTTCTTCTGAAGTCGCTTGAGTTCTCTGCGATCGGTCAGCGTGTGGCGCCGTCGTGCCCGGTAGACCAATCCAGCGAGTTCGTCGAGGACCACGCCGGCCAGCAGCACCACCAGGATGACCGCGATCAGGGGCGTCGAATACTCCCAGGCCAGGAAGTTGATCGTCACCTTGTCGGTGTTTTGGGCGGCAAGAATGATCAAGACGGCCGCCAACAACAGACCGACGACGAGCCCCCAGAAGACCCCGGTGCCGATGAACACGCGTTCCGTCTCGGGGGCTGGAGAGGTCTTCGCCATTGGCTCCGACGTGGGGTCGGGCAATGATTCGGGCCGTTCCCCCGTGTTGGCGCCGGTGGTCTCGGACTCGTTCATGTGGAGGTCCTTCTCGCCCGCCCCTGGACTGATGGCCGCTCGATGGGATTGAGTCCTGCCAGGATGTGTAGCTCGCTTGTGCGATCCCCGGGTGTCAGGTTCGGGGAGCTGCTTGGTGTGAGGCTAACAGGGTGCAGAAAATGAGGAACAGGGGGCCGGATTCGGGATGTGAGCGGTGTCAGCCCTGTGCAGCGATCGGCGGTCGCCGTTGAGGGGCCGGGGGTGGTGAGGGTCCACCGGTGATGGCGGTCAGGCAGCAATGGGTGACCCAGCGCCCCGGAGCATCCATGGGAGGGCTCGAACTCCTGATCTGCTCGTTACAAGTCAGGCAGCCCGACGGCGCCGTCATGTTGGGCGCCGAGCGGTCCGTAGGTGTCGGGGCGACGGGTGGCCAGCAGGGGGAACAGCTCCAACCAGTCGCGCCGGGCGTCGAGGTCGACATCGGCCACCAGTACTGCGTCGGCGTCGCGCGGCGCTTGGGCCAGGATGCGCCCGTAGGGATCGGAGATGAACGAACTGCCGTAGAACGTGATCGAGTCGTCGGAGCGCCCGCGCGGGTCGTCCGGCGAGGCCAGGTCGCTCGCGTATTCGGTGCCGATTCGGTTGACCGCCACCATGGCGAGCCCGTTGGCAATACCGTTGCCCACGATCACCTGCTGCCACAGAGGTTGAGTGTCGAAATCGGGATGATCGGGCTCCGATCCGATCGCCGTCGGGTAGACGAGCAGGTCGGCGCCGGCCAGCGAATACAGGCGCGGCGGCTCGGCGAACCACTGGTCCCAGCACGTGGGCAGCCCAACACGAGCCGGGCCGACCTCCACAATCGGATAACCGGTGTCACCCGGTGCGAAGTATCGATCCTCGTAATAACCGGCGGTGACGGGGATGTGCAGCTTCCGGGTGCGGGCCAAGAGCTCACCGCTGGGGTCGACCGCGATGGCGGTGTTATAGCCGGCCGCCGCCACGACGTGCTCTCCATCACGAGGGGCCTCGAACAGCGAGGCATGGACGGTCAGCTCGAAGCGTGCGGCCAACTCGACGACAAACTGGTGCGTCGGGCCGCCGGGCAGCGGCTCGGGGGTGACCCCCAAAGCCTCAGCACCGTCGGGGACAATGGCGAAGTACGGCGACAGCGTCAGCTCCTGCAGGCACACCAGCTGCGCTCCCGCCTTGGCCGCCAACTCCACGCCCGTGGTCAGAACGGCCCGGTGCTCGGTGGCGTCGGCGTGCCATGACGTCTGCACGGCGCCCACCCGAAACGTGCCCCTCACCGGCTGACGCCTGCGGGCCGGCGAGTCCAGGCCACCCAACCTGGTGATCAGCCGCATGTCGATTCACCGTTGGCTGGGACCTGCTGGGTGATGCAGTGCGGGCCGCCGCCCCCGTACGCGATCATGGCGCCCTCCACCGGCACGACGGTGCGGCCTGGATAGTGCTCACCGATCAAGCTCAGCGCCTCCTCGTCGTACGGGTGGCCGGTCACCGGAACCCCCACAAACCCGTTGCCCAGACAAAAGTTGACATACGGCACCTCGACCACGCGGTCGAAGCACACCGTGCGGGGCAGTACCTCCAGCTGGACCACGTCAAACCCGGCGTGACGCAGGCGTCGTGCGCTCTCAACCGCAGTCGCATGATCCGGGTCGTCGTGATCGTCGCATCCCTGCAGCAGCGCCAAGCCTGGACGGGGAATGGCAACCACGTTGTCGACGTGCCCGTCAGTGTCGGTGTCGTCTGCAAGGCCGTCGGCAAGCCACACCACCCGCGTCGCGCCAAGCCAGCGCGCAAGCAGCAGCTCCAAGCCTGCTTTGCTCCGGGGCGAGCCATCGGGCAATGGGCCCCGATTGGGGTTGAGGAGACAACGCTCGGTGGTGACCAACGTGCCTGCACCGTCAACCGCGATCGAGCCGCCCTCCAACACGAACGGGGCCCGCGTCACCGGCAGCCCAAGGTGTTCGGCGACCGCCGTGGCCACCACCGCGTCGTTGTCGAAGGGCTGGACGAGTTCGCCCCATGCGTTGAACCCAAACTGAATCGCCAGCCGATCGTCCCCCGTCTTGACGCCGCGGTCGCGCACCACGACCGGGCCGGAGTCACGCATCCATGCGTCGTCAATTGCCAACTCCACCAGCTCGACTTCGTGGCGCGACGCATTCACCGCCTCGGCCAGCAACGCCTCGGCGCTGCTGCGTTCGCCCGGGTTGACCACCATGGTGACCGGCTCAAAATCGGCGATGGCCCGTGCCACGCCTGCCCAGGCCCGGCGTGCCGCGGTCAGGTGGCCTCCGAAGAAGCTGCGACGCACTTCGGTGGGCCACGCCATGAGCGTGCGTTCGTGCTGGTCTGTCTCCGCCCGCATCATCCGGGTGGGTAGCCGGCCAATCGGCAACTCGGGTGGCGAACCGGTCCCGATCCGCGATGGCGGCGGTGCGCCTTCAGAACTTCACCATGACGTGCTTGAGCTCGGTGTAGTGCTCGACGGCATAGATCGACATGTCCTTGCCGTAGCCCGACTGTTTGAAGCCCCCGTGGGGCATCTCGGACACGATGGGAATGTGATCGTTGACCCAGACGGTGCCGAACCTGAGGTGCGCGCTCATGCGCATGGCCCGTGACACGTCGCTGGTCCACACCGATGCTGCCAGGCCGTAGTTGACACCGTTGGCCCAGGCGAGCGCCTGGTCGTCATCGGAGAACCGTTGAACCGAGATGACCGGCCCAAACACCTCTCGCTGCACGATCTCAGCGTCCTGGGCCGGGTTGGCCACCACCGTCGGCGCATAGAAGAAGCCTGCTCGGTCCAGCGTGTCGCCGCCGACGGTCACTTCGGCGCCCCCTTCAACGGCCCGACCGACCATGCCGGCCACCCGCGCCTGTTGGCCAGCGGACACCAGCGGCCCCACCGCCGTCGCCTCGTCCATGGGGTCGCCCGTCACCAGGTCGCCGACCGCCGAGGACAGCCCGGCAACCAGGTCGTCGTAGATGCGCGGGCCGGCCACCACGCGGCACGGCGCGGTGCAGTCCTGCCCCGAGTTGTAATACCCGGTCTCGGCCAGGGTGGCCACCAGCGTCTCAAGGTCGGCATCGTCGAACACCACGACGGGCGCTTTGCCGCCCAACTCCAGGTGGACCCGCTTGAGGCTGTCGGCCGCATTGCGGGCGATCAGCTTGCCGGTGTCGACATCGCCGGTGATGCTCACCATGGCCACGCCGGGGTGCTTCACCAGCGCGTCACCGGCGGTTTCTCCCTGACCGGTGACCACGTTGAACACGCCGGGCGGGAAGATGTCCGCCGAGATCTCCGCCAACTTCAGCGCCGTCATCGGGGTCAGTTCGCTGGGCTTGAGGATGAACGTGTTGCCGGCAGCGAGCGCCGGGCCCAGCTTCCACACCGCCATGTTCAGTGGGTAGTTCCAAGGAGCGATACCGGCGCACACTCCCAGCGGGTCACGCCTCAACATCGACGTGTGGTCCTCGATGTACTCCCCCGCCGCCTGCGTGTTCATCGTTCGGGCGGCACCGGCGAAGAACCGCAGGTTGTCCACGGTGAGATCGAACTCAAACTCGATGATGGACGTTGGCTTGCCGACGTTCTCCATCTCCAGACGCTTCAGTTCGTCCAGGTTGTCCTCGACGGCATCGGCCAGCGCCAGCAGTTTTTCTGAGCGCTCACGAGGGCTGGTGCGGCCCCAGGAGACGAAGGCGTCGGTGGCGGCGGCCACCGCGGCGTCGACATCGTCGGCGTCGCTGGCGGCAACCTCGGTGATGCACTCGCCCGTGGCAGGGTTGAGCACCTCGTCGGTGCCCCTTGATGCGGCGTCCCGCCACTCGCCGCCGATGTAGTTCTGCATGGCCATGTGTTGCTGCTCCCCGTGGTGTGTCGTGATCCCCGAGTGCAGATGCTGGGCGCTGGCGCGGAAGAATGCAAGGGAATCGATTGCCCAGCGGCTCTGGGGGATCGGAATCGCTTGCAGGCGCTGGTGGCAGGTGGCACAGTTGCCCTACACGGAACCGAGCCGGCGGATCGAGGATTCGATCGTCCAGGGGGCGACGCCGCCGGCGTCAGAGTGGTTCGGCACCGACGAGGGGACGAATGGTGTGAGTACTGCTGCGACCGGCGACAAGGGTGCGGGCGCTCAGGCCCCCATCATCGAGATCGACCACGTCACCAAGTCGTTTACCGACTTCATCGCCGTCGACGACGCCGACTTCTCCATCGGACAGGGCGAGTTCTTCGCCATGCTCGGTCCATCAGGCTGCGGCAAGACCACCACCCTGCGCATGATCGCAGGGTTCGAGACCCCCACCAGTGGGGCGATTCGTCTCGACGGCGAGGATGTATCCCGCACCCCCCCGCACAAGCGCAACGTCAACACGGTGTTCCAGCACTACGCCCTCTTCCCTCACATGACGGTGTGGAACAACGTGGCCTACGGGCCCCGCTCAAAAAAGTGGGACGCCGCCAAGGTCCGCGAGAAGGTCGACGCCGTTATCGAGGTGGTGCGCCTCGGCGAGTTCGCCGAGCGCAAGCCCTCGCAGCTCTCCGGTGGCCAGCAACAGCGGGTGGCCCTGGCCCGTGCGCTGGTGAACGAACCAGCGGCGCTCCTGCTGGACGAGCCGCTTGGCGCGCTCGACCTGAAGTTGCGCCAGGTGATGCAGTTCGAGCTGAAGCGCATCCAACGCGAGATCGACATCAGCTTCGTTCACGTCACCCACGACCAGGAGGAGGCCCTCACCATGGCCGATCGCATGGCCGTGATGAACGCAGGCCGGGTGGAGCAGATCGGAACACCGACCGACGTCTACGAACGTCCCGCTTCGGTGTTCGTCGCCGGGTTCATCGGGCAGGCCAATTTGTGGCCCGGCACGGTCGAGTCCTTGGCAGACGGCCATGCCACGGCGGCCACACTGGGCTCCACCGTGGGTGCCAGGTGCTTCTCACCGGAGGTGCGGCCCGGCAAGGTGGTGGTGATGGTGCGCCCCGAACGCCTCTCCGTGGCCATCGAGCGCCCCGACGACACCTCCGCCGTGCAGGGAACGGTCACCGACCTCACCTTCCAGGGCCCGGTGGTTCGCCTGTCGATGCGGGCGGCCGATGGCCACAGCGTCATCGCCCACCTCGGCCCGGAGGACCATCTGCCCGGCCTGCGGCCCGGCGACCGGGTGTGGGCGCACTGGCCCGATGACGCCGCCTGTGTGCTGCCCGACGCACCACTCCCCGCAGTCGACGACCCCGACGCGGTCGACGAATAGCCCACGACACGCCAGCCGTTCACAGAACCTCAGAGGAGCAACCATGACCGACGACTCGACCAACGCCACCCGGCAGTTCGCACAAGCGAACTGGTCGCGACGACGATTTCTGGGGGGCGGCGCCGCCCTGAGCGGCGGGCTGATGTTGGGCCCAACCCTGCTCGCCGGATGCGGTGGCGACTCCAAGACCACCGCTTCCGGCGCCGACCAGAACTCGGGCGGGAAGACGCTGCGTATCTCCAACTGGCCGCTGTACATGGCCGAGGGCTTCAACGCGAAGTTCGAGAAGGAGACCGGCTACAAGGTCAGCTACAAGGAGAACTTTCAGGACAACGAGGTTTGGTTTGCAGCCAACAAGGACGCCCTCGCAGCGAACCAGGACATCGGCGCCGACCTGGTGATCCCCACCAACTTCATGACCGCCCGGCTGATCAATCTGGGATGGCTGACCAAGCTCGACCATGCCGCAATCCCCAATATGGCCAATGTTCGCCCGGAACTCATCGACGGTGCATGGGATCCGGGCGCCGTCTACTCCATGCCGTACTTCAGCGGGTTTGTCGGTATGGCCTACAACAAGGCCGAGACCGGCCGGAAGATCACCTCGGTTGATGATCTTTGGGACCCCAAGTTCAAGGGCCGCGTCTCGATGTTCTCCGATATGCAGGACGGACTCGGCATGATTTTGAAGAGCCAGGGCATCGACCTGACCGACGTCACGCTCGATCAGGTGCAGGCCGCCGCCGACCTGGTGGCCGAGAAGAACCAGGGCGGCCAGATCCGCCGCTTCACCGGCAACGACTTTCAAGACGATCTCACCAGCGGCAACGTGATCGTCGCCCAGGTGTACTCCGGTGACGTTGCACAGTTGCAGGAGGACAACCCCGACATTGAGTTCCTGGTGCCCGAGGGCGGCTGCTCCATGTTCGTCGACACGATGGTGGCGCCCATCACCACGCACAACCTCAAGGGGGCCGAGGCGTGGATGAACTTTGTTTACGACAGGGACAACTACGCCTCGCTCACCGACTTCGTGCAGTACATCCCGGTGCTCACCGACATGGACGACGCCCTGGCGAAGGTCAACCCGGAGCTCGTCGACAACCCGCTGGTCAATCCCTCCCCCGAGATGCTGGCCAAGGCACAGGAGTGGGGCCCCCTCAAGGAGGCCGAAGAGGCCGCGATGATCAAGGCGTACGCCGAAGTCACCGGAGGTTGAGTCGGTGAGGCTTGACGAAGCGACCCGGACGAAAGGGAGCTGATGGCCGGCACCGCGTCCAGTGGACGCCGCACTGCCAGGTGGGTGCCGTACGCCATGGTCGCGCCCACGATGATCTTCCTGGTGGTCTTCTTCGTCATCCCGATCTTCACCCTGTTCAAGACCTCCCTTTCGGTGAACACCGGTTCGCTCTACGTGCCTGTGCAGAAGTTCAACTGGGAATGGGGCAACTACTCAGCGGCATTCACCCAGTACCGGGAGGAGATCGTTCGCTCGTTCTCATACGCCGGGCTGGCCACCGCCATCATGATCGTGTTGGCCTACCCATTGGCCTACGTGCTGGCCTTCAAGGCCGGTCGCTGGAAGAACCTGATGCTGGGCATGGTGATCCTGCCCTTCTTCATCACGTTCCTGGTGCGCACCATCGCCTGGAAGACGATCCTGGCCGATGACGGCTTCGTCGTCGATGCGATGGGTGCCATCGGCCTGCTTCCAGCAGAGGGTCGCATCCTGTCCACGCCCTGGGCCGTCATCGGCGGGTTGGTCTACAACTTCCTACCGTTCATGGTGCTGCCGATCTACGTCAGCCTGGAGAAGATCGACCCTCGATTGATTGAGGCGTCGAGAGACCTGTACTCCTCGACTGGGCGAGGATTTCGCAAGGTGATCCTGCCCCTCTCGATGCCGGGCGTGCTCGCCGGAAGCCTGCTGTGCTTCATTCCCGCAAGTGGCGACTTCATCAACGCCGAGTATCTGGGCAGCACCAAGACCACCATGATGGGCACCGTCATTCAGAAACAGTTCCTCATCGTGAAGGACTACCCGACCGCCGCTGCAATGTCGTTTGTGCTGATGGCGATCGTCCTGGCCATGGTGCTCGTCTACACACGGGCGTTGGGCACGGAGGATCTGGTCTGATGTCGATGGAGGGGATCGTCCAACAGGGCACCGGCGAGCTGACCGGTTCGTCGCCGGTTGCGCCGAACACACGGCCGGCAAAGCCACGGCAGTTTGGGTTCTTCGGCGAGCTGGCACTGAAGGCATCAGCGGTGCTGGTGCTGTTGTTCCTTTTCGCTCCGATCTTCGTGATCGTGATGTTCTCGTTCAACAAACCCCAGGGGAAGTTCAACCTCAAGTGGAGTCAGTTCAGCTTGGACGCCTGGACCGACCCGTTTCGGTATCCCGAGTTGACCAAGGCCATGGCCAACAGCCTGGAAATCGCCACGCTGTCGACGATTGTGGCGGTGGTGCTGGGCAGCTTCGTGGCGATCGCTCTCGTCCGCCAGCGGTTCGTGGGTCGTGACACGCTCGACACGTTCCTGGTGTTGCCACTGACCGCTGCCGAAGTGGTGATGGGCGCATCGTTGCTCACGCTGTTCCTCGACCTGGGCTGGAATCGTGGCTTCGGCACGATCGTGATCGCCCACATCGGTTTCGAGGTGAGCTTCGTGGCTCTCACCGTACGTGCCCGGGTGCGAGGTCACGACTGGACGCTGGAGGACGCCTCGATGGACCTCGGCGCCAACCCTCGCCGCACGTTTTGGAAGGTGACGCTGCCGATGATCCTGCCCGGCATCATCGCTGCGGCAATGCTGTCCTTCGCCTTGTCGCTGGACGACTTCATCATCACCTTTTTCAACGCCGGGTCCACCTCCACCTACCCGCTGTACGTAAACGCGGCCGTCAAGAACGGGTTGCCCCCGCAGGTCAACGTGTTGGCCACCGCGATCCTCGTGGTCAGCCTGATCCTCCTGGGGCTGAGCGGACTGCGCAGCCGTCGGGCGCCCGACTAAGACCGACCGGAACGCCACCGGCGCAAGCCCCAAACGTCACCCACTCTCCCCCAGCCTGAACCCTGCGGGGGTGAACCTCCATCCACCATCGCCAGCCGAGGAGCGCCGTGTCACGGACAGCCAGCGAACTTCAAGAACTTTCAGCCCGCCACACCTGGGGCCACTTTTCCCAGTTGGCGCCTTCGAATCCATCCGAGATTGCCGTCATCGATCGAGGTGAGGGCTGTTACGTCTGGGATGCCAACGGCAAGCGGTACCTCGACGGCCTGGCCGGGCTGTACACCGTGAACGCCGGTCATGGAAGGAGTTCGATCGCCAACGCCATGGCCCAACAGGCCGAGTCGCTGGCCTACTTCCCCCTGTGGACCTACACCCATCCGGTGGCGATCGAGTTGGCGGCCAGATTGGCCAAGCTGGCCCCGGGCGACCTCAATCGTGTGTTCTTCACCACCGGCGGCAGCGAGGCGGTCGAGTCGGCATGGAAGCTGGCCCGCCAATACCACGCCACCCGAGGCGAGCCGAAGCGTTACAAGGCGATCGCCCGCCAAACCGCCTACCACGGCACCACCATGGGGGCGCTCTCGCTCACCGGTGTGGCAGAAATTCGAGGCCTGTTCGAACCGCTGGTGCCGGGCGGCATCCACGTGGAGAATACCAATCGATATCGCTGCGCGTTCTGCGCATCGGGTCCCTCGTGCACCCTCCAGTGCGCCGACGACATCGAGCGGGCCATTCTGCGGGAGGGCGCCGACACCGTCGCGGCGGTGTTCCTCGAACCGGTGCAGAACTCTGGCGGTTGCTTCACCCCGCCCCCCGGTTACTTCGAGCGGGTGCGGGAGATCTGCGACCGCCACGGCGTGCTCCTGGTGTCCGACGAGGTGATCTGCGCCTTCGGTCGCATCGGCGCCTACTTCGGGGCCGAGCGGGTGGGTTCGCAACCCGACATGATCACGATGGCCAAGGGCCTCACCTCCGGATATGCGCCGCTGGGCGGGGTGATGGTGTCCGACAAGGTGGCCGAACCGTTCCTCGAAGACGGCTCCATGTTCATGCACGGCATCACCTTCGGCGGGCATCCCGTGAGCTGCGCGGCGGCGATGGCCAACCTGGATGTGTTCGAGGCCGAGGACCTCAACGGCCACGTGCTCGGCCATGAGGACGAGTTCCGAGCGGCGCTCGACACGCTCGCCGACCTGCCGGTGGTGGGAGACATCCGCGGCATGGGCTACTTCTATGCGATCGAACTGGTGAAGGACCGCGACACCAGGGAGACGTTCAGTGCCGATGAGGGCGAGCGTTTGCTGCGAAAGTTGTTGACCCCGCGTCTGTTTGAGCTGGGCCTGATCTGTAGGGCCGACGACCGTGGCGACCCGGTGCTGCAACTGTCGCCGGCGCTGGTGGCCGGCACCGACGAGTTCGACATGATCGCCGACGTGATCCGAACCGCATTGACCGAATCGATGGGAGCACTGTCGGCATGAGCAACTCGACGCTGCCCCAACCCTCCGACGCTCCGGAGAGCCGGCCCTTGTGCGTGGGTGTCCCCACCGAGATCAAGAACGACGAACACCGTGTGGCGATCACCCCCGACGGGGTACGCGAACTGAGCCGGCACGGGGCGCCGGTGTTGGTGCAGGCTGGGGCGGGGGCCGGGGCCGCCATCCCCGACGAGGCCTATGCCGCGTCGGGAGCCGAGATCGTCGCCGACGCTGCCGAGGTGTGGCAACGCGCCGACCTGGTCTGCAAGGTCAAGGAACCGCTCGCCGAGGAGTTCGAGCACTTCCGCCCGGGGCTCACTCTGTTCACGTTCCTCCACCTGGCCGCCTATCCCTTGGTGGCCGACGCTCTGATGGAACACCAGGTCACCGGCATCGCCTACGAGACGGTTCAAACCGGCGAAGGCGCCCTGCCCCTGCTTGCGCCGATGAGCGAGGTGGCCGGCCGCATGTCGGTGCAGGTGGGCGCCCACTTCCTCGAACGCCACCATGGCGGCCGCGGCGTGCTCCTCGGTGGGGTGCCCGGCGTTCGGCCCGCCCGGGTGGCGGTTCTGGGCGCCGGCAACGTCGGATGGAACGCCGCCCGCATGGCCGCCGGTTTGGGCGCCGAGGTGGACCTGCTCGACAAGAGCGTCGATCGTCTTCGTTGGGTCGACGAGGTTCGCACCGGCTCGATCACCACGCTCACGTCCAACCGCGGGCAGGTCGAACGGGCGGTCGCCGAGGCCGACCTGGTGATCGGCGCCGTACTGGTGCCCGGCGGTCGCGCTCCAGTGGTCGTCTCAGACGACATGGTGCGTGGGATGAAGCCCGGAGCGGTCATCGTCGACATTGCCATCGACCAGGGCGGTTGCATCGAGACGTCGCACGAAACCACCCACGAGAATCCCACGTTCGAACAGCACGACGTGGTGCACTATGCCGTCGGCAACATGCCCGGTGCGGTGCCACACACCTCCACCTATGCGCTCACCAACGTCACGCTCCCCTACCTGGCCGCTCTGACCGAGCACGGTGTGTCCAGGGCCACCGCCGCCGACCCGGCGCTCGCCCTTGGCGTCAACACCGCCGGCGGGCACCTGACCAACGCCGCTGTGGCCGAATCGATCGGCAAGGTCGCCGTCTCGCTCCCCGAAACCCTCCCAACATGAGCGCTCATCGGTCGTGGAGCACACCGTGACCGACGAGGGCCCGCAGAACGCCGCCCATCTTGACGAGATCGACAAGGCGATCATCCGGGAACTCCAGCTGGACGGCCGCATGAGCTACGCCCGGCTGGGACCCAAGGTGGGCCTGTCGCAGGCCGCCGTGCGTCAGCGGGTGCAGCGGCTCACCGACGACCACGTGATGCAGGTGGTGGCGGTGACCGACCCCATGCGCATGGGCTTCACCCTTCAGGTGATGGTGGGGGTCAGGGCAAGTGGCGATCTCAAGGTGTTGGCCGCACAACTGGCTGAGGTGGAGGCGATCAACTACGTCGTCGTCACGTCAGGCCGCTTCGATCTGCTGCTGGAGATGGTGTGCACCGGCCCCGAAGACCTGCTCGGTCTGCTGGACAGCAGCGTTCGTCCGTTGGACGGGGTGCGCAGCACGGAGGTCTTCACCTACCTCCACCTGGAAAAGCAGTCCTACGCCTGGGGTGCCCGCTAAGTCGCTCACTCGCTCAGTCGCCCAGTCGCCCAGCGGACGAGACGGACGGTTCAGCTGTCGAAACCGACCCCGGCGGCGTCCAACAGCCGCAACCATGGCCCACGTCGGCCGTCGTTGCGGTCGGCCTTGGCAATCGCCCGTCGGGTGAGCGTGATGCCGGTCCAGCGCACCGGCTCCGGAGGCCACGGGACGGGCCCCCTGCGCACCATGGCCAGGCGGGTGCGCTCGTTGTCCACGCCCGCCAGCAGGTCGACCGCCACCCGGGCCGCAAACCGCGTGGCGCCGACTCCCAGCCCGGTGTAGCCGACCGCCCACGCCACACGCCGGTCCCACCGGCACCCGGCGGTAAAGGCAAACCTCGTGGTCGTTCCGATCGGTCCGCCCCAACGATGGCTGATCCGCACGCCCTCCAACTGTGGGAAGCACTCCAGCAGTTGAGCGGCCAGCATCGACTCGGTGGGCTCGTTGGACTCCACCGCCGGGCCAAGTTTGCCTCCGTAGTGGTAGATGGCGTCGTACCCGCCCCACAGCACCCGGTTGTCGGGGGTCAGCCGGAAGTAGTGAAACTGATTGGCGGCGTCGCCCACGCCCTGGCGGTTGGCCCAACCCAGCGACTCGAGGCGGGCGGCATCGAGTGGTTCGGTGACCAGCACGTGGTCGTACACCGGCACCACCTGGTGGCGGATGGCCGGCACCAAGCCGGGAAACGCGTTGGTCGCCACCATCACCCGCCCGGCACGAATCTCCAGGCCAGGGCCCCGAACGACCACGCCGGCGTCGGACCGTTCCAGGCCGTCCGCCGACGTGTGGTCGGCCAGGCGACCCCCGCGTCCAACCAGGGCCTGCCGCAGCCCGGCCACCAGGCGCCCGGGGTCGACCAGGCCCACGTTGTCGTGGCGCCACACCCCACCGACGAAGGTGGGCGACGCCACCTCGGCCTGTACCGCATCCCGGTCGAGCACGGTCACCCGGTCGCCCGCCCGTCGCAGCGCCGCCACACCTCCCAGCAGATCCTCCAACTGCCAGTCGGCGTTGGCCACGTCAAGTTCACCAACCGGCTCCCAGCAGGCGTCGATGCCGTGACGTTCCAGGTCGGCGAGCAAACCCGTCAGGTTCTCGTTGCCAAGACGGTGCAGGGTTGAGTACTCCTCCGGCCAGTGCGCCATGCCGTTGGCTACGCCGTGGGTAATCGACGCGTCGCAGAACCCCCCGTTGCGGCCCGAGGCGCCGTCGCCCGGCCCGGAGGCGTCGATGACGAGCACGTCAAGGTTCGGTTCGTCGTCCAGTGCCTGATGTGCCGCCCACAGCCCGGTGAACCCGGCGCCGATCACCACCAGGTCGGCCTGATGATGCCCACGGATCGGAGGCCGGGCGGGCAGTGCCACCTCCGGGCGGTTCAGCCAAAACGGTGCCAGCTCAGAATCCGCCAGCATGGCGGCGACCGCGGGGTCACCCGGCTTGGGTGCATCACCGGCGGAGCCCGACCGACCCAGCATGCTCATGCCTGAGTCCCTGCAAGTTCAGCGAGAGCCGACCGGGTGGCCGCAACGATGAGGTCCAAGTCGTCGTCCCCGATCACCAGCGGCGGGCAGAAGGCCACGGTTGAGGTTGGGATCGGCCTGGGGATCACCCCGTTGGCCAGCATGTGGTCGCGCACCGCCGCCGGTGCGACGCCCTCGTTCAGACCGAGGGCCCAGATGGCTTCGCTGCCTCGCAACTCGGTTGCGAGCCCTTCGTCGACCAATTGCTTCAGCGCAGGGCCGAGTCGCTCACCGATGGCCACCGCTTTGGCCATCAGCCCCTCGTTCTCGATGATCGCCAGGTTCGCCAGCGCCGCCGCGCATACGGTGGGATGCCCCGAGTAGGTGAAGCCGTGACGCAGCATCCGGGTGTCATCGGCCTGCAGCACCTCGTTGACTTTTGCGCCGGTGAGCACCCCGCCAAGCGGCAAATAGCCCGACGTGGCGCCCTTCGCGAACGTGATCAGGTCGGGGGTCACCTGGTATCGCTGGGCACCCCACCAGTGACCGAGCCGACCGAATCCGCTGATCACCTCGTCGAAAATCAGCAGCGCCCCATGCTCGTCGCAGAGGGCACGTAACCCCTCCAGGTAGCCCGGCTGCGGCGGGTAGACGCCGGCGGCTCCCTGCAACGGTTCGGCGATCACCGCCGCCACCCGCCCGTCGTAGGTGGCGAAGAGTTCCTTCACCTGTGCCAGGTCGTCGGCGTCAGCATGCACCACGTCGGCCAACAACTCGCCCCAACCCTCCCGGTTGGCGGGCAGCCCCTGTGCGGTGGTGCCGCCGTACCCAACCCCGTGGTAGGCGCGTCGACGCGAGATGATCACCCGTCGTTCCGGCTGGTCCTGCCACGCCCAGAACAGACGGCTGAGCTTGAGGGCCGTCTCCACCGCCTCCGAGCCGGAGTTGGTGAGAAACACGCGGGTGCCGTCCATTGGCGATCGCTCGGCCAACGCTGCGCACAGCTGCTCGGTCGGGTCGTTGGTGAACATCTCGAAGGTGTGGAACGCCTCCAGCGTCTCCATCTGGGCGGCAGTTGCCTCGGCGATCTCCGTGCGTCCATGACCGACCTGGCAGTACCAAAGCGACGCCATCGCGTCGACGTAGCGCTTGCCGGCGTCATCCCAAACCGCAGCACCCTCCCCACGCACCATGTTGACGAACTGCTCGGCTGCGGGCCGGGCGAAGGGATGCAGAAACGCGGTCGGTGCCATGTCACTCCTCGATGAGGTTGCTCGGTCCCTCAGTCGCTGCCGGGGCGGCGGTCGGCCTCGTGGTCGCTGTCGGTCTCCACCCGACCGGAGGGATAGGTGCGGGCCAGTTCCTCCTCGGTCGGTGTGCGGTGCTCTCGTGCCTCGGCGGGTAACAGGTCGACCAGCGAATCCATGATGCGCTCGGTGTCCTTCTTCAGCGACCGGTACTTCAGGTCCACCGGCCCACCCACCCGCAGCCGCACCGTGGGAGGCGACAACACGTTCCACACGTGGGGCAACTTGGAGCTGCGGGGCCAAACGTGCTCGGTACCCCACACTCCCACCGGTATCACCGGTGCCCTCGACTCCTGCGCCAACCGAGCCGCTCCCCAGCGGCCCTTCAGCTCGGGGTCGAAGAACGCCTGGCCCCTGGGGATGGTGCCCTGGGGCATCAAGGCCACCACCTCGCCTGCGGCAAGTGCGTCGGTGGCGGCGGCCAGCGGCTCGTCCGATCCACTGCCCCGCTCCACGCGGATGCCACCAAGCGCTCTGGTGATATCGCCCACCAGCGGCGCGTCAAACACCTCCTTCTTGCCAAGGAAGCGCACCGGCCGGCCGGCCCGGGCCACCATCACGCCCACCGCCAACGGGTCGAAATACGAGCGGTGGTTGGCCACGATGATCGCCGGACCCTCCTTCGGCAGCAGGTCGATGCCGTCCATATCGAAGCGCACGTAGGGGAAAAACTCGCTTCGGACAAGCTGAAACAACAGTTGTTGAGGCTCGATGCCCAGAAACTTGGGCACCCCGGGGGGTGAATCCAGGTGGATCTGCGGCCAGCCCCGGGCAATGGCCAGCAGCGCCAGGCGAGGGTCGGCGTTCACCGCCACACCGTGGGCGACCGCACCCAGCAGGTGTTGGTCATAGAAGCTGTCGCTGTAGGCATAGCTGGCATCGAGATCGATGTCGTGATCCTCAGCCCACTCGGCCACCGCTTGGAGCTTGCCTCGGCCCCACACGTAATGACCCGCCACCCGGCCGGTGTAACGATCCTCGCCATCGGTCTCGTACCGGGTGGCCACCACAGCATCCAGGCCCAGCGCCTCAGCCAACGGGGCGACCAGGTCATACGGGGTGGTCGTGGCCATCACCAACGGACGACCCGCCTCGCGGTGCTCGTCGAAGAGCTGATGTGCCCACGGCTGAAGGATGTCTGCCAGGTGGGGCGCAGCCCACTCAGCCGCCTCCTGCACCTTTGCCTGCGACCAGCCCTTGGTGGCCCGCACCCCCTGGCGGGTGATGAACATGGCCGGCAACGTCTCGCCGATGGTGTCGAAGATCCCAAAGACCAGGTCTTCGATGCCGGTTCGACGGGGACCCAGCCCCACCCGTCGGAGCGCCTCGCCGTAGACCCGGCCCGAGGCACCGCGCAGCAGCGTCCGGTCGAGGTCGAAGAACGCCGCACCGCGGTCTGTCGCCTGATGTCGGGAGGATGTGGCGCCGGTCGAATCAGAGGTCGTTGCCATTGGATGCAAGCTACCCGACCTGCCACCTGACGCGTCCCGCCACGCAGACAAACATGGCGAACAATCTGTTGAGGATCGATCCCCTGTCCCCGCCGGGGTCGCCGTCTTTCGAGCAAGCCGAAGCGCTTCGAGTCCGGCAGGGTGCAGGCTGCCCAACTCGCCGTCGGCAGCCGACGGACGTTTCGCAGCGCCAGTCTGACAAGTAGTGGTAGGACCGACCTCGGCAACCTCGCAAGTGGTCGAACACACCTCCCCCCTTGTGAGAATTCACGCAATCGGGCGACGTTCGGAGACTCGCCTTCAAATCGGCGCCTCGGCTCCCTTTAGGACTCAGGGCGGACTCTGCCTACCGGTCACCCTCCGGCCCTTGAAGCACCTCCAAACCCGGGGTTTGGGAGGTTCCGAAGTCCTGAGACGTCACAGTTGTGTCGGAGGGGGACTTGAACTCCCGCGTCGGTCCTGCCGTCTAGTGCCTTTCAGCCCTCGTCTATCCTGCAGTTGAAGGGGTTTTCGGCGAATGGAGTGTCGCCCTGTGCGGGGCTGTTCTGCCTGATATCAGGCTGTTTCTCGGCATTCGACACAGACCGGCCGGCTTGAGGACCGGGATGCGAGCCAGGATGAACCGCAGCGCACGCACACGAGCGCTTTGCCAGAGGACTCCAACCGGGATACCGGAAGGCTGTCACCGGGGCCGGATGCGGCGAGGAAGGCGGCGACTGCTGCTACCGGGATGCCGAACTTCCGGGCTTTGCCCGCTTTGCCGGACCGGGATGCCGGGTCGGCAGCAACGAGAAGGTCGCATGCCTTAGCCGTCACGCTGTTCGTTGGAATGAGACCTCTGTCCTGGGCAAGCTCCTCGAGCTCGGCGCGTAAGAGCTCACGGCCGTGGGCATCCAGAGCGGCACCGGTGAAGCAGACCTGCAGCCCTTCGGTGAGCGTGAGGTCGCCACCTGTCGACCGGTACCCGTCGGTGCGTTGAGAGACAACAGAGACGTCGACTCCGAGGAGTGCTGCGGCACGACACAGCTGGTCGTACTCGGCTTCGGTGACGATGTGGTCGTCGAGTGCGGCATCTATGAGCCTGCTCAGGAACTCCCGGTGTGCCCGTTCGACCTGCTCGCCCGTGAGATTGAGATCGTCTGCCATCGCAGCAAGTTCGGCCCGTTCTTCCTGAGTGAGTTTGAGATCGCTGAGCGCCTGACCGAGCAACACGACGTACGGGGCGACATCGGCGGCAGTCCGGATACCAGCAGCGAGGGCCGCCAGGTAAGGCGCAGGTTCTTCAGCCTGGCTCGATCTGCTCCGGCTGTGAAGGCGGGCCGGTCGGACTTCGATGGGTTGTGCCGAAGCAGGTGTGCCTGGCCGGGTGAAAGCTTGGGCGACCGAGAGCAACAGCCCGGCGGTTGCGTAGGCGTCGACTTTGGCGCTGTGGGCGTCGCCACCGAACTCGACGCCGTTCTCAGCGCATGCGATACCAAGCTTGCAGCCGGTCACTTTGAGGGTGTCGAGGCCGTCACCCCACTGGATGAGGATGCCGGCAGCGGCGAGTTCGGAGGACAGCATCCGCTGGTCGAAGGACAGGTTGTGACCAACAACGACAGCTCCGTCGAGCCTGGCAGCGACGTGATGGGCGACGTCGTAGAACATGGGTGCGTCGGTGACCATTTCGGCGGTGACCTGGTGAAGCCAGGTCGGCCCGACGTCACGGCCAGGGTTGACGAGGGTTTCGAAGATCTCGTCGACCGTCCCATGTTCGTCGATCGTGATGATGGCGACCTCGACGACGCGGTCCTTGTTGTACAGGCCGGTGGTTTCGACATCGATGACGGCGAGACGTCCACCACCTTCGAGGAGATGACCAAGTAGCGACCCTGGCT
>ERZ1026792.292-NODE-292-length-45652-cov-2.917869_pt1 | contig 45652 bp, 38 predicted proteins | sample MGYA00520884_ERZ1026792 | MGnify/ENA primary metagenome ERZ1026792 (study PRJEB33270, sample SAMEA104284473) | anaerobic digester metagenome | biome: Anaerobic digester microbiome; feature: mesophilic sludge digester; material: Anaerobic digester biomass | place... | reverse complement strand
TTCGTCCAACGGGTCAGTTAGCTGAAATCACCGTTCCCTATACGCAGTCCTACTTATATAACAATGCTCAGGGCTGGATTCCTGTGTATCGGCTCTATTATGGCTCCACCCATTGGATTATGGACGTTATCACTGGCCTTGACGGCAAACCCTGGTATAAGATTAAAGACGAACTGAACAGTGCAGAGTTAGCGGTTCCCTCAGAGCATTTGCGCTTTATCCCTGATGAGGATTTTGAACCTATTTCCCCCAATGTCCCTCCTGGCAATAAACACATTGAGATCTCCATCACCTATCAGAATTTAAAAGCCTTTGAGGGCGACACACTGGTTTTCCAAACAAAAATATCCACTGGGAGAATTACGGTTCCTGGGGATTTCCATATACAAACGAAAATGCCATCCAAGCACATGGGCGATGGCGACTTATCCGATGACATTTACGCATACCGTTTTGTGGGCGTTCCATGGACTTGCTTTTTCCAATTAGAGGACGGCTTAGCGACACATGGTGTTTATTGGCATTCTAACTTTGGGACGCCCATGAGCGCTGGCTGTATCAACATGTCCATTGCAGATGCTAAATGGGTTTTCCGCTGGTCTACACCCGTCGCCTCACCAGAAGATTGGACCAAAAACGGCTACGGAACAGCGATACGCATCACCTCCTAACTAAACAAACTCCATAAATGCCTGATTTCCCAACATTCTCCCATGGCGGGTTAAACATAAATGCTGCCCATCTGTTAAATTTACCCACTCTACCAAGCCTTTATCCAGCAAACGCGCAATTTCTTGCGGAAATACCATCATCATGTCTTTCCCATAGCGATGTTGGAATTCGGCTTGAGAGACTCCTTCACGCGTTAGGCGCAAACCTAACATCATGGTCTCTTGCATCTGAGTAAAATTCTCGACAATATTGCGCTCGGTGTTAGCTTCTGAGAGCGGAAAAGGCAGGGTTGACTCCTGGTCTGAAATTCTGCGTATATATTCCGGGATGCTGGGGGTATTTACCGTGCGCACGTTTTCGGCGAATCCGGCAGCTGCTGCACCTATGCCTAAGTACGGGGTCATTTGCCAGTAAGCCTTATTGTGCCGTGATTCGAACTCTGGAGAAGTCGCCCAGTTGGAAATTTCGTACTGCTCATACCCCGCCGATGCCAAAAAATCCATCGTCAGCTCGTACATATCCGCAGCTGCGTCATCATCGGGTGCTGGAATCTCCTTATTGGCGATTTGCTCAGCTAATGGGGTGCCATCTTCCACGATGAGGTTATAGAGCGAGAGATGCTCCGGGTGGATTCGGATAACCTCTCGCAAGTTGTTCTCCCAAGCCCTCAAACTCTGATTAGGTAAGCCAAAAATGAGATCCAAACTCAGGTTTTCAAAACCAGCCTGCCTTGCCCAGTAGATGCTTTCCAGTGCTTCCTCGCAGGTGTGAATTCTTCCTAATTGGGCAAGTTCTGCATCAGAGAAGGATTGCACACCTAAGCTCAACCGATTGACACCGGTTGCACGCAATTCCCGTAAATAATCTAAGGTGAGCGTGCCAGGGTTAGCTTCTAAGGTAATTTCTGCATTCTGCATCAGCCCAAAGCTGAGATCAACAGCGGCAAGCAAAGCCTCTACTTGCCCAATCGAGAGCAGCGATGGCGTCCCCCCACCAAAATAAACAGTTTGAGCTGGCTCGTTGGTTTTTGCCCTGGAACTGTCTAACCAGTGGATTTCTTTAATAGCGGCTTCGACGTATGCCGGCAGCCAAGCTTGCTGCCCAGCATACGTGATAAAATCACAATAAAGGCACCTTCGCACACAAAACGGAACATGAATATATACACTGAGCACAGTTTTATTTTATCAGTCTGATGATCCAAAAACATACGGCTTGCCAGTTTAACCGCCGCTGTGTATACTCATTTTTCTGGAAAGATAATGATGAAACAAGATAAAGAAACTAAAAACACAAAAATTTGCCCCGTATGCGGTACACGCGTGAGCGAAAATGCAACCCGTTGCTTGGTTTGTGGAGCCCAGCTGAGCGCAACCGCATCCACAAAAAAAGCTTCAACTCTTGCAGCTTCCAGAGGGACTCCAGAAATCCGCCTGAAGCTGCCGGTGGCGATTGCCCTCGGGCTGGTTTTTATAGCTCTGCTCGCTGGGTTAGTATTCACCCTTATGCAAACCCCCGACCAAACACAAGGTGCTGCAGCCCCTGCAGAAAACACACCAACGGCAACTGCAACTATCACGCTGACCCCAACAACTACGCTGACCCCCACACCAATGCCAACATGGACGCCACTGCCGCCGCTCGAATATGTAGTCAAAAATACGGATTATTGTTCTTCTATTGCGGCGCTGTTTGGTGTCTCCGTGCAAAGTATCATCAGGGAAAACAACTTGGATGCCAACTGTACCATCAAAGAAGGGGATGTGCTCAAAATTCCACAGCCTACACCCACCCCTTCACCACAGCCAACATCCACCACAGCCGCGACCGCTGAATCGGACTGCCAAACGATTACGATCACAGTGGAGGCTGGCTGGACGCTGAGCAGCATTGCGATGAACTACAACGTGACCATGGCGGCGATCCGCGAATATAACCGCATGAGCAACGATATTGTCTATGAAGGCATGCCGCTGGTGATTCCTTTGTGTGAGCGTAAACCGACCGCTGGACCGACGCCCACAGCAACCCCAGCGCCGCCATATCCAGCCCCCAATTTGTTACTCCCACGCTCAGGTGCCGCTTTCAACGCTGCTACCAATGCAATCACCCTCCAATGGGCTTCAGTTGCAGATTTGCGCGAGAATGAGCTCTACCGCGTGACTGTAGAAGACCTTACCGCTGGGAACGGCGTCGTCGTTGTCGAATACGTGCAGGATACCAAATACATCCTCCCAAGCACATATAGACCGTTGGATGCCACTCCCCATATTTTTCAATGGTCCGTAACGGTAGCCCGCCAGATTAATTCTGGAGGCAGTAATCCTATTTATGAGCTTGCGGGTTACGAGAGCGAAAAGCGCGTTTTCAGCTGGATGGGTACCGGCACTGCAGTCACGCCGACGCCATAAAAACGCATCGCTTACGGATTTTGTTCGTTGAGGTAACAATCTGCCTGGAGCGCAGCGGCTGCTCCCATAGCGGCTGATGTGATAATCTGACGATAGTGCGGATCAGCAATCTCGCCGGCGGCAAATACACCCGGAACACTCGTGCGCATTTTCCAATCTATGCGCACATAACCTTGCTTGTCTAGCTCCACTTGGTCTGCAATCAGGGCATTGTTAGGCACATGACCGATGGAGATGAAAACACCATCGGTCGGAACTTCGAATTGTTGGTCAGTTTTCACATTGCGCAAGCGCAGGTTCTGTACCCTTTCCCGCCCCACGATTTCTTCTACAACCGTATCCCACAAGAAGCGGATTTTAGCGTTGGCTCTGGCACGCCTTTCCAATAGTGGACCTGCCCGGAGCGCATTGCGGCGGTGAATGATGGTGACGCTGTTGGCAAACCTGGTCAGATATAGAGCTTCCTCTATGGCACTATCACCCCCACCAATAACGTGAATATCCTTCCCTCGATAAAAGAAACCATCACAGGTGGCACAATAAGAGACACCTTTGCCAGTAAACTCAGCTTCTCCAGGGACTTCCAATTTTTTGTGATCAGCACCCATAGCCAAGATGAGCGTTTCAGCTTCATAGGTCTTAGTGTAAGTTTTAACCAAAAAGGGGCTTCGGAGAAGATCAACGGATTCAACTGGTTCAGTGAGGATGCGTGCACCAAAGCGGGTAGCGTGTTTTTCCAAGCGCTCGCCTAACTCCATACCAGTTATGCCTTCGGGAAAACCAGGATAATTTTCGATTAAATCAGTTTGAGAGACTTGACCGTAAAGCGTCATCCCGGTGAAGACGAGTGGCTGTAGCTCTGCTCGGGCGGCATATAAAGCGGCAGTTAATCCTGCAGGTCCTCCGCCGATAATAATCATTTTTTCATGTTCCCGCGTTTCCATCAATATTTCTTCCCTATTAGTCTTCAGTTCTAAGCTTGTAGGTCTGCATCAGCTAAAGCTAAGGCTGCGTCGATGATGGCAAAGCCTTCGCGCAGCTGCTCGTCAGTGATAATCAAAGGAGGGATGATAAGCAATATATGGAAAGTATTGTTAATATACAACCCATGCGCACGTAAATAGTCCTTAACCTTTTTCATCGTTGCAGTCAGGGGTTGAGCTGTGGGCGTAAGCGGCTCTTTAGTCTGGCGGTCACGCACCAGCTCAATCGCGCCAAAAAGCCCAATCGAGCGCACATCTCCCACACAAATGTGCTTTGCCTTCATTTCAGCAAGCAGGCTTTTCAATGTTTCTCCGCGTTTCTGCGTGTTTTCCAGTAAGCCTTCTTGTTCAATAACCTCAATGTTCGCTAAGGCTGCCGCCAGTGAAACCGGATGTCCGTTATAAGTCAGACCACCAAAGTACATTTTGTCATTGAAAGAATCCGCAATTTCGGATTTCATTGCAACCGCTCCCAAAGGGGCATAACCTGAGGTGAGTCCTTTTGCCATCGTGACGATATCCGGAACGATATCCCAGTTTTGGAAAGCGAACCACTTGCCGGTGCGCCCAAAGCCAGCCATAACCTCATCGGTAATCAGCAGAATGCCGTATTGATCACACAAGGCGCGTAAACCTTTCAGGTAGCCTTGCGGTGGCACCAAGATGCCATTCGTGCCTGTTACAGTCTCGATTAGCACTGCGGCAATGGTACCAGGTCCTTCTCCACGGATAATATCCTCAAGATGATCTAAGTAAACTTGGCTAAAATACTGTTCATCCACCGCCTGCCCATCTGGGAAGAACGGTGAGCGGTAAGGATAAGGGTCTTCAAAATGCACCACGCCTGGCATGGTCAAGGGTTCCCAATGCAGGCGGCGGTAATCGCCGCTTAGCGCCATCGAACCCATCGTAGCGCCATGATACGAGCGGTAGCGGGTCAAAATCTTGAACTTGCCGGTGTAATCCCGTGCTAATTTGATAGCGTTTTCGTTTGCTTCTGAGCCACCGAGGGTGTAGAGAAATCGGTCCAAGCCAGGGGGCAGCAGAGTCGCTAATTTTTCTCCTAACTCAGCGCGTACTTTAGTCGCCATGTGCGGACCCGCAAAAGTAAGCTCACGAATTTGGCGGATCATCGCCTCTTGCACCGTACGATTGCCGTGCCCGATATTGACACACATAACCATGGAATTGAAATCTAAGTAACGCTTTCCGGAAGGTTCCCAGAAATAAACGCCATCGGCTTTTTCAACAGGAATTACATCCGGGTTGCGCTGTGCAGACCAAGTCCAAAAATTGTGCTTAAGCGACCGCGCCAAAATATCGTCAGTTTCCATTTGCCGCTCCTTTTATTGAATACACGTCTATGCTATCACAATTCACCCCTAAATCGCATATAATCATGGGCAACTTTTGTATAAGGACTAAACATGACTCAACAATCACTTCCCTTGCAATATTTCCAAGCCCATTTTGATGAATATCTCTCTCGATACCAGGATTTCCTACGCATTCCCTCGGTTTCTACCGATCCTGAGCACAAAGCGGATATGCAGCGCGCTTGTGATTTTCTGGTGGACCAATTAAAAAACCTCGGCGCAGACCATGTTGAGATCTTTCCTACCCCAATGCACCCGATTTTATTCGCGGAAAAACGCTCTTCGAAGCCTAATGCACCTACTTTGCTGATCTATGGGCACTATGACGTACAGCCTGTGGCTCCACTGGATGAATGGAAAAGCCCGCCTTTTGACCCTACCCTCGAAGGCGATTATCTCATTGCCCGCGGGGCTTCTGATATGAAAGGTCAGGTGATGGCAGTTCTAAGCGCTATTGATAGCATCGTTAAAACTACAGAGCTGCCACTCAATCTCAAGTTTCTCTTCGAAGGTGAAGAGGAAATTGGTTCGCCTTCCTTAGAGACGTTTATTGCTTCTCACCGTGACTTGTTGGCATGCGATATGGTGCTCAACCCTGATGCCGGCATGGTCGGACCTGATTCGCCTACAATCGTCTACGGCTTACGCGGATTGGTCTACTTTGAGGTTCGCATCGATGGACCTAAAGCAGATTTACACTCTGGGCTTTTTGGCGGCGTAGTTGCTAACCCTGCTATTGTACTTTCCGAAATTATCGCCAGCCTGCATGCCCCCGATGGCTCGGTTGCCGTCCCTGGGTTTTATGATCAAGTCCTACCTCTGACGCCAGAAGAGAGAGCCCGCATAGCTGCTAACCCAACCCGTGAATCGGATTTACTCGCCATAACAGGCGCGCCTGCGCTTTATGGTGAGGCAGGTTATACCCCCCTAGAACGCATCGGCGCACGCCCGACCTTGGACGTGAATGGGCTATATTCCGGATTTATCGGAGAAGGCAGCAAAACGATTATTCCGGCGTACGCCAGCGCCAAAATCTCTTGCCGGCTGGTTCCGAATCAAGATCCAGATCAAGTTTATGACGCTATCAAAACCCACATTGAAAGTCAGGTTCCGCCTACGGTGCGCCTGACGATGGTCAAACACTCTGGTGCACCAGCCTACTTAGCTGATGATGCCCCTGGGTTGCAAAATTTAGCTGCGGCGCTTTCCGAGACTTGGGGCAAACCTGTTATTTTCAAACGGGAAGGTGGCAGCATTCCAGTGGCTACAACCATGCAAAACTATTTAGGTGTCAAATCTCTGCTGACCGGTTTTGGCTTACCGGATGACCACATTCACTCGCCCAATGAGCGCCAACACCTCCCAACCTGGAAAAAAGGTGTTCAAGCACTGATCCGTTTTATCACCGGGTTTGAACATGAAAGCTGAGAGCGCTGAACTTCGCCTGCCGGCTTATGGCGGACAGGCAGTGATTGAGGGCGTACTAATGCGCGGGAGACGGGCGCTGGCTATGGCAGTACGTGATCCTAAAGGCGAAATAATCCTCTTTGATGAACAGCTGCCAACTCTCTACCGATCCTGGTGGGCGCGTGCACCATTTTTCCGTGGTATTGTCAGCCTGTGGGATTCGTTGAGTATGGGGATGGAATACCTGACGAAGTCCGCTAACGTACAAACTGGAGAAGAAGAGAAAATCGAAGGCAAAGAACTGGTCTTCACCATGCTATTTTCCATTCTCGTTGGAGTGGGTTTGTTTTTTCTCTTGCCAGCATTGCTTGCCGGCTGGTTAGAGAGCGGTTTGCAAACGACCGCTTGGGTCAGCAACCTGCTCGAAGGCTTGCTTCGCCTCATAATCTTGGTTGTTTATATGGTATTGATTGGCAAAATGCCAGAAATCCAGCGCACTTTTATGTATCACGGCGCTGAACATAAGACTATTAACGCTTTCGAAGCTCAAGTTGAATTAGAGCCGGAAATCGTGGCACAGCAAACGCGCGTGCATCCGCGCTGCGGGACTTCTTTTATTCTCTCGATGGTGTTCATCTCGATTCTCGTGTTTACGCTGCTTGGTCCTCAGCCTCTGCTTTGGCGCCTAATCTCGCGGATCCTCTTGCTGCCAGTTGTTGCCGGGCTTTCGTACGAATATATCCGTTGGGCAGCACAAAACATGCAGAAATCCGGTTTCGTGCGGGCTCTGATACAACCTAACCTTTGGCTGCAAAGCCTGACAACCCGCGAGCCCACCTTGGATATGATTGAAGTAGCCCTAGCGGCTTTCAAGCGCATGTACGCAATGGAAACTGCTGGAGAAATTTTACCTGAACCAACCGTATGAAAGCTTGGCAAAACGTCTTAATTGGGTTTTTAGGAGGATTGCTTATAGGAGGAATAATCCTCTTGTTCTTTTTGCCCCAGCGAGGCGAACCCATTCAACTGGTAACGGCAACGCCCAAGTCTGCCGCCTTAACCACACCAACTCCCTCCACAGTCCAAGTCCACGTGGCTGGTGCTGTGAAAAACCCAGGCGTTTACGTTCTACTCGAGAATGCTCGTAACATGGATGCAATCACCGCTGCCGGCGGTGCCACCTCAGAAGCCGACCTTGAACGTATTAATCTTTCTGAGTTTATTAGAGACGGGCAGCGCGTTTATGTGCCCTATAAAGGTGAGCCAATTTCGACTTCAGAAAGGTCAAGCACCATCAGCCTATCTCCAACGGTGCCGACGCTAGTCAATATCAATACAGCAGATGCAGACGCGCTAATGAGCTTGCCAGGGATTGGAGAAGTCAAAGCGGCGGCAATCATCGCCTATCGCGAGACGTACGGTCCCTTCACCAGCATCGAGGCGTTGCTCAACGTCAAAGGGATCGGTCAATCCACCCTTGAAGGTTTACGGGAACATATCACATTAGGTCCGTAGTTTTAGAAAGCTTAAATAAGGCAGGTATAATATCTTTTATGGATTACGAAACAATACTAAAAAATGATCTTTATGCAGCTATGCGCGCCAACGATACCTTGCGCAAGCGGGTCATCCGCTTACTGATATCCTCGATTGAATTGGCAGAGGTAGCTAAAGGCTCAAAATTAACCGATAGCGAATTTATCGCTCTGGTGCAAAAGGAAATCAAAACCAAGAACGACACTATCGTGGATGCTGAAAAGGCTAACCGCCCAGAAATGGTCAAGGAACAGCTAGAGGAAATAAAAGTCTTGGAAGCTTACTTACCCAAGCAATTAAGTGAAGCCGAACTGGTGCAACTGGCAGAAGAAGTTATCCAAGAAACCGGCGCTACCTCCCCAAAAGATATGGGAAAAGTGCTCAAAGTGCTTATTCCTAAGCTCGCTGGCCGCGCAACCAACCAAGATGCCAGCCGCGTGGTAAAGGATTGCCTTACCAAACTTAGCTGAAATGACTAAAAAACAGCCAGATTCGCGTCCTTCTTCGGGTTTTACCCAAGGTGCCGCCCGCATTCTCATTCTCATCATCACCTGCATCTTGGTGTACTTGTGTTTGGTCCTGCCTGATGTCATCAACCAAGCCAATATGCCCGTGGCAGTTGGCGAGGTCGCAAATCAGGATATTCTGGCGCCTTATTCAATTACTTATGAAAGCAAAGTCTATACCGAACGTGCTCGTATGGAAGCGGCTGCGGCAGTCCCTCCAGTTTATCTCCCGCCTGATCCCAGCATAGCCCGCCGTCAGCTCGAGACGCTCAATAGCATCCTATACTATATCTCCACTGTGAGAAATGATCCTTATGCCACCCGCGAACAAAAGTTAGACGACCTAGAAGCGCTTGCTGAGATCAAGCTAAACCCCAGTATATCTGCCCAAATTCTTGCCTTAGACGATCAAACCTGGCAAAACATCGATAAAGAAGCTCGGCGTGTGTTGGAATTGGTTATGCGCGATACGATTCGCAACGAGAATGTTGCCCAAATCCGTAGCAACTTGCCGGCAGTTATTGACTTTTCCTTCCCGACTGAACAAGCACAGGTGATCATCGCGCTGGTCTCACCTCTTATCGTTCCCAATAGTCTTTATAGCGAAGAACAAACGAATCTCGCCCGCGAACAAGCCCGTGCCACCATTGAGCCTATCTCTCGCCAGATTATCGCCGGCGAGGTTATCGTGCGCCGCGGTCAGATTATTCGCGAGGAAGACTTAGAAGCTCTAAACATCTTTGGTTTAGCCAAACCCAGCAATCAAACTGATCAATATATTACGAATGCAATTATGGTCGGTGTGCTCGCCACGTTAAGCATCTTATACTTCAACCGCCGGCAAGAACAAGAGTTTTACAATCCCAAGCACCTTGCCATCATCGCGATCACATTTGTCGTCTTCTTAGGTTTAGGGCGCTTTTTGGTGGTCGATCGAACCGTCGTCCCTTATCTATATCCCGTGGCTGCCTTTGGGTTGACGCTCTCCATCATTTACAATTTTGAGTTCGGCACGCTTATCAGCCTTTTCCTCAGTATTTTGCTCGCCTTCGGAAAAAACCGTGAAGCAGAATTAGCCTTATTCTATCTTTTACCCACGCTAGTTGGCATGCTAACGATTGGCAGAGCGCGCCACATCGGTTCATTTATCGGCTCGGGTTTTGTTACGGGTTTACTTGGAATGGCTGTGGTGGCTGCCTTCCGTTTAGGCGATGTGTATACCGACATGGTCGGTCTTTCCACATTGGTAATTGCTTCCCTGGTGAATGGTCTATTATCGGGCAGCTTCGCTTTGCTGCTCCAATTTATCTTTGCCCAAGTATTGGATATTCCTACAACCCTACAGCTTATTGATATTTCCCGCCCAGATCACCCACTGCTTCAATATATCTTACAGAATGCCCCAGGTTCCTATCAACATAGCTTGCTGGTTGCGAACCTTTGCGAACAAGCCGCCGGTGCAATTGGCGCAGACCGTCTGCTCATCCGCGTCGGCGCGCTTTTCCACGATTGCGGTAAAGCCAACAACCCGCAATTTTTTGTCGAGAATCAAATCAAGGATAAAATCGATGCCCATGACGATCTCGATCCCGCAACAGCGGCTGCCACAATCATCCAGCACGTTCCTGACGGCGTAGCCTTAGCGAAAAAGTATCGTTTGCCCTCACGAATTATTGATTTCATTCGCGAACACCATGGCACGATGGTAACGGTGTATCAATACTCCCAAGCCATTGCAATGGCTGAGAACCCCGAAGAGGTAGATAAATCTTTATTCACTTACCCAGGGCCTAAACCGCAATCGCGAGAAACAGCCATTCTAATGTTAGCGGATGGAACCGAAGCCAGAGCCCGCGCTGATGCTCCGCGTACCGACGAAGAATTACGCGAATTGATCCAAAAAAGCATCGCCATGTATAAGGACGCAGACCAGTTAGAAGAAACCGACCTGACCCTCAAGGACCTGAAGACAATCGAAGATTCTTTCTTTGAAACTTTACAGCGTTCCTACCACCCACGCATAAAATACCCCCAAGTGCAAAAGAAATTCAAAAAGCAAGCTGATAGTGGAGTTAATGAGGACTAAATTCCACCTTCAAGCTTCAAGAATGCAATGATTGATTTTTCATCTCCCCCAAAATACCGCACTCAAGTGGATCTCATCCGCCTGGAAGCTTGCCTGCAAACCTCGTTGGAAAAGCTCGGCTATGCGCAGGATGAGGCAGTCACCCTGAAATTGACCGATAATAGAACCATCCACAAGCTTAATAAGACCTACCGGAACGTTGATGCTCCTACAGATGTGCTTTCCTTTGAAAATGACTATCTTGACCCTGAAAGCGGCTTGCATTACTTAGGAGATATCGTCATCTCCATCGAAAAAGCTCAGGAGCAAGCTGCAAACAATGGGCATCCGTTACAGCAGGAAGTGGAAATGCTCTTTGTGCACGGCGTGCTGCATCTTTGCGGCTATGACCATGCTGAAGAGGACGAGTATGCAGAAATGAGCCGCCTGCAAGACGAAATCCTTACAGCAATGAATAATCCCCTTTTAGGCAGCATTTCTCCGCCTGCTTAAATTCCAGAGATTAGTTTTTACAGGGCGGTTCACGAGTAAATCTTTTTCATATCCCAATTTAAGACGAAGTCTGATAAAATCCCAGAGTGACAGGCAAAGCTAAAACCGTAGCTTCGCCTGACTAATATTAAAACGATTAAGGAGAGCGTATGCATAAAGATTTCTTAGATATCATCGATTACAGCCCCCAGGAATTACTAAACTTGCTTGATCTTGCTATCCGGCTCAAAAAAGAATATGCACATGGTGGCAATGAACCCGTCCTGAAGGGCAAAGTGCTCGCGATGATTTTCCAAAAACCCTCATTACGCACTCGGGTCAGCTTCGATATGGCGATGCGCCATTTAGGCGGCGATGCCCTTTACCTTTCTCCTAATGAGGTCGGTCTGGGGCAACGGGAATCTATTGCTGATATTGCCCGTGTACTTGAGGGTTATGTGCAAGGTATTATGGCACGCGTATTTGCACATGAGCACGTTTTAGAGTTAGCTCGTTGGGCAAATATCCCAGTGATTAACGGATTGAGCGATTACAGCCATCCCTGCCAGGCTCTAGCCGATGCACTAACTATCTACGAAAACTTTGGCCGCATTCAGGGTATCAACGTCACGTATGTCGGTGACGGCAATAACGTTGCTGTTTCCTTGATGCAAATTTGCGCAAAATTAGGCGCAAACTTTACGATTGCCAATCCAGAAGGGTATGATATGCCCGCCGATGCAGTTCAAACTGCCATAAATGTAGCTCGTGAAAGCGGTGCCAAACTGACCTTCCTACGTGACCCGCACGAAGCTGTGCAATTTGCCGATGTAATTTACACCGACACTTGGACAAGCATGGGTCAGGAAGAAGAAGCTAAGCAGCGCGAAAAAGTTTTCCCGCCTTATCAGGTGAATGATCAATTGGTTTCAGAAGCTGCTCCCGATGTGATCGTCATGCACTGTCTGCCAGCTCATCGGGGGCAGGAGATTACAGATAGCGTTGCCGATGGACCTCACTCGCGGCTTTTCCCCCAAGCGCACAACCGCTTACATGCTCAAAAAGCGGTCGTATACACACTCATGAAAGGAGATTAACTTGAATTCCCAATATTATATTGACCTTGAAGATAAATATGGTGCCCATAACTACAAACCGCTCGATGTCGTTTTGACAAAAGGTGAAGGCGTTTGGGTCGAAGATATCGATGGAAATCGCTATTTAGACTTCCTAAGCGCATATTCTGCCCTCAATCAAGGGCACCGTCACCCCAAAATTGTCAAAGCTTTGCAAGATCAGCTTGACCGAATCACCTTAACCTCCCGTGCTTTCCGCAACGATCAATTAGGTCCTTTTTACAAAAAACTATCTGACATGACCGGCTATCAAATGAGCTTGCCGATGAACAGCGGCGCCGAAGCAGTAGAAACAGCCCTTAAAGTCGCCCGCAAGTGGGGGTATGCCGTCAAAGGCATCCCTAAGTATGAAGCGGAAATCATCGTTGCAGCCGGGAATTTCCATGGCCGCACGATCACCATCATTTCCTTATCTTCTGAACCTCTGTATAAAGATGCCTTCGGTCCATTTACCCCCGGTTTTAAGATTGTGCCTTTTGGAGATCTCGAAGCTGTGCGAGCTGCCATCAATCCAAACACTGCCGCGGTCATGCTTGAACCAATCCAAGGTGAAAATGGCGTGATTGTTCCCCCCGAAGGGTATCTGCGTGGAGTAGCTGACCTTTGCAAACAAAATCAGGTACTCTTTATTGCTGATGAGATCCAGACCGGCTTAGGTCGCACAGGTAAACTCTTCGCCTCAGAGTATGAAAATGTTCGCCCCGATATCACTATCATTGGGAAAGCGCTTTCTGGCGGCATGCTACCAGTCTCAGCTGTACTGGCTGATGAGCCTATTTTGGGCTTGTTCCAACCTTCCGAGCATGGTTCGACCTTTGGTGGCAGCCCATTAGCTTGCGCCGTTGGAATCGCTGCGCTCGATGTCATCGAGGAAGAGAATCTTCCCGAGCGGGCTTTCACCTTGGGTAATTACTTTATGGACCGATTGAGTGAAATCCCAAGCGCACATATCAAAGAGGTGCGTGGACGCGGTTTGCTGATCGGTGTGGAACTAAAACCAGAAGCCGGCGGTGCGCGGCGTTTCTGTGAGGCATTGCAGGATGAAGGCATTCTTGCCAAGGAAACGCATGATCACGTTATCCGCTTTGCGCCACCCCTCATTATTGAGCAAGAAACCTTAGACTGGGCTTTACCTAGGATTGCTAAGGTTTTACAAATGCCCTAAAGTAAGGAGCTTTTATGAACAGGTTTGCCAAAATTGTTGCCACCTTAGGTCCGAGCAGTTCTGATGAAGCTACGCTGCGCGCCTTGATTGAAGCCGGCATGGATGTTGCCCGCCTCAATTTCTCGCACGGCACCCATGAAGAACATGCCAATCGGTACAAAATATTACGCAGGCTTTCTGAAGAGCTTGGCAAACCTGTTTCTATCTTGATGGACCTGCAAGGCCCAAAGCTGCGCATCGGCAACCTAAAAACCGATTTTGTTGAGCTGAAATCAGGAGATACGGTTGCATTAAGTTCAACCGAGAACCCGAAAAACTTGCGTGAAGGCACCATATTCATTCCTTTCGACGTGCCAAATTTACATGAAGCACTCTCTCCTGGTAATCACATCCTCCTGGATGATGGCCAGCTTGAGTTCGAGGTCCTCGAGCTGGATGGCGAGACTATCTACGCCAAGGTCATCCTCGGAGGTAAACTCAAATCCCATAAAGGCGTCAACCTTCCCGGATCAAAGCTGGATATCGCTTGCCTGACGCCTAAAGATTTGGAGGATTTAGCTTTTGGTATTTCTTTGGGGGTTGACCTGGTAGCCATATCTTTTGTGCGCCAAGCCTCCGATATTCTCACCGTTCGGAAAACCATGCAGGAGATGTCTGGCTCGGAGCGGGTTCCTCCTATCATCGCAAAGTTAGAGCGTCCTGAAGCAATTGCCAACTTGGACGCTATTATTGATGCTACCGATGGCGTGATGGTTGCGCGGGGAGATTTAGGCGTAGAGATGTCCCCAGCCGAAGTTCCTTCTGTGCAAAAAGCCATCATCAAAGCTGCTAATCAAAAAGGCAAGTTCGTCATCACTGCTACGCAAATGTTGGAATCGATGATTAATAACCCGCGCCCTACCAGAGCAGAAGCAGCTGACGTGGCGAACGCCATTTTTGATGGCACCGATGCTGTCATGCTTTCCGCTGAGACAGCCGCGGGGAAATACCCAGTCCAAAGCGTACGCATGATGGATGCCATTATTAAGGAATCCGAAAAGCACCTCAGCGAGTGGGGGCATTTGGATAGCTTGATCGCTGATGACCCTAATAATCCAACGGTATCAATTGCACGGTCAGCCAAAGAACTTTCTGTTGCAGCCAAGGTCAAAGCAATTGTGGTGTTTACCATTTCGGGAGCTACGGCGATGTGGATGTCTAAAACCAAACCCAACGTGCCAATTTACGCCTTCACCCCAGAGATGAAGACTTATCATTGGTTAGGGATTGCTTGGGGTGTCACGCCGTTGCTTGTGCCGCATGCAGACACACTCGAAACAATGGTCAAGCACGTAGAGACTGGGCTGTACGCGTCAACCAACCTCTCAGCCGGGGATAAAGTCGTTGTGATTTCTGGCTTTCCGGTAGGAGAAATGGTCAAACCGAATTTGATATTGCTTTATTCCTTGCGGTGGTAAAGCCTGAAGTGGACTAAAAACGGGCCCAGATTGCTGGTCCCGTTTTGATTCTCCGTGCAGCTTGCTTATTCTAACGCAGCATTAATCCGCTCCAAGGCAGCCAAATCTGGACGGATTCGCTCGGCTGGGAGGCGGTTTAGCGGCTCCTTTCCTAAATCGAAGATATCAAAAATGGACTGTTCGGTCTTTTCGATGTAGAACAAGCCGGTGGTGAGGTAACGCTTTTCGTAGGACTCCGTTAACAAATCTAAGGCTGCGGTTTTACTTGTTGGATCGTAATCTCTGTCGATCTTTTTAAGCAACAGGCTGGAACCATCATGGAGTTTTACTTCGCGGTAAGTACCTTCTTGAAAGTCCTCCACAATGATTTCTTGAGCTTTTGGAATTAAGGTAATATCCTGAATGGGGCTTTCATGCTCGCGCCCCCACGTATAAGATTGCATTGCCTGATCCTGATTATTAAAAGTCACACATGGGCTAATCACATCGATCACGGCAATGCTATCATGCACAAAAGCAGCTTTGAAGAGCTCTCGCATCTGTTTAACATCTCCAGCAAATGCGCGGGCAACAAATTTCGCCCCGCTGATCAGAGCCTCCAAGCACAAATCTAAGGGGGGCAGATAATTCTTACCCTGATGACGGAGCTCTAAGCCCAAGTCCGAGGTAGCCGAGAATTGCCCTTTAGTAAGTCCATAAACACCGTTATTCTCAATGATGTAAACCATTGGAATATTCCGGCGGATGACATGTTTAAAATGCCCCATGCCAATGCTCGCCGAGTCGCCATCACCCGAGATGCCTATGAGTTTAATGCGCCGGTCTGCGAAGCAAGCCCCCGTAGCCAAAGTTGGCATGCGCCCATGAACTCCATTGAACCCAAAAGAGCGGTCCAAAAAATAGTTCGGGCTCTTGCTGGAGCAGCCAATCCCGCTAAACTTGGCAACCATTTCTGGAACGACGCCCAGCTCAAAGAGCGCGGCTTGAATTTGGTTGGCAATGGTGTTATGACCACACCCTGGGCAAAGTGTAGAAGGCTTCCCTTTATAATCGACAGGGGAAAGCCCAATTAAATTCCGCTCCACTTTTTGCGTCTGTGTGTTATCCATGTCTCTCCATCTCCTTTGCCAAAACTTGTTCAGTCGCCCAAAGCGCCGTCATGGGCAAACCACCAATATCCGTTATCGACGATAGCTTCTCAGAACATTCAGAGACCTCTAACTTCAAAATTGAGCACATCTGACCATCGCGATTAAGCTCCAACACATAAGTATGGTCATGCGCAGCGATAAAATCGCGCACGGCTTTGCAACTTGGTAATGCCCGAATGCGCAAGTAATCCACTGGAACGGCTGCTTCTTCCAGCATATCTTGAGCCTCAATTAGCGCTGGGTCGGTTGACCCCCAGCCGATGATGCCGATTTTAGCGCCGGGTTTCGTCCGCAAAATGGGTTCCGGCAGCACCTCGCACATGTTCATCAGTTTCTTTTTAATCCTGCGGATCATATTTGCCCAATTTATTGGGTCTTCACTATAATTTCCATACTCATTATGGCCGGTGCCGCGCGTGAAGTAAGCTGCAGCTGGATTCTGATTGCCCATCACCGTACGGTAAGGAATACCATCACCATCGATATCCTTATAACGACCCCATTGCCCGCCGAAACGATCCAAATCTTCTTCCCATAGGATTTTCCCACGGTCAATAGGACGGTCAGGATACGCAAACTTAGGCGTAATCCACTGGTTCATCCCCAAGTCCAGATCGCTGAGGACAAAAATCGGAGTCTGATAATGCTCTGCCAAGTCCAAGGCTTTCCAGCCAAACTCAAAACACTCATTCACCGAACCGGGCAGTAGGATGACGTGATTGATATCCCCATGCCCCAGGAAATAAACAAAAGTCAGATCCCCTTGTGCCGTACGCGTAGGTAAGCCTGTGCTGGGTCCAACGCGCTGTACATCCCAAATCACGATAGGTGTTTCTGTAAAGTATGCCAAGCCCACATTTTCGGTCATCAAGCTCAAGCCTGGGCCTGAGGTAGCGGTCATCGCACGTAAGCCAGCCCAACCAGCGCCAACCGCGCAGCCGGCAGCAGCTAGCTCATCTTCCACTTGTAAGATCACACAGGTGTTCTTGCCTGTTACGGGATCTTTGCGTAACTTGGGGTTGTGCTCTATCATCGATTCAACTAAGCTGCTCGCTGGCGTGATCGGATACCAAGCGCAAAACTCAACACCTCCGAAAAGCGAACCCAACGCTGCGGCATTATTCCCATCGGTTAAAATGCAATCCTTCATCGGGGGCAGCGGCTTCACGGAATAGCGGTCTCTTTTGACGATATTCTCTGCTGCCCAGTCATAACCAGTTTTGACCATTTTTAAGTTCGTTTCGAGCGCGGTAGCCTTATTGCCAAAGTGACGTTTCAAAGCATAGAGGATGCTTTCCATACTGATACCCAGAACTTGCCCCACAATACCGACGTAAGCCATATTCTCCATGTATTCCCGCAGATTGCGCGGGACTTCTGCCTCCTTGACCAGCCGGCGAATGGGCATTGGGTAGAAAATCAGATCGGGTCGCGGGTTTTCCGGCAAGCGGATGTGGTCTGCATAAAAAATCACACCGCCTTCGGGCAAATAAGTTAAATCATCCAGAAATGTTTCCGGGTTCATTGCAACGAGAATGTCATCATAAGGCACTCTACCTAAGTAGCCCTCCCCCGAAACCCGAATGACAAACCACGTGGGCAAGCCTTTAATGTTTGAGGGGAATATGTTTTTCCCAGAGGTCGGGATGCCCATGTGGAAGAGAGCATGATAGAGCACATTGTTAGATGTAGCACTGCCAGAACCGTTGACAGTGCAAACCGTCATGCAAAAATCATTTACTTTTGGGGGGAGATCGATCAATTTTTCTTTCTCGGGGTAGGTCATGACGTCTTATTCTCCTTTTATCACTCAAAACGCTGAGATAATTCCACTTTTTTTCGCTGCACCACCAAATCCATATGCGCGATCAGAGCTTGATAACCGCGGTCAAAATCCCGCGCAGCCAGGGCTTCAACGATACGCTGATGATAATTCCACACAGTAACTAAGTAGGTCTGATCGAGGTAATAATTGCGCTCATTCCCCGCATTCAACTCCCAAAAAGTCTCCAGAACGCTTTTGGCAAGGGGATTTTCCAAATGTTGGAATATCGCTAAGTGAAACGCACGATGTTCTTTCTCGGGCATCTCGATAGGTTGATTTTCAATTTTGAGTTGCGCTTTACGAACAATTTCCCCTAAAGCACTCACCTCTCCACTGGTCAATAAAGGTGCTGCTTCATACCAATAGCTGGCTTCGATGTGCTTGCGTAAATCGCGAAATGCTTCAAAAAGCTCCGGCTGTACTTTTATTCCATATTGCAAACTTAACATTAGTGCCGGGGTGAGGGAAAAACCACAGGGTTGAATGCCAATTTTGGGTTTGATTGAGACGAAACCTAAGCGGCGCGCAACTTCTAATTGCTCGCGTAAAGTGGTGATGCTGATTCCTAATTCCTCGCTCAACTCTGCAATTGTTGGTATGGATGCACCAGTGCGATTAGCTTCAGCTAAGTAATCTAAGAGGTCGCTTCGTGAAGGGGTTTCCATGGTCTAATTATCAGATTAATATTATTAATCTGATTATACCTTCGCTATGATTATCGTCAAGGGAGATTGAGCTATTCAACCTGGCGTGCATGGAAAAGGACAAGTAATCGCAATTACCCGCATTTTTACGCATTTTCTCCATTGAGCGCATCCATCGGGTACAATTCTCAATAGACAAAGAGATTGTTGCTGATGAGTATAAGCGAATTTGCGATTCCCTTCCGCTATAAAACCGACAGATCTAACCCAGGGCGTTGGATAATCTCGCACGCTATTCACCATTGGTTTATTTTCCTCATTGCAGTGATTGGCACCATCGGAAATGCGGCATTGGCTGGTCTGCCCGCCGTCCAGTTTGGGGTCGTTTTTAGCACCCTGACCAGTGGCTCCCCAGATTTACAAGTGATTCATCGTTCCGTCTTGGTCATTTTGATTTCGCAGGTTGGGCGTGGCGTGCTTCAATTCGGACGAAATTTTGGCTTTGAAGTCTTAGCCCAGCGCATAGAAAGGGATGTGAGAGACGAGTTTTATATCGCCTTGCTTGGCAAAAGTATGACCTTCCATTCGCTGCAATCGGTAGGGGATTTGATGGCGCGTGCTACGAATGACATCCGCGAGGTTAACTTCCTCTTCAGCCCAGGGATCAATATGGTCTTGGGTTCTATCAACTTCCTCTTTATCCCCCTGGTGATAGGCGCACAAATCAACCCTGTCCTCTTAATTGCTCCTTCAATATTTATTGTGGCTTATTTTGCCTACATTGTTCATTATCTGAAAATCTTGCAGCCCATCACCAGCAAAGTGCGGAGTGCCTTTGGCATCATGAACAGCCGCTTAGCTGAGGCTATTGATGGGGTTGAAACTGTCAAAGCTGCGGCGCAAGAAGAAAACGAAATCCAGCTTTTCCGGCAGAATATCAAAGCTTATCGCGATGCATCCGTTGAACAAGGCGATGTTGAAGCGCGGTTTATCCCGCTCCTTATGCTCGCGCTTACTTTAGGTTTTGGTTTACTCCATGCTTTGTTTCTTTTCGAGGCGGGCACCATCCCACTCGCGAGTGTTATTTCTTATTTCAGCGCGCTCTCCCTCTTAGGCTTCCCTACCAATACTTCAATCCATTCATATTCACAAATCTCTTTGGGCATCGCCAGTGCCAGACGTCTGCTCGCGGTAATGAATGCGGAAAACAACTTGGATCAAAATGAAAACGGCTACGCCGAGACCATGCGTGGCGAAGTGGTCTTCAAGCAGGTGAGTTTTTCGTATGAGGGACACAAATCAGCGCTACAGGATATTAGCTTCCAGGTTCACCCTGGGCAGACAGTTGCCATCGTTGGTCAAACCGGTTCAGGAAAGACCACTCTGGTGCGCTTGATTAATCGCACCTACGACCCTAACCAAGGGCAGGTGCTCATCGATGGCGTTGACCTCCGTGATTGGAAGTTAGACGCTCTGCGCAGTCAAATTTCAATCATTGAACAAGACATATTTCTATTTTCCAAATCTATCTATGAAAACATTGCTTTCGGCAAACCCGGCGCCACCCGTGAAGAAGTTATTGAAGCTGCCAAAAGCGCTCAAGCACACGAATTTATCATGGATTTGGAGAATGGCTACGATACAATCATTGGCGAACGCGGTGCAACACTCTCCGGTGGGCAGCGCCAGCGTATCGCCTTAGCACGCGCCTTTTTGACAGACCCCAAAATCCTGATTCTGGACGATTCCACCAGTGCTATCGATAGCAAAACAGAAGATGAAATCCAAAAAGCAATCAAGATTGCCTCCGAAGGGCGGACAACTTTTATTATCACGCACCGCCTTTCACAAATTCGCTGGGCAGATCTCATTATTGTGATGCGCAAAGGAAGAATTTCTGAAATCGGCACGCATGAGGAGTTAATGCAGACTTCGCGTGCTTATCGCCATCTTTTTATTGAGGATTAACGTTTTATGGCATTTTATGCAGGTTTGGATAGCGAAACATACGATCGGCAATACAGCAACAAAGCCTTGCTCAGCCGCATCTGGAGTTATGCCCGAGCGTATAAGAAACAGATTATCGTCATCCTCATTGCGATCTTCCTGCAAGGCAGCATCGGCGCACTGCCTCCGCTGCTTATTTCTAAAGTCCTGGATGAGGGGATTGCTGGCGTTCCAGATCGTTCTGTCTTTTACCTATTGGCTGGGTTGGTCATCATTGTGGAAGTGCTGGGCTTTGTCTTCTACTACGTCAACCACCGTTTATTAGCGCGGGTGATCGCCGATATCAACCGTGACCTTTCCACAGATGCCTTTGCAGCCTCGATGCGCCAAGATATGGCTTTCCACGACCGCTATTCCTCTGGAAGGATCCTTTCACGTATTACTACAGATACGCGCGATTTCTCAACATTCATCACGATCACCATGGACGTAGCCAACAACGCCCTGCAATCCCTCATCACTGCTATCATTTTGCTCAACACACAATGGCGCTTAGCCGTAACTCTTTTTATGATTGTCCCCGTGGTCATCATCATCGTCTCGTTTTATCGCAGTTTAGCCCGCCGATTCACGCGGCAGGGCATGCGCGCAATGGCAAACGTGAATGCTACGATTAAAGAGACGATCAGCGGTATAGCCATTGCAAAAAACTTCCGCCAAGAAGAAAGTATCTATCGAGACTTTAAGCAAACTAATAACGTCTCGTATGAGATGAACGTAAAGCGAGGCATGATCCTTTCGGTTGTGTTCCCGACGACACGCGCTTTAGGCGGGATCGCCACCGCCGTCATCGTATACACGGGCTCCAATTCTGTAATCGCAGGCTTGATTAGTGCCGGCGCTTGGTATATGTTCGTGCTTAGCATTGACCGCTTTTTGCAGCCTGTCATGGCTCTCACTTCTTACTGGACCCAGGTGCAAACCGGGCTTTCCGCAGCGGAGCGCATTTTTGCCCTGATTGATGCCGAGCATACCGTCATCCAGACAGGAAATTACGTCCCCACACAGCTGCGTGGGAAAATCGATTTTAACAAGCTCACATTTAGATATAACACCGGCAAAGAAGTGCTCAAAGATTTTGATCTCCACATTCAAGAAGGCGAAAACGTTGCAATTGTTGGGCATACGGGTGCGGGGAAATCTTCCATCGCACGGCTGATTGCGCGTTTTTACGAATTCCAGAGTGGAGAGCTGCTCATCGACGACCGCGATATCCGTTCTTACAATCTGCGCGCTTTGCGCCAGCACATGGGATTGGTCACGCAGGTACCCTTCCTTTTTGAAGGAACGGTAGAGGAAAACATTCGTTTCTCTCAGCCAGAGATTAGCAGAGAAGAGATCTTAGCCTTAGCGTACCAAATTGGTGATGGGGAATGGTTAGAAACCTTCGGAGAAGGTTTGGATACTCTCGTTGGAGAAAGAGGCGCTCAAATCTCCATGGGGCAGCGTCAGTTAGTCGCTCTCATGCGCGTTTTGGCGCAAAAGCCATCAGTTTTTATCCTGGACGAAGCCACTGCCAGCATCGACCCCTTCACTGAGAAGCAAATCCAAACAGCACTGAACCTCATCCTCAAGCAATCCACGAGTGTGCTCATCGCCCATCGCCTCTCGACTGTGCAATCTGCAGATCGCATTATCGTATTGGACGAAGGCGTCATCCTCGAGGAGGGTAATCATGAGCAGCTGCTCAAGAGCGGTGGCTATTATGCCGACCTTTACAATACTTACTTCCGCCACCAAAGCCTGGAATATGTGGAAAAAGTTGGCAAAATCTTTCATTCCAATCAAAATGAGTTTTTATCCAGCCAAGATCGTGCTTCTGCTTGACTTTAATTTCTATCTTGCTAAAATTAATTTACGAAAACGATGCGAGGCAAATTGCACTAAAGTTCTCGACCAGATGAAGTGATTGAACTTCCTGCTGAGAATGCAAATGCCATTATATTTGACCATGATCACTATAAAAAAGGAGCTAATATGAATTTCCCCAAAGACTTAAAATACGCAAAAACCGATGAATGGGTAAAAGTTGAAGGCGATATTGCAACCATTGGCATCTCCGACTATGCGCAGAGCCAGCTGGGAGACATTGTTTACTTTGAGTTTGCTGTGGAGCCTGACGAAGAAGTTAAAGCTAACCAAACCTTAGGGAGTGTCGATTCTGCTAAAGCCACAGCCGAAGTTAACTTTCCGGTGAGCGGTACCGTGCTAGAAATCAATGAGAGTATCACAGATGACGTTGAAGTCCTCAACCAGGACCCTTATGGAAAAGGTTGGCTGGTAAAGATTAAAATCTCAGACCCTGCCGAACTCGCTGAGCTGATGGATGCAGAAGCCTACGAAGCTTATTGCGAAAGCAGGTAGCCATGTTTACCCCTCACACACCTCAGGATGTGGAGGCGATGCTCAAAGCCATTGGGCTAAGTAAACTCGAGGACCTCTTCCAAGAAATTCCTGAGCAGTATCGCTTCCCAGAGCTTAACCTTCCACCGGCACTTACCGAGATGGAAGTCAACCAAGACCTTGAAAGCATCGCCCGCGCCAACGGCAATACTTCTGAGCTGATTAGCTTCTTAGGCGCCGGCGCGTACGACCATTATGTTCCGGCTGCGGTAGATATGCTCCTGCGCCGTGGCGAGTTCTACACCGCTTATACCCCCTACCAGCCAGAAATCTCCCAAGGCACTTTGCAATCCACCTTCGAATATCAAAGCCTGATTTGTAATCTGACAGGTATGGATGTAGCCAATGCCTCCCACTATGACGGCGCTACCGCTGCCGCTGAAGCAGTTATTTTGGCTTATCACCACTTCAGAGGCAAGCGCACGAAGTTTCTCATCTCCCGCGCAGTAAACCCACAATACCGCCAGGTCATCCGCACGTATATGCGCGGCAACAGCGAGATTAGTATCCTCGGAGACGACCGGGAGACAGGCTTCGACGCTTCGATGGAGAAGCTCATCGCTCAAATCGACACGAATACCGCTTTAGTCATGGTGCAATATCCCGATTTCTTTGGCCGTATCATCGACTACAAACCTTTAGCTGAGGCGGTACATGCCGCTGGGGCTTTACTCGCTGTTTCGGTCAACCCAACGGCACTGGGTATACTCACCCCGCCTGGAGAGTTTGGTGCTGATATCGTTACGGGCGAAGGCCAACCTTTAGGCATCCCGCTTTCATACGGTGGACCATACTTAGGCATATTTGCCGTTACCAACGAGCTGCTGCGCAAGATATCTGGCAGGCTGATCGGTCAGACGGTAGATGCAGCCGGCGAGTTAGCCTATGTAATGACCCTTACTGCCCGCGAGCAGCATATCCGCCGCGAAAAGGCGACATCCAACATCTGCACCAACCAAGGACTGATGGCATTAGCGTCGACAATTTACCTCAGCTTATTGGGCAAGCAGGGTTTTGAACAGGTAGCAAATCTCTGCTACCAAAAGGCGCATTACGCAGCAAACCAAATCGAAAGCATCCCTGGATATGAGTTGGCTTTTCCCGACACGCCGTTCTTCCACGAGTTTGCTATAAGCAGCCCTATGCCGGTCGATCATTTACTTGACCACTTACGCGCTTATGACATCCTTGGCGGGTATGACTTAGGTAAAGATTACCCCGAGCTGGAAGGTTACCTGCTCATGGCAGTTACTGAAAAAATCCATAAGGACGATATTGACCTGCTCCACGATGCACTTTTGGAGGTGACCCATGGCTGAGCCTACCATTTATGAACTTTCTTCCCCTGGTCGTCAGGGCGTAAGGTTCCCTGAACCAGATGTTCCCCAAAGTCCACTTCCTACAGAATTCCGGCGCAAGGACTTACCTCTTCCGGAAGTTTCTGAAGTGGACGTGGTACGTCACTTTACACGCCTATCCCAGAAGAATTACGGGGTTGATATTGGCATCTATCCCTTAGGCTCATGCACAATGAAGTACAACCCCAAGATCAACGAGGCTGCGGCTCGACTGCCTGGTTTCGCATTCACCCATCCCTTGCAGCCTGAGGACACGGTGCAAGGAAACCTCTACCTCATGTATGCCTTGCAAGAGTGGCTGATGGAAATCAGTGGATTTGCCGGCATCACTTTACAGCCTGCTGCTGGCGCCCAAGGCGAACTAACCGGCGTGCTCATCATCCAAAAATATCACGCTGACCGCGGGGATACAAAGCGCAAGCGTATTCTCATCCCCGATTCTGCCCACGGTACCAATCCCGCCACTTCCTCGATGAGCGGATTTGAAGTGGTTTCACTCCCCTCGGATGAACGTGGGAATGTGGATTTAGACGCGCTGAAAGGGCTTTGCGATGAAAACTTAGCCGGCTTGATGCTCACTAACCCCAATACATTGGGTCTTTTCGATGAACATGTGGTAGAAGTCATCGAAACCGTCCATGCTGCTGGTGGCTTAGTGTATGGTGACGGCGCGAATATGAATGCCCTCCTCGGCATTGTGCGCCCTGGCGATTTAGGCTTTGATATTATGCACTTCAACCTGCATAAGACCTTCTCAACCCCTCATGGCGGCGGAGGACCAGGTTCAGGACCCGTAGCTGTCTGCGAGAAGCTCGTCGACTACCTTCCCGATCCGGTCGTCACGATTGTTGACCCTGGTGATGAAGAGACCCCGCCATTATATGGCTACGCGCACCCTGCCAGAACTATTGGTCCGATTAAGTCTTTTCAAGGGCATTTTGGCATTCTCGTGCGTGCCTATGCTTATATTGCCATGCATGGCAGCCAAGGGTTGCGAAATATCGCTGAAATGGCAGTGCTTAACGCCAATTATTTGCTTTCCAAAATCAAGGGGACCTATACCCTACCCTACGACCGGAAGTGTATGCACGAGTTCGTCGTCGAAGGCGTCTGGGAGGATGCCCCCGGTGTGCGCGCTTTGGATGTCTCCAAACGGCTGATTGACTACGGCGTCCATCCCCCAACAAACTACTTCCCGCTCATCGTGCACGAAGCCTTAATGATCGAGCCAACCGAGACGGAATCGCTTGAATCGCTGGATTATTTCGCGGATGCGCTACTGAAGATCGCTGAGGAGGCGCACACCCAGCCAGAATTACTGCACGAAGCCCCGCATCACAGCCCCGTGCGCCGTTGCGATGAAGTACTTGCAGCCAAGCAGTTAATTCTTCGCACAGGGCCAAAACCAAACGCTTAAAGTTAAACAAACTACACAGCCGGAGCAAACCTCCGGCTTTTTCTTTGTGGTTTTGTAGTGATGATTTTTAATGAATTATGAGCGTTACCGGGCAATGATCCGAGCCCATGATTTCATCCATGATGATCACATCATCAACCCTTGGAACCAAGCTCTCGCTGACCAAGAAATAATCTAAGCGCCAACCAATATTTTTCTCGCGGGCATGCATGCGGTAGGTCCACCATGTGTAGCGCACCGCATTCGGGTAAAGATGCCTGAAAACATCCACCAAACCATGCGCGAGGTATTTATCTATCCATACGCGTTCTTCGGGTAAAAATCCCGTGTTTTTTTCGTTTTCCTTTGGTCTGGCAAGGTCGATCTCGTTATGGGCGGTGTTAAAGTCTCCAGTGATGATGACGTTTTCACCTTTTTGATGGTGCTCATCAATAACGTCTAGCAGCCGGGCATAAAACTCCAATTTGAAGGGTACGCGCTGATTTTCCTCGCCGCCATTCGGGAAGTAAACGTTGTAAAGAAAATAATCAGGGTAACGTAAGCGGATCACACGCCCCTCGGCATCAAATTCCTCTACCCCGATGCCAGTCGTGATTTCCTGCGGTTCCACGCGATAAAAAACAGCTGTGCCACTATAGCCAGGGCGCGCTGCAGGGTTCCAAAAGGATTGGTAGCCTGGAATTTCACGCTGCTCTTCTGGGAACTGCTCTGGTCTGCCTTTAATTTCTTGCAAGCAAAGCACATCCGGCTGGTAATCCTTAACCCAATCTAACGCCTGTTTTTTTACGACTGCGCGATACCCGTTGACGTTCCAAGTCGTTATCTTCATCAACATCCTCCACAAGATTTGAATTTTTCCAGCCTATGGTAAACTTTACAGCTGGTGTTAGTGATGTGCAGACAAAACCATTTACTTAAAATAGTGCAAAAAATCTTTTTAGCATTGCTTGTTCTCTCAATTATACACACTCCCATCTTGGCTGAGCCTGTAGCCGCCCAAGAGGAGACCCTGCCAGTATATATCGTGCAATCTGGGGATACGCTGTACGACATTGCCAACCAGTTCTATACAACGGTGGACGAAATCTTGGCTGTCAACGGGCTGAGCAATGGAGATTCGCTTCTGATAGGCGACCGTCTGCTGATCCCCGGCTTGGAAGGGATGCAAGGAACGCTTACAACAGAATACATCCCGCTCGGTGCAAACTTGCGCAGCCTCAGCCGGCGAACACAATCAGATCCGGCGAGCCTTGCCAAACTAAATAAATTCACCAGTCAATCAGAACTGTTTGTTGGCAGGCGGATTGCCCTGACCACCTCAGAAGCTACGCAGGATTTGCAAACGCTTCCTGCCCTCACGCCTGGGCAATCATGGTTAGAGTTTGCTTTGTTATCCGGTCAAAACCCCTGGGCGTTAGCCCGCCTTAACCAACTGAGTTCACCCAACTTGGCTCTGCCACTCGACCCATATTTCTACCATTCCGGTCAAGAAGCTACCGAAGTATTAGCTATCCCTGGCATTCGTTCGATGAGTATCGATAACCTACCCCTAAAGCAAGGAGAGACCTACGTGTTGAAGGCTGAGACTGCCGAGAGTGTCTCAATTAGCGCAGAGTTAGCAGGTAACTCAGCAGTCTTTTCCCCGTATGAAAATGGAGAGCTCGTAGCTTTTGGCGGAATTAACGCCTTGCAAGCACCCGGCGCCTATCCTCTCAAAATAACAGTGACCACTGCAGAAAACATTACCTACAACTTTGACCAGTGGGTGATTATAAAACCAGGGATTTTTCAATCCAGCATAGACTTGATAGTCGATCCGGAGACTATTGATTCCCCAGAAATTGCTGAGGAAGATGCCCGAGTTAGGGAGATTGTTACAAAAGTAACCCCTATAAAACAGTGGAACGGCACATTTAAATACCCTATTGCTGGTTCAGACTGCGTAAATGCGGATTTTGGCAGCCGACGTACCTATAATGGCAGCGACAAACTCTATTACCATACCGGTATTGACCTCGGTTATTGTGAAGGTACGGATGTTTTTGCCCCCGCAACAGGCACGGTAGCTGCCATCTTACCTAACCAATTGGTTCGCGGGAATTTACTGATCATCGATCACGGTTTAGGTGTGTATTCGATTTATATGCACTTATCTGAGATCTTAGTTGAGGTCGGTGAAGTCGTTCAGCCAGGGCAACGGATTGCCATCTTGGGTAATACAGGGCGCTCAACGGGTCCGCATTTGCACTTTGAGATTGACATTAACGGCACGCCAGTAAGCCCTTGGACTTGGTTTAATCGGGAGTTTCCTTAAAATAAAAAAGGCAGGTTGAACCTGCCTGATGCGCTGGGGGGGAATTGAACCCCCACGGCTTGCGCCACATGGCCCTCAACCATGCCTGTCTGCCAGTTCCAGCACCAGCGCGATAAAAAAATTATAACTTGACTGGCTTATATGTCAAGCAATCATAACTGAGAGGTTATAAATGAGAACAACGATTGTTCTAGATGCGATGGGCAGTGACGATCGCCCTAAACCCGAGTTAGCTGCAGCCGTGCTCAGCACACAAACTGATGATATTGACTTGATCCTTGTTGGGGATGAGCAAACCCTCTCCTCCGGTTTAGCCGCCCAACCGGGTGATAAATCCCACATCCGCATTGTGCATGCCCCCGAGGCTATTGACATGACTGACCACATTCAGGAAGCCCGCGCTAAAAAACAAAACACCATGCAAGTCGGGATGGACTTGGTGAGGAAGGGTGAAGCCCAAGCCTTTGTTACTGCCGGCAACACTGGCATGGCGATGTACTTTGGTACCAAGATCTTCGGACTCATGCCTGGCGTAATCCGCCCATGTTTGAGCACAACTTTTCCAGTCAAAGGAGGAAAAGCGGTTATTTTAGATGTCGGTGCCAACGCAGAATGCCGGCCTGAATTCCTGGTGCAATTTGGACAGATGGGTCAAGTTTATGCCAGAATTATGCTCAACCGCACGAACCCAACTGTCGGGCTGCTTTCCAATGGAGAAGAGGAGGGCAAAGGAAACGACCTCGTCCGCGAAGCCGGACCGTTAATGCGCCAACAAGTGCCTGGATTCATTGGAAATATCGAAGGCAAAGAGTTCTTTGGCGGTAAAGTGGATGTGGCAGTTACCGATGGATTTACTGGGAACGTGCTGATGAAGTCTAGTGAAGCTTTGGGCAAACTTCTGTTTGAAACCCTCAAAGAAGAGCTGATGCGTAGTACGCGCACAAAGCTCGGTGCACTTTTAGCCAAACCCGCTTTCGATTCTGTAAGAAAACTAATTGATCCATCCGAGGTGGGGGCTGCGCCACTCTTAGGCTTAGATGGCCTGGTTTTTGTCGGGCATGGCCGTTCAGACGCAAAAGCAATGGTCAGTGCCATCAATCAAGCGCGTATCGCAATAGAATTAAATTTGTTAGAATCATTACGTAAAGCTATCACTTTTACTAACACGAAAGAGTCAGATTCATGAACATCATCCGCAACGATAAACTTATTAAACGTAATAAAACCATCGGTCAAATTTGTACTTATGGCAGCTTGATAATTCTTATTATTGGGTTGGTCTTTGCCTTTGGAGGGGATATTTCCCGGATTTTGTGGTCTTACGCTGCCCTAATCGTTGGTTTCGTACTTTCCCAAATTGGCATGTATTTCACCAACCGTTTTGGTCGTAATCCGCGTTTTGATGAAATCTTTGCAACTGCCTTCGAAAAGCTGCGCAGCGATTACACTTTCTACGTATATTCCAGTCCAGTTCCACTGCTTTTGATTGGCCCTTGCCACATTTGGGTTCCGATCCCAGTGACTGCCAGCGGAAAGATTTCATACATCGATGGCAAATGGAAGCAGGAAGGCGGCAACTTTATGATGAAGGTTTTTGGCCAAGAAGGCTTAGGCAAGCCCGATCGCGAAGCCTTAGCTGATGAAGAAGCCATCCGCAGTTATTTAGCTTCCAAGGGAATTCCGGAGGAATCGCAGCCGCCCATAAACCACGTTCTGGTTGTGCTGCTGAAGAACACGAAGATTGGCGATGTAAGTCAAGCACCCATCCCAGTCGTTGAGCTTCCGGAAATCAAACGTTACATCCGCCGCGTTGATCGCGAGAGTTGCGAAACACCGCTTTCCGATGAGCAAATCGAACAATTAAATGCAGCCCTTAGCGAGTTTGGTAAAAAGACTGGATGAGTGCTTAGGAGGGCTCTTCTTCTTTTTCTAGACCAGCGTAAGCTCTCAACCGCTGGATTTCTGCTGGAGTTAGGTAGCGCCATTCCCCACTGCGCAGTGAGCCTAATTTAAGCGTCCCAATGCGGACACGCTTGATTTGACCTACAGGTAAGCCAATCCGCGCACCAGTTTTCCGAATTTGGCGCTTCTTCCCTTCGCGCATGATGATCCGCAGCCAAGCTCCATTATTCGCGCGTTTGATTACTTCCACTTTGGCTGGCAAGGTACGGTAGCCATCCTCGAGCACCACCCCTCGCCGCCAAATCGCCAACTGTTCTTCATCAGGCTGTTTTATCACAAACACCTCATATTCCTTTTCGTGGCGGTAACGGGGATGTGTCAAGCGATTGGCTAACTCGCCATCGTTGGTCAAGAGGATTAAGCCTTCGCTATCCAAATCTAACCGACCTACTGAAAAAAGCGGCTCGGGAATATCCACCAGGTCAAACACAGTCGGTTTAGGGTGGGTTTCATCAATATCCGATAAATAGCCTTTGGGCTTGTTCAGCGCAATATATATCTTCTGCTTTGGCAGGCGGATCACCTTCCCATCTAAGACAATTGTATCTTTTTCAGGGTCAGCCTTATCACCTAAATGAACCACCTGACCGTTGACCTTCACACGCCCTGCCTCAATCAAAGCTTCACACGCTCTGCGAGAACCTATTCCGGCGGCAGCTAAAAGTTTTTGAACACGCTCTTTTGCCATTAGTCTTTTAATACCCTCATTTCGCTATTTTCTTCAGGTCTCCCAGAACCCGAAAGTGCTTCCAAGTCAATTGGCGGAAGCTGATCGAGGGACTCGAGCCCAAAATATTGTAAAAATTCTGGCGTCACCCCATATAAAATCGGTCTTCCGGGAGAATCAGAACGGCCTAATTCTTCAATTAAACCTTTTGCTAATAAACTTTTCACTACCGAGTCACTGTTTACACCGCGGATATTCTCAATCTCTGGCCGCGTGGTCATGCGCTTATACGCGATGATAGCGAGCACCTCCAACGCTGGCTGCGATAGCCGCGTGTCAACCTCAAGCCCCAAAAGCTGCTCAATGAGCACAGCATACTCTGGAGCCGTGGTCAGCTGGAGCTTGTCCTTAATGCGTTGTATGCGAATCCCATGCCAAGCTTGATAATGTTCTGCCAGCAAATCCGCTAAACGCAAAACGTCGTTTTTACTGATTTGCAAAGTTCGGGCTAACTGCTCTAACCCACAAGGACCAGGCGCAGCAAAAAGCAAAGCCTCTAATTGGGCTAAGGCTTTGAGATCTTTTTCCGGGATGTTCGATTCATGGCTCATGCTATAATTATCTCGCTTTGAAGAGCTGATTATACTCTAAGACCTAGAGAATTATTGTACAAGGAAAAGTATATGCGCATTGTCCTAACGGGTGCAGCTGGGTTTTTAGGATCTCACCTGACAGATCGTCTCATTTATGAGGGTCACCAGGTCATTGGTTTGGATAATTTCATCACCGGCGATGAAGCCAACATAGCACACTTGTTCAACAACCCGGCTTTCCAGCTCATCCGCCAGGACGTTTCCACCTATATTGATATTCCAGGGCAAATTGATTACGTGATGCACTTTGCTTCGCCTGCCAGCCCTAACCCTGCTTCTCCTTTGGGTTACCCCAACTTGCCAATTCAAACGCTCAAAGCCGGCGCTTTAGGGACGCTCAACACCCTTGGGCTGGCAAAAGCCCACCGAGCAAAATATCTGCTCGCCTCCACCAGCGAAGTCTACGGAGATCCACAGATTCATCCTCAGCCTGAGACCTACTGGGGCAATTGTGACCCCATTGGACCGCGCTCAGTTTATGACGAAGCTAAACGCTTCGCGGAAGCGCTTACTATGGCTTACCATCGTTTTCACGGCGTGGATACTCACATCGTGCGCATCTTCAATACGTTTGGACCGCGGATGCGTTTGGATGATGGCAGGGTGGTGCCTAATTTCATTCTCCAAGCATTGCATCACCAAGCACTTACCATCTATGGCAGCGGAGAGCAAACCCGCAGTTTTTGTTACGTTACCGATTTAGTCGAAGGTATCTTTCGTTTGATGTGGACGGATATGCACGATCCTGTCAACATTGGTAATCCAAATGAAACGACAATCAGAGATTTCGCTCTGCTGATCAATGAACTCACCGGTAACGAAGCCGGCACAGTAACTCTCTTTGCTGAGGGATTAGGCGATGACCCACAAAAACGCCAGCCTGATATCACCCGCGCGCGAGAGCTTTTAAATTGGGAGCCTCAAGTTGACTTGCGCAGCGGATTGAGGGAAACGATTGCATACTTCCAAACAAAAATTGGCTGAAACACCGGTAACTCCAACCAGCGAAGCCGTGCGCTTCGGTAAGTTTGCGTTAGTGGGGACGCTCAACACGCTGATTGATTTCGGCTTGATGAATCTCTTTACCGCTGGGTTTGGCTGGCAATTGGTGCCCTCGCAAGCGCTCTCCTTTGCAGTTGCGGTAATCAATAGCTACATCCTCAACCGTAAATGGGTTTACCCAGAAACCACCGAAAAATCTATCGCCAATCAGTTTAGCAAATTTGTGATCATTAACATCGCCGGTTTAACGCTGCGGACGATAACAATTTCTCCGCTTGACCGCTGGTTTTATTCCATCCTTGAAACCCAGCAAATTAAAGTGGGTTCCTTGAGCTCCACAATTCTGAGTCACAATTTGGCTTTAATCGTCGTTGGCGTCTTCATCCTTATCCTCAATTTCCTGGCAAACCGCTTTTGGACCTTTGGGGATGTACCCCGTTCGCATACAAAGAAACCCTAAGAGGCAGCCATGGGAACACTTCGGGTTATCTCGGGTAGTGCTAAAGGGATCCGGCTAAAAACTGTTCCCGGTAAGTCCACGCGCCCGATTACCGACTTGGTGAAAGAATCCCTTTTCAATATCCTCGGGAATGAAGTATTGGATATTCAGATATTGGATTTATTTGGCGGAACTGGTGCAGTCGGGATCGAAGCACTCAGCCGGGGCGCTGCGGCTGCTACTTTCTTAGAGACAAATTGGCAAGCCGTGAGGATTATTCAGCAAAATTTGGAAGCCACCCATCTTAGCGATAAAGCTGTGGTGGTGCATCAGGACGCCTTCAAATTCCTCTCCTCCCCGCAACCTGAAAGCTTTGACCTCATCTACATCGCTCCACCCCAATACAAAGCGATGTGGCAAAAAGCCATGCTTCTCTTAGATCAAAATCCAAAGCTACTGAGTGACAACGGTCAAATTATTGTCCAAATCAATCCGCTGGAATGGGTGGACGAGCATTATGTGCATTTTAACGAGTTCGACCGGCGCAAGTATGGCGATACGCTGCTTGTCTTTTTCGAAAAGTCTCAACCTTCAAAAGACATCACCAACTGATTGTCAGCATCATATCGATATAACCCCCAAAATGGCTGCGATCCAGCCTGAAAGCGGCTGACCTTACCCACCAACGTGGGTACATCTTCAACCAACGGGACCTGGTGGATCTCATCAAGCGCAAACCATCGTAAGGTGCCCTCTGGCGATTCGTGTTGTTTACCGCTCAAACCTTCTGCTTTAAAAACAAAGAACGCAATTCCTGGGCACGTCTGGGTTTCCACAATCACTGACCCGCAAAAAAGCAGCCTTTCCGCTAACAACCCGGTTTCTTCCCGCAGTTCCCGCTGAGCAGCTTGAAGAATGCTCTCTCCGGCTTCCACATGACCGCCGATCCCATTCCATAAGCCAGCCCAGATGCGTTTATGTACTGCACCTTTCAGCAGTAGGACTTTACCATCGCTAGCAAAAGGAAAAATTAATACTCTAGGGATGACCGTATAACGATCCTGAGAAACGCCTTGTGCTTCGACGCCCAAACCAACCTCTCAAAATGACAGCTCATAATAAAGTCTTATGAGCTGTCATTTCCTGCTTATTTACACCAGGAACATTGGCATTTTTTCGATGTCTTTTATTCTTGGCTTGTAATTTTCTTTATCGTAATATCGATCCACGTCAACTTGTCGTTTTCCAGTGGTGACCATCTCAATCGGAACTGAGGTATACACACCTTTTTGGATAGCTACCATGTTACCAAAATCTCCATGCTCAACCATCTGGGTTGCCATTGTGCCGTAATTCATCGCAACCATACGGTCGAGCATATCTGCTGGTCCGCTGCGCACAAGATAGGCTAATTTCTGGTACATAATATCCTGGTCCGTAAGAATTTTGATTTGCTCGCCCAACACTTCGCCAATTCCGCCCAACTTTTTATGTCCGAAGGCATCTTCTTCGCCACTCTCAACCAGCAGCCCGCCATCTGAAACAGCCCCTTCAGAAATGACAGCAATTGCATAATTGGAAGGGCTATTCAGTTTGTCCTCTACTAGCAAATTTGCAACTTTTTCGAAGTTAAAAGGAACCTCACAAATAATGGTGCGATCCGCAAAGCTTAGGTAACCGGTGACTAAACTGGTTTCGCCAGAATTGCGGCCAAACAACTCAACGATTCCAATGCGCTCATGCGACCCTACCGAGGAGCGGAAGTTTGTGATCAATGATACAGCCTGAGTTATTGAGGTGGAAAAACCAATACAATATTCGGTGCCAAAGACATCGTTGTCCATCGTTTTAGGGATTCCAACGATGGGGAAGTGTTCCTTGTGCAATCTCGCGCTGTAACTGAGGGTGTCATCACCGCCAATCGTGATTAGTGCATCCAATTTCAAGTGCTCTAACACTTTTAAGATGTAATCTGTGAAATCTTTGGTTCCATCGGGCTTAATCACTTTGCCATACTTGCTATCGGCTAAAAACGCAGGTACCTCCTTAGGGCGCACATTCGCTGGGTTGGTTCGCGATGTGTGCAGAAAGGTACCACCCGTACGATCAACGCGACGGACTGTCAAGGGCGTTAACTTATAGACCAATTTTTCCTGAGGCGAGGGATCCTCGATGTTATAGTTGAGCAGTCCCCCCCATCCCAAGCGAATTCCTAGAACCTCATCATTTTCTTCAGTTGCATTTAATACTACGGATTTTATAGCTAAATTTAACCCAGGGACGTCGCCGCCGCCAGTTAATACTCCAATGCGTTTGTTTGCCATACAATAAATCCTCCTAATTAATATTCTTATTCTTCAATTAATGGTTTTGGACTTTCCATTGCCCACCAGCGTGTCCATTCTAACCCGATCAGTGCGACTATCGGTAATAGTACGCTCACCACAGTAGACTCAGTTGAGGACCAGTTTTGGGTGTTTTGGAAATCAGTCCAAAATCTGTTGAGCAAAATCAAAAATACAGTCCAACTAACTATTTTACCCCCAATTTTCCATTTCTCATCTAAAAACTCGAAAAAGAGGAAAAGACCTGGCCATACCAACAAAAGATAAACCGCTGAACTGGTTGGGTTAAGAAAACTAATCAAATTCAAGGTAAGTAAAGCTTTCCAGCGAATTTGGCGTTCTCCGCTTTCGGGTAAGCCATACCACTCAACGAGTAACATAAAAAGCGTCAATACATGCAAGCTGATGGCTAATGGCTGGTACGCACCCGGGAAAAAGGCAGCCACACGCATCAGCGGGGTATCAACCCAGCTTAAATCTGGATGAACTTGAACAAAATTAGCGAACCATTCTGGAATCCAGCCAGGAAAAAGAATCAACGAGGTCACCAATAGGAAAGCTAAGCCCGAAAGATAAATCGAAAGGAAGCCACTATCCCGCCGGGAGCCTAACCAAATTGCAAAGAAAACTGCCAAAATGAGGCTCAGCGGGAACATGCCGAAACTGATTAAAAAATAAATCCCTGCGGCTGTGCTTCTCCCCTCAAGGGCTTTCTTAGTACCTAAGATCATAAAAAATACATAGAGCGGCAGAACGCTGGCGTTGAGAATAAGCTTGAAGCAAGGATAAGATAACGTAATCAGAAGGGCGATAAGCACTTTTTCTATGGGGTGAAAGCGTACGCCAGCCAAATCGAATCCAAACCATACGCAGAAAAACAGCGCTAATGTCGTGATTGTCATCCAAATAGCCCTGGCAACTAAATAAGGAAGAAAACTGAATGGCAAAAAGAGGATTAAGTTCCATACAAGGTCCAAGTAATGCCCTTGGCTGAATTCATCTTCGGTGTATCCATAAGTTTCCCAAAGGGCTTGGGTTTGCTCAAAGACTTCACGATCATAAGGTGAAGTCCCTTCGGTCATCCATTGCTTGGCTGCCACCCAACGCGGCGCAAATTCATCCTGATGAACAAACTGCTCAGAAAGGTTCAAGTTTAGGAAAACTAAACCTACCACGCCAGCAATGGCGAGTAGTGATATCCAGTAGTGCGCAGTTTTTCTGAGAAATAACATATAAACCTTAATTCATCTCAAATCAGGCGGATTTTAACCGTCACGAACTCAGCAGTCAAACTCACGTTTACTCAATCTATCGAATAGATTTACAGGATTATAACCTTGATAAAGATTAGCTTAGATCAAGGTGGTATAATATTTATAAAAAGAGTGCAAAATACATAATCTTTGGGGATTATGATTTTTTTACTCATAATTAAACACGCAATTATTGGAACAATATATACGTATTTTCGTTTTTATCATATCCTAGCAAGAAATGGATGAGACCAATATTTATGTCTATTCTAGTGGAAAAGGTCCTCTTATGGTTTTTTAGTCAAGTTCAACATATTAACAATTTATATGGATTTGATTAACGTTTAAAAAACACTTGAAAATGACAAAAAAATATTGTACTCTATGCGTAATGTAAAAATGCACTAGAAAAGGTAATAGAGACTGAATGGCGAGAATTAATAGAGTTAACAATGTTCTAGATGACGAGCGCGATTCCTCGACGCTCGAAAGGCTGCTGGAATTCGGCCGCAAGAAAAAATATGTCACCTATGATGACATCTTGCATTTCTTCCCCGATGCAGAACAAGATTTAGACCAGCTCGAGGAAGCTTACACAGCTTTACTCGGTGCAGGCATTAGCTACACGGAAGAAGACAGCGTTAGCGAAGAACCAAGCGAGGAAGAACTCTCAGAGGATCTTGAGGAGGAAGAGGAAGCAATCCTCGATGATTTAGCCAATATCGATACGGACGATACCATTGGCTTGTATTTAAAAGAAGTTAGTCGCGTCCCCTTACTTAGTGACATTAACGAAGAAAGGGCGTTAGCCATACGCATTGAACGCGGTAAATTAGCACGCGAAGAATTAGCCCGAGGCAACGTCAGCCCAAAGCGGCGCTTGGAATTGCGTCAGCAAATCGAAGATGGGTGGGAAGCCCGTGAACACCTGATCACTGCCAATTCTCGGTTGGTCATTAGCGTCGCCAAAAAGTATATGGGTCGCGGTGTACCCTTCTTAGATCTCATTCAGGAAGGAAACATCGGCTTGATCCGCGCGACCAAAAAGTTTGAATACCAACGTGGGCATAAGTTCAGCACGTATGCCACCTGGTGGATTCGCCAGGCAGTTACGCGGGCAATTGCCGATCAAGGACGCACGATTCGCGTCCCGGTGCACATGGGCGACCAAATCAACAAGCTCCTGCGCACACAACACCAACTAACCCAAAAATTAGGCCGCGAACCAACGGTCGAAGAAATGGCAGAGGCACTAGAGGTTCCACCTAAGAAAGTGGAGAATATGATACAGGTTGCACGCCGCCCGCTTTCGCTCGAAACGCCCACCGATGACGAAGAGGATTCGGTTCTGGGCGACTTTATCGAAGATGACGAAGCACCACCACCGGATGACACTGCAACCTACAACTTATTGCGTGAGCATCTCGAAGAGGTGTTGGAAACACTTCCACCACGGGAAGTCCGCATCTTGCAGCTGCGCTATGGGCTGCAGGATGGTCAAGCATACACCCTCGAGGAAGTGGGTCGAAAGATGGGCGTAACCCGCGAGCGGGTACGGCAAATTGAAGCGCAAGCCCTCCAACGGCTCCGTCACCCCAGCGTGCGGCGTAAATTGCGCGACTACTTAGGTGAATAACATGCCATCTCAAACTACAGCTGGGTATATTCCTAGCTGTAGTTTTATTGTGGCTAAGATGATGAAAGAAGCCGGATTAAGATAGGATCGTTATGACAGAAAATTCCCAAAACACGCAACCCATAAAACCAGAAACGCAAGAGCAGACACAGCCAATCAAAACTAAACCAGAAACGCGTCTCCCCTCTCAAGCAGACCAAACTCCCGAGCAAATCCAACCGGAAGCCACAGTTCCAATCCAAAGCGCTCCGGATTGGTTGATTGAATTTGCCAGCCAAAAAGGTTCAAGTGCCTCACCCATCAGTCCAGAAGAAGATACCCGCGAGATTAAAGTGAGCCAGGTTCCCGAGCCCTCTTTACTTCAGGAGGATACCCAGCCAATCAGCACGGTGGCAGCTGTGAGCACGGCTGCCACTGCTTGGGCTAGTGAAGAATTTCCATCGCCCCCAACGGAACAGGGACAAGGCAGTACTTCTGCTCCAGAGACAACTGAGCCATTGGGAGTAGAGACTATCTCCAACCACGAGAAACAATTTCGAGAAGACTTCACCAGCGCCTTGGACGCACAGCAGTACCCGCAAGCACTCCAACTACTTGAGCACCATTCCCACGATGCTGCCATTCGTGTTGAAGCTCTGCGCATTCTACGCTCCCGTCTGACACTCAAACCCGCAAGTAAGCCATTATGGGAGATCTACGCCGCCTTAAATGCTCAAGAAAATCAACCTGCGCTGGCGGATAAAGCCCAGCAAACTGCAAACTATCTCAATGAATTAGAGGAGAAGTAACACAATGGAACAATCGTTGGTACTGGTCAAACCGGATGGCGTACAACGCGGATTGATTGGTGAGGTCATCACCCGCCTAGAAAACCGCGGCTTACGCTTAGTCGCTGCCCGCTTTATGTGGGTCAACACGGAATTAGCGGAAAAGCACTACGCAGTGCACGCCGGCAAACCATTCTATGCACCACTGATTGCGTTCATTACCTCCTCACCAGTGATGGCAATGGTCTGGGAAGGCCCAGATGCCATCGCAGCCATCCGCCAAACCTTCGGCAAAACCCGCGGGACAGAAGCCGACCCGGGTACCCTGCGGCATGATTTTGCACTGCAAGCACGCTATAACATCGTGCATGCTTCCGATTCCGCAGAGACAGCAGCATTCGAGATTGCGCTTTGGTTCAAACCGGAGGAAATCGTTCGTTGGCAACGTGACATTGAGAAATGGATATACGAATGAGAGATAAATCTATTGGTTCTTACGTTTCAGTTTACAAAGCCGAAGGTCAGCTGGAGGGCGAAATGGTTAAAGCTTTCCTCGAAGCCCAAGGTTTTCCTGCTATGCTCAGCCAAGATACCGCCGGTAAGATTTACGGCTTGACTGTAGGAAATTTGGGAGAAGTGGACGTGCTCGTTGCGTCTATTGATGAAGCGAAGGCTCGCGAACTGCTCCGCGCGATGGAATCGGGTGAATACGCTAACGAAATCTTGGTGAGTGATGCCGGCTCAAACGAGAAACTTGACGCCCAATCCCAGCCCGAAGAAACGGAACTAAAAAAACGTAAACGAGTTTTGTTTTTGTGTACGGGGAACTCAGCCCGCAGCCAAATGGCTGAAGCCGTTGTCAACAATGACCTCTGGGACCGGTGGATTGCTGTAAGCGCGGGCACAAAACCCACCGGTTATGTGCACCCCTACGCTTTGGCGGCACTCGAGGAAGCTGGCATTTTCCACCAAGGGGAATCTAAATCGGTTGAGGTGTTCAAAGGACAGAACTTCGACCTCATCGTTACGGTATGCGATCAAGCCCGGGAGGCTTGCCCGCTATGGCTCGGTCCGGAAAAGCGTATTCATATCGGTTTTGAGGATCCAGCTGCTGTGCAAGGCACAGAAGAGGAAAAGATGGCTGCCTTTCGGAATACGCTTAAATTGATCCGTGCCACGATTCCACCCGTGTTGAAGGAATTCGAAGGCGAAGCATAGCACCTAGAACCCTTATTTCCTTTGAAGAGTGCTTAAGACCATAATACTTTGTTCTCGCCGGTCTCTTGAGTGCGCGACCTGCCTGTTGGGTACCCCGAAAGAACAGAAACCATTTTGTCATTGTTTACCCCGTAGGGGCGAAGCAATCTTCTTCCACAATAGAAAAGATTGCTCCTTGATCTCGCCGGTCTCCAGACCGAGCGAGGAACTTGACCGCAGGTCTCCCTCATTCCAAACATTTATAATCACCGATTGTCTTAAGAGGTTAGTCAGCCTCTTTGAGCCCTGAAGATCAAATGCCTTCGTGAGGTAATTGGCTTGCATGGTTCTCTATGGGCAGGCGGCGCACTTTGGAGACCCAGTTGGATCATGACCTATGAAACAGGAACCCTTTCTCTCAGTGAATTTGACAACCTCAGAGGATTACATTATAAGAACGCCATGAAAATCCGACGAAGACAGAAGCTCGGCGTGGTGCTCATCATCGTCACCTTAGTTCTGAGCGCTTGTGGTAGTGATTTATCCTCCACACTTTCAATCTCTCCAACGCCGAACAGCACCCAGACCACCATCGCCACAGCCACAAGACCGCAGGAAACCTCTGCTCCTAGCGAACCACTCCCAGCTGACGAGCTGCGCCTGACAGATGGCGACCAGGCATTGGAATTTGGTGATTACGATGGAGCCCTAAAGGCTTACCAGGCTGGCGCCACTGCCACTTCCGCCGCATTACGCGCTGCCAGCCTCTATGGGCAAGCCCTTACCTATATGAAGCAAGGGGATCTCTTTCAGGCAAAACCGCTCTTGGAAGAACTCATCGCAACCTATCCGGAGAGCTTACCCGCCCAACGAGCCTATTTCCTACAAGCCCATATCGCATTACAAGAAGACCATCCTGAAGCTGCTATTTCTGCTTGGCAGGCATACTTAGCCGTTCGCCCCGGCGTTCTGGATGTTTATGTCTATGAACAGATTGGCGATCAGTACACTGCAATTGGTGACTATGCGCAGGCGTTGGAGGCTTATCGCACAGCCTACTTAGCTACTACACAAGCTGACACTGCAGATTTGGGCATAAAACTCGGCAGGACTTACACCGCCTTAGGGCAGCCAGATGCCGCTGTCGGGATTTATCAGGAACTCTATGGCAAGACGGATAACATCTACCTGGAAGCTCAGCTCGATTTCCTGCTTGGGCAAGCTTTGCTTGCCTCGGGAGAGACTGAACAGGCTTACAGTTATTTCCAGCACGCCGTCAATAACTACCCCGAGACTTATGATGCTTATTCGGCTCTTCTCGCCCTGCTCGATGCCGGTCAGCCTGTTGATGACCTCCAACGTGGGCTAATCAACTACTTCCGCGGTCAATATGACTTGGCGGATGAAGCCTTTACGCGCTACTTACAGAGCGATGGGCAAGAAAAGGACAAAGCACTTTACTATCAAGCATTAACAGCACGAGCTAAAGGGGTAGAGATGTTGGGCTTAGCCTCCGAGGAACGCTTAGCCTACAATCAGCAGGATGGCACACCATACGATCAAAAGGCTATTATGCTTTGGAAAGAACTGGTTGAAACCTACCCTCAAAGCAGCTACGTGGTACACGCCATCGAAGATATTGTTTATACCCAGCAAGCCTATATGAACAATCCCGAGTTAGCTGCTTCAACAGCCATAGAATACGTTTCAGCCCAACCCTTAGCTAGCTATGCTCCGAGCGTGCTTTTTTCTGCAGGACGCAATTATGAAATCGCTGGGATGTTACCTGAGGCTGCACAATTGTGGGATCGTGTAGCGCAGAGTTATCCCTCATCTGACCAATCGTTTCAAGGTGCATTTTTTGCTGGCATTTTACATTACCGCATGAACGACTTTGATGCTGCAACCACTTCCATGAACCGGGCTTTGTTGTTAGCGATAGAGCCTCTAGAAAAAGCGAGTGCTTACCTTTGGCTGGGGAAGATCAGCGAAAAGCAAGGAAATAATAACCAGGCTAAACAATATTGGCAATTAGCGACGTCAGCGGACCCTTATGGTTATTATGGGTTGCGCGCCCAGGAAATCCTCGAAAATCAGCCAGTTTTTACCGCTCCGAGCACACCAAACTTTGCAATAGACTTGGAAGCTGCGCGCGATGTTGCTGCTGCTTGGTTGCGCACTTCTTTTGATCTTTCTCCGCAAGTGGATTTGGACTACAGTGCCGATCTGGCAAACGATTCCCGTTTTATACGCGGAATTGAATTTTGGGGCTTGGGTATGTATCCAGAAGCCAGGTTGGAATTTGAATCCCTGAGAAATGACTACCGCTTGGATGTGATCAACACCTTCCGCTTGATGAAAACTTTTCTCGACCATGGTTTTTACACTTCCGCAATTCAAGCCAGCGAATCTATCCTGCAACTCACAGGTTACAGCGATCCAGCTGTGGCAGATCAGGTGCCTGCTTATTTTTACCTCATCCGCTATGGTGCATACTACCTCCCTTGGGTGCAAACCGCCGCAGACACTTATGATGTTCCTATATTGCTTTTGTTTAGTGTGATTTATCAGGAAAGCCGTTTCCAAGCCTACGTGGAATCCTCCGCCGGCGCCCAAGGTTTGATGCAGCTCATGCCAGCCACGGCTGCCCAAATTGCCAGCGAAATCAACTATCCGCCTAATTTTAGCGAGGAAGATTTGGTCGTACCGCTCTATAACCTCATGTTAGGGACCAATTACCTTAGCCGCCAGCTGTACGTGTTTGACGGCGACACTTATGCCGCTTTAGCTGCTTATAACAGCGGACCAGGGAATGCTTTGGAATGGAAAGAAATTGCAGATGATGACCCGGACTTATTCCTTGGCTCTGTGCGCTACCTAGAATCGCGTGATTATATTCGCAGCATCGCCGAGATCTTCGCCCAATACGTACGGATTTATTGCAAATAACAATATCAGATAAAAAAACAGGCGGCTTTCTTGAGAGAGACCGCCTGTTTGATTAGTTTTAGATGCTTTAGCGATTCTTAATCGCGGCTTGGGCAGCAGCCAGCCGAGCCATCGGGACACGGAAAGGCGAGCAGCTTACGTAGTTATTGCCAATAATATGGCACCACTCGATCGAGCTTGGGTCACCACCATGTTCGCCGCAAATCCCAACTTCCAATTCAGGGCGAACCGCACGGCCATCAATGATAGCTTGCTGCATCAGTTTTCCCACACCGTCCCGATCCAACTGCTGGAATGGATTGCGGGGTAGGATGCCTTTCTCGATGTAGCGCACCAAGAAACTGCGCTCAGCGTCGTCCCGGCTATAACCGAAGGTCATCTGGGTGAGGTCGTTCGTCCCGAAAGAGAAGAATTGCGCCATGGAGGCAATTTCGCCTGCGGTTACAGCAGCGCGCGGAATCTCAATCATCGTGCCGAACTTATACGATACCTCTATGCCCTTTTCCTGCATCACGCGCTTCGCAATGTCCTCGAGAATAGGCTGAACAGCTTTTAGCTCATTGATGTGACCAGTCAGCGGGATCATTACCTCAGGTTTAGCCACAATGCCATTCTTGGTTGCGTCGCAAGCCGCCTCAAAGATCGCGCGCACCTGCATCTTCATGATGTCCGGATACACAATACCTAAGCGGATGCCCCGTAAACCCATCATAGGGTTGCTCTCATGCAAGCGTTCCACCACTTCGAGCATCTTTTCTTTCTCGGCTAAGCCCTCAGTCTCACCTTTGGCTCGCATCGTAGCGACTTCGGTCAGCAGCGTCTCGAGCGAAGGCAAAAATTCATGTAATGGCGGGTCGATGAGGCGAATGATGACGGGGTAGCCGTTCATTGCTTCGAATAAGCCATAGAAATCATCCCGCTGCAATGGCAGGATAAATTTCAGAGCATTGAAATAAGCCTGCGCACCAGGGTCTTCTGCTAACTCTTTTTCAGCTGCTTTGATTCGCTCTTCCAAGGCAACTTTTTCGTCCTCCTTGAGCACGCGGCCTTCCAAGCGCCCAACCTTAAGTGCATTGCGCAGCCCTTCGAGGATGTCCAGCTTCACCTGTGTGGGTTCTGCATTCATAATCATCTCCTGCACATAAGGCAGACGGGAAGGTTCAAAGAACATGTGTTCAGTGCGGCACAAGCCAATACCTTTGGCTCCATATTCGCGTGCTCGGCGGGCATCGCGGGGGTAATCCGCATTCGCCCAAACTTCCAAGCGGGAGGTTTCATCTGCCCAGCTCAACAATGCCATCAGCTCTTTCTGTTGAGAAACATCCGGGGTAGTCAATTCGAGCTTGCCAATGAAAACTTCACCTGTGGCGCCGTCCAAGGAAATCCAATCGCCTTCTTTGACGGTCATACCGTTGGACATCATCACCCGTTTATTCATATCAATCTGGATCATCGATGCACCCACAATACACGGGACGCCAAACTGGCGTGCCACCACCGCTGCGTGAGAAGTAGCGCCACCTTCACTGGTGAGGATGCCTTGGGCAGCTAACATACCGTGCACATCATCCGGTTTGGTGAAAGGCCGCACCATGATGACATCTTTGCCTTCTTCTTTGTGCATCTTTTCAGCTAAGTCTGCGTCAAAGTAAACCTGACCAACAGCTGCGCCCGGGGAAGCGTTTACGCCCTTTGCAAAGAAGCGTTTTTCCCGGATAGCTTTATCTTTTGCTTCTTGTGAGAATTGGGGATGCAGCATCATATCCACTTGTTCGGGCGTCACGCGCATGATTGCTTCTTCTTTAGTGATCATGCCTTCATTGACCATATCATAGGCAATCTTAATCGCTGCTTTCGCTGAGCGTTTGCCCGTGCGGGTTTGCAACATCCAAAGCTTACCGCGCTCGATCGTAAACTCTACGTCCTGCATATCGCGGAAGTGCTTTTCAAGCTTCTGCGCAATTTCAATGAAAGTTTCATAAGCTTCTGGAATGTCGTTTTTCAAGTTTTCGATCTTGGTAGTATTGCGGATACCTGCCACCACATCTTCGCCCTGCGCATTCAATAAATACTCGCCAAAAATGACTTTCTCACCAGTTTGAGGGTCACGTGTGAAGGCAACACCAGTACCCGAATCATCACCCATATTACCGAAAACCATCGTAACAATATTTACTGCGGTTCCAAGCGTGTCGGGAATGTGTTCACGGCGGCGATAATCGATGGCTCGCTTTGAATTCCACGAATTAAACACTGCTCTAATTGCGTATTCCAGTTGTTTGTATGGATCTTGGGGGAAATCCATACCAGTTTCACGTTTGACTACAGCTTTAAATTCCTCGGTCAGCTTTGCCAAATCTTCTGCGGTGAGTTCAGTATCGAGTTTGACGCCCTTTTTCGCTTTAAATTCGTTGAGCACCTCTTCAAAAGCTTCATCTTCAACACCAACCACAACAC
>ERZ1026792.288-NODE-288-length-45828-cov-3.829763_pt1 | contig 45828 bp, 48 predicted proteins | sample MGYA00520884_ERZ1026792 | MGnify/ENA primary metagenome ERZ1026792 (study PRJEB33270, sample SAMEA104284473) | anaerobic digester metagenome | biome: Anaerobic digester microbiome; feature: mesophilic sludge digester; material: Anaerobic digester biomass | place... | reverse complement strand
TATTTTTGACTTCCTGAACGGTTGTTGGTGGCAGAAACATTGCCAGATCGAGACTACCCTTCTTTAATGCATCTACAGATTCGCTATAGTCCTGTGTGAAAGAGATCTCTTCATCCGATATGTTGAGTATGTCCTTGATCACACCTTTGTGTATAACATTTACCTTTAATGTTTTTAAAACATCATGAAGGTTGTTGTCCATCGGTATGGGATTTTTTTGAGTAAACTCATAAATATTACCTGGTTTATCCTTTGAACAAAAGGCAAAGGCGAGTTTTTCGGATTCTGAAACGTATTTCATAACCCTTTTGATTGAGTTGTCATCGGTTAGTTCGTGTTTTACAATGACCCCGTAATTATCTAATGCACGAAAAATATCCTCAATATTCTTTACTCCATTAAATTTTATGATTCTATGGTACGGAAGAATCACTATGCCGCTCGAATACATGTTTGTCAAATAAAGAGGAACGAAAGATATGCCAAGTTTATATGAAACAGCAAGACGATGGTGACCATCAGCAATATAGATATATCTTTGGTCCATCAATGCAGTGAGTTTGCTAATTTCGCCTTTGTCATTCATTCTATAAAAGCGGTTACGAATGGCCTGTTCATCCATAAAGTCATAGATATTATCTTTTTTGGAGCTTATAAGTAGATCTTCTATTTCGTTATTTTTATCTTCATACAAACCGAATATAAGACTTGTATATGTTTTTAATGTTGCAATAAGCCTTTCCCTGTCTTCTTTAGCCTTTTTTCTCGTCTCCTCGTGCGTAAGAATCCTTTTGGTATCAAGTTTGTTGAGGGCAATGAAACCCCTTCTTAGAAATATGGCGCCTCCAAAATCAAACTCCTGCTCCATTATGTATATGGTATCTTCGTTGTCCTGCTTGAGAATGCCTACTTGGAGCCATGTATCCATCGTTTGTTTGGCGACATTGTATTTATCCATTGAAGGAATGGATTGCGGTAGTTCGAGCCTTATTGCATTAAAATCATTCCTTTTGTAATATGACCTGACATCAGAGATAACATCATACGGGGGACAAACACACGATGCTATATCTCCAATCTTTTCTTTATTGTAAACGATTCCCTTGAATGGTTTGGTATATTGTTCTGGCATGACAATTTTGTTAACATATGAAAGGGACAAAGTCAAAAGGTTTTAAAGACGTTGAATCGTTTTGATAATTGATATTGAATGTCTTGACATGGAATCGCCAATTATGTTTTAAATTATCACTGTGCCGAGGTAGCTCAGTCGGTAGAGCAGGGGACTGAAAATCCCCGTGTCGGCGGTTCAATTCCGTCCCTCGGCACTTTAAATTTCAGCAGTTACAGCGATTGGCTTTAACTGCTTTTTTTGTTTAGTGGCAATTCTTTTCGGTATGATGCCCTCTGCCATCAGTAATGTATTAATGATTTTGCAAAATCATTGTTAAAGGTTCAGAGAGAAGATTTTCTTATATTTTCTTTTTTAACAGGTATATATTTCATAACAAATGGATATTCTATCACAAAATGTTTCTTTTTATATACTTTTTATATTGTTTTATTGAACCATATCCTATAATCAGGATATAATTACATATGAGTATTGAGATACCAAGTATAGATACATTAAAGCAGGAAATGCTTGAAAGTTATAGCGATGAAGGCTTTGATGAGAAGATTGTTAATGCTATGGCAGAAGTTCCAAGAGAAGAGTTTGTACCTGAGCAATACAGAAAATATGCCTATTTAGAAGTAGCATTACCACTGGGAGAATGGAATTCATATATTTCAACAATATCACAGCCCTGGGTTGTTGCTCGCATGTGTCAGCTACTTGATCTTAATGGAGAAGAAAAAGTATTGGAGATCGGAACAGGAAGTGGATATCATGCAGCAGTACTAAGTCATTTATCAAAAGAGGTAGTTACTGTTGAATGCATTTCTGACCTTGCTCAAAGTGCACAAAAAAGATTATCAAAATTAGGATATGAAAATGTTAAAGTTATTCAAGGAGATGGAAAGGAAGGGTATAAAGAGGGGGGACCATATGACAGAATTATTATTGAGGCGAGCGGTAAATATCCACCTCAGGAATTAATAGACCAGCTTGCTGATGGAGGAGTTTTACTAATGCCGATTAAAAGAGGTTCAAAAGAGCGTCTTGTAAAGTTTAGAAAAGTAGGGAATGAATTAAAGGAAGAATTCTTTGATGAAGTAACCTTTGTAGAGTTAGTCTAAAAGTTATTCCTCTTCAATAATATATATATCTCCCTTTGGCTCTTCTATAATCTTAAGAGGATCATATTTAAAGAGTATGTTTATTGATAGTAATAGTAATTCAATAACTAGAGTATATATTATAATCTTTTTAATATTTTTCATTTTATCAACTTTCTTTCCACTTCTTACCTTTATTATTAAGGATATTACTAAATAGAAAGTAAATAATATTGCTGCTATTAAAAGTACATCAAGCGTAACTTGGATAATAGCTGCTGTTATGTATGGAATTTTCATATTGTTTATATTATGTTATAACTCATGTAAATACAATATATTTTTAATTTGCTTAAAATGGATTGGGTAATAAATGTATTAAACAATATCACAATTCCTTTAATTTGTGCTGTCTGCCTTGAATCTTTAGTATATCTTCTACAGTATTTGTTTAAGGATAAAAAGGAAGATAGAAATAAGTATTTTAAGATATTTATTTCTTCTCTTCTCTTTTATATTTCATTTAATCTAAGTTATGAGATAGGGTATAGGGGTTCTTTTATGGATGGTGTATTTAGGTTTATAAACTCATTAGATGATTTTATTGCTTATGCAGTATATGGTTGTATATATTATCTTTTGTTTTATTTGCTTCTTTTAATATATTTTTCTATTAGAAAGAAGAAAGAGGCTAGAAGTTTAATATTTCAAAGGATGAGTACTGTTTTTGGAATTCTTGTTATTCTTTCTGTTATTGCTTTTGTATCCCTTTAATCATCAGTTAAATTAAAGATGGTTGGTATGCAGAAGGAGTACGCAAAATTAAGTCTTTTGACAGAATAGGGAGATGGTAAAAAGAGTCATTGCTCCTAAGCCTTGGTCCTAGCACCTCTTTATACTTACTGTAAAAATTGTTTAAAGAATTAAGGTAGTAAAGAGTTTCTTCCATTTCTTCTTGTGTTTCTGTACCAGTATCTTTTGGTTTAAAGTCTATACGTCTTTGAGTAAGTGGATCAACATATGAAAATGCTATACAGTTATTAATAGTATCTATATCTTTAATTAGATCTTCTGCATATATAGAGCCGACAGGTAAAACTCTTAAGCTTCTTTTCTTGAATGCAGGAAATTCATATATGTTATGTCCTACTTCCCAATCATTGGGTCCAAATTTAGCATTTCCTGCTTTACTGAGTATATTTGCATATACTGCTGTTATCATTAAAAATGCCTGTTTTTTCTCTACAATACCAGGTTCTTTAAACTGTTTTCCTGTTTTGTAGTCAATTATTTGTATTGGTTGTTGAGGAAAATTTTTAGGTATTACTATTTCATCAATTACGGAAGGTACTTGTAGGTTTGAATCAGGAAAATATATGTTTGTAATAGTTGTTACCTCATTAATAAGGAGAGTCTCATGAGGACTGAATTTCTTCTCATCTTGTTCCTTTATATTTTCATATAACTGGTGTATGTCTTTTAGTGGTACAGGACTATTTTCCCATATTTCTTGTATTTTACTTGGTTTAATAATATATGAGGAGTTATCTTTTGGATTAAAATCTTGTCCTCTCATTCTCCATTCATTCCAAAAAGATTGTGATGGGTTAGGGCTATCATAGTCTGTTAACAAGAGGAGTTCAGTCATTGTTCTGTAAAATTGTCTATCTCTATATACAAAGGTATTTCTAATGTCAGTTTCTTTTGGTTTTCTATCTAAAGCTTTTGCTCTTTCAAATATTTGAGCAAAGTATATTAGATTATGTACTTGGGTTCCGTATATAGACCATTTTGCATTTTTAAGTAATTCTTCTTCGCCTGGTTGTTTCTCAGTTTTTAATATTTCTGATAGAAAAGATAGTTCATTATCTGATTTCTCATATGTTTTATATATTCCAGAGAGTTTTTCTAATTTAGAGGGGGATAATCTATTTCCTGTTATTGTTTCTTTGCTTTCTTTTTGTGATGGTTCTAGATCAAAGAGCGGTTCTTGTTCATTTGTTTTAGGCATATAGGTTAGTGTATAGGGTTATATCTAAAATATCAAGAGGGATATAGAAAGGTAATAGGGGTAAGGGTTTTTATAAATAGAAATATCAATATTTTTAATACTATATTATCTTTTAAAACAGAAAAATATCTAACAAGAATTCACAATAGTGGGTTATAGTAGAAAAACTCCGCGACCAGGACTCGAACCTGGAACCAAACGGTTAACAGCCGTTCGCTCTACCTATTGAGCTATCGCGGAATACACTTCATATTATATATCTCTTCCTTTAATATATGCAAACCATATATTCATATTAATAAACACTAAACTTATGGATTTTATGTTTTCTATACAATATTGTAAAGATATTTTATAGAGTATAGTGTAAAATGAAATATATATAAATTAAGAGGGTATTTATAAATGAAAATAAATGAAATACAAATCAACTTTATAGAAATGGAACCAACAGAGTCACTAAAGAAATATGTATTAGATAAAATAGGGAAATATGATCATCTTTTACAAGAGGCTACAAGTATGAGTGTTACATTAAAGCAGTATATTAGTCAAAGAGGAGTTGATAATGATTTTAGAGTAAATATGAATGTATCAGTTCCTAATAGTACTGTAAGAGTAGAAGTAGAAGGAAAGAATATGTATGCCATTATTAATGAAGCATCAGATATTTTAGCAAGAAGATTAAATAGATATTATGATAAAAAAGCCTATTGGGAAGGCAAGAGTCCATGGAAGATGCTTGAATCAGAGAATATAGATGAGAATCTCCCTGAAGTAGGGGATCAATATATAGGGTATGTACCAACTATTACTGTAAGAAAGAAATTAGATAGTATGAGCCCCTTAGAAGAGGCTGAAGCAATAGAGAGAATGGAGCTTCTAGGATATGATCAATTTCTATTTAAGAATAAAAAGACAGGTAAAATATCTATGATATACAGAAGAAAGAGAGGCGGATATGGACTTGTAGAACCTCCTGATTCTGAGATTTAAGAAAAAAAAAGGGAAGATTTACTTCCCTTTTAATATCTTTATTTATATTTAATAGGCTGAGTGATTATTCACTTTCAGTCGGCTGTGTATCCTCTATCTGATTATTATTTACTTCGTTAAAAAGGTTCTCTACAATATTTATTGTAGCACTTAATACACCATACTTAGGTTTATTTGTTACATTATTTTGTATTTTGTACTGACTTCTTAGACCTTCTAACCATGCACCTTCATTTTCATAAACCTTTTGTTCAATATATCTTTGCTTTACTTGATCTTTGTATTGTTCATAATCAAGTTTCTCCCCCTCTTCTAAAGCCTCTGTTTCTGCAGGGAAGAGTTGTGCACTGTACTGATTAAAAAATGATTTTAGATCATCTTCAGTATATTCAACAGTAGGTCCTAATACTTTATTTGCTAGTATACTTAATGTAATTTGATTTTTTAACTCCTCTTCATCTATATTGTTCTGTTGTAGTACTGTATCATATACCTCTTTTCCTCCTACACTTTCTATTATTTGATCTAATTGTTTGTTCACTTCCTCCTCTGTTGCTTCTACTCCTGCTTTTGCTGCCTCTATTTTAATAATCTCTTCATCTATTAACTGATCAATAACTGTTGCTCCATATGCTGTTTCTAATTCTTTAATATATTCACTTCTTGGAATTCTTTTTCCTTCTACAACAGCTGCACTATATCCATTATTTAAGTATTGAACAAATAAGTCTATTAAAATAAAGACTACTATTACACCAAGTACTGTTAGAAATGTTTTAAATCCTTTTGAAGATGATATTTTTTTAATATCTGGTTTTTGGAATTTAATATTTGGTTTCTTTACCTTTACAGTTGGTACTTTAACTGCTTTTGACACTTTTTTTTCTATTGTTTTTATGGGAGCAGCTTTCTTAATTTTTATCTTTGCCATTTAAGTATTTAAATAAAATTAATTTGGCTTATAGTTAAGTTTAATAAGTTTAGCAGAAATTTATATATTTATCAAAGGGGGCTATTTTAAATGCAAATAGAAGGACTTATTTCCATCATCATGAACGAGTAGGGCATATTTACATGTGTACTGTGGAAGGTCTGTTGAATATACTCCATAATATACAGTACCTGATGTAATAGCTTTAATAGGAGCTCCTTCACCAGTTAGGAATGCCCATTCTCTATTCTCTTTTTCCATATAATAATCAACATTATCACAGATACCTTTAGTCACTTTATAGGTTGATCCACTTTGGTCTCCATCAATTGTGCTTACCATATCCCATGCTCTATGAGGTCTTGGTGATAATTTATATGTTTGTGTGATTCTTGCTCTTCTCATTGGTGCAAGATATTTAGCTGATGTTACTAATGACCAGTATTCTCCTCCGCCTAAATAAAGGGAAGGATCTTGTTTAACATTATATTTATTACGGATTTCAAAATGCAGATGTGAACCAAATGCACATCCAGTATGACCCTGTAGTCCTATTATTGAACCTGCACTTACCCTAGATCCGTTTCCAAGTCCATTTGAGTTAAATAACTGTATTACATAATCTGATATCATCTCATCCATTTTTGATATCATTGCTGTTGTTTCCGCAAGTTCCTTTTTGTATGCTTCCTCTCTTTTTTGTGATTCCGCTAGGAGTCTTTGTTTTTCAGCCTTTTGTTCATCAAGATATTTCTTCTCTTCTGCAAGTCTTTTCTTTTCTTCCTCTACCTCTGCTCTTTTATTTTGTAGTTCAATTTGCTGAGCTGTTAGTATAGCTTGTTCTTTTTCGAGCAAATCTTTTTTATCAGCATATGCTGCAAGGGAGTTCTTATCGTTTGTTCTTGTTTCAAGTAGATATTTTAATTTTCTTATTACATTGTCAAAACCTTTAAAATCAAGTAATACCTCAAAAGGTCCAACATGTGAATATTTATATGATTGTATAACTCTTTCTCCTACAGTTTGCTCAAGTGCATTTATCTCTTGTCTTAATGTACTAAGATCATTTTCCTTTGCAGTTACCTCTTCGTTAAGCATATTGATTTCAATATCTTTTGCAGCAATTTCAATACCTAATGTTTCTATAACACTCTCAGTCTGTTGTATTTGAGTATCAATATATTTAAGTTTCTCATTTAAAGTTAACTGCTGATAATCTTCATTCTTAAGTTTCTTTTGTAGATTATTCTGGTTGCTTTCTAATTTGCTTAGTTGCTTTTGAAGACACAAGTATCTGTCCATTGCAGGCATACTTTCAGGGCAGGCTTCAGCTGCTCTAACATCTTTGGATACGATAAAGAGAAATATAATACTGATTGTAATTGTAAATATCTTTTTTAAATTCTTCATGTTTCCTCCTTTAGATATTTCTTAACAGAGCTTAAGCTACTAAGAAATCCTATTAATGATCCTATTATTATATGGATTAATATAAATACAAGAATAAAAGTAAAATTAGGTTTTAGAACATATTCTAAATTAATATCTTTAAACATTTGAGTTATCCATATTGAGAAATCTGTACCACTTGAATATATATTTGTAGCATACCAAGGGATTAAAACGATTAAAGAAGCTAAAAACCCTCCAGCAATACCATAGAAGGTTCCTTCTAGAAGAAAAGGTGTTTTTATAAACTTGTCAGAACTTCCTACAAGCTGCATTATTTCAATTTCTTCTTGATGAACTTTAATATTAAATCCTATTGTTACTCTAATTAATGCAACTGTAACTATTATCATTGTAGTGATTAATATTATTCCACCTATGTTAATTATCCTTGATAGTGTCTTTATATTATTGACGACATCCTCAAAGTACATAACATCATCAACATTTGGATTTATCTCTCTTGCTTTATTAATATTATCAATTAGAGTTATCAGAGCATCGATATTCTTTGCCCTTATCTCTAAACTTGCTGGAAGTGAATCTGCTGTTACTGTTGAGATTAAATCAGGATCATCTGCAAAATCTTCTTTGTAAATCTCTAAAGCCTCTTCTTGTGATATATAGTCTATTTCTTCTATTAGTTCGGGGTTATCTATCTGATCTTTGAATTTAAAGATATCCTCTTCTGGAGTTCCTTTTTTAAAGAAAACAATTACTTGAGCTCTTTGTTCATAATAATCAATAGTTTTTGAAAGAAGGATTGAAATTGAAACAAATACAGATGTAAGTGTAAATACTATGGTTGTTACAAGTATTGTAGAGGCTGTAAGCCATTTGTTTCTTTTTATATTCTTTTTTGTTACTGACAATATTCTTGTGTTACTCATTCCTTTTTTTATTTAAATATTTCTTAATAAAATTTGCAAGTTCTCTGTTTTCTTTCTTGCTTAAATTCATATTTTTTAATTCATCTGTCGTAATGTTTAATAATATGTCTGGGGTTTTTATTGCATATTTTCTAAGTTTTTCTTTTAATGATTTGCTTAGTTTGTTAAACTCAGGTGATAGCTCTGTGTCTTTCTTTTCTTTAACTTCCTCTTTCTGTGTTTGTGCTGGCTTGGGAATAATAATCTCTTTAGCTCCTGTATCAGAATTTAACTTTCCATCTTTTATATTTATAACTCTGTCCTTTGCTTTGTTTATAAGATTGAGGTCATGAGAGATAACAAGCACTGTAGTTCCTGTTTTGTTAATAGTTTTTAATATATCTAAAATCTGCATAGCATTGTCTACATCAAGATTGCCCGTTGGTTCATCTGCAATAAACACATCTGGTTTATTAGCCAATGCTCTTGCAATTGCACCTCTTTGCTGTTCTCCGCCTGATAGCTCATAAGGGAAAAGATCTCTTCTATCTCTTAAACCAACTAGGTCTAGGAGATAATCTGTTGTATCTTTTATCTCTTTACTACTTTTATCAAGAATTTCTAGAGCAAATGCAATATTTTCTTCTAAGGTTTTTGTATTAAGCAGTTTAATATCTTGAAATACTACACCAAGTTTTTGTCTGTATGCTGGAAGTAATCGTCTATTTAATCTTGGTACTTCAATATCATTAAAGAAAATCGTACCAGCAGTAGGGACTTCTTCTCTTATGAGTAATTTCATTATTGTAGATTTCCCTGCGCCAGAGGGTCCTATTATAAAGGTAAACTCTCCTGGGTCTACCCTAAATGAAACATCTTCAAGTGCTGTTATATTCTCTTTATATTTCTTTGTTACAGTATCGAATATTATCATGAGCAGTTTTAATGTATATGAAACTATACACCTATATATTACTGTATTCTTAACTGGGCTTCAAGGAACTGTTCGATATTTCCATCAAGAACACCCTGTGGGTCATTACTTTCTACTCCAGTTCTAAGGTCCTTTACAAGCTTGTATGGGTGTAATATATAGTTTCTAATCTGATTTCCCCATCCTGCCAACTTATAATCTCCTTTAATATCAGATATCTCTTTTAATCTGTTTTCTTCCATTATTTTCCATAGTTTCCCTTTTAGTATTTCCATTGCTTTTTGTCTATTTTGAAGCTGACTTCTTTCCTCAGAGCATGTTACTGTAATTCCTGTTGGTATATGAGTTATCTGTACAGCAGATGAAGTTTTATTTACTTTCTGACCTCCTGGACCACTTGCTCTTACTGCTTTAAACTCAATATCTCCTTCGGGAATTTCTATATCTTTCTCTACATCCTTTAATATTGGAATTACTTCTACTGCTGCAAAAGATGTTTGCCTTAGATTTTGAGCATTAAATGGAGAAAGTCTTACTAATCTATGTGTTCCATGCTCTTTTTTAAGTATCCCATATGAATATTTCCCAAAGACATCAAATGTTACTGTCGCTATTCCTGCCTCTGCTCCTTTTATCATGTTAGTTATATTGTATCTCCATCCCTTTTTCTCAATGTACATTGTATACATTCTAAAAAGCATCTCTGTCCAATCCTCTGCTTCTGTACCACCCTGTCCTGCATGTATTGACATTGTAGCATCACAGCTATCATATTTCCCTGCTAGAAACTTAACAAGTTCAAACTCCTTTATTCTTTCTTCTATTCTTTTATATTCTTCTTCAATGAGCTGCTCACCAGAACTATTTTGTTCATCAATTAAAGACATTAAAGTAGATATGTCTTCTTCAATACTTTCTATCTTCTTTATCTCTTCTTGTATTTGGGAGATCTGTGTTAGTACATCTTGTGCATATTTTTTATCTTCCCAAAGATTTGGGCTAGAGCTCTCGCTTTCTAAAGATTTAAGAACTTCTTTTTTTGAATCAATGTTTAAAGATTCCTTTATCTCATTAGTTTTTTGCTTTAGATTTTGTATATCTCTTTTACTAATTTCATTCATCTTGTATATTATACTATCCCAAATTAAAAATACTTTGTATATATGTTTGGACTTTTTGAAAAAAGAAATGCTCAAAATGATAATGTAAAAAGGAAGGAAGAGACTAAGAAATTTGTTGTACTTCTTGTTCTTGATGGATTTGGAATACACCCAGATTTTGAGGGTAATGCTGTACTAGGAGCAAAGACTCCTTTTTTAGATACTGCATGGACATGTGGTAAGTCTACATTAATTAATGCAGCAGGTACATATGTAGGGCTTCCTGCAGAGGAAGCAGGAAACTCTGAGGTAGGACACTTGAATTTAGGTGCTGGTCAGGTAGTATATCAGTCTCTACCAAGGATTAATGATGCAATATCTGCTCATGAGCTTGATAGTAATGAGACTTTGAGAGAGGCTTTTGCGGAAGTTAAAAAGAGAGGGTCTAATATGCATCTTGTTGGTGTTTTAAGTGCAGCAGGTGTACATGGGCATATTAAGCATCTTTTTTCTCTTATGGATATATGTAGAGCAAATGGTGTGAATCCATATATTCATGTAATTTTTGATGGAAGAGATACACCACCTAAAGAGGGTTTTTACTATCTTAATAAATTGAATGAGAAGATTAGAGAAACTGGAATAGGAAAAATTGCTTCAATTCAGGGGAGATTTTATGGTATGGATAGAGACAGTAGGTGGGAGAGAATTAAGCTTGCATATGATGCAATGGTAGGACTTTCTCCTGAGACTTTTCAAGATCCTGTTATTGCACTTCAGAAAGCATATGCAAACAATCAGACAGATGAATTTGTTAAACCTCAGACAAGAGTAGATGCATTAGGTAACCCTATTGGTCCTGTAAGATCAAATGATGTTTTACTTTTCTGGAATTTTAGAGAAGATCGTGCAAGAGAGCTTACAAAGGCCTTTATATCTAAAGATTTTAATCATTTTGTAAGAAGAAATTATCCAGAGAATCTATATGTTGTTACAATGACAGGTTATGAGGAGGGAATAGATGCTCATGTAATATTTCCTCCTACAAAAGTTAAGACCCCCATTGCAGAGTATATATCTGACCTTGGATTTAAACAGATGCATATATCTGAAACTGAAAAGCAGATGCATGTCACATATTTCTTTAATGGTGGTGTTGAGAAGCCTCATGTAGGTGAAGATTTCTTTATTATTCCATCTCAGAAGGTAGAAAGTTACGCTTCTGTTCCCCAAATGAGTTCTCCAATTATTAGAGATGAGGTTGTTAGGAGAGTTAAGGCATATGATGTGTATAATTATAAATTTATTCTTATTAATTTTGCTAATCCTGATATGCTAGGGCATACAGGTAATTATGATGCAACGGTGCGTGGCAATGAGATTGTTGATTCACTAACTGCTGATATTTCAAAGGCAGTTCTTTCAATGGGAGGAGCGATTGTTATTACTGCTGATCATGGAAATTGCGAAACAATGATTAATAGGGTTACAAAAGAAGTTGATATTGCACATACAAACAATCCTGTTCCACTTATGATTCTATCAAGTATGGATGATATTGTTCCTAAAGTGGGTACTCATCTTGTTAAAGTTGGTACAGGGCCTCATGCTCAGGCAACAGGTCTTCTAGCAGATGTTGCCCCAACATGTCTTGGTCTTTTAGGTTTAGATGCTCCAGAGAGTATGACAGGTGTAGATTTGAGGAATATTATTTAGAGTATCTCCAGAAAGATTATACTTATACCTAATACTATCCTGTACATTCCAAAGAATGTAAGCCATTTCTTCTTACTAAGTTTTTTCAGTAATATTAAGCCAATGTATGATATTATTCCTGCAATAACTATACCAAAGATTTCATACAAACTAGGAACTCTCTCTGGGTATCCTTTTAGCATCTCATAAAAAGGTGCAGCTAAAAGCAAAGGAAGTCCTAGTAAAAAGGAGTATTGAATTGATGTATATTTATTTAATCCCATTAGCATTCCTGCCATTGTTGAAATTCCAGACCTTGATCCTCCAGGTATGAATGCAATTATCTGACTTACCCCCATTGTGAGTGACTGTTTCCATGATATATCTTTAAAGTCAATTTCTTTTGGTTCCTTTCTTCCTTCAATAATAATCATTACTATTCCCCATATAATTAAAGAGGCTGCAATTATAATATTTCCTCTTAATTTTTCTTCAATTATAGATTCAAAAAAAAGTCCAAGTATTCCAGCAGGTATTGTAGAAATCAAGATTTTTACATATAGAGAGAGTTTTTCTTTTTTAAAGATATCTTTAAATAAAAGGGAGGAGAAGTATATACATAAAGCAATTGTTGTTCCTAAGTGAAGAACAGATAAGAGATATGTATCCATTTCTACATTAAGAAGTTGTGAAGTAAGTAGTAGATGAGCACTACTTGATATTGGAAGAATTTCTGTAATTCCTTGTATAATTGATAGTATACTTACTTTAAGTATATTCATATTTTGTGTATGCTATATTAATTAGATATGGTATATTCTACTTGTATGAGTATAAAAAAACTAGTCATATTAATTTCTACTGTTTTAATATCAGCTCTTTCATTTAATGGAGTGTATGCTGCACAGCCGTCTTTAACTTTTTATCCGTCAAGTGGTGTTGTATCTGATATAGAGAAGGGGTTTACTGTAGATGTCCTTATTGATTCTGCAGGGTATGAGATAAGTAAAGCTAGGGTTGTTATAAAGTTTGATCCTAATGTTATTAAGTTAAGAAAGGCATACAGAAATACATCTCTGTTTGATGAGTGGCCTGCCGATGGGAGTAGTACAGATAATGTTAATGGTATTGTAATGCTTACAGGTCAGAGTAAAGTAGAAGGGGGGAAATTGTATAAAACAGAAGGTAGTGCAGATGTTTTAGCAAGATTTGAATTTGATGTAGTTGCAACAAAAAATCAAGATATTGTATTAGAGTTTCAATACTCTGGCACAGATGAGACTTTGCAATCTGTTATTATTGATGGTGTTACATCTACAAATATTTTAGCTACAAAACCAGCTTCTGCAGTATTTTCATTAGATATTAACGAGAAAATTCCTAAGACAGGAATTAGTATGAATACATTAGGAATAATAGGGGGTATTTTATTAATTCTTGCAGGAGGATTTGTTAAAAGTAGTTCTCCAAGGTCTTTTACTAAAAGGAGAGGAACAATTGTGGTTTCAGAGTAGAAGTTGATAATGGGCAGGATATTTGATATTATTTTTACACTATACAAGCCGAGATAGCTCAGTTGGTAGAGCATCTGTCTGAAGAACAGAGGGTCCCCAGTTCGATCCTGGGTCTCGGCATATGCGAGAGTAGTTCAGTTGGCTAGAACGACACATTGCCAATGTGTAGGTCGCGGGTTCAAACCCCGTCTCTCGCTCCATTTTTATATCATGAAATTACTTTTTCTTTTCTTTTGATTAAGATTTAACTGATGGTTTTATAAATTCCTTAATCTCTTTTCTGTATTTTAGAATAATTGATCCAACTATATATATCAGTATAATTGGAGTAACCCATGTATTAAATTTGCTCATATACATTTTTATAGTTTCTAAATCTCCTCCAACTCTATATCCTAAATATGCGATTATTACAGAATATGCAAAAGAACCTCCTAAGGTTGCTGTAGAAAACTTAAAGGCATTCATCTCTAAAAATCCTGCAGCAAGACTTGTTACAATTCTTAAGTATGGAACAAAACGTGAGGTAAAAATGTAAGTATAACTTTGTTGGGCAATCTTTTTTTTACTTTCCTCAAACTTCTTCTGATCAATCTTAAGAAATTTTCCTTTTCCTTCAAGCCATTTATATATATTACTTCCACTTAATATCCTTCCAATTATATACATAGGATATGCTCCTACCATTTCACCTAGCCCAGAAGCGAGGGCAATTAAGAAGATATTAGTTCCTTCCTCTGCTGCAAGTACCGCCATTATAATTTCAGTAGGAAAAATTCCAATAGCAGAAAGAAATACTCCCCAGTTGCCCATTCCTATTAGTAGCTCTAGGAGTTTAGTAAGAATTAAACCAATTATATCCATGTCAAGAATATATCAAAAAAAATATTAAGTTTGAATCTCTTTCAAAATTTCTTTATATAGTTTACACTTTTCATATGCAAAGACAAATTGATAAAAGAGAAGTGACTATTAATAAAGTGAGGAGGACTCCTATTGTGATATTCTTAAGAAGTATTCTTCCATTTATTGTTATCATTATTTTAATATCCATTACCTTTTTAATAGGGTTTTGGAATGTAAAAAAGTTTGAATATGATGAAAGTAAATTAAACAATGTTTCTACTGTTGAGCTTGATGCATATCTTGCAGATTTTATTGGTAGAAATATTTTTACAGTAACTCCTGATGAAATTAAATTTGTACTTATCAAAAGTAATGGGTTTATTAAAAATGTGTATGTTAAAAAAGTTTTACCTTCAAAATTAAATATTACAGTAGAAGAGCATACTCCCCTATATATTGGCTACTCAACAGATAGATGCCTTTTGTTTTCAGATACAGGTATTTTAATTTCTGAAATATGTACTAATTGTAAACAGGAGTGTACTGTTAATGAAGAGAGTTTAGGTAAAGTACTTATCGAGTCTACAAGTGTAATTGAAAGTGAAAAGAGATTAATATTTTTTGATGAGATTTCTAAAGTTGGAAAAGTACTTGGAGAGTTTGGGTATTTTGTTAATCATGTAAATATTGATAATGGAATTGCCCAATTCATTGATGATTCTGGAAGAATTTTTGTCTTTGACTTATCTAATGATCTTGAAACTCAACTTGCTAGAATGTATGCTGTTGGTGGTAAGATAAATGAAGATTTAATCAATTTTAGTAGACTTGATTTACGGTTTAAAAGACCTGTTATGGATTTAAAATAGTTGTAAATTAAGAGTAAAAGTGATATTAATGTGTAATAGAATAATTTGTTCTTGCTAAGTTGTGTATTTTTGTTTATATTATACATAACAAGGTTCTAATTTAAGTAATATATGACTGCCCTTAAAACATATGGCACGAAAAATAATAACAGCAATAGATGTAGGATCTTCAAAGATTACTACTGTCATTTCTTCTGTAGAAGAAAATGAAAAGCCCTCCGTAATTGGTGTTTGTTCTTATCCTAGTAAAGGAATAAAGAAAGGTGTTGTAGTTAATATTGATGATGCTACAAATGCTATTTCTGAAAGTGTTACAGCTGCTGAGAGAATGGCAGGGGTTACAGTTTCAGATGTTTTAATCTCTATAAATGGGGAGTTAGTTACAAGTCTTAATAATAAGGGGGTTGTTGCTGTTGCAGGCTCTGAGATTACTGTTGATGATACATATAGAGCAATTGAGAATGCTAGAACTCTTTCTCTGCCTGATAATCTTAATCCCATACATATAATTCCAAGAGAGTTTGTTGTTGATAATCAAGGTGGAATTAAGTATCCAATAGGGATGTCTGGTACAAGACTTGAGGTTGAAACTCATATTATTACAACTCCTAATTCATATTGGCAAAATCTTAAAAAGTGTGTTGAACAGCTTGGGCTTAATGTATATGATGTTGTTTTTACTGGCTGGGCATCTTCTTTATCTGTTTTAACTGATACTGAAAAAGAGCTTGGTGTTACTATGCTTGATATTGGTGCTGGAACAACAAGTATATCAATATTTGATGAGGGGTCAATAATATATAGTGGTGTTATTCCTCTTGGTGGAATAAATATTACAAGCGATTTAGCAATTGGACTTCAAGTATCACTTGAAGAGGCTGAGAAGATAAAGACTCATATGGGAGATTTGTTAGATAATAAAGCAAAAGCTAAGAAGTCTTCTTCTGACTCAACACCTGCACTTCTTAGAAAATTAGATGAGGAGGAACCAAAGACAAAGAAAGGTGATGAGATAGATTTATCTGTTTTAGATATTACAGGGAAGAAGGTTTCTAAAGAGCTACTTGTAAAGATTGTTGAAGCAAGATGTGAGGAGATATTTGATATGGCAAAAGAGAAGGTAGGTAAAGCTGGTTTTAAAATGGCCATGCCTGCTGGAATTGTTTTAACAGGTGGTACTTCGCTTCTTAGGGATTTACCTAAGTTTACTCAAGGAGTATTTGGTGTTGCTGCAAGAGTAGGGTATCCATCTGGTTTAACAGGTATGATTGAGGAAATTTCTGATCCATCTTTTGCATGTGTTCAGGGTTTGATAAAATATGCATTAGAAGAAGAGGGTGATTCAGAGGCTATTAAGGTAAAAAGTGGTGGAAATTTAAAAGATAAGATAGTAGAATGGTTTAAGTCTTTAATGCCATAAACTGCCTAGATTAAATTATTAATTGTGTTCAAGTTATGCCTTTAATTACAACAAATGTTGACCCAGTTGCAAAAATAAAAGTAATTGGAGTTGGAGGAGCAGGGTGTAATGCTATTAACACCATGATGACTGATTATGATATCCCTGGTGTTGAATTTATGGCTTTTAATACAGATGCTCAAACTCTTAAGCTTTCTAAAGCTCCAGTAACATTACAGTTAGGGGAAACTTTAACTAAAGGTTTAGGAGTTGGAGGAAATCAAGAGCTTGGTGCACAAGCGGCAGAAGAGAGTCTTGATCAGATACAGGAGCTGCTTGAAGGAGCTGACATGGTATTTATTACTGCTGGTATGGGAGGAGGTACTGGTACAGGTGCTGCTCCAATTATTGCTGGTGTTGCAAAAAATATGGGTGCACTTACAGTTGCTGTTGTTACAAAGCCTTTTGATTTTGAAGGTAAAAGAAGAATGGAAGTTGCGGAAGAGGGGCTCAATAATTTAAGAGATAAGGTTGATACACTAATTGTAGTTCCTAATCAGAGGCTACTGGAGATTGCTACTGATAATATTTCTTTTATTGATGCAATGAAGATGGTTGACTCTGTTCTCGCAGAAGGTGTTAATAGTATATCAATGCTCATTAGCCAAACAGGATATATTAATGCTGACTTTAATGATGCGAAATCAGTAATGCAAAATGCTGGTACAGCACTTATGGGTATTGGTAGGGCAAGTGGAGAAAAGAGGGCAGAACTTGCAGCAAGAGCAGCTACAACCAGTCCTTTGCTGGATATGTCTATTGAGGGAGCAACAGGAGTTCTTTACAATATTGTAGGAGCAGATCTTACTTTACCTGAAATTAGTCTTGTATCTGAGTTAATTAAAGAGGCTGTAGATCCTTCTGCAAATATCAAGTTCGGAGCACAAATAGACCCTTCATTGGGGGATGAAATTGTTATTACAATTGTTGCTACAGGTTTTGATGAAAAGAAGCAGGTATATACAAAGAAACAAAAAGGTGAAGAAGATGAAGTAGATATATTTGGTTTAGAAGGTGTTACTGATGAAATTAAGTCGTTTGAAGAAGAAGAAAAAACTCCTGAAGAGAATGTACAAAAAGAGGAAGAGAGCTATATTGATACTATTCCGCAGCCAGATGAGTTTGAAGACCCTCTTGATAAACCTGCTTTTATGAGGAAAATATTTAAAAAGAAGGAATAATACAAGTAAAAGTATTTCTCTCCTTCTACTTTTCTGCTAGTATCATTAGTATTAATGAAGTTAGAAAGTAAAAAGATAAAAAGGATTAAAGCAGACCCATATTTGTTAATTCCATCTATACTTATCTCTTTTATAGGTATAGTTACTTTACTGTCAACAACTATTGATAGTAATGGACAGTTTGGAGATATTAGCATTGTAAAAAAGCAGGTAATATTTCTTCTAATTGGTTTTATCGTATATTTTTTAATTTCTCTGTTTGATGTAAGTTTGTTTAAATATATTCAGATTATTATCCCAATATATGTTTTAACTTTGATTTTACTTATCTGTGTATATTTATTTGGTCCTGTAATTAATAATGTACAAAGGTGGCTTGTTATTGGTGGAGTACAGTTACAACCTTCTGAGATTGCTAAGGTTACTGTTATATTAACAACTGCCTGTATATTTTCTCTTAGAGGAAAGTATAATCAGTGGGTTTTACTGCTTATTTCATTTCTAGCAATGCTCCCTATATTCCTTCTCATTTACTTTGAACCAGCAGGAAGTATGTCTCTTTTAATACTCTTAATATGGTTTCTAGTGGCATTTACAGGACTAAGTGATCAATTAAGAAATAGTATTGCACTTCTTGTTGCAGGTTTAGTTGCCATATCAATATTTTTAGTAAGTTTTAGTGGGAATTGGCTATATATCTTAATTGGTGTAGTTGGGACAATTATTGGAATTTTTGCATTCTATTTTAGAGACAGCTGGAGGATTATTGTATCAGTAAGCTTTTGTGTAGGGGTGCTTTTAGGTCTTGTATCGATGTTTTTGTATAATGATGTATTAAAAGATTACCAAAGAAAAAGAATTGAGGCATTTTTAAATCCTACACAAAGCACTCAAGATATAGGTTTTAATGTTAATCAGGCAAGAATAGCAATTGGGTCAGGACAGATATTTGGAAAAGGCTTTGGAAACGGTACTCAAAGTAAAAGGGATTTTCTGCCTGAGCATCAAACAGACTTCATATTTGCATCATTTGCAGAAGAATTTGGTCTTGTTGGTTCTCTTTTTCTTCTTGCCTTGTATGGAATTATTATTATTCGTATATTGATGATTGCTATAGGTAGCGGCGACACATTTAGTTCTATGATTCTTGTAGGCATAGCAATGAAGATTTTGTTTGAGGTATTTATTAATATTGGAACAAACCTTGGTGTTATACCTGCCACTGGTATTCCTTTGCCGTTAATGAGTGCAGGAGGAACTATTACAATTATGACTCTTTTGTGTTTAGGTATTGTTCAAAGTATAATCAATAGACAAGATACATACAAAAGTGTAAATAATATAATTGACAATTATTGAATTATAACTTAAAATCCTTTAATCATGAGTAAAAATGAAAAGAAAGAAAAGTTTGCAGTCATTAAATTAGGTGGAGCACAGCTTAAAGTTGTTGAAGGGAAGGAGTATGAAGTTAACAAACTGGATGGAAAGAAGGGTGATAAGATTGAGATTAGTGAGGTTCTTCTTTTAGCTAATGGTGATGATGTAAAAATTGGTACTCCATATGTAGAAGGAAGTAAAGTTACATTAGAGATAACATCACAGAAGAAGGATAAAAAAGTTGATGTGTTTAAGTATAAAGCGAAATCAAGATACAGAAAAAGTGCTGGTCATAGGAGTTTAATTACAAAAGTATTAGTAAAAAAGATAGTCTAATGCAATATTTTTTTGAGTGTGGTAATTTCTTCAATATTTCTCTTGCAGAGCTAAGTCTTGTATTTGAAGCTTTTGGTATTTCAAAAGATTGTATTAAGAGGTTTAATGATATTGTATTAATAGTTGAGAGTAAAAGTGTTACGAAAGATACTCTTGATAGGATATTTAATAGACTAGGTGGATTTATTAGATATGGAGAAATAATTGATAACCTTGATACATTTTTAACTCCATATTTTGAGAAGGAGAGAATAACATTTGGTATTTCTATACTTGGGCAGAGTAAGCTAAGAAGGAAGGATATTGAGAGACTTACTAATGAGATTAAAAGGGGTTTTAAGAGTAGTAATGTATCTTCCCGATTTATTCTTCCTAAAGAATTTGAACTTAATGCAGCACAGATATTTAATAATGACATATTAAATAGTGGATTTGAGCTGTGTATCTTTGAGAATGAAAAGAAAAGGGTGTATGGTACGACATTAAAAGTACAAGATATTAACTCTTTTATTAAAAGAGATATACAAAGGCCTCAGGTAGATTTTGAAATGGGAGTACTTCCTCAGAAACTTGCAAGAATAATGTGTAATCTTACAGGTTTGCAGAGTGGTATTATTTGGGATCCTTTTTGTGGTAGTGGTACTATTCTTATGGAAGCTGCTGTACTAGGCTTTGATGTTTTGGGCTCTGATATTGATGTTAATGCATTAAACTTTGCGAATGAGAATATGATATGGCTCTCAAAAGAAGGGATTATAAAAGGAATAAAGTATAATCTGTTTCAACTGGATATTTACAATGTTGAGAAAAAAGTTGTTACTGATTTAAAGCATACAGGTATAAATGCAGTTGTATGTGAGCCATTTATGGGTCCACCTCAAAGGAAGCTACTGAGTGTTAACAAGGCGAACTTGTTAATAGAGAGTGCAACAAAACTGTATCTTTCTCTTTTCCGTGTTTTAAATGAAATATCCCAAAAAGGTTTTAGAGTTGTAATTGTTCTTCCCTCTTACAAAACAAATAAAGGATGGATTGATATGAATATTTCTCAGTTTATTAATAAAAAGTGGGAGGTTTTAAATAAAAAATACTCTTCACAGGACTTGAAATGGAAGAGGATAAATAGTATTATTGCAAGGAATATTTTCATTCTTGAAAAGAAGTAATTAAATTGAATTATATATAGCAATGTCACATGTAGTAGGAGCAGGAAGTGTTGCAATGGGGGGAAATGTTGCAGGTAAGAGACTAGGTGTTAAGAAGTTTGAGGGAGAAAAAGTTAAAGCAGGAAATATTATTGTAAAGCAAAGAGGATCTGTTTATCATCCTGGTAAAAACACATATCTTTCCAAAGATTACTCTATTCATGCTAAAACGGACGGCTTTGTTAAATTCCGAAAAATGAGTGGGTTTAAAAGAGGCCGTTACTATATAGATGTGGTAGAATCTATATAGGAAATATGAGTAAAGATAGATTTATCCAAATAGAAAGTAAGAATGCATTAGTTGAACTGCTAAGAGAGGGCAGAGATTTTGAGCGTATATACATTGCAAGCAGTGCATACCGTGATGATAAAACAAAGGAGATTGTAAAACTTGCTGGTGAGAAGAAAATTCCAATACTTAGAGTTCCAAGAAAAGCACTTCAGAGAAGACTTAGAAGTTCAAGTTCAGAGAGTGTAGTAGGGATGATGTTTTCACAAAACCAATGGGATTTAAATGAGTTACTTGAAAGCATATACAATGAAAAGAAAATTCCATTCTTTCTGATTTTTGATGATATTAAATATACTCAGAATATTGCTGCAATAATGAGAACAGCTTTTGCTACTGGAGTGAATGGAATAATTACTCATCCTTCTAATGTAAATTTGGTAACTGATGAGACTATTAGAATATCAATGGGTGCTGCTGAGAGAATACCGCTTGTAGAGATGAACTTGTTTATGGCAGTAAAAAAACTTAAAGAGGAAGGAGTAAAAATATATGGTCTTCATATGGAGGGCGAGACATATTTTAAAGCAGATTTAACTGGTCCTATTGCTTTTGTTCTAGGAGCAGAGGACAGTGGTATATCATCTGGAATGCTTGAGAGGGTTGATAAAATGCTATCAATACCTATGAGAGAGGGTATAGGGTCATTAAATGTAAGTGCTAGTGCAGCTGTTATTATGTATGAGAAGCTTAGACAAGAAGTTTCTTAGTTAAAATTCATTAGGTTTATCAATACCTAATTTTTTTAATAATTCTTCCAGTTGTTGTTTTGATTCATACTTTATTATTACTCTTCCTCCTTTAGCTAATTTCCTTATACGAGTATTGTACCCGAGTGTATCAGTAATCATTCTTGCATATCTGACTAAATCAGGAGTTTCATCTTCAAAAGTTCTGTATCTAGGGTTCTTCCCAAATATTACCTTTCTAACCAGCTCTTCTGTTTGTCTTACACTTAACTTTCTTTTTACAACAATATCTGCTGCTGCAACAATAGACTCAGGGTCTTTAATTCCAAGAAGTGCTCTAGCATGTCCTTCTGTTATTGTTTCATTTAATACCATCTCTTGTACTGACTCTGGGAGATTAAGCAGTCTTCTTTTGTTTGTTACTGCAACTCTGCTAATACCAAGCTTCTTTCCGATTTCTGACTGCTTCATTCCAAATTCATCTTGAAGTTGAGCAAATGCATGAGCCTCCTCTAGCGGATTTAGGTCTTTCCTTTGAATGTTTTCTATTAATGCAAGTTCAAGCATCTGTTGTGGAGATGATTCTTTAATGACAACAGGAACATATTTAAAACCGGCAAGCTGTGCTGCTCTATATCTCCTTTCACCTGCGATTATGAAGTATTTATCCGAATTAGGGTCTCTTGTAACAATTAGGGGTTGTATAACACCATTTACTCTAATTGAATCAGCTAATCCAATCAGATCACCAGGCTCTATTTTCATTCTTGGCTGATATGGGTTTGGCAGTATCTTTGATATATCAAAATTTTCAACATATGAGCTGTCAATATTACTTATTTCAGGTGCATCTATTAATGCTGCCAGTCCTTTTCCTAATCTGTTTTCATCCATATTAAAATATTAACAATTTAAAAAAACTTTTTTAAAAACTCTTTTGCTAAATTATTATAAGCGAGTGCTCCTGTGGATTTCTCATCATATTGAAATATTGTTTTACCATGAGAAGGTGCTTCTGATAGTCTTACATTTCTTGGAACAATAGTGTTAAAGGAGAGGTCTTTAAAGAATTCTCTTACATCTTTTACCACATTGGAAGAAAGTCTTGTTCTTGAGTCATACATAGTAAGTATTACACCGCCTAACTCTAATGATGGGTTTATACTTTTTACAAGTTTTGTTGTATTGATAAGCTGGCCCAAACCTTCTAGAGCGAAGTATTCACACTGTATTGGTATTATTAAGTTGTCTCCTGCACACAGACCATTAATAGTAAGAAGTCCAAGAGAGGGAGGACAGTCAATTATTGCAATATCAAAATCATTCTTTACATCAGTAAGTGCTTTTTTAAGCAGTGTTTCTCTTGACATCATACTTACCATTTCTATTTCTGCTCCTGCAAGTGAAAGGTGAGATGGAACAAGAAAGAGGTTAGGAGTTGATGTTGAGACAAATACTGATCTGATTGGGATTGAATTTATTAATACATCATATATATTCTTGTATGGTGCTTGTTGATTTTTGCTCCAGCTTTGTTTATCAAACTGTTTGGTGAATCCTATGCCTGATGAAAGATTAGATTGAGGGTCTAAGTCTACAAGTAGGACCCTTTTCCCTTGTTGTGCTATGGCTGCACCCAAATTAAGCACAGTAGTAGTTTTTCCTACCCCTCCTTTTTGATTAGCAACAACAAAAGTTTTCATATAATTAATTTACCATGTTTCACACACAGAGTCTACTATTCATATGTCTCATGTTGTACAACACGAAATTCGCTAAATGGATAATACACTATCCATGCCTTTCCTTTAATAGCACTTTTTTTAATTGGACCAAAATCTCTTGAGTCTGAACTATTTGTTCTGTTATCACCACATACAAAATATTCATCCTCTTTAAGTTTTATAGTTTGTCCTTCATGTAAATATGATCCTCCATTTGTAATTACAGAGGGGTCTAAATATCCAGATTCATCAAGAAGCTGTCCGTTAATATATATTTTTCCATCTTTTATCATTACCTCATCTCCTGGTACACCAATTATTCTTTTAATAAAGTCAGCAGTATCTGAGTATTTAAAGATAATAACATCACCTCTTTTTGGTTCTGATACCCTATATGTTATTTTATTTGCCATTAAAAACTCTCCATTTTTGTATGTTGGGTGCATTGAGTTTCCTACAACTTCATGTGGGGTCATAATAAAGAGATATAGGACTATTGCCAATACAAGTGCAACAAGAATTGTTTCAATAAGGGAGTATATTGCTTTTCCTATTGAACCAAGAAACTTTGTTGCTTTTGGCTCATTGGACTCTGTTGTAGGAGCTTCGTACATTAAATTGGGGCATTAAATTATTTAAAAATCTACCGCTACGGGGAATCGAACCCCGGTTTACAGGATGAAAACCTGCTGTCCTAGGCCACTAGACGATAGCGGCATACGTCTAGTGATTTTACTATACAGAAGGTTTTTTGTTAAGTTCTCTTAAGAACTGCTGCTCCTCCTGAAATGATGCTCTCTGGTATTCATTTAATTCTTTATTATACACATATCTTCTTTTACATTTACATTCAACGAGATCTCTTCGTTCAGACAGTTTTCCTAACTTTTTTGCTTTATCTAAAGATGCAGTACATCCTACACATAATCGTTTTTTAAGAAGAACTTTTTGGAATGAGGATATAAATTTGGGTTTCATTTTTATTTAATCATAAATATTATATGCCGAGAAGAGGACTCGAACCTCCAAGGGATATACTCCCACTTGCTCCTAAAGCAAGCGTGTCTGCCAGTTTCACCATCTCGGCCTGTAGATATTTTACTAAAAAAGAGTATTTTATACAAAAGACTTAACTATCTTGATCACTATCAAAGATTTTTCCAAACACTTTTATATATCCATTCTCTGTATATTTAGCATTCTTAAGTACATCCTCTTGAGTTAGAGATATCTCTGGTATATCTTCTCTTAACTGTGAAAAAGGAATATGTCTTTTCATAGGTTTAACATTATTAGTATTAATCTCTTGTAGTACTTTTGCACTATCAAGAATAGTTTGCATTTGAAGAGTAAACTTTTCTAGCTCTTCATCTGTAAGAGATATTCTGGATAATCTTGCAATATGTCTTAATGTTTTTTTATCCATTCAACTTTTTTATTAAAATTGATTTTACTTTATTAGGATCAGCACTCCCTTTTGTTTTCTGCATAACTTGACCAATTAAAAACCCTATTGTTGCTTCTTTTCCAGATTTATAATCATTAACAGCTTTAGAATTAGAATTTATAACCTCATCTATGATGGAGTCTATATTATTTAAGGCTATATTGCTTTCAGAAACTGTCTTTTCTATTAATTCTTTTAAGTCTTTATTATTTTGTATAGATTCTCTAAGCAAACTCTCTGCTTTGTTTCTTGTTAGTGTCTTCTTCTCAAATTCTGTGATTAAAAGTGCAAGAGAGCTCTTCGGTATGTTCTTCTCATTTATTTTTATCTTTCTATCATTTGATATTGCAAATACTGTACCAGTTATCCAATTAGATGCAGACTTTGCAGCTTTTTGTATAGGCATTGAAGATGAAAGAAGTGTAACAAGCTCTTCAAAATAGATGGAAATATCCTTATCAGCAACTAACACAGAACAATCATAGTCAGAGAGTTGATACTCCTTTTTATATCTTTCTTCTTTTTCATTAGGGAGTTCAACAAGCTCATTTGATACTCTTTTTACATCATCAATAGAGATATCAATAATTGGAATATCTGGTTCAGGCATATATCTGTAATCATCAGCTGTTTCTTTTGACCTTTGAAACTCTGTTACACCCTTGTCTGCATTCCATCCTCTTGTTTGTTGAATTAATGTTTTTCCTTTTTCAAGTTCATCAACCATTCTTTTTACTTCATACTCTATTGATTTCTCAACAGCGGAAATAGAACCGATATTTTTAATTTCAGTTTTAGGATTTAACTTGTAATTACCAATTGGTAAAATCTTGCCATCTAAGTATTTCCATTTTCCTTTCTCTTGTACAGAAATATTAGGTTCACATCTCATTTGTCCTTTTTCCATATCTGCATCAGAGATATTTAGATATCTAACAATCTGTCTGACCATTTCAGCAAACTTTCTAGCCTGATATGCACTTCTTATCTCTGGTTTTGTTACTATTTCAATTAAAGGAACTCCTGATTTGTTGTAGTCGATAAGGGAGTAAGCTGTACCATCCTGATTATAATGGAGTAATTTTGCGACATCTTCTTCTTGATGAATTCTTTCAATACCAACAGAATATTTTTCCCCATCACTATCTTTTATTTCTAGAAATCCATCTGAACATATTGGCCTTTTGTACTGGCTAATCTGATATCCTTTAGGAAGGTCAGGGTAAAAGTAGTGTTTTCTATCAAAGTGTATTTCATCATCTATATCACAGTGCAGTGCAAGACCAAGAAGTATACAAAGTTCAATTGCTCTTTTATTAGGTACAGGTAAAGCTCCTGGTAAACCTAAACATGTAGGGCAGACATGAGTATTAGGTTCTTGTTCAAAGTAGTGAGTAGGACATGAACAAAACATTTTACTTTTAGTATTGCTTTGAACATGTATTTCTAATCCAATTATTACATCATATTTTGAATTTTCCATTGATAGTGATGATATCAATAATATGTATCTATATCAATTTACCCAAATATTTTAATTTCATTTTCAACTCTTTCCTGCTCTTTACTTTCTTCATCAGGGATAAAATAGTAAGAGCCTCTTCCTTCTCCTTTTTGAGATATGTATTTTTTATTAAGTAAATCTTGCAGATCTCTGTATCCTGTCATAAAGGACACACCCATCATTTTACTGTACTCTCGTCTTGTAATCTTAGGATTATCACTAAGATACTCCATTATTTTAATCTGTCGAGAATTTAAATCGTCTTTTAAATTTCTTCTTATATTTAATCTTTTATCATACTCTTGTGTTACTCTTTTTGAAGTATCAATTACGGTAAGTGAAAGAGTATAAAGAATGGCTTCTATAAATATGGTTAAATCTCTTTTACTTTTAGCTAATTTAAAAGCAGATTCTATATCCTCACTAATATCATTAAATGCTTTTGATATTGGAATAATATTATGTGGATTAAGGCCGTATATTTTGCTTAGAACCTTAAAAGTATTAATTGATGTAATCTGATTTCCGCTATAAAAGGGAGCCTTATCGATAAACTCATACAGAAGGATAGATAACTGTATTAACTTATGTGTTCCACTAGAAGAGTTTATAATCCATGAAAACATATCATTAAAATACTCTCTCATATCAAGATTAGGATAATAGTCTCTTAGCTTGTACCATGTATCATATAATTCATACGGTTTTTCAGAGAATGTTTTTATTCTTCCTTCATCCCAAGGTTCTACAATTCCTTTTGTTAGTATTTTGTTTAAATGAGAGGAGAGTTCTATAGATGGTTTTAATTTGCTTTTAGCAGTATAGGTATCAATAAAGTCTTGAGTGTTTTTAAAGTTTGTAAATATTCTTAACTTGTTCTTGTAAGATGGTGTTACCTGACCTCTTTGTACTGTTAGTGCTTTGCTGTATCCGATAGGATAGGCAATAAGCTCACCAAGTTTATCAATTTCCTCAGCCCTTATCTTTTCTCTTTCTTCTGATAGCAGAGGACTTGGTATAACAGTTTGCTTGATAGCTTGGATAGCTAATTCATATTTAACAATATAGTTGAGTATTAAATTTGTAATTGTATATTTTGGTATTTCCATATTGTTAATTTCTCTAAAAAGCTGGTGGGCGGATTTGAACCGTCGACCTGTCCCTTACGAAGGGAATGCTCTACCAACTGAGCTACACCAGCAATTGTAACACAAATTGTAACAAAAAATAATATATACTTCAATGTTAAAAGGTATTACCTATAGAAAAGAAAAAGAATGGGGTTTTTGATATGCAATACAAAGCGAGAGACGGGATTCGAACCCGCGACCTTCTCCTTGGGAAGGAGACATTCTAGCCAACTGAACTACTCTCGCTGATGGAGAGATTTTATTATTTCTATACTTAAAACACAATATCTTTACAATATTGAAGACTTTATCTCATTCCAATCAGAGTTAAGCTTAGCCCCAATCTCTTTTGCTGTCTGTGCTGTTACATCTGAGTCATTCTTTATTTCATCTATCACTTGCATTACTAGTTTTTTGTAACCTTCAAAATCTATTTTCTTTCCAGCTTCCTTAATTTCAAGTAGTTTTGTTTCAACCTTCTTTCTTGCCTGCAAATACTTATCCTGTGCTTTATCTTTTGCATTTAATGCAAGCTTTTTAATATCCTCTCTTGTCTTTTCTCCAGACTGAGGAGCAAGAAGTAAACCTGCAACAGCACCTATTGCAGCTCCTACAAGAAAACCTTTAAAGTAGTTGTCTTTCATAATATATGTAAATAATTAATTTAAATATTCCTATTTATATATTACCATATTACAGTTTTAATTTCTTTATTAAAATGTAAGCCAGGAAAATAAAACAAAGAGGAGCTACAATTATAATTATTATTTGAATTGTTGAAAGTGGTGGAGTAGTAACTTGAGTTTGAAGCTCTTCCTCTACAGTTTTTTGCTCTGTTGTACTATCTTGCTGAGTAGTTGCTGTCTGCTCATTTATTTCTTGCTCTTCTTGTGCATAAATAGGGGAAACAGTAAATGGTACCATACACAGTATTACAAGTATTGATGTAAGAATATTTTTCATAGTAATATAATACATAGTTATATATGTTTTTACAAGATTTTATGATTATTCCAGATATTAAATTAGAAGAAAAGCTGTGGAGGAGAGGTATAAAATATGTTGCTGGTATTGATGAGGCAGGTAGGGGTCCTTTGGCTGGTCCTGTGTGTGCCAGTGCTGTAATCATATCAAAAGAGAATGAGATTTCTCCTTTAGTAAGGGATAGTAAAACAATGAGTGAAAAACAGAGAGAAAAAGCATATGATTTTGTAATTCATAATTGTCTTGCATATGGAGTATGTATGATAAGTTCTCAAAAGATTGATAAATTTGGTATACAGGATTCAGTTAGAATGGCAATGGAAGGGGCTTTAAAACAGGCAGAGAATATGCTTGGGAGAAGGATAAATTATCTTATCATAGACGGTAATAATGTTGAATCTATAGAGGGGTACAGTGAGGAGAAGATTAAAGATGGAGATGCACATCATTATTCAATTTCAGCTGCATCAATTATTGCCAAAGTAACTAGAGATAGGTATATGAAGAATATGGGATTAAAATATCCTCTTTATGGATTTGAAAGACATGTAGGATATGGTACAAGAGAACATATAGAGGCTATTAAAAAGTATGGTATATGTCCTATACATAGAAGATCTTTTTCTCCTGTAAAAGAGATATATTGTAAAAAGTAATCAATGGGGGGTATAATCATGCTCATTGGGTCGCTAGCTCATCAGGTTAGAGCAACTGCCTTTTAAGCAGTAGGTGCTGGGTTCGAGTCCCAGGCGACTCATTTTCTTTCTGTACTGATACTTTTTTCTCTGTTGCATTCTATTTTAATTTTTGTATACTATTAATAAGGTATATTTAAATTATATAAAAGTATATAGATATGAAAAATACTGCACTTATAGTTATTATTGCTGTATTATCAGTGTTGCTCATAGGCTTTGCATATGTTTCTCAAGATGAGGAAATTTGCTGTAAATACAGCCTTTGTGCAAATATAACGAAGAAATGTGAAGAGGTAAAAGAAGAGGCGAAAGGGACAGAAATAATTTCTGAGAAGGGTGTAAAAGTTAAGTTAGATAATATTAAGGAAGGTGATACAGTTGAGGTTGGATTTGAGGTTAAGGGAAGTGTAACTGGTAGCTGGTTTACAGAGGGTGTTTTTCCTGTAAGAGTTATTGAGAAAGAGACAAACTCTATTATTATAACCAATACTGCACGAGCTTCAGGTGAATGGCAGACAGCAGAGGATGTTCCATTTTCTTTCGTTATTGATGCTGAAATAGAAAAAGAGGGTCCCTTTATCTTAAGATTTGATAAAAGTAATCCTTCTGCACTTTCTGATAACTATGATTATGCATCTTTAACAGTTAATTTAAAGCCTTACAAACCAGTAGAAGAGCCACAATCTGTAAACACCAAAATCTTTTTTGCTAATGTTAAGTTAAATGAGGAAACTGCAGATTGTAAAATAGTGTATCCTGTATCAAGATCTTTTCAAGATGTTGCTGGTATTGAAAAATTAGCATTAGAAGAATTAATTAAGGGTCCTACTGAGGAAGAAAAAGCAGAAGGATATGTTTCAGAAATTAATCCTAATGCAAAAATATTAGGACTTTCAATAGAAGATGGAGTAGCAAGAGTAGATTTTAGTAAGGAGTTAGAGGAGGGTGTTGCAGGAAGTTGTAAGGTTGAATCAATTAGAGCTCAAATAGAAGAAACATTAAAACAGTTTGATAATATTGATTCTGTAGTTATCTCAGTGGAAGGTAAAGTAGAAGGAGTGCTTCAGCCTTAAAAAAGAGTTTGTTCAACTGCTTTTGCGATATTAATTATTGTTTGTTCATCAAATGATCTCCCAATAAATTGAATTCCTGTTGGGAGATTATCTACTGTTCCATTAGGAATTGATATTGCGGGTAATCCTGCTTCTGAGCTTCCTTCTGCAAGAATATCTGACATTTCACCAAAGAGCGGATTATCAGCATCACTATCTTTTAGTGCAATAGTAGGTGTTGTTGGTGATACCATACAATCATACTTCTTTAATATATTGTCTAAATCCTCTTTTATCACTTCTCTTACCTGTTCTGATTTTCTAAAATATTCATCAGCATATCCAGCAGAAAGGGAGTAAGTACCTGTCATTACTCTTCTTTTAGGTTCTTGTCCAAACCCTTGCCCTCTTGTTGATTCATAGTATGCTACTACTGTTGATTTATCACTTCCCTCAAGTCCATATCTTGTACCATCATATCTTGCCAGATTAGAAGAAACTTCACTTCTGCATGTAATTGTATATACAGACATAGCGTATTTAGGGTTAAGTACATTTATATATTCAACTTCTGCTCCTAATCTTTTTAAGATATCTACAGAAACGAGGAAACTATCCATTACCTCTTTTTGTATCTCCATATCTAAATACTCCTTAGGGATACATATCTTCATTCCTTTTATCTTTGAAATATCAATATTCTCATAATAGTTTAGAGCAGGGATATCATATGAAGAAAAATCATGTTTATCATATCCTGCAATTATTGATAAAAGATATGCACTATCATTTACATCCTTAGTAATTGGTCCAGGACAATCAAGAGATGAGCCCATTGCAAGTACACCATACCTTGATACTCTCCCATATGTTGGTTTAAGACCCACTGTTCCACACCAGCTTGAAGGCTGACGAATAGAACCTGCTGTTTCTGTTCCAATAGAGCCTGCACACATATCTGCAGCAGTAGCAGCAGCAGAGCCTCCACTAGAACCGCCAGGAAGTCTTGTTAAATCATGGGGATTTCTTGTAGGACCATAATATGATGTTATTGTTGAAGAACCATGGCAAAATTGGTCTAAATTTGTTTTTCCAAGAATAATTGCACCTTCATTTAAAAGTTTTTGTGTTACAGTAGATTCATATACAGGAGTATATCCATCTAATATATGTGATGCAGCTGTTGTAAGAATTCCTTTTGTAGAGAATGCATCTTTTATTGCAAGAGGAATTCCTCCAAGCTTTTTATCTTTTTCTTTTTCAAAATTATCATCAAAATACTTTGCCTTTTCTAATGCCTGTTGTGCACATACAGTAATATATGCATTTATGTCCTTATCTTTCTTTTCTATCTGTGAAAGATAATAGGAAGTAATCTCTTGTGATGAAATTTCTCTCTTTAAAAGTTTTTCTCTTATTTCCAGTATTGTTAAATTTTCTAAACTACTCATTACAAGCAAATTCTATCAGAAATTAATAAATGTTAAAACAATTACACTACAAATGGCAGCAAGAAGTGTACCACCTATTACCTGTTTAATTGAATGTCTTCTTAATTGTAACCTAGACCACCCTATTAATGGAATTAAAGAAATTAGAAGATATGATTGAGGTATATTCCAAAGAAAAATGAGAAAAGAGACTGAGAGTGTAGCAAGTATCATATGAAAGCTAATCTTCCAGTAGAAGGTGATTAATGTTCCTAGGAGAAAAGTTAGATTAAGAGCAGTATATATTTGTAATAGCTGAGTGTTTCCTGCTCTAAATGATATATACAGAGAAATGAGGAAGAAAACTAAACATGTTAAAAATAGTTTAGGTCTTTCTTCTTTCTTGCTTACTGTTAAATCAGAAGTTATATCAAAAAGTTTAAATAATACTACTAAAAGGATTGGAAGGATAAAGGTGAAGATAATTAATAGAAGCTGATGTTTAAGTGTGAGGTTGGTTTTAATAAAGATTGATACAGATGTAAGAGCAATAAGGAGGATCATAACAGTTCTTGAAAAGAATTTTGCCAGTCTTGTTTTGTTCTTTGTCTGCTTCATAATAATTATTATACCTATAAAGAGAAATATAATGGATAGTAAGTTAGAGGTTTCTATTCCAAAAATAAACTCTTTATCTATTCTTAGCATATTCATTCCTAGTCTTATAACTGCATAATTTACCAGATATGCTCCTGTTATAACTCCTTTTGATTTTGTTTTTTTATGAAGGAATATGAGTATTACAAAGTTTATTATGTTTAATATTGATTCATACAGGAATACAGGATGAAAATGTGTATAGCTTATGTGATTTAAATTCCTGTATTCGATAGGGATAAATATTCCCCAAGGGAGATTAGTTGGTTTGCCATAAAGTTCATAGTTAAAGAAATTTCCTATTCTTCCTATTGCTTGCATTAAGGGCAGGGTAAGTGATATTGTATCTGATATTTCATAATATTTTATTCTTTTGTGTTTTGAGATAAAGAATATACAGAGAAGTATTCCTATTAAACCTCCATAAAATGCTAATCCTCCATCCCATATAGCAAAGGGATTAATAATTCCCATTTTTATTTCTTCAATATTATGAAGAATAAACAAGAGCCTTGCACCGATAAGGGCAGAGATTAAGAGGAGAATTATATCTGTATATGTAATCTTTTTATTAATTCTTGTTATTAATTCTATACCTATAACTATCCCAATTCCTATTAATAAGCCGTATATGTTCATATCATATTATATTAGTAGTGGAGATTTATTTCTATTAGTTATGACAATTAACCTATGAAGAGCTCTTGTTATTGCAACATACAAAAGTCTTACAGATAACTCAGTATCAGGATATGTATTTGAATTAACATCAATAAGAATTACAGTATCAAATTCCAGACCTTTTGCATTTTCAATAGGAAGAACAAGTAAACCAGTTTTATAATCCTCTCGTGAGAAATCTACAATATCTTTCCCTAATATATTCTGATATTTAGCAATTTTCTCATAAACCTTTTGAGCATAATTTTTATCTGGACATATTAATGCACATGTCACACTACCTTTATTAAACTCTTCCCTTACTATTTCTATTAATTTAGAGATATTTCCTTCTGGTCCAACTAATAAAGTTTCATCATTCTCTATTGTCTTTATATCTTCCCCATGTCTAAGTACTGCCTCTGGTAATTTGTATGTTTTAGGGAATTTATTTTTAAATATTTTATTTGCATAATCAATTATCTCAAGAGTAGTTCTGTAGCATCTGTTTAACTGATAATATGAATAATCATCTCTGTTAAATCTTTTAAAAAGGTCTATTACACTATTCCAATCTTTAATGTAAAAGGGAGGAATTATTGATTGAGCAAGGTCTCCTGCAATTGTAATATTTTGATTCTTTGATATTTGAAGCAAAGTTAATATTTGTACTAAGCTTAAATCTTGTGCTTCATCAAGCATAATATACTCTTTTTGATGTTCTTTTTGATCATGTATTTTAAAATGTAAATACACTATTGGAGCTAAGTCTTCCATTCTAAAAGTTTTCTTTTTCCCGTTTCTTACTGTTCCTTCTAATGTATATTTTGCAATAGTTCTATTAACATATCCCTTTTTAAACATACTTCTGTATACTTCAATAGGTTTTGTCATTCTATTAAAGTACTGAGTTATTTCTTTCTTTTTCTTAATTTCTAAATCACTTTCTCTTGGTAGAGTTCCTATCATTTTTTCTTGGAATTTCTTTTGCATAAAAGAATACTCCATAGAAAGTGTTAAACGCTCATCCATCGATAGTAATGGGTGAGTTTCTTTAAGTTCGTAATATCTTTCTCTAATAGTTGCTCTTCTTGAGTATGGGATATTATCAAGTAAGTCTGACTCAAATTCTTCAAAATATGAATCAAGTAGTTCAATAAACTGCTTTGATCCTTTATATTCTTTAATTTTTAAATCTTCTTCTCCTTGATATACCATATATGAATCATCCCATCCTAATATGTTTTTAGCCCAGAACATATATGTGTTTGTTTCTACATGTTCAATTCCAAGACTTGGTAAAACATCTGAGATATAGTCGAGAAATACTTTGTTTGGTCCTATTATTAATGTTTTTTCAGGATGTATTTTTTCTTTGTATGCATAGAATAGGTATGCAAGTCTATGAAGTAGTATTGTTGTTTTACCACTTCCTGCAACTCCTTGTATAACTATTGGTTTATTTATTCCGTCTCTAATTATTTCATTTTGCTGTGCTTGTATTGTAGCAACGATATCTTTTAATTTTTGTCCAAGTCTTTCAGTAAGCTGAGCAAGTAAGAACTCATCAGCAGCAACATTTCCACTTTTAGCATCATATATGTGATTAAATCTTGCTTCTGAAATACTAAACTGTCTTTTTTGTATTAAATCTCCGCTTTTTATCCCACTAGGAGTTTCATACTGCAGATTATTTGCAGGTCCACTGTTTTCGTAGTAAATATTTGCAACAGGGGATCTCCAGTCACTGATTAAAGGCTGATATGTATCTGGGTCCATTAGTGCAAACTTACCAATATATATTTGAAGGTCTTTTTGTATATCCCTTATCTTTGTTCTAAATACTATTTTCCCAAAATACGGAGTATCTACTCTTATCAGTTCAATATTTATTCTTTCAACATACTCCATTATGCTTTTAAGTATTTTGTTATACACACCTACTGCATCTTTTCTAGAATCAAGATCTGTTTCCATTTGTATAATCTTTGCTTGTTCTTCCAGTTCTATTTCAAGGTCATGAAGTTTTTTAATAAGGTACTTACTGTTTTGTACATTTATTTCAGTTACCTTTTTAAGATGGGGATACTCCTCTTCTTCTACTTTGTTTTTAGGGATAACCTTTGAGAAGTCTCGTATACTATCTAACCTTGTATGTAAAGGGTTTAGATATTTTTCAAAGGTTTGCATGCATATTTAATGCGAAGTTAAGCTTAGCATTCTACAACATATTAAATAGAATTGTCTAGTATTTTTTGAATTTAATTGATGATATATTATATTAATATATGAATACACAATTAAAAATACTTCTATACATACTTCTTGTAGCAGGACTTTTGTACTATATACAGAACAAATATCAGTTGTTTGAAATATCATTTGATAATACCAAAGAAGCTAAGAAAGAAGAGGTTAGTGAGAAAGAAAGTAAGAGGCAGGGTATTGAGATATTAAATAGTGAAGGGAGAAGAATATATGTTGAAGTAGAAGCTGCTGATACAGAGCAACTTCGTTCACAAGGTCTTTCAGGGAGAGAAGAGCTCGGAGATTATCAAGGTATGTTATTTCTTTTTGATGAGAAAGGAACATATTCATTTTGGATGAAGGATATGAATTTCCCTCTTGATTTAATATATATTGATGAAACATATTATATAGTTGATATTATTGAAAACAAACAGCCATGTACACAGGAGGAGTGCAATAGCTTTGTTCCTTCTGCACCATTTAAATATGTCCTAGAGGTTAAAGGAGGTTTTTGTGATATTAACAGGGTAGATATTGGAAATGCTGTGATATTTGATATATGATTCTAAGAATTAACTTCAAAGATTGTACCCATGATTCAAAGTATAATTGACTGGCTTGTAAATGCTATTTCTACTATTGGTTATCCTGGTGTCTTTATTTCAGTATTTCTTGAAAGTTTCTTTGCACCTATACCAAGTGAAATAATACTACCTTTTTCAGGTTTTGTTGCTTCAACTGGTAAAATGGATCTTGTTTTTGTAATTGTTATAGCAACAGTTGCTGCATATTTAGGTTCTCTCCCTTTTTACTTCATTGGTAAGTGGGGTGAGAAGCCTGTTATTAACTTCATTAATAAATATGGTAAGTACCTTTTTATTCAACAAAAGGATGTAGATAAAGTGTTTGGAGCATTTGATAAATATGGAAAAGGAGTTGTGTTTTTTGGAAGACTTATTCCTATGATACGAACCCTTATCTCATTTCCTGCTGGTGTTGCAAAGATGCAATTTGCGAGATTTAGTATGTATACACTATTTGGATCTTTAACATGGAATATACTTTTGACATATGCAGGGTATCAACTTGGAGATCATTGGAGTGTTGTAAGTAAATGGATAGAAAAATATCAGAATGTGATACTTGTTTTAATAATTATTGCTGTTCTTCTATATATTATCCGCAGAATTAAAAGCAGGAGGGGAGCTGGAGTAAAGAAGTGATGTTCCTGTCATTTCACTTGGTATTGGTATCCCCATAATATCAAGTACTGTTGGGGCAATATCTTTTAGTGCTCCATATTTTAATTTGTTTGTAAATGTTGGTAATCCAGCAATCATTAATGGAACTGGATTAAAAGAGTGCTCTGTATCTATCTCATTTGTATCGATATTTATTAATTCCTCAGCATTTCCATGATCTGCAGTAATTATTACTACACCATCTCTGGCTGTAAACTCTTTTACTAACCTGTTTACACAGTAATCTACTGTTGATACGGCTTTAATTGTTGCAGAAATATTCCCTGTATGTCCTACCATATCAGGATTAGCGAAATTAACTAAGAGAAAGTCATATATGTTTTTTTGAATTCTATCTATAAGGAGTTCTGTTACTTTAATAGCACTCATTTCAGGTCGGAGGTCATATGTAGGAACAGATGGAGAAGGGACCTCAATTCTATCTTCTCCAGGATATTTAATTTCTACTCCTCCATTGAAGAAGTATGTAACATGAGGAAACTTTTCTGATTCAGCTATTCTAAGCTGTCTGTAACCATATGATGAGAAAATATTTCCAATGGGCAAATTTATATACTGCTTAGGAAATATTACTTTCTTGGGATATCTCTTTATGTAATCTACCATTCCTGCAAAAAATATGGGGTATATATTCTGTCTTGGGAATTTGTCAAAGTTTTCTTCATACAGGGCTTCTGACAGCTGTAATGCTCTATCGGGTCTAAAGTTTAAGAAAAGAACAACATCTCCCTTTCTAATATTACTATTCTTTACAAGTACGGTAGGTGGAATATACTCATCTGAGATGTTGTGAGAGTATGCATTTTGTAAACAATTAACATATGAATTACACTCTTGTCCAATATTTGATACGAGTAAGTCATATGCTTTTTTTGTTCTATCCCACAGTTTATTTCTATCCATTGCCCATGCTCTGCCACATAGTGTTGCAATTTGTCCTATACCATTTGTTTCTATGCACTTTTGGATAATATTTAAATTTCTTACTGCATCATTAACAGGAGAATCTCTTCCATCAGTAAAAGCATGTATAAAGATGTCTCCTTGAAAATTTCGTTTTGAGAAAAACTCAATAGTTGCTGTGATATGTCCTGTATCAGCATGTACACCACCCTGACTTGCTAAACCAAGTATATGTACCCTAGATTTGTTTTTATTTGCGAACTCTAGTGCTTCTTTTAATATGTTATTGTTAAAATACAGACCTCTTTCAATAGATTTGTTAATTCTTGGAAGTGTTTGAAGTACTACTCTTCCTCCCCCTATATTCATATGTCCTACTTCGCTGTTTCCTTTTGCACTCTTAGGGAGTCCTACAGCCTCACCAGAGGCCAGTAAGTATGTATGTGGTGTAGTTGTCCATAATGATGAAAGATTCTGAGGATTAGCAAGTACTACAGCATTTCCTTTGCCAGTAGGTGCAGCTCCAAGTCCATCCATTATTATTAGTAGTACCTTTTTTCTCTCTTTCATGGCAGTTTTATATATATTCTGGCATAATTTATTATTTTATTCTATAATACCATTCAGAATTAGTTAAATATTTTACATTATACTACTATGAATAGCGAGATATTAGAAAAAGTTGAGAAAGATCAATACAAAAAGAGACCTGATGTAAGAGTCGGAGATACTGTTAAGATGTATTTAAAAATTAAAGAGGGGAACAAAGAGAGAGTACAGGTGTTTCAGGGTGTTGTTATTGGTATTAAAGGAAGTGGATTATCAAAGACTGTAACTGTAAGAAAAATATCGTATGGAGTAGGTGTAGAGAAGATAATTCCTTTATATGCAAGTACATTACAAAAAATTGAGATTGTAAAAAGAGGTAAAGCTAGAAGATCAAAGCTTTACTATTTAAGAAATCGTGTCGGAAGAAAGGCACTTAAAGTTGCAAAAAGCGAGGGTATGTATGAAACTGATGAAGTAGAAGTACCTGTTGAAGGTGAGAAGGAAGATACAGAAATAACAGAGGAGTAATGCTTACTGTGCGGGAGTAGTTCAATGGTTAGAATGTCTGTTTTCCAAACAGAGGGTTGCGGGTTCGAGCCCCGTCTCCCGCTTTGCTGATTTTTCCAATTGTTTACGGTATAATCAAATATGCAAACAGGAGAAGACTATTTCAAAGATACAACAGATGATTTTAGTTCAGGTGGAGGTTCTTCTCGCTCTATTAAACCTTCTAAGACAGATAGAACAGATGCTATTGAAAAGATCTTTATGGATGTACTTGGTAGAAAGCCAAGTAGTAGAGAGATGGCATATTACAAATACTCTCCTATTAAGGAAGATGATATTGTTGCAAAGTTAATTAGTTCAGATGAGCATAAAAAGATTATAGAGAGTGCACTTAAACTCCCTGGTGTTCAAGAAGAGCTTAAGAATGTAAGAATGTCAGAGAAAAAATTACAACAGCAGTTAGATGATATTAATGATGAAATAGGGGAGTACAAGAAACTGTTAAGTGAGAAAGATAAGCTTATTAATGAGCTTAGAGAAAAAGTAAATAATCCATATGATTTCCCTACTCAAATACAAAAATATGAAGAGGGTTTTGATGTATACACACCAAAGGAGAGAAAAGTATCAGAGAGTAGTAAGAGTAAAACTTTTAAAGAAAAATTAATAGATTTAATTGATACACTGTTTTAGTTTATGCCTATTAAAGATTTTGGAACAAAACTTAAGAATGCAAGAATGAACAAAGGTATGTCTCAAAGAAGCCTTGGTCTTGCACTGGGATTATCAGATAAAACGATAAGCTCATATGAATCAGGAAGATCATATCCTAGTTTGGAAATACTGGAAAAGATGGCTGATATACTTGATAAGCCAATTGAATATTTCATTTCTTCTTCAAAAGAAATTCAAATTAATCAAGATTTAGAAAATATTGATCAGCTCCTTAAATCTATTACAAAAGAGATATCAGATATTAAAAAGATTCTTAATAAGGGGGAGTAAGCCAGCTTTTAGCTTTTTTTGTTAATACATTTGCTCCTTTTTTAATAAGGAAGAATAACAGTACAAATACACCAATAACCCCAACAATAAACAGAATTATGTATACAGTATACATTGTATCAACAGGCTGAACTGTTAATGATTTATCAATAACCAACTTGTAATCTGCACTATTCGCTTTATTTGAATCAGTTTGCCAGGATATTACATTCACAGAAACTTCATATGATCCTGATTTCTGAGGTGTTAGAGATGCTGAAAATGAATATGTTTGTCCTTTTGTAAGAGATACGAATTCACTGTGTTTTCTTTCTACATCAAATACAGCTGGGACATTCCATAGAATCTGGGTTTTTGAAGAATTAATCTTAGGTGTAACATACACTGTAAAAGGAATTGTTTTTGTTAATGGATTTTGTGTACCTCTTTTAAGTTCAAGTTCAAAATATTTATTTATACTTGTTGTACTATTTGTTTTTTCATCTTCTACCTGTGTTTTTTCTTCTACTGGTTCTACTGAGGTATCATTTAACTGCTCTTGAGAAAAGACAGGAGATATTAACATTGTAAAAGTAAAGAGTGTAAGTAATATTTTTTTCATTTTAATACATGCTTTATTCCTAATTTATATATTCTGTAGATTTCTTCTGCTTGCACTAAAGGAACATCTTCATCACTATGTACAATATTATTTCTTAGTTTGTGAACATCCCACAGTTGTTGATAAAGCTTTTTATCAAACAGTTTCTTTGAAATTTTTAAATTATCCCCACACTGTTTATCATTACCATACCTAATATTTAAAGACTTTGCTAATAGGTTATCTAATTTTATTACTGCATCTCTTCTTGCATAATCATCTGGGCTTTTAATTTGATTTTCAAGTTCACTCAATTTAGACAAAATGTCTTCTTTTTTCTTAACAGGGATTTTTTTACTGTTTATATATGCAATTAAGAAAAGAAGAGCAACAAGCAGAAGAATTATTATTGTTATGACTGTTTGGTTATCCATTTCTTTTTACCTTTTTATATTTTACCTTTTTTAAGATAAAATATACAGAAAGGGATAGGAGGAAATATATAAGAATGGGTATAAGCTTAGAAAGAATATCTAAATCAGAGTAACTTTTAATTACTTCCATTTCTTTCTTAGTTTGTACTCCCTCTATTTTATCTGTTCCTGCAAATGCATTCATTGATACAAATATTTCATCTGGGATGTGCTCTGCTGGAATGTTAAATTTAATATCATATGTTTGACTGGGGAGAATAATTATACTGCTGTTATTTTCTATATAATCAATATATTTTGATAAATCAGGTTTTGAATTGACAATCTCAAGTTTATCTATTACTGTTGTTCCTGTATTTGTTAAACTAATGTATCCAAGAAGAAAAGGATCAGTCAGTCTATATGGTTTAAGTATTAGTTCTATATCAAAATTGCTTTTGTAATTAGTGTTTTCTTTTACAGGTTCTATGGTTAGCTCTCCTTCAACATAGAAAGGAAGTTTTGGAGTGTAAGGATTGGAACTTCTATAGATTAAAGCAACATGGTCTTTCATTTCTTTTTTCCATAAAGGGGTTTTTGTATAATCTTCAAGAAATGGTTCTACAATAATCCAATCATTTTGTTCACTGTTATAGTATTCAGCCCAGAAATGGAATATACCATTTGAGTCATAATTTGAAATATTGCTTAAATATCCAATTACAAATCTAGCTGGGATATTATAATATCTATACAGGGAAACAATTGCGTCTGCATAATCTTCATCTGTTGCTATATCTTGATTTAAAAGTATCTGTTGTCCACCTAATCTTTCACCTCCCATAAGAGAACCTGCTGATGAGATATTGGGCTTAAGATTTTCAATTACATATTTATATATTGCTTCATACAAAAGCTCTTTTTCTTCGCTTGTTTCTAGTGAGTTTATATCAGAAAAAGTATCTGGGATATTAAGACCGTATGATTGAATATATTTATTCACATGGTTGATAAGTGAGATATTATTTATCTCCCATAATTGTGTCTTTTCAAATTTAGGTTCTAATTGCTCTGGGTACTGTGAATGATTCATAAAGATATATCCTTGTATTTCAACATCAATACTACTAAGAGGTGCAATACTGTATTGAAGAAGGTAATTTCCATCTAAATCTTTGTATGCTTTATCAGGTTGAGGGGTTATATTGTTTACTGTAATATGCTGGAAACTATTGTTTACTGGCAAGGGGATGTCTGCAATTATCATTTTATCTCCTGCATTTAGTAAGTTCTTTTTAATAACATATGAATATATTATATTTTCCCCAAATGTTACTTTTACATACTCTGTAATAGGTATTTCTGTAGTAATTTTAATCTTGTTTTCTACACTTTTAATTTCAAGGATAGTAGCTGAGCACCATGAGATATTTCCTAGTGAAGAAGGATATGTTAGGCTGAATTCTTTTGTTTGTGTATTTTTAATTTGTGATAATAGAGATATTGTATTTCCAGATAGTTTTTTGGAGTATGTTATTTTTATAACAGCAGGTTTATCTGGATATACAGGGGTTTCTTCTAAATCAATTACAAGGTCTGTAGAGTATTCTTTTTTATGAATTGTAAATTCAAGCTCCTTATTTCTACTAACAGAGAATATTTCAGGGGATATTTCCGTATCAGGAATTGTTACTGTGTAATATGTAATTACAATTGGGCTGTCAGTTGTCTGAAAGGTAAGAAGTATTGTTGTATTTACTGTTTCTCCATCCCAGTAGTGCTGAAATGAAGATAGCACATTAGGCTGCTGTGCTGAGATTTTTTGTGTACTGAAAAGAGAGAATAGAAATACAAGACTAGATAGTAACAGAATCTTCTTTAAATAACCAAGTAAATTTTTCATATTTTCTCATTATTTGTTTTACAATTGGTGTACCGTTTCTTATCCCATACTTTGACAGTAGTTTGCTCATATCAAGCTTCTCAGGTTCTTCTACCATTTTGTATTCAGGATTTCTAACAATTTCCTGCTTTGCATTCTTTCTAATTATATAATAGGACATTCCTCTTTTATCATCAAGGACAATTCTTGGTTTAGCTTTTCTAGAGTGTATTTCAAGAACGATAAGATTAGAATTTTGTCTTGAGTTAATTATAGAACATGTGTATCCAGCAGGAACAATTATTTTATCTCCTTTCTTAACTGTTAACTTTATAACTCTGTTATTAGTTTGAGATTCATATTTCTGAAGTAGTATTGTTCCACTTCCATATGTTATTTCAAGTATTCTTGGGTATTTTTTACATCTTGTTGCAAATGTTTTTACATATTCTATTCCTGCAAGATTAGCATATATTAAATACATGTTTATTTTTATTCCTTTCTTCCTAAACACATTATCTTTATCAATATCCTTGTACTTTTTATAGAATATTTCAGGACAATCTAAATCTTCATTAAGAAGTTGTGGACGAATATCGTTAATACAGATTGTTGATACTTCTGATACTGTTAATCCTTGGGGCAAAAGATCATCTCCAATATATGTAATAGGCAACCCACTGGATTGCTTAAGGTCAATTCTTGCCATATGAGTGGATTATACCATAAAGGGATTAATCTGTCTTTTTAAGTGTTTTTGATAATTCAGATAGAATAAAGGCAATAATAGCATAGAAAATTAGAGAAACAATTGGTGTAAGCTCTATCCTTAATTTATCAATATATACCTCATCTGCAACAATACCCCTGAATGGAGAAATTAAAACATCAGACATACTATATATCCAGTTAACAAAAGAATTAGCTTGATTAGCTCCTATTAGGGACATAACAATGCGAAAGATTATTACTGTTTCTGCAAATGTTATTACTATGTAAAGTAGTTTAAAAATGAATCTCATATCTTTTTGTTAATTAAGATTATCTACATAATATTTTAGCTCTCTCATATATCTTGAGACACCACTAGACCACACATGAGCAGGGTTAAGCCAGCATGGAGGACAGTAGTACTGTTCAATTTGAAAAGGTGTTTTATCAGTTCCATATCCCTGCGCAAGACCTCTTGTTACTTCTGCAATACCTTCATCCCATGTTGCGAACTGACTCCATCCATCTGCATTTTTATTCTTTCCTCTCCAACCCCATGCATTGTGTGTTCCCTTTGGTATTATATTCCCAAATGCAGACTCAACTCCAGATATAGAGGCAACAAGTCTCCAATCAAGTCCATATTTATCTGCCTCTGTTATAAATGTCTTAGCATATGGATACATAGGGGAGTTGTAATCAAACAAAAACTTTTGCATTGCAATAACTCTTGGATCTTCAATTTTAATGTCTCCATTATCAGTATATTTTTTTGTTACATCAGAATTGGCTAATGTACTAATTGCATATTCACTAGCATATACCTCTTGTCCATAAAGAGGGGTTAGATAGTTTAATGTTATTTCCTTTCTCTCCCTTATATATTCCAGCATTGACTTATTAATTGTCTTTTGAAGTACTGGAAAAATTAAAAGAAAGTAGACTGATGTAAATATTATAAATAGATATATTCTAAATGTATTAGATATTAAAAATGGCTTTTTGGGCCTGACTTTTTTAACCATACTTGAAATATGTAGAGTATCCATATAATCTAGTATATCAGAACTAGATGAGCTGTAAAATATATGTTTACCCATTTGCATTTGCATACAGAGTATTCTCTGCTTGATGCTACAATTCGGTTGTCTGATTTAATACAGAAACTTCAGGATAGTGGAATGAAGGCATGTGCTATTACAGACCATGGGAATATGTATGGAGCATATAAATTTGTTTCTGCAATGAGAGAAGCAGGATTAAAGCCTATACTTGGATGTGAGATATATATTGCTCCTAGGGGTATGGATAAAAAGGATTTCGGAATTGATAATAAATATTTTCATTTAGTACTTCTTGCTAAAAATCTACAAGGATACAAAAATCTTGCGAATATAGTTTCTATTGCTCATATGGAAGGCTTTTATTATAGACCTCGTATAGATATTGAGACACTATCTAAATATACAGATGGGTTAATTGCTCTTTCTGCATGTTTGGTAGGACCTATTTCTGTTCCCTTACTGGAGGGTAAATATGAGAAGGCATTGGAAACTGCAAAGAGATATTCTGAGATGTTTAAGGATAATTTCTTTATTGAGCTTCAAAGAAATGGAATGAAAGAGCAGGAGATTGTTAATGAAGGGCTTTTAAAGATTGCAAAAGAGTTAGATTTACCAATTGTTGCTACATGTGATTCTCATTACTTAAACAAAGAAGATGCTCAGATTCAAGAAATTATGTGGTGTATTGCAGATGGGAAGAGCTGGGATGATCCTGAAAGGAGAATGATGCCTACCAATGAGTTTTATGTTAAAACCCCAAAGGAAATGGAGGAACTCTTTAAAGATTTACCTGAGGCTATACAGAATACTCAAAAAATTACAGATATGATTGAAGAATATGATATTACATTTGATAGAATTGAACCTAAATATCTTGATTTACCAAAAGGAGAAACTTCTAAATCATATCTAAGGAAATTAGCTCTTGAGGGAATGAAAAAGAAGTATGATGAGATAACAGATTCATTAAAAGAAAGGGTTGAGTATGAATTAAAGATAATAGATGACAAGATGTACAATGATTATTTCCTAGTTGTTAGAGATTTTGTAATGTTTTGTAGGCAGAATGGAATTGTTGTTGGTATGAGAGGATCAGGATGTGGTTCTGTTGTTGCATACTGTACAGATATTACAGATATTGAGCCAATATCATGGGAGTTGTATTTTGAAAGATTCTTAAATCCTGAAAGAGACTCTCCACCTGATTTTGATATTGACATCGCAGATCAAAGAAGAGATGAGCTGATACAATATACAATTCAAAAATATGGATTTGATAATGTTAAACAAATAGGGACATTTAGTAAGTTTCAAACAAGGCAAGCAATTAAAGATGTAGGAAGAGTCTTAGGAGTTGAACTAAGTGTAACTGACAAGCTGGCAAAGATGGTTGAGATTCTCTTTGGAAAATCAAGGGATATTGACTATATGATAGAGCATAAT
>ERZ1026792.281-NODE-281-length-46957-cov-4.379009_pt1 | contig 46957 bp, 59 predicted proteins | sample MGYA00520884_ERZ1026792 | MGnify/ENA primary metagenome ERZ1026792 (study PRJEB33270, sample SAMEA104284473) | anaerobic digester metagenome | biome: Anaerobic digester microbiome; feature: mesophilic sludge digester; material: Anaerobic digester biomass | place... | reverse complement strand
GGCCAGGACTACCAGATGATTGGGAAGGGGCAAAAGGAGTTTATGAAATTTTTAAAAGAGCAAGAGATTATGTATCAAGAGAATATGGTACTGTAAATACTGAACTTGTACTACTTGATTGTAATAGTGGAAGTGATCCAACAGGAATGTGTGCAGCAATAGACTGGGCTTGGTGTTATAGTGCATCATCAATATATTGTAAGGTGGATAAGCTAACGAGTGCTTCACCACAGTATGTCTTTGCGCTTTCTGTACATGAACTAATACATCAATTACAAAGAGGCTGTACTACAGATATTAGAGAATGGGGAGCAGATTATCTATCTTCTAATGGAGGTGGATATGTTTTTAGTACACCAAGTGGATGTAAAAGAGCTACTGAGATTAATACATCATCATGTTCTCGGCAGGAAGCTGTTGATGCCGCATTGTGTAGAAATACAAATACAGATTGTTTTAGGCAGATATCTGGTCAAATATTAGGGAGATTCTGTCATTAAAGATGAAAGAATTTTTTAATAAATACAAAATATATATAATAGTCGGAGTTATTCTTCTTACTATTCTGCTTGTACTCTTACTTCTCTCTAAGGAAGAAGTTACTCAAGATGGTTATTTAAATGCTGAAGAAAAAATTCAAAGCCCATATCCTATTGATGAAGAAGAAATATCTGTAGATGTATCAAAGATTAAAATAGATGTACCAAAAGAAGAAAGAATACTTAAAGTCTCTGAGTTTGATACTGATAAAATGATATCTTTTGTTAACAACTTCTACAATCTTAATTTGGATGCTGAAATTCCCAAGTATTTATCAATACCATATAAAGAGAATTCTTTTATACTTTTTTCTCCTATTACAGGAGTATTAACTATAACGTCAACTGATACAATACCAATAGATTTTAAAATATTATCGGAGGAGGATGTTAAAATCTTTCTTAGTGAATATTTTGATATTGATAGTATTGAACTTAAAGAAACTAGCAAAGAAAGTGAAAAAACTGAGTATAAAGGGGTGTATGTCTTTGATGATATAAAGGCTGGATCTTCCTATTTAGATGGATATGCATTTGTTATTACAGCAAATAGTAAAGGTTTTATTACTCAATTATCGCTCCTTTTGTTAGACAGGAGTAATTTGATTAAGTATGAATATCTGCCGTTAGCCCCAATAGATAAATTAGTTGTAAATTCAAAATATCCTAAAAGATTAGGATCTTCTATTATAGAAGACAGGTTCTATCAAAACCCTGCAAAGTATAGTATGAAAGAATATATTGCCAACGATATACAGTTAATGCACATATTTAATGATAGTGGAAATGGGCTCTTACTTCCAACATATGTACTTACTGGTGATGGAAGAATAGTTGCAGTAACAGGAGATACATATTGGACAAAAACAAAAATGTTTATATGTGCAGTTGACCCTTCCTACCTTATAACCAGAATAATCGATGAAAATGATGTATTGTATGAGGAAGGATTTGAGGAGGAAGGAGCAGCACCATATTAAAAGTATGATACAATATCTGTTATGAGATTCCCAAAATATCTTTTTACAATTCTTTTAAGTTTTTTCATATTGTTAATTCTTTCTCAAACTGTGTTTGCAGTAGATATTGTTAAAAGAGAAGATATTGGTATGGATGAGACACTATCAGTTCAAATGGATATATATTCATTGCCTCAAAAAATATATATATCACAGCTAGAAGGATATAACAAAGAGTTTTTAGGAAAGCCAAATGAATGGATAAAAGCTCTTTACTACTACAGTGTAACAAGGCTTGGCTTAAATGATATTCCATATAACTATTTAATAGATAAAAGTGGAAATATATATGAAGGAGCAAGGGGAGGAGAAGGAATAAACCCTGGCTTAGAAGGTGGACAAAATGTTGTTTTAATAGGGATAATGGATGATAGTACAACCCTTGCTCCGCGTACATCAGAAGCTCTTAACTCTTTGGTGCAAGAACTTTCATACAAGTATGGAATAAAGAATACTAATTGGGAATTTGTTGAACTTAAATTAAAGAAAAGTAGTGATAAGGTATCATATATGACATATTCTGTTTCTGCAGGGGAGCTTAGAAGCTCTATTGTATCATCACTTGCAGAAGTAAAATGGTCTGATACTGAACATCTTAAGTACAAAGGAAGTATTGTGTCAGTAGATTATGCAAAAGAAGTTGAAGTTGGAAATAGATTAGATGTAAAAGTAAAAATTAAAAATGAAAATGACTTTATATGGTTCGGTGACCTTAGCTATATATACATTTCTACCGTAGATTCTAAAGAAAGTCCTCATGCTATTAATATGGAGTGGGAAAGTTTCAGCAAGCCTACTCATTTACAAAATGTTAATGTTAAGCCAGGAGAAACTGTAGAAGTTACATTCCAGATGGAGGCAAAAAGTAAGCCTGGTGAATACAAAGAGAGTTTCTACTTTATGAAATCTGCAGATAATGTTATTGAAGGAAGTAATTTCGATGTACAGTTTACTATTACTAGAGGAAATAACAAATTAATTCAGCTTACATCCCCTGAATTTGGATATGTAAATATTAGAGAGTGCAGATGGTATAGCTGTAAAGTGCTGGAAGTTGCAGATGAAGGATGGGTCTATGCAGTAATTAAGAAAGAAGAGGGATGGTATCAGATTAAGTTGGGTAAAGATCAAACAGGGTGGGTGTATCAGAAATATGCTAAAGAGATTTAATATATTTTCCACCTTATAACCTTCTTTAATTGTATGTGTATACAGTCTTAGATATAATCAATGCTGTGAATTCCAAAGATATAATACTGGGAAAATTAAATGAGCAACAGAGGGTTGCTGTACAGACAACAGAAGGTCCACTTCTAGTTTTTGCTGGTGCTGGATCAGGAAAAACAAGAGTTATTACAAATAGAATTGCATATTTAATAACAGAGAAGAATGTATCTCCTAAAAATATAATGGCTGTTACATTTACTAAAAAAGCAGCAGGAGAAATGCAGGAGAGGGTTATCAGTTTACTTAAAGAGTTGAATATTGATACAAAAGATGTCCCTCTTATAGGAACATTTCACTCAATTGGAGCACTATTTTTAAGACAAAATGCAAGAGATGTTGGTTTAATGCCAAACTTTTCCATATGTGATTCTACTGATACTGAGAATTTAATAAAAGATATTCTTATTGAGAAAAATATTGATGTTAAACAAATAAAACCAGAGTCAATTGCCTACTTTATATCTGATGCAAAAAATGAGTTAATTTCACCTGAACAATTCTCACAGCATTATGGCGGCTTTATTGAAGATATTGTTGCAGATATATATCCTTTGTATCAGAAGCAATTAAGGTTACAGAACTCTGTTGATTTTGGTGATTTAATATATTTAACGGTTAAGCTTTTATCTGAAAATAAAAAAGTGCTTTCATATTATCAGGATATTTATAGATATATTTTAATTGACGAGTATCAAGATACAAATACTGCACAATATATGTTTGCCAAACTTCTTTCACAGAAGTATCAAAATATATGTGTAGTTGGAGATGATGATCAAGGTATTTATGGATGGAGGGGTGCAGACATTAAGAATATTCAGTCCTTTGAAAGGGATTTTAAAAATGTAAAGGTAGTTAAACTTGAACAAAATTACAGGTCTACAGGTAATGTTATATCTGCGGCGATGTCAGTTATTCAGCAGAATGTGTTTAGAGTAAATAAAAAGCTGTGGACAGAAAAGGATTCAGGGAACCCTATTACTGTATATCAAGCAAGAGATCAGGATGATGAAGCACAGTATGTTGTAGATGAAATTAACAGGTTAAGAAGAAATGGAATATCTTTAGTTGATGTAGCTGTTCTTTACAGAACAAACTATCAGTCAAGGGCAATTGAGGAAGCAATGCTTAAAAATGGTATTCCATATAAACTCGTTGGGGGTTTTAGATTTTATGATAGAAAAGAGATAAAGGATATTCTTAGCTATATGAGATTTATCTTTAATCTTAAAGATGATTTAAGTATAACTAGGGTATTGAATACTCCTAATAGAAAGATTGGACCTAAGTCAATTGCAGCTATACACTCCATTGCAAAAAAATGTGGTTGTAGTATAGGGGAGGTTTTAGTTGGTGCATATAGCATAAAGAATTCTTTAGAAAAGCATGAAGAGATGTCTGATAAAGTGTATAAAAAGGTTGAATCTGTAATGGATGAGATTATGAGCTTTTCACCTATTGTTGATTTATTTGGCAGTTTGTATTTTGAAAGTCAAGGGATAGATGTTCTATCTGTTATAGATTTAATATTGGAGAAAACAAAATATATTGAATGGTTCGATGATAGTTCTCAGGAGGCAGAGTACAAGAAAGAGAATATTGAAGAGTTAAAGAATGTTGCAGCAGCATACTCACAAAAGTTTGGAAATAATTCTTTAGAGATATTTTTGCAGGAGATTAATCTTATAGAGCTTGAGCAAAGTAAAAATCAAGATGGAAGTGGAAACTATGTTAACCTTATGACACTTCATTCATCAAAAGGGTTAGAGTTTGATTATGTCTTTATAGTAGGTGTCGAGGAGGGAATACTTCCTCATTCTAGATCATTTACGGATGAAGAAGAGTTAGAAGAAGAAAGAAGACTATGCTATGTTGGTATTACAAGAGCAAAGGAAAAGCTTTATTTAACATTTTCTGAAAGAAGATTAAGCAGGGAGGGATATTCTACACAGATACCGTCAAGATTCTTAGGTGAGATACCACAGGATATTTGTGATTATTACAGTTGGCAGAGTTAATTTCCTCCTGTAGCTTTAAGATATTTTGCATTACATCTTGGCCATTGACTACTTCTGGTTGCTTCTCCTGCTCTATATTTTTCTACAGTATGTTTAATTTGTGCATATCCATCAAAGATATTTTCGTCGAACTGTTTATTCCACCAGTAAGGACTCCATTGAAAGAGGCCTTTGTAATTACTTTTATTTGATTCTGCATTACATCCTGATTCACAGTACATCATAAACTTAAGCCAGTCTTTTTCTTCTTGTGTATATGGACCTGAGTCCACAACTGAATACCAGAATGGACAGTTGTATCCTTTCTTCTCAATATTATTAAGAGAGTACATAGATGTTCCTACCTCCTTTATCTCTTTTATTGGTTTTTTAATTATTATTTCATCAATTAATTCACTTTTAACAAGCACATTGTCTTCATAGGTGTTAAAGTATACTTGCTTCTTAATTCCGTTTTTACCTTCTTGTATTACTTTTTCTTCTCCTTTTAGAAGTTGAGAGTTTTCAACAACCTCTTTTTCAAAAGGAATTTCTTCAAGCATTTCAAATATTGTATTTGATGTTCTTACAATCTTTATTACACTTCCATTTATTACATACTCTGTATTAAGGTATACATAATCATTTTTATTAAGCTCAATGTTGTTCTCTCTTAATATGTCATATACATTGCTAAGTGTAGTAAGAGTGTTAAAAACAGTATCTCCTCTTTGAATAGTAATTAATTTTGGTCCATAGGAGGCTTTCTCTTGTAATTGGTTAGGTAAAAATAGTACTTCCCTGATTTTTTCATCTATTGGTATTAATGGCTGGCTTGCAAAGACAAGGTCATCAGATTTAATAACTAGAAAAAAGGAGAAAACTCCTAAAACTATTACGAGGAGAGATATTAGTACATGTTTATTAGATTCATTGTTTTTACAAGACTTTTGACTATCCATATCTATCCCAGTATATTACGGGATATTCCAAGTATAGCATGATTGTCAAAAGATGTGTAAAATACAAGATATGAAAAATTTTAAAAAGTATTTTTTATTTATCTGTATATTATTCTTATCATCTTTTATTCTTTCTGGGTGTACTGTGTCAGAGGAAAAAGTTAGTGAGTATGAAAGGATTGTATCTGATGCAGATCTTTTAATTAAAGGGAAAGAATATTCCTTGGCTCTTGATAAACTAAATGATGCTACTGAAATCATACCTTCTAGAGTAGATGCTTTTGAAAGAATAGTTGGTATTTTTACAGTTAAGAATAAACCAGAGGATGCAGCTAAGGTAATTGAAGAGTCTGGGGGACAGCTTAGTCAGAGTGATAAAGCTAAACTGTATACTCTTGTTGGTGATGCATATTACAATCTTGGGGAGTTTGATAAAGCAGTAACTAATTATCAGTTAGCATTAGGAATGTCTGATAAAGATATGAGTGCTTCACTTGGATGTGCTAAAGCATATCTTCAAATTGGACAAATAGAGAAGGCAAAAGATCTTCTTGAGAAGACATATGAAGGGGATATGGTTATAGAATCTAATCTTCTTCTTTCATATATTCAAGCTTTAAGTGATACAAAAAAGGCAGAAGAAATTCTAAAAGGCATAGAACCTGGTGATAAGTGGAGAGAGGCATATACCAAATGGAATGAGGTGCTGGGTAGTTTAAATGATGATGAGCTTTTTAATGCTGCTAAACTTGGGAAAGAGTATGTTGATAGAGGATATCCATATCTAGCTATTGCTCTTTTGGAGCCTAAGTTAGGTAAAATGGGGGAGTATGCTGATGGACTGTATATTCTTGGTAAGGCATATTATGAGAATGGTGATTATCGCAAAAGTATAGATGTACTGCAGGATATTTCTACTTTAGGAGATCTTAATCAATACATTTACTGGGTACTTGCAAGAGATTATTATCAGCTTAATGATATAAATAGCTCAATTGCATATTATGATAGTGCTATATCATATGGTGCTTCACAAGCTCACTTCGCAATGTACAAAGAGTACCTAGATATCCTTATGAAAGAGAATTTAACAGAGAAAGCCTTAGAGGTAATGAGAAGTGCTGAGAAGATATTTACTGATACATGGGTTCCCCTTTATTATGTAAAGATATATTCTTTAAGAGATGATAGTGAAAAGTTTACATATTATGTAAATAAAGTGTCATATGAAGATTTAGATGATAGTGAGAAGGCAGAGTTCTTGTATTCAAAAGGTAGCTATCTTATCAAAAAATCAAAGCTTGATGAAGCACAAGAGGTTTTAGATGTTTTTTGGGAACTTAACCAGTATGATCCGAGATATAACTTGCTTGTTGCAGAAATTAGTATAAAAGATAATGATTTTGAGAAAGCAAAAGAGTATGCTAAAAAGGCTATAGAGTATGACCTAAAGGGAGTTGTATCAAAAGAAGCACAAACACTGTTGGCACAGATAGATTAGTTTGGTATAATCGCTCTCGTGTCCTAAGATTTCCATTTAGGCTTTAATTTATACTTTTAAAATATGCAAACCTATGATGTAAAAATGCCTCTTGAGCAGATAAGGAATATTGGAATTATCGCTCATATAGATGCAGGAAAAACAACTACTACTGAAAGACTTTTGTACTTTACAGGGCAGATTCATAAAATTGGAGAGGTAGACGAAGGTGCTACTACTACTGACTTTATGGAGCAGGAAAGAGAAAGGGGAATTACTATTCAATCTGCTGCTGTTACATGTTTTTGGGATTTTGATGGAAAGAGATATAGAATTAATATTATAGATACACCTGGTCATGTAGATTTTACTGCAGAGGTTGAAAGGTCTTTAAGGGTACTTGATGGTGCAGTTGTTGTTTTTGATGGAAGAAAAGGTGTTGAGCCTCAGTCTGAAACAGTATGGAGACAAGCTAATAAATATCATGTTCCTAGAATATGCTTCTTAAACAAAATAAACCTTATTGGTGGAGATTTTGATAAGAGTTTTGAAACTATAAAAGAGAGGTTAAGCAATAAGGCAGTAGCACTTACTATTCCAATAGGGAGAGAAAGTCAGCTTCATGGATATGTTGATTTACTTTACAATAAGGCATTCTCATATGACAGTGTAGAAGCACAAGAACTTAAAGAAATTCCCATTCCTGATGATTTAAAGAGTAAGGCAGAGGTACAAAGAGCTGCCCTTATCGAAGCTCTTGTTGAAATGGATGATAAATTAATGGAGAAGTATTTTGCTGGTGAAGAAATTACTGTTGAAGAGCTAAAAGTTGCCTTAAGAAAGGGTACTATTGAAGGGAAGCTATTTCCTGTTTTAGGTGGTGATTCTAGAACTGTAATGGCTAAAACAATTTTGGATTACATTGCTCTTTGTTTACCATCTCCTCTAGATTTACCTCCTGTACAGGGAGATGATCCTAGAACTGGTTCTGAAATTGAAAGGAAACCAGATGAAAATGAGCCTTTTTGTGGACTTGTATTTAAGCTTGTTAGCGACCCTCACATTGGGAATCTTTCATATTTTAGAGTTTATTCTGGTACTCTTAAGGCAGGATCATATGTGTATAACTCTACAAAAGGTGTTAGAGAAAGAGTAAGTAGATTGGTGTTAATGCATGCAGATGATAGAGAGGAGGTTGAGATGCTTAGAGCTGGAGATATTGGAGCAATAGTTGGGTTAAAATATTCTACGACAGGAGATACTCTTTGTGATGAGGCTAACCCTATTATCCTTGAGCAAATCACATTTGCAGAGCCAGTAATTTCTCAAGCAATAGAGCCTGCAACTAAGTCTGATGAAGAGAAGATGGCAGAAGCATTAAACAAGCTCACAAGAGAAGACCCAACATTTAAGGTCGAAACTAATCAAGAAACAGGTCAAACTATTATTTCTGGAATGGGAGAACTTCACTTAGATATTATGGTAGACAGAATGAAAAGGGAGTTTAATGTTCTAGCTAATGTAGGAAAACCACAGGTTGCATACAGAGAGACTATAAAGGGTGTATGTGAGCAGTCTGAAGGTAAGTATATTAGACAATCAGGTGGTAAGGGACAATATGGTCACTGCTGGCTTAAGATAGAACCTAATGAGAAGGGTAAAGGTTTTGAGTTCATAAATGCAATAAAAGGTGGTGCTATACCAAAAGAGTTTATTCCAGCTATTGAGAAGGGTGTTGTTGAAGCTATGAAGACAGGTGTTGTAGCGGGATATCCTGTTGTTGATGTTAAGGTTACATTATTTGATGGATCATATCATGAAGTGGACTCATCTGAGGTTGCATTTAAGATTGCAGGTGCTATTGCATTTAGAGAAGGATGTAAAAAAGCACAGCCAATTCTTTTAGAACCAATTATGGATGTTTCAGTAGAGACACCAAGCCAATATATGGGAGATATTACAGGTTCACTAAGTAGTAAGAGAGGTCAAATTCAGGGTACTGAAGATATTGGAAATGGTATTACTGTTATAAATGCATTAGTGCCTTTAGCAGAATTGTTCGGTTATACAAGTGAATTAAGATCTCTAACAAGTGGGAGAGGAGTTGCATATATGGAGCCTTCTCATTATGCTGAAGTACCTAAAAATATCGCAGATGAGATAGCGGGCTTAAAAAATAATAAGTAATACTTGCATAAATACTTGTTTTTTGATAATATTCGTTGCGTATCCTACTGTTATACAGTAAGAGAAAAATATTGTTAAAAAACAATAAGAATATATATAAATTAATTAAAATATACTCATGGCAGACTATGAGAGAACAAAACCTCATGTCAATATTGGTACATTAGGCCATATTGATCATGGGAAGACCACTTTGGTACGTGGTATTCTTAATGCTTTCTCTCCTGAGAAAGATAAGATGATTGATAAATTGGATAAAGATCCTGAATCACGGGCAAAATCAATTACAGTTGCAATTGCTCATGTTGAGTTTGAGACAGAAAGTAGACACTATGCATTGGTAGATTGTCCAGGTCATAAAGACTACATTAAGAATATGATTACAGGTGCAGCACAAATGGATGGTGCAATATTAGTTGTATCATCTGATGATGGTGTTATGCCTCAGACAAGAGAGCATGTTCTTTTAGCAAGACAGGTTGGTGTTCCTAAGATGGTTGTCTTTATCAATACATTTGGAGAAGCTGATCCTGAGATTTTAGAATTGATTAAAACGGATGTCGCAGACCTCCTTGAGAAGAATGGATATGATAGAAATGCACCAATAATTGTCGGTAATGCACTTAAAGCTGAGAAAGGAGAGGAAGAGGGACTTACAGCAGTAAGAGAGCTAATGAAAGCTGTTGATGAGTACATTGAGATACCTCAAAGAGAGGTTGATAAGCCATTCCTTATGCCAATTGAGGATGTGTTCTCTATTGAAGGTAGAGGTACAGTTGTAACAGGAAGAATTGAAAGAGGGAAATTGAAGTTAAATGAAGAAGTAGAAATACTAGGAATGGGAAGAAAGCCACAGAAGACTGCTGCTACTGGTATTGAGACCTTTAATAAATCAATGAAAGAAGCAGAGGCTGGTGATAATGTAGGTGTACTTTTAAGGGGTCTGAAGAGAACAGATGTTGAAAGAGGGCAGGTTCTTGTTGCTCCAGGTACAGGAGAAGTTCATACAGAATTTAAAGCTCAGGTATATATTTTGAGCAAAGAGGAAGGTGGAAGACATACACCATTTGTAACAGGGTATAAGCCTCAGTTCTATGTTAGAACAGCAGATGTTACAGGTGAGGTTTCACTACCTGAAGGTACTGAATTGGTTGCTCCTGGAGATAATGTTGAGTTGACAATTAAATTAGTTGTACCAGTTGTATTAGAAAAAGGTCAGAGTTTTGCAATTAGAGAGGGAGGAGCTACAGTAGGGAAAGGAGTTGTAACAGAGATTCTTAAGTAATTCTCTTGCAGGGAGAGTAAAATCTCCCTGCGGTTTTAAGTTTAATTTAGCTCTTTAAGATAGAATGAGTGAGACAAGTTCAAAAATCAGAGTAAAGTTAAAAGGATATGATTCTTTAGTTTTAGATAAGTCCTCAAGAAGTATAATTGAGACTGCAATTAGTACAGGTGCTAAGGTCGCAGGCCCTATACCTCTTCCTACAAGGAAAAGAAAGATTGCAGTTAATAGATCTCCATTTATCTATAAGAGTTCAATTGAACATTTTGAGATTAATACTCATAAAAGAGTAATTGATATCATTGATCCTACACCTAAGACAATAGATGCCCTGCAGCATCTTCAAATGCCTGCTGGTGTTGGTATCGAAATACAGTAAATATATGAAAGCAATATTGGGAATAAAAAAAGGAATGACAAGAATTTTTGTAGATGACAGGGTTATACCTGTTACTTTAGTTGATGTTACTGGTTGCAAGGTAGCAAACATTAGAAAAGATGGAAAGGTGGAACTTGGTTTGGGAAATAAAAAGAAGGGTACAAAGGCACAGCTAGGACAGTATAAAGAACTGGGATATGTACCAATGTATAAATGGGTAGTTGAAAGTGAGCTTCCTGAAGGGTTTAAAGCAGGAAGTGAATTAGTAGCAGAAACCTTTAATGAAGGAGACACTGTGACTGTAACAGGAATTTCTAAAGGTAAAGGGTTTCAAGGGGTTGTAAAAAGGCATGGTTTTAAAGGAGGTCCTAGAACTCATGGACAATCCGATAGATTAAGAGCACCAGGTGCAATTGGAGCAAGAACTACTCCTGGAAGGGTGTATAAAGGAAAGAGAATGGCAGGAAGAATGGGTCATGATACTGTAACAATTAAGAACAAAAGAATTGTAGGCATAAAAGAGAATATTCTTTTAATTAGTGGTCCGCTCCCAGGTTCTAATGGTGATTTAGTAAAAATATATACTGAGTAAATATGGAAGAAAAAGTAAAGAAAGAAAAAATTGAAGAAATCAAGTTAAATCCTAAAGTATGGGATGTACCTTACAATGCTGATTTAGTTGCACAAGTTCTTTATGTACTTAACAGCAATGAAAGAAAAGGGACATCTTCTGTTAAAGGTAGAGGGGATGTGTCAGGAGGAGGAAAAAAACCTTGGAAACAGAAGGGTACAGGAAGAGCAAGACAGGGATCAATAAGGTCACCTCTTTGGGTAGGTGGTGGTGTTACATTCGGTCCTAATATTAAGAATTGGAAAAGAAAGATTAACAAAAAAATGTCTAAAGAAGCTATGTGTATTGTGCTTTCAGAAAGAAATAGGAGTGATACAGTTAAAGTGGTAAATGTTAACTCTAAAGGAGAGATTAAAGATATTAGAGAAAAAATGGAAAAGAATATATCAAAAAGTACCCTTGTAATTAGTGATATTGAAAATTTGAAATTGGCAGTTAGAAATATTAAAGGGGTTAACATTGTTAATCCAATGAGAGTAAATGTAAAAGATGTTGTAAAGAGTAAAGCTATAGTTATTGATAAAGATTCTGTTAATAAATTAGAGAATAGGCTTTTAAATGGAAAATAAAGAAATTATGCTAAAACCCGTTATATCTGAAAAGAGCTATGCTCTTGCAAATGAGGAAAATAAATATGTGTTTTTTGTCGACAGAGATGTTAACAAGATAGAGATTAAGAAAGCTGTTGAGAAGAAATACAAAGTAAAGGTTCTTAGTGTAAATATTACTGTTAAACCAGGTAAAAAGATAAATGAATGGAAAACTAATAGGACTTTTAGAAAGAGTGATTTAAAGAAAGCTGTTGTTACTCTTAAAAAGGGTGATAAGATTGATGAATTTTTAACTGTTAAATAATGGGAGTAAAAGAATTTAAACCAACAACCTCTACATTAAGAGGAACAAAATTAGAAGATAGGTCTATGCTTGAAAAGGATAGTGGGCCGAAATCGTTAACTATTGCTAAGAAACAGAAATCTGGAAGGAATAATCAAGGAAGAATTACTGTAAGGCATAGAGGTGGAGGGTATAAAAGAAGGGTAAGGAAGATTGATTTTAAGAGAGATAAGTTTGGAATTGAAGCAAAGGTATTAGGTCTGTATTTTGATCCTAACAGGAGTGCACATTTAGCACTTTTACAGTATGCTGATGGTGAAAAAAGGTATATAATTGCTCCTCGAGGAATAAAGGTAGGTAGCAAGGTGATTTCTAATGATGTTACAGATATTCTTCCAGGGAATGCAATGAGAATTAAGAATATTCCTTCAGGTACTATAGTACATTGTGTTGAGAGTAAGGTTGGAATGGGAGCTACCTTTGGAAGGTCGGCAGGTCAAGCAATTGTTGTTCAGGGTATTGATCCTACTGGTAAGTATGTACAGATAAAAATGCCATCAGGTGAAATTAGGCTTGTTCCTGCAGATGCAATGGCAACAATAGGACAGGTTGGAAATGAAGAGAAGATTAATGTAAAGCTTGGAAAAGCGGGGAGAAGTAGGAACTTAGGTAAGAGACCTGTTGTTAGAGGAATGGCAATGCATGCAGTAGAGCACCCTCATGGAGGTGGAGAAGGTCGTGGAGTTGTTGGTAGAGCAAAAGATATATGGGGCCACAGAGTTGGTACAAGAACAAGAAAGAACAAAAGAACTGACAAATTAATAATTAAAAGGAGAAGGACTCGACAGAGGCCTTTTGCTAAGAAATAATTTAGAAAAATCTAAATATGTCTAGGTCACTAAAAAAGGGAGTATATGTAGATGAAAAATTACAGAAGAAAGTAGAACAGGCACTACAAAGTGGTAGCAGGAAGCCCATTAAAACATGGGCAAGAGCATCTACAGTTACACCACAGATGGTGGGACTTACCTTTGCTGTTCATAATGGTAAAAAGCATGAAGAGGTTTTAATTGAAGAATCTATGATTGGACATAGGCTTGGTGAATTTACACAGACAAGAAAGTTTAAAGGTCATGCAAAGAAGGGTAAGTTAGCTAAAGTATATGGTAGTAGTGGTAGATTTGAAGAATAATAATATGGAAGAAAAGAAAGTAAAAATAAAAATTAAGAATGTTGCACAATCTCCTCTTAAATTGAGGCTGGTTGCCGATTTAATAAGAGGAAAAGATGTAAATGAGGCTTTAGATATTTTGCAGTTTACAAATAAAAAGGGAAGTATATTTTTGAAGAAAGCTCTTCTGTCAGGTATAGCTGCTGCAAATGAAAAATATGGAGTAGATAAAGATGGGCTTAAAATATCTCATATATCAATTGATGGGGCACCAATATATAAAAGGGGAAGATATGCATCAAGAGGTCGTTCAAGCAGAATATTAAAAAGAAGATCTCATATTAATTTAGAATTAGAAGTTAAGTAATGGGAAGAAAAATAAATGCAAATATAATTAGAATAGGAATTAACAAGACATGGAAGTCTGTATGGTACTCTCCTAAAGCTGAGTATCCTGCTTCTTTGTATCAGGATTTGCAGATAAAAAAGATTGTAAGTGAAAGAATGAAAGATGCAGGCATTGATTCTATTGGTATTAAAAGAGCTGCAAACAAAATTGAGATAGAAGTATTTGTTGCAAGACCAGGTGTTGCGATAGGAAGGGGAGGTGAAGGAATAGATTTGTTACAGAAAGATCTTAAAAGAATGACTAAAAAGGATGTTGAAGTTAAGATAAGAGAAGTTAAGAAACCTGATATATCTGCAAGAATAATAGCGAGAGGAATTGCAGATGGTATTGAGAGAAGACAGCCTCCTAAGCTTTTGATGGCTAGTGCAAGAGAAAAAGCTATGCTTGCAGGAGCAAAGGGTATAAGAATATGGGTGTCTGGAAGAATAAATAATGCAAGTCAAGCAAGAACTATAAAAACTAATGCAGGCTCTGTTCCTGCTCATACACTTAGAGCTGATATTGATTATGCAAAAGAAGTTGCTCAAACATTAGATGCTGGATTAATGGGTGTAAAGGTTTGGGTATATAAAGGAGAAAAAAATAAAATTGAGGAAGAAGAATAAATATGTTACAGCCAAGAATTAGAAAATATAGAAAAGAGTTTAGAGGAAAAATGAATGGAGTTGCTTCAGCAAATAATACTATTGCTTTTGGTGAGTATGGTATTAAATCTATGGAGCATGGATGGATAGAAGCTAACCAAATAGAAGCAGGAAGAAGGGCTATAACAGGGCATATGAAAAGAAAAGGTAAGGTTTGGGTTAAGATATTTCCTCATAAACCATATACAAGAAGGGGTATTAATAGCAAAATGATAGGTGGAAAAGGAGAGGTTGAGGGATATGTAGCAGTTGTAAAGCCGGGTAACATTATCTATGAAGTAAGTGGAGTATCAGAGGATGTTGCAAGAGAGGCATTAAGGTTGGGGGCAAATAAACTGCCAGTTAAAACTAAATTTGTGTCTAAAAAAGAGATATAGGCTTGTTAGATTTGCTTAATATTGATAGAATACTAGCCGTTTTAAATATTAAAAAGAGAAATGGGAAATAAAAATAAAAAGAAACAATTTGAAGGAGTAGTTGTAAGCAACAGTATGCAAGGTACTGTAAGAGTTAGGGTTGATACCTTACAATCTCATCCTGTATACAGAAAGGTTGTAAATAGAAAGAAAGTGTTCTTTGCTCATACTAATAAAGAGTTAAATGTCGGAGATAAGGTAGTGATAAGAGAATCAAGACCTTACTCTAAGAATGTTAAATGGGTTGTAGTTAATACTAAATAAAAATGATACAAAGAGAAAGTAATATAACAATTGCAGATAACAGTGGGGCAAAAGTAGGAAAGCTAATAGGAGCTCCAGGATACTCTAAGATCAAGTTTATTGGTCTTGGGAGTACTGTTAAAATTGCAGTACAGAAAGCTTTACCAAATAGTGGAGTTAAGAAGCATGATGTCTTAACTGCAGTAATTATTAGAGTCACAAAAGAGCATAAAAGAAAAGATGGAACATATATAAGATTTGATGATAATGCAGCAGTGATAATTGATAATAAAAAGAATCCTGTTGGAACAAGAATATTCGGTCCAGTGGCAAGAGAATTAAAAGAGAAAGGGTTTGATAAAATAGTTTCTCTTGCTCCTGAGGTTTTGTAATTTATGAATTAAATATATGAAGATTAAAAAAGGAGATACAGTAAAAATACTTTATGGAAAAGACACTGGAAAACAGGGTGTTGTTTCTGCTGTAAAGAATGGGAAGGTTATTGTAGATGGTTTAAATATGTATAAAAAGCATGTAAAGGGTGATGGAAAAGAGAAAAAGTCTGCAATAATAGACATTGCTAAACCTATGGATGTATCTAAGGTTATGCTTGTATGTCCTAACTGTAGTAAGCCAACAAGAGTGGGTATTAAAAGAGAGAATGGTAAGGTTGAGAGAGTATGTAAAAAGTGCGGAAAGGTGATTGAAGTAGCTGCTAAGAAAGAAGAGGTAAAAGAAGAAAAGAAAGAAGTTAAGAAAACTGTAAAAAGTAAAACTAAATCAAAAACTAAAAAAGAATAATGGCAAGATTAAAAGAGGAATATGACAAAAGAATAAAAAAAGAGTTAAAAGAGGAACTAGGATACTCTAATATTATGGAGGTTCCTACTTTAAGCAAGATTGTTATTAATGTTGGAGCAGGAGCTGCATTAAAAGAGGCTGAAGCAATGAATGAGATTATTGACTTAGTTACACAGATATCAGGTCAAAAGCCTGTTGTTAATAAAGCAAAAAAGGCAGTGTCATCATTTAAAGTTAGAGAAGGAATGGAAATAGGTGTTTCAGTTATTCTAAGAGGTGATAGAATGTGGGAGTTCTTTGATAAATTAATTAATATTGTTCTTCCTAGAACTAAAGATTTCAGAGGATTGAGTGCATCTGCATTTGATGGTGCAGGAAATTATTCTCTTGGTATTGAAGACCATACAGTATTTCCTGAAATTGATGCTAATAATGTAAGAAAGATAAGGAGTTTAGAGGTAACTATTGTTACTACTGCAAAAGATGATAAGAGTGCTAAAGCACTATTGGATAAATTTGGTTTTCCTTTTAAGAAAGATGTCAACAGAAGCTAAAGAATACAAAGCAAAACAATTAAAGAAGAAAAGTAAATACAAAACAAGAGTGTATAACAGATGTGAGTTATGCGGTAGGTCAAGGGGGTATTTAAGACATTATGGTATCTGTAGAATATGTTTTAGAAAACTAGCAAGTAAGGGAGAAATTCCTGGAGTTAAGAAATCTATATGGTAATTTAATATATTTAAAAGATGAATGATTTAATTGCAGACCTTTTAGCAAGAATACAAAATGGAATAGAAAGAAAGAAGGAATCAGTTATTGTTCCTAGAACAAAGATAAATATGGAGATTCTAAGAGTATTAAAGAGTGAAGAAATGATAAAAGATTATAAAGAAACAGAGGAAGGGGTTAATGTTGAACTTTTGTATGATGAGAATGATCCAGTTATAACTACACTTGAAAGAGTTAGTAAGCCTGGTCAGAGAATATATATTGCAAGTAAGGACATTACTCCAGTTATGAATGGAAGAGGTATTTCAATAATTTCTACTTCCAAGGGATTAATGTCTGGTGCTGTTGCCAAGAGTAAAAAGCTTGGCGGTGAGTTAATATGTAAAGTTTGGTAATTAAATGTCTAGAGTAGGATTGAATCCAATTACAATTGAAGAAGGTGTTGATGTACAGATAGACAACGAAAAAAGAGTTGTTACTGTATCTGGTGATGGAAAAAAGATTGACATCCCTATTCCCTCTGTATTGGATGTTAAAATAGATGGGAATCAGCTCTTTGTTACAAGAAAAAATGATGAGAAGTTTAGTAAGTCTATGCATGGTACTGTAAGAATGTTAATAAATAATGCAATATATGGTATAAAGCATGGATATGAGAAGAGATTAGAATTAGTTGGAGTAGGATATAGAGCAAGAATGGAGGGTACTACATTAGTTATGAATTTGGGGCTTAATCATCCTGTTAAGTTTGAAAGTCCTGAAGGAATAACAGTAGAAGTGCCTGAAGAAACCAAGGTCATAATAAAAGGATGGGATAAACAAAAGGTTGGAGAGTTTGCTGCAAAAGTTAGAGCATTTAAGAAACCAGAGCCTTACAAAGGCAAAGGTATAAGGTATGAGGGAGAGTATGTAAGAAGAAAAAGTTCTAAATCAACTGTTACTGCATAACATATGAATAAAAAAGATAGAAGACAAAAAAGAAAGTTGCATATAAGAAAGAAGATATCAGGAACAGCTGATGTACCTCGAATATTTGTTTTTAAAAGTAACAGATACTTTTATGCAGGTGCAGCAAATGATGATAAATCTACCGTTATTATGAGTAAGATGTCTAAAAAGAAAGCAGAAGATATTAAAAAGATGGCTAAAGAGTTTGCAACTAGTTTAAAAAAGAAGAAAATTGATAAAGGTGTTTTTGATAGAAGTGGATATAGATATCATGGTTTAGTTGCAATGTTTGCTGATGAGTTAAGAAATAATGGAATTAAGATTTAGTTAAGTAAATATGGCAGAACATACAAAAGAGAAAAAAGAAAGAGCATATGATAAAAAGACAGTCTCTATAAGAAGGGTTGCTAAAGTAACGAAGGGTTCAAAGAGACTTAGATTTAGTGCAATGGTTGTTGTAGGAGATCATAATGGTTCTGTAGGAGTAGGTCTTGGAAGAGGTTTAGATACTAGAAGTGCTGTTGAAAAAGGGGAGAGAATTGCACAAAAGAATTTAACTAGAATACAGCTTGCGGGAGATACTATTCCTCATGAGATTATTGGTAAGGAAGGAGCCGCTAAGGTTCTTCTTAAACCTGCAAGACCAGGTACTGGAGTTATTGCAGGTTCATCTGTAAGAACGGTTTTGGAGTTGGCGGGAATAGATAATGTGTATGGTAAGCTTCTTGGTACAAGTGATTCTGTTGCCTCTGCTTATGCAACATTTAATGCACTTAAAGATTTAAGAAATGGAAGAGTATTAGAAAGAATGAGGAACATGAGAGAAAGAGTTGAACTTAAAAAAGAAACAGATAAGGAGAAAAAGATTAGAGAAGAGAAAATTAAAGCTAAGAAGAGGGCTCAAGAGAGAGAAGAAAGAAAGCTTAAAGAGAAAAAAGTTGTTAAAAGTAAAGTAAGAAAGTAAAAATATGTATTTAGAAGATATACCAAAAAGAAAAAATAGAAAAATGAAAGGTAAAAGACTTGGGAGAGGCTATGGATCTGGTGTTGGAGGTCATACTTCAACAAGAGGAACAAAGGGCCAAAAATCAAGAGCAGGTCATAAATCTTTAGTATTCTTTGAAGGAGGGAATGTACCCTTTTATAGAAGAATGCCTAAATTTGCTGGATTTAATAAAAGTGATAAGGTAGAGGCAACTGTAATAAACTTGGATATTCTTGAAAAGAATTTTAAGGATGGAGAGAAAGTATCAATAGATACCCTTAAGAAAAAAGCATTAATTGCACAAAAGGCTGTAAAGGTAAAGATTTTAGGAGATGGGAAATTAACAAAGAAGATATCAGTTGAAGGAATACCTACTTCTGAGAGTGCTAAAGAGAAAATTCTTAAAGCAGGTGGAGTTATAAAGTAACCTAAATGAGAATGGACAAATTTATTGAGACTTTTAAAAGGATCTTTGCTACTAAAGACATCAAAAAGAAGATGCTCTTTTCTTTCATTATACTTCTTGCATATAGATTTTTAGCTGCTACTCCTGTAACAGGTATTACTTCAGAGGCCATAAGTAAACTCTTTGAAGGGAGTAGTTTTGGTAATTTGCTTTCTACTGTTTCTGGTGGTGTACTTGAAACTGCATCAATTGCAGCAATAGGGTTAAGTCCATATATTAATGCTTCTATTATCCTTCAGCTTTTAGGTACAGTAATTCCTAAACTTGAAGAACTTCAGAAAGAGGGTGCAGAGGGAAGAAGGGTTATAAGTATGTATACAAGGTTACTTACTGTTCCATTGGCAATAATGCAATCTTTTGTAATATATTCTACTCTTAGGGGATTTGGTCTGATTACTCAGCTTGATACACTTCATCTTGTGACAATGATTGCATCTTTAACAGCTGGCTCAATAATTGTTATGTGGTTTGCGGAGCTTGTATCAGAGAGTGGAATTGGAGGAGGTTCTTCCTTCCTTATTTTCCTTGGTATTATTGCAGGTATTCCAGGTACACTTCAGAACAATTTTATGTTAATGGATACCTTTCAGAGAGCTGTACTGATAGTAATTACTCTACTTTTGATTATGTCTGTAATATATGTATCTGAAGCAGAAAGAAGGATAAGGGTGCAGTATTCTAGAAGAGTTAGAATGGGTGGTGCGATGGACAGCTATATTCCAATAAAGTTAACACAGTTTGGTGTAATGCCTGTTATCTTTGCAGTATCTTTACTTTCTTTTCCTCAACTAATTGGTAAATTTATACTTACAAGAGATGTAAGTGATACTGTTATAAAAATTACTAATGATGTTATGAATTTTTTAAACAATCCTCTATATAGTAATATTCTTACTTTTGTATTAATTATTGCTTTTGCAATATTTTACCTTACGGTTGTATTTAAAACAGATGAACTGGCAGAAAACCTTCAGAAACAAGGAGGGTTTATTCCAGGAATAAGGCCAGGGAAAAGAACATCAGAGTATTTGAGGGGGATTTCACTTAGACTTGCAGTAATAGGGGCTGTATTTCTTGCTTTAATATCGATACTCCCTAATATTATGATTCAATTAGGTTTGATGACAACAACAATTGTATCTGGTACAGGTCTTCTTATCATGGTAAGTGTTGCATTGGATATAAGGAGGGAGATATCTTCTATGATAGTTGTAAGAGATTACTCTAGGTATTTATAATCTTTTGTAATATACTAAAACTATGAAAACAATACTTTTTCATGGTCCATCAGGAAGCGGTAAAGATACACAAGTAGACTTACTTGTTCAAAAATATGAATTTGAAAGTATAGGGACAGGAGAGATGTTTAGGTCTATGTATAAAGAGGGAGATGTTGAATCAATAAAAGCATATCAATATTGGTCTAAGGGGAAACTAGTACCTAATGACTTGGTTTACAGTATGCTTAATAGATGGGTTAAAAGATTTGATAGTAGTAAATCCTGGGCTTTTGTTTCTGTTGTAAGAGATGTAGGTCAGATACCTCTTTTTGATGATTTGTTAGCAAAGAATAATAGAACACTTAATACTTTTGTTCATTTTCTTTTATCGCAGGGGGCTGCAATTGAAAGAATGTCTTTAAGAAAAATATGTCCTAACTGTGATACCACATATCATGAGAAATACAAACCAGAAAAAGTAAAAGGATATTGTGATAGATGTGGTACAAAGTTAGTACAAAGAGAGGATGATCAACCAGAAAAAATCAAAATTAGGCTTAAAGAGTATAATGAAACAATTGGTCCTATTGTCGAGACTTACAAAAACAGAGGCATATTAATTGAAATAGATGCTTCTCCTACTATTGAAGAAATTCATACTCAGCTCGTACAGAAGTTAGGGTTGTAATATTGCAATGTTTCTGGTATGCTTAGTTCACTTTTAGAGAGTTTTAGGATTTTCAAAGAAAAGTATTATAAAACCTTTGAAAAAAGTTCAAAGCTTTGATATAATCACTTCGACTCTATTTATTTGCAGATCCTTGTTTATGGCTGTTGATACTAAGAAAGTTTATGAGTTTGAAGGTGTAGTCAAAAAATGTCTACCAGACACTAAGTTTGTTGTTGAAATAGAGGTAAATGGATCTAAAAGGGAAGTATTAGGATATCTTTCTGGCAAGATGAGAATGCACTATATTCGTATCTTAGAGGGAGATAAGGTAAAAATAGAGATGACCCCATATGATAAAACACAGGGGAGAATAATATATAGAATGATGCAATAATGAAAGTTAAGGCTTCTGTAAAAAAAAGATGTGCTGGTTGTTATACTGTAACCCGAAAAGGAAGGGTTTATGTATACTGTAAAAAGAATCCTAAGCATAAACAGAGGCAAGGTTAATTAAAATATATATTTTAAATATGGCAAGAGTAGCTGGAGTTGAAATACCAAATGAGAAGAAACTGTGGGTTTCTTTAATGAGCATATATGGAATAGGAAAATCTTTAGCATTAAAGATATGTAAAGAGACGAATATTGATGAGAATACTCTAGTGAAAGATTTGTCTGAATCTGATTTGGATGTAATAAGGGGATATATTGATAAGAATCTTGAGGTTGAAGGAGAACTTAGACAGAAGACATTTAGAGATATTAAAAGACTTAAAGATATTAGAAGTTATAGAGGCATTCGTCATAAGTTAGGTCTTCCTGTAAGAGGACAAAGAACAAGACATAATGCTCATACTAGGAAGGGGAAGAGTAGACCAGTAGGTGGTCTTAAGCGTACATTAGAAAAAACATAACATAAAAATGGCAACTACTAAAAAAACAAAAAGAAATGTATCAAGTGGTGTAGCAACTATATGGGCTACATTTAATAATACAATTATATCAATAGCTGATGAGAATGGTGAGGTTTTAGTGCAGGGAAGTCCTGCTGTAGTTGGTTTTAAGGGTTCACGAAAGAGTACTGCATTTGCTGCTACTAAAGCTGCAATTGATACTGCTCAAAAAGCAATTAAGAAATATGGTTTGAAAGAAGTAAAAGTTATTTTAAAAGGACCTGGTGCAGGAAGGAATGCTGCTGTTAAGGGATTAGATTCTGCAGGTTTAAAGATTACTACTTTAGCTGATAGAACACCTCTTCCTCATAATGGATGCAGACCAAGAAAGGCTCCTAGAAGGTAAGAGATATTAATATATTAATTTAGATAATATAAATGGGTAGATATACAGGACCAAAAGAAAGATTAAGTAGAAGAGAGGGTGTAAACCTTAATTTAAAAGGTTCTAGATCTTTTTCAGAGAAGGCTGGTATTAAAAGAAAGCCTTTTCCTCCTGGTCAACATGGTAGTGCAAAAAGGGTGAGACTTTCAAACTACGGTTTACAGTTAAGAGAGAAGCAGAAGGTAAAGAGGATATATGGATTAAGAGAAAAGCAATTTAAGAATGTATATGTTGAAGCAAATAGAAGGGCAAAGGTAAGCAATTTAGATAAAGGTTTGGAGTTGTTAAGAATACTTGAGCTAAGATTAGATAATGTTTTGTATCTTGGCGGGCTTGCTCCTTCAAGAGCTGCTGCAAGGCAGTATATTGTACATGGTCATGTTCTTTTGAATGGAAAGAAGTTTAATATTCCTTCATATGAGGTTAAAGAAGGGGATACAGTTGAGCTTAAAACTGCTAAACTAGCTCCTTCTGAGAAGTTTTTCTCCTCTCCTGAATGGATGGAGTCTAAAGGAACAACTGTAAGAGTTAGTAGACTTCCTATTAGAGATGAGATGGATGAAGGTATTCATGAGAACTTGATAATTGAGTACTACTCAAGATAATAAATTATTTTATACACACTATGGAAGCATTTAAAGATATAAAAGTAACAATAAGAGAGGAAGAGGGAAACTGGGGATTATATGAAATAGCACCATTGCCAAGGGGATATGGCTATACTTTAGGTAATGCACTGCGAAGAATACTTTATTCAAGTTTAAAAGGTGCTGGTGTTACAAGTATAAAGATTAAAGGTGTTAAGCATGAGTATTCTACCTTAGAGGGTGTTAAAGAGGATGTTATTGCAATAATAATGAACTTAAAACAGGTTAAGTTTAAGATGGATTCTGATGAGGTAAAAGAGTGTAAGATTGATGCTAAAGGAAAAACTGTTGTTAAAGCATCTGATATTATTGTTGATTCAGGAGTTACTGTTACTACACCTGATGTTGTAATAGCTACACTTACTGACTCTTCAGCATCATTACATATAGATATGACAGTTGAGTCAGGAGTAGGATATAAAGATGCAAGTATGATGGATAGAGCTATTGAAGGATCAATACCTCTAGATTGTGATTTTACCCCTATTGAAAAAGTAAGTTTAAGTGTACAGCAAACACGTAAAGGGCAGGAAACAGATTGGGATTCTGTAATTATTGGTGTGCTTACTGATGGTAGTATAGCTCCTAAGGAAGCACTTCTTACATCTGCTTCCATTCTTCAGGAATTTGCAGGAAAGGTGATGGTTGCAATGGGTGTTTCAAAGAAAGAAGTTGAGCAAAGGGTAGAGGAAATTAATAAAATAGAGGAAGAAGTGGTAGAAGAACAAGAAAGTAATGAAATGGAAGATGTAAGGATAGAGGATTTACCAATATCTAAAAGATCTAAGACAGGCTTACTGTCAGGTGGGTATAAAACACTAGGTGATTTGAAGAATGCATCTGTTGAGGACCTTCTTAACCTATCAGGTTTTGGTAACAAATCTCTTAACGAGGTTGTTGAACTATTAAGTCAGTATGGAATTAATATTAAGAGTGAATAAAAGGAATGTATAAAAGGAAGAGTATTAAAAAACTAGGAAGAACTACATCACACAGAAAAGCACTGATTAAGAATCAGCTTAGGTCTGTATTATCAACAGGAAAGGTAAAAACTTCTACTGTTAAAGCAAAGGTGTTAAAAGGTGAGCTAGAATCTATGTTTAATGATATTAAGAAGTCAAAAGAAAATGATATTAACCTTATCAGACATCTTAAAGAAATTCTTGGTAGTGATGAACTAGTTAAAAAGGCAATTGAATTGTCTAAGAAAGAGGAAGTGAAGGTTAGTATTAAGAAAGTTGGTTTTCGAGATGGTGATAATACAGAAATGTCTTTGATAGAAATAGAAGGTTTCAAGACAAAAGAGAAAAAGGAAGTTAAAAAAACTAAAAAGAAAGAGGAGAAGGAAGAGAAACAGGATGGGCAAGAGAGTGTTATCGAACAAAAAGAGATAGAGGAAAAGAAAAAGGGGATATTAAATCTTGGCAGAAAACCTGTAGTACAAAAGACTGCACCTATTAAAAAGGAGAGAGCTAGGACAAGATCAGGCCTTTAACATATTTGTTTAAAATACTATGAAATACAAAACACAATGGAATAAAAAAGAAGATATAGAAAGAAACTGGTATATTGTTGATGTAAAAGATCAAGTACTTGGAAGAGCAGCTACAAAAATAGCATCTCTTTTAATTGGTAAAGGTAAGGTAAATATTGTTCCTAATATGGATTGTGGAGATTATGTAGTTGTTATCAATAGTGATTTTGTGAAAGTTACAAGAGGTAAAGAATTAAAGAAGAAATATTATAGCTATTCAGGGTATCCAAGTGGATTAAAAGTAACTACTTTTGATGAACAAATGAAGAAGGATTCAAGAAAAGTAATAGAATCTGCTATAAAAAATATGCTTCCTAAGAACAAAATGCAGGATCAAAGAATGTCTAGGCTTTTTGTGTATAAAGGGAGTGAACATAATCATCAGGCACAAAAACCTGTGGAATATAAAATTTAAAATTAAGATTAATAATGACTAAGTATTTTGAAGGAGTAGGAAGAAGAAAAACATCAACTGCAAGAGTAAGAGTTTACTCTGGTAAGAAAGCATCAACTGTTAATGATAAGGCTGTTGATATTTATTTTAGTAATAATAAAGATGCAGATAAACTTTTAAACCAGCCTTTTATTATTACCAATTTAATTGACAAATATTACTTTACTGCTAAGGTAAAGGGAGGTGGGATAAACTCTCAAATTGATGCTATAAGATTAGGACTAGGAAGAGCATTATGTGAAGCAGATGAATCTTTGAAGCCTGTACTTAGAAAAGCAGGTCTACTTACAAGAGATCCAAGGGCTGTTGAAAGAAAGAAATACCACCATATTAAAGCAAGAAAGAAGCCTCAGTTCTCCAAGCGTTAACACTATATCTTTGTCTCCACTTGAATAAAAAGTTTTATATATGTACTATATTAATATATAACTTTTTTATTCATTTTTATGAAAAAGAAACCTCTTTCCATTATTATCATCTCCATCGTTGGGATATTTTTAATTGTAGGTGTCTTTGCAGTGTTAGGAACAACAAAATCTCAATACAGTCTATCTTCATATGATAGTAGAAGTAGTATAGGTAATGTAGATAGTATTGGGGATATGGGATCTTATGAAGGTTATTATAAAGGAGATGCCTCTATATCTGAGAATGAGATGGTTAATAATCAGGAGGGCTCAAAGGTACAAAAGAATGGGAGTGTATCTGTGTTAGTAGAAAATATTGATGAATCAATAGAAGCATTAAAAAGTATAAATAATACTTTTGGAGGACAGATAACAGGTATATATGACAACGGAAAAGGAAATGAAAGAACTGTACAAATTACTGTAAAAGTTCCTGTAGAAAAATTTGAAGTATATTATGAGCAGTTAAGAAAGTTAGATGGAGAGGTAGTATATGCTGATATTACAACTGTAGATGTTACTGAAGAATATATTGATATTACTTCTAGATTAAACAATCTTAGAAATACTGAAGCACAGCTTAATAAAATATTAGAGCGTGCTGATTCTGTGACTGATGTACTTGCAGTACAAAAAGAACTAAGTGCAGTTAGAGGTGAGATTGAAAATTATGAACAAAGAAAAAGGTATTTTGACAGTAAAACAGATTATGCATATATTTCAGTAAGTTTCGCAATAGATAAAACTGGGTTAAATATATCAGAAGAACAATGGAAACCATGGGGAGAGGTAAAAGCTGCTGTAAAGGCTCTTGTGGAGGTTTTAAAGGATTTAGTTAATGTAATTATCTGGTTAGTAATATTCTCACCATTAGTTCTAATTCCTTACTTCTTAATAAAGCATTTTAAGAAAGGGAAAAAGACTGAAAAAGCAGAAAAAATGGTATAATATAGTGTGTGTAAGTATCATAGATGATTGCGCTAATTAATAATTAGTGAGGAAAGTCCAGACTCCATGTCAGCTGTAAACATTATTACAGTAAGTGCCAACGAAAGTTGGAAGGGAGTGATCTCTTGGAGAAAAGGGCAACAGAAAGTTATACCGCCTATTTTAGGTAAGGGTGAAATGGTAGTGTAAGAGACTACCGAGTAGTACAGTAATGTACTACTGCGTGGTAACCCCCCTTGGAGCAAGGTTTTATCCGCATAGACAGATAATCATCCAAAACAGAATCTGGCTTATTTGATACTTACACACCTTCTTTTATATCTTTTCCAAATCCATTTATAAACTCTTTGTAATTGATAACATTCTTTCCCTCTATTTGAAGAGTGTTGACACTTAAACAAACATTCTTTTTTCTTGTAGCAATGAAAAGTTGTGAGTTAGATATAAATAAAGTACCTGCTTTTTCATTATTTTCTTTTTTAACCAATTGAGCTTCAAATATCTTTAACCTTTTATCATTCCATATACACCATGCTACAGGCCAAGGAATAAATGCCCTTATCATTCTCTTTATATACTCAGGCTCCATACTCTCCCAAAGTATTTGTGCATTCTCCTTTGAAATATCTTTCTGCCAGCAGTATGTAGCAAGAGAATCATCTTGTTTCTGAGGAACAATTTTTCCTTCAACCCACTCTTCAAGAACATCTCCAATTACATCAGAGGATATTTTTACTAATCTTTGTCTTAAGGAAATATTTGTATCATTGGAAAGTATTGGTTCTTTAAATATTTTAAGAATATCCCCCTTATCCATATCCTTTGACATTATCATTATTGATATCCCTGTTTCTTTCTCACCATCTAAAATTGCTTTCTGTACAGGTACAGCACCTCTGTATTTAGGAAGAATTGAGAAGTGTATGTTTATAGACTTGTACTTAGGATAATTAATAAAGAAGTCAGGGAGTATCTCTCCGAATGCAATACAAACAATTAATTCAGGATTAAATCTCTCTAGTGCCTCTTTGTACTTTTCTGTATCACTGTTTGTATGGAATACTTCAATATTATGCTTAAGAGCAAACTCTTTTACCTTTGAAGGAGTAAGAATTTGTTTTCTTCCTATGAGCTTATCCTCATTAGTAATAACCCCTGTAATCTTAAACCTTTTATCATTGTAAAGTGCATTAAGAATCTCTCTACTCTCCCAGTCTGTTCCTAAAAATAATGTTTGTATTGGTTCTTTTCTTAAATCTCTCATAACATTTGTAATTTTACTGTAATACAACTTAAATTGCTATATAATTCATGACCATGAAGATGTCTGAATTTAAATACAATTTACCTAGAGAGTTAATTGCACAATATCCTCCCCAAAAGAGAGGCAGTAGTAATCTTCTTGTTTTAGATAGAAAAAGCGGTGAAATATCTCATAAAAAGTATTTTAATATTCCAGACTTTGTACAAGAAGGAGATGTAATAGTTCTTAATGAGACAAAGGTATTAAATTGTAGAACATTCTTTTTAACCCCAAGCAGTAAAAAGGTTGAGGTTCTTTTTCTTGAAGAAAGAGACCATAGTATATGGTTTTGTCTTGTAGGAAGAGCTAAAGATATACATATATCTGATGTGTTGATTAATAATGAAATTAGGATTGAAATTCTAAAAAGAGAAGATAATGGTTTTCTTGTAAAGTTTGTTGGTGGAGATGCATATACTTTGTTTGAGAAATATGGGCATGTTCCACTTCCTCCATATATGAAAAGAGAAGATACAAAGAGTGATAGAGAAAGGTACAATACTGTATTTTCTAATATTCCAGGTGCAGTAGCAGCTCCTACTGCAAGTTTAAATTTAACAGATGAGATACTAGCCGAAATTAAAGAGAGAGGTGCTAAAATTACTAAAGTTGAATTAAGAGTTGGATGGGGAACATTTTCACCTGTTAGAGAAGAAAATATTGAAGAGCACAAAATACATAGTGAATATATTAATGTAAGTAAACAAACTGCAGATATTGTTAATGAGTGCAAAGGGAGAGTTTGGGCATTTGGTACAACAGTAGTAAGAGCACTAGAGAGTGCATACTCAAAGAAAGAGAAGAAAGTTGTTCCTTTCTCAGGCTATACACAGCTATACATATATCCAGGATATAAATGGAAGGTTGTTGATGTACTAGTAACTAATTTTCATATGCCTGATTCATCATTAATTCTTCTTGTAAGTGCTTTTGCAGGTAAAGAGAATATTAAAAGAGCATATAAAGAAGCGATTAGGAGAAGGTATAAATTCTTAAGCTATGGTGATAGTATGTTAATTAAGTAAAGACATGGATTTAAATATATTAAAACAAAAATATTTCTTTATGCCTGATGCGACAAGAGGAGCTGTAAGATATTTAACAACAAAGCAGCTTAAGGAAACAGGAACACAGGCCATTGTAACAAATACCCTTCATTTGTTAATTTCTCCTGGTCCTGATGTGATACAGAAGTTAGGAGGTATAAAGGGGTTTATGAATTGGGATGGTATTGTGTTTACAGATTCGGGGGGGTTCCAGCTCTTTTCTCTTCTTCATTCTCATAAATGGGAAGGAAAGGTTCATGAGAATGGAGCAACTTTTAAATCTCCAAGAGAGGGAAATATATATGAACTTACTCCTGAGACATCAATAGATATTCAGATAAAGCTTGGGTCTGATGTTTTAGTTTGTCTTGATGATTGCAGAGATACTAATCTTACAAGATATGAGGCACAAGAGTCTGTTGAGAGGACACTGAGATGGGCTGCAAGGTGCAAAAAGCATTTTGATGAAGTTTATGGTGGTACTCAAAAAACAGGAAAACTATTAACCTGTGTTGTACAAGGTGCTAACTTTTTGGATCTTCGTGCATATTGTGCGAAGGAGCTTGTTAAAATTGGTTTTGATGGTTACAACTTTGGGGGATATGTTGTAGATAAAGATGGGAAATTAGTTTTAGATGAAATGAATGCTGTAATTGAGAATATACCAAAAGATACCATAAGGTATGCAATGGGTGTAGGAAAACCTGAAGATATACTTAGTGCTGCAAAGGTTGGGTACAACATATTTGATACAGTACTTGTTACTCGTAATGCAAGACATGGTACTGTATATACTTCACAGGGTGTAATAAGGATAAAGAATAGTGAAATGGCTTTAGATAGTTCTCCTGTAGATGTTAACTGCAGTTGTGAGTGCTGCAGTAACTATTCTCGTGCATATCTTCATCATATGCTCAGGAGCAATGAAGCTACTGCTCTTACACTTCTTACAATTCATAATCTTACCTTTTATCAAGATATTATTAAGAAATTAAATGAGTAATCTCTGGTAAGAATCTCTTAAAGATGGTATTATATATTTGTCCTTAATTGATATAGTTTTTTAATTGTAGGACTAGGAATAGAAATACTAAGATATTTTTTTGAATTAATGAAAATTTTTAAGAAAATATATAAATACAAAAAAGATAAAACAAAAGATACTAATGATATACGGAGTCTTTTGTAACTCTTAGTTGTTTCTTTTCCTGAATGTATAAATTTTAAATGTACTCATATGGAGGCAATAATTGCAGTAATTGCAGCCTTAGCAGGAGGAGTATCGATATATAGTTACCTTAAATTCGGGAAGAAGTGGGTAAATGTAAAAGATATTCCTGAGGAAGAAATACTTAAGGTTGCAGATAAAGTTGTATCAAAAAGAATAGAAGAAGCAGAAAGGGAGATAGAAGAGAATAAAAGAAAAGCTGAAGAGCATTTAAGACAGCTTAGAAAAGAAGCACAGGAGCATGAAGAGTTATTATTAGAAAGAGAAAAGAAATTAAATGAAAGAACAAGAATGCTAGACAGAAAGAGTGAAGAGTTAGAAGAGACAGCCGAATCACTAAAGAAGATGCAAAGAGGTATTGAGAAGACAAGACTTCAGCTTAAGGAAGAGCTACAAAGAATTTCAGGTTTAACACAGGAAGAAGCAAGACAGAAGTTAATGAGTGAAGTAGATGAAGATATTAAGGATTATGAAGCTAAAAAGATTAGACAGGCACAAAAGAAGGTTGAGGAGGTAGCAGATGAAAAGGCAAAAGAGATTTTAGTTGAGTCAATGCAAAGGATTGTTACAGACTATGTTGGTGAAACTACAACCTCTACTATTAAAGTTGATGATGATAAGGTAAAGGGAAGAATTATAGGAAAGGAAGGAAGAAATATTAGAGCATTTGAAAAACTTACAGGTGTTGATGTAATCATTGATGAATCTCCTAATACAATTGCACTTTCCTCCTTTGATCCATTAAGAAGGGAGATTGCTACTGTCGCATTGAATAAATTAATAGGAGATGGAAGAATTCATCCAAGTTCAATTGAGGAAGCTATTAGAAAAGCAAAGAATGAAATTTCAATTGAAATTAAAAAGAATGGTGAAATTCTTGCAGAAGAAGCAGGATGGCCTGGAATTGATATTGGACTAATCAAACTGCTTGGAAAGATGAAGTATAGAACAAGCTATGGGCAATCCCTTATGTCTCATACTATTGAGGTAATTAGAATAGGAGAGGTACTTGCTGCAGAGCTTCGTGCTGATGTTGATTTGGTTAAGAAAGCATGTCTTTTGCATGATATTGGCAAGGTTCTTTCTCATAAAATAGACAGTCCTCATCATCATATTTCTGGACAAATCGCAAGAAAGTATGGATTAGATGAGAAACTTGTTAATGCAATAGAAGCACACCACTTAGATATTGAACCACAGTCTGTTGAGGCAGTAATTGTATATCTTGCTGATGCAATTTCAGGTGCAAGGCCAGGAGCAAGAAAGGATAGCTATGAGCAGTATATTCAAAGAATTGAGGCTTTAGAAAATGCTGCAAAAGAGGTAGGTGGAGATAAAATTGATGAAGTGTTTGCAATAAGGGCAGGTAGAGAATTAAGAGTTATTGTAAAGCCTAACTTGATTTCTGATGATGAAATGACAGTTCTTGCTAAGGATCTTGCAGAAACTATTGAAAAGACTCAAAATTATCCTGGCAATGTTGAAGTTACTCTCATTAGAGAGACAAGAGCTGTTGAAATAGCTAAATAATTGAAGAATAACTGATAACTTCTAGTATGCAATACTACAGGTTGTTTCAGTTGTTTTAAGAAAGAGAGTAGAAAAATATCTACTCTCTTTTTATTTTTTATTTAAGGATGTTCAAATTTTATCAATACTTTTTAACATAAACCCCCTTTTATTTATTTTAAATTATTGTTAAATTTCCTTTATATTAAGGCATTTTTGCAAGATATGTTGAAATAACAAGAAATCCTTAAAATTCTTTATTTTATTTTTGATTTGGATTATAAAAAGTTTGAACAGAAAAAACTTTAAAAAGTCTTTTGTTTAATGAATTTCTTTTAATAATTTCCATTTACCCTATAGAAAATATATTCTTGACGAAGTCTTGTATTTACCATATTTTATTGATGTGATACTACAAATCATCTGATATCAGGATTTGTGGCATCCATATCTCTTAGAAAGGAGGTAAAGAAAAATGGCAACAATGTTAAAAAGAGATTTAGTAGAGGAAGTTTCAAAGTCTGCTAAGATTACAAAGAAAGAGGCAGCTGATGCAGTAGATGCAGTATTTGAAGCAATTACAAAAGCTCTAAAAGCTGGTGATTCAGTACTTTTAACAGGTTTTGGTAAATTTGAAGTAAGACACAGAGCATCAAGACCTGGAATCAATCCTAAGACTTTAGAGAGGATTCAGTTACCTGCAAGAACAGTTCCTGTATTCAAAGCAGGAAAAGCTCTCAGGGCATCTGTAAAGTAATAAAACTGCCGGTATTTCTCTCTAGATGAGAGAAAAGAATTAGCCTGAGATATCCTCAGGCTTTTCTTTTGGTAATATCCCTTTGCAAGCAAAGCTTTTAACTGGTAGTATATACAAGGATATTACTTACAAATTAAATAGAATAACTGCCGTGAAGGAATATTTTATTCCAAATAAAAAGAACAATTACAAACCGTATCTACTAAGAAAAGGTGCTTTAGTTATATACACCTTAATCATATTTTTTGTTAATACCTTTGGTGGTCTTCTTGGATTACCACAAGCAATGGCAAGCAGTATTACTGCAGAGAATATTATCAGACTTACTAATCAAGAAAGAGCAGCTGCTGGATTAAACACATTAAATACAAATGCTAAGCTTACTGCTGCTGCACAAGCAAAAGCAAATAACATGTTTGAAGTTCAATATTGGGATCACTATGGACCCAATGGAGAAACTCCTTGGATGTTTATAACCCAGGCAGGATATACATATGTATATGCAGGAGAGAACCTCGCAAAGGGCTTTAGAACAGCAGAAGGTGTACATGAGGCATGGATGGCAAGTCCTACACACAAAGAGAATATCATGAGTCCTAATTACAAAGATATTGGTGTAGCGGTAATGGAAGGAGTATTGCTTGGGAAAGAAACTATTCTTGTTGTTCAGATGTTTGGCAATCAGACTACTGAAACATTTAAACCAGTATCACCAGCTCCAAAGCCATCTAGTACAACAACAAAGCCAACTCCTAAACCAGTAATTCCTGAAAAAGGTGAAATTAAGTCTATAAGGATAGTTAATCCTAAAAATGGAGATTTAATAAATGATGCGAATGTAGATATTAAAGGTGATACACAAAATGTGTCTGGAGAATATTCTGTTGAGATACATAACAATGGAGAGTTTGTTGGAGAGACAAAAGCTACTCAAAGCGAATGGGTATTTGATAAAGGAAGTGACTGGCAAGAAGGAGAACAAAATATTTCTGCAAAGCTTAAAGGTGAGGATGTAATCTCTGAAACTGTAAAATTCATCATAGATTCAACACCTCCTCAAGTTAATAAAGAGACAATAAAGGTACAAAATGGGGGTAGTATGTTTACACTTACATTTGAAGCACCACAAGATGCTGTAGATATTCAGTTTGTAAGTAGTGAGAAAACACATCAAATACAAAAAATAGAAGGTAGTAATACAGTATCGTTAGATATACTAAAAAGTGATATAGGGGATAGCTCAAAGTTAGTTATGTCTGATCAAGCAGGAAACATTGCAGAGGTAGATATCTCTGAGTACTTTCTTGAAGAGGTTCAGGGAGAGAAAGATAAAGCAACAGTTGCAATGAGTATTAAGAATATATTTGGTACTACTGATGGAATTAGTTTAATTGTTGTTTCTTTTGTTCTTATCCTTCTTATCCTTGAAGCATATATATCATGGAAGAAGGGAAAGCTTGGGAAAAATGCTGGTGATTTATTTACAATAGGGGCATGGTGGTTAATACTTTTAGTAGGTATATTTAATGGATTCGGTGGAGTTATAAGTTAAGTATATTATTGAATTGAAAAATAAAGTAGAAGTAAAAAAGGAAATTGTATATCTTCTTCTGGTTATACTTTTAACTGTATATTTTGCATACTCAACACATACTCCTAACTCAATATATATTCTAAGTGGAGCATTAGGAAATATTTTAATACTTACATGGTTTACAACTGTTTTTGTAAGATACTCTGGAAGAAAAATATCTCAGTATAGTGAAGTAATTCAAAGAATATCACTTAAAGAGAGATTCTTTACTTACTTTATTCTTCCTCTTCTCTTTTATAACTCTCTCTTAGCATATGTGTACTTTAATACAAGCTTTACAATGGACCTTGTTCTCATAGCTATATCCTCTATACTTTTGTTTATACTTTTTCTTAATGTTAAAAGCTCTTTTAAGAAAGTGTACAGTATAGAGGTACATACAAGAGCAGTTTTTGATTTCCTATGTATTGCTTCTATGTATATGTTTTTAAGTGTGATTGTAAGACTTGGGCTCTCTATGTGGTTATCATTACTAATAATTGGAATTTCAGCTTTGATATTCTTGTGGTCTGATATTAAGATTCATAGAAAAGAGAGTATCTCTGCATTAATAGTTAGTATTGTATCAACAGCTTTTATAGTATTTGTAACTGGTCTGTTCTTTAATACCAATATATTTATTGTTCCTGCAATAGGGACATTAGCTTTTTATCTTATTCTTTCGCTATGGAATGTAAGGTTTTCAGGAAAACTTAAGTTTACGGATTATCTTCCTCCATTTATATATACTATTCTTGCATTAATTTTAATACTAAATCTATGAACAGAGATATTGTTTTAAAAGTAGGAGGTTCTATACTTTATGACCATTTGCTTAATCTTAATTTTGAATTGTTTAAGAGATTAAAACAGTGGTATGAAGAGAACAAAAAGGAGTATGACCATATTGTATTTGTTGTTGGAGGCGGTGGGTTATCAAGAAATATGGAGAAAAAGGTTTCTGAAACAATAAACAATGTAAATAGTATACATGAGATATCTATGTCTGTTACTCAGACTAATGCGGTAATATTTTCCTCATATCTAGAAGATAAAGATATATTTGTTCCTAAGACATTGGGAGATGCATATGAGTTTCTTCATAAAGATGGAAAAGGATATATGGTTAGCGGAGGACAAAAGGTAGGATGGAGTACTGATATGGATGCTGCAGTATTTGCTGATGCTCTGACTCTAGATAGGGTTTTTAAGGTATCTAATGTTGATTACATTTATGATAAAGACCCTAAAGAGTTTTTTGATGCTAAGCCTATTAAAGATATGACATGGAAAGAGTACTTTAAGATGTTTTCAATATCTCCTGATGATGAGAATATTCCTAATAATCATATTCCTGTTGATGCAAAATGTTCAATATTCTGTGAGAAGAAGAATATCGCATTTCATGTAACAGGAGGTAAACTTCTGTATGAGATTGAAAGTATTTCTAAAATACTTGAGAAGGGGACATTTATACATAGTTAAATTACTGAATATCTATAACTTTACATTCTGTTTTTCCTGCTGGTGTTTCAATGATTACTGTATCACCTTTTTTCTTTCCCATTAATGAGCTTCCTAATGGAGACTTGTATGATATTTTGGATTCAAGAGGGTTAGTTTCATTTTCACCTACTATTGTATATTCTTTTTTATTTCCTTTTTCACATTCAATAACAACATGTGATCCTACATCTACTTTAGTAGCTTTCTTCTTATCTACTATTACTGCATTTTCTAATGTCTCATGTATTGTTAATATTTTATCTTCATTGGTTTGAAAATCTGTAACAGCTATAGTATATCCATCATTCTCACTTAGGTCTCCCTGGCTTCTCATTTGGTTTAGTGTGTCTTGTAATTTCTTTCGTAGTTCTCCTTCTCTGTATTTTAATTCTTTTTTTAGATTTTCATACCCTTCTTTTGTAATTGGTACCTGTGGTTTTTCTTCTGTCATCATATGTTATTTTTAAGTTATACCCGAGAGATAATATATGTATTTAGAGGGGATGTCAATAATAAAATGGAGGTATAAAGATCTAGTTATAATATGATTGATAACAGTAATAAAAGTGCCTCCTCCCCATCTTTTGAATGTGAGAGGAGGGATTCTTGAATCTAGGGTGTAAGACTTGCACTTCAGACTTTGAGTTTAACTCAAAGGGGAGTCCTATCCTCCCAGCACCCTACATTTTGGTATTGTAACATATTGGAAAATCGCAGGGAATAAAAACTGCAAAGCTTTCGCACATTGCAGTCCACCGCATAATTTTGACACCCCTTACATTCTTTGGTATCCTACCTTACTTAGCTTCGAGAAGTCATTAGATATATAATACTCAGAGCTAATAAAGGAAGTATATTTAATCTCTTCCTCCTTTGATAATCTAATCAGAAAACCTGATTATACACCTATCTAACTCATCTTCATACGACTTATTTAATTTGTCTGCACGCCAAGTAGGTAAGGTACAACCTGGAGACCTACCAATCAACAAACAAGTATCGTCCCAATCTTCCATATATGTCTCATATGCAAGTTCATAACACTGGTCAATTTTCATCTGTCTATCCTGCTCTTCTAGAATCTCATACAGAATTCTCTCGTTTTCCCTATCTTGAGAACTCTTTACAAGAAGAAAAACAATTAAGCAAACTGTAATAGTTGGTATTAAAACGACCAACCATATTTTATTTGCCTCAATTTTCATATTGTTTATTTTAATAAATTAATTACTCCTTTCTCACACTCCCTATTTCTGCCATGAACTGATTAACACTCTTTGCTAAGTCTCTGCATTTGGAGGACAGTATACAGATGCTAGTTATAGCATACTGGGCAATCACAGGGAATAAAAACAAAAATGAATAGCAAGTAGTCATACTTCCTAATTATAGCATATTGGGAAATCACAGGGAATAAATATAATAGTGTGTATAATATAACTCGACACGATTCTTTAGTGGGATTCTCTGTAATAAGACCCCTTGTTTCTTACTTACTTATTTTCTTGTATTTATGTAAAAATTCATCAATGATGTAGATGCTAAAATATATTCTTTTATGATAAAATACATTGTTATGCCGCTATCGTCTAACGGTTAGGACACATGATTCTCAATCATGTAACCAGGGTTCGATTCCCTGTAGCGGTACCAATATATGATACATTTTGATATTGTAACAATATTTCCAGAAGTAATATCTGCATATACAAATAGCAGTATTATTAAACGAGCACAAGAAAAAGAATTAGTAAAAATAAATATACATAACCTAAGAAACTGGGCAAAAGATAAACATAAAAGTGTAGATGATAAACCATACGGAGGAGGACCAGGAATGCTTATGAAAATAGAACCAATATTTAACTGTTTAAAAGACCTTAAAAAAGAAAACAGTATTGTAATACTCACATCACCAAAAGGAGAAAAATTAACACAAAAGAAATTAAAAGAGTTGTCACAAGATACAAATGCCCATTACATTATACTCTGTGGACACTATGAAGGATTTGACCAAAGAATACATGACTACCTTGTAGATTATGAATACTCAATAGGAGATTATGTACTCTCAGGAGGAGAATTACCTGCATTAGTACTTGTAGATGGAATTACTAGATTAATACCAGGAGTACTTGGAAATGAAGAATCATTAATATCTGAAACATTTAATAGTGATATACCTGATTATCCTCAATACACTAAACCAGAAGAGTTTAACGGATGGAAAGTACCTGATATACTACTTAGTGGAAACCATAAAGAGATTAAAGAATGGAGAGAAAATATGTCAAAAATGAGTAAATAGTTTCACCTTGTGTATAATAAATATTTAGAATAGAATTAAGCATAGTAGTTAGTATTTCATTTTATTATAATATCTTTTCCATGTTTCCTTTTATTAAGAAGAAATACAAAATAACAAAAGAGAAAGAAAGAGAATTAAGACAAGAGCTTAAAAAGCTTGAGAAAGATGTTATTGATGCTGCTAATAGATTAGAAGAATCAAGAAGAGAAGACTCTGATGAAGATGATGCAAACCTAGGAATTATTGCTGCTGAGAAACAAGCATTTGAGAAGAGAATTAAAGAGATACAAAGTATTCTTGATAATTATGAGATTATTGAAGAGAAAAAGGCTTGTACTCCTAACAAAGTTGAACTCGGCTCTACTGTTAAGGTAGAAGATGGCGGAAAGGTTATGGAATTTAGATTAGTATCATCTCTTGAGGCAGATCCTCTTAAAAACTATATTTCTGATAAATCTCCATTAGGTAAGAAATTACTTAATGCAAAGGTTGGTGATACTGTTGAAGTAAATGTAAGAGGGAATAAGATAAGGTATAAAATACTTGAGATTTGTTAATTAATTGCAGAGTTTAAATCCTCTATCTTTACTCTTTCCTGCTTCATACTGTCTCTATCTCTAACAGTTACTGTATCGTTCTCTAATGTCTCATAATCAATTGTAATACAGTATGGTGTCCCTATTTCATCTTGATATCTGTATCTCTTCCCTATATTTCCTCTATTATCCCACACCACTTTGTTATTCTCTGATAAGAGATTAAATATATCTCTTGCTTTACTTACAATTTCCTCTTTGTTGCTTACTAAGGGAAATACTGCTGCCTTGTATGCTGCAATATCTTTATTGATTTTCAATACAACTCTCATATCTCCGTTTTCTAGTTTCTCCTCTTCATATGAATCAAGAAGAAGGAAGAGGAATGTTCTATCTACTCCTCCTGATGTTTCTACAATATGAGGGATATATTTTTCATTAGTTTTAAGGTCTGTATATGAGAGATCTTTTCCTGAGAATTTACCGTGCTGTGTGAGGTCATAATCTCCTCTCCAGTGAATACCTTCATTTTCAGCCCATCCCCATGGTGTCATATATTCAATATCAAATGCCTTTTTAGCATAAAATACCAATTTATCTTTAGGGTGTTCATAGAATCTTAAATTATCATGCTTTCTGTACAAACCTTTATAAAATTTCATTCTCTCTTCTTTCCAATATTCAAACCATTTATCCATTTCGGTAGGATGAACAAAGAACTGCATATCCCACTGCTCGAACTCTCTTGTTCTAAATGTAAACCTGTTTGGAGTAACCTCATTTCTAAATGCTTTCCCTATCTGTGCAATACCAAAAGGTATTTGCTGTCTAGTAGAATCAACAACATTCTTAAAATCAAGATATATATCCTGACATGCTTCACCTCTTAAATATGCATCCATCTTTTCTCCTTCTAATACACCGACCTCTGTCTTAAAAAGGAGATTGTATTTTCTGCTATCAGTAAACTCTGTACCTCCACAGTTAGGACACTTCTCTTTGATATCTTCTGGTCTAAATCTTTGATGACACTTTTTACATTCAACAACTACATCAGAAAATCCGCTTAAATGGCCAGACGCCTCCCATACCTTAGGATGTGTAATTATTGTTCCATCTATACCAACAACATTCTCCCTTTTATCAACCATATACTTCCACCAATATCTTTTGAGATTGTTTTTCATTTCTACTCCTACAGGACCGTAATCATAGAATCCTGCTATACCTCCATATATTTCAGAGTTAGGATATATTATTCCTCTTCTTTTGCACAGTGCTGTAATTTTTTGTAAAAGGTCTTCCTTCATTTATACATCTTTTAATATTATTCTTTTCAATTATACATCATCTTTAAATATATCGAATATACTGATACTATGTATATGTATGAAAAAGACAGTAATACCCTTTCTTGTAATATGTATTGTACTATTATTAGGAATTTTAACTACCCTTGTTAAACTCTCTTCTAAAACTTCTCCTCAATCAGAGTATATATCTTCAAATGTTTCTAATGTATCAGCTATGGAAGTTGAGCAGACAGAAGAGGTAAAGGAAGAGAATGTGGAAGAAAAAGCATTTTCAGTTTCTGTATGTGACTTCTCAAGTTGTGTGTGGATATCAAGCGATGGGTTGGTTAATAATGGGGTTGTTGATCAAAATGCAGTATATCAAAAGGTGCTGGATAGTGTAATTCCATATTTTGAAAATAAATATGGAGGTAAAACATTTGTAAAAAATAGAGGGGGAGAGTTTATCTATTGGAGATATGATAATATTCCTGATTTTAGTAATATCTACGATAAAGTATATGAAGCTTTTAAGAGTGGAACTGACAGTCGTGTAGAGATTGAAATAAAAGATTTGCCAGCTACTGATGGAAGGTATGCAGATAAATATATTGAGGTAGATGATTCTAAGTTAAAGCTTTATGCATGGGTAGATGGTAAGGTTGTTAAGGAGATTGATTTGTCTCCTGCAAAGAAAGGATATCAGGTATATGGTGTATTTCCAATTATTGACAAAGGTGTTACCCCTATTGCTCCTGGGGGTAAGTATATGCCTTACTGGATGGCATTTTACTACTCTCCTAAGCAGGACTCTTATTATGGTCTTCATGGCCTTATCTGGTGGTATGATGGGAATGGTAAAAAGGTATATGAGACAGAGGAGCATATTGGTGTAAGGAGAAGTAAAGGGTGTATTCGTATGACTGTTGAGAATGCCAAGTTTCTTTACAATATATATCAAAAGGGAGATCCTGTATTGATACATGAATAATAGAGGTGTGTGATATAATCGGGGAATATATTAATTGTTTAAACTATCCAATGAACGACTCTTTAAAAAGTGATTTAGAGGGACAAAGAAAGGTAAGATTAGAAAAGCTTCAGAAGATTAGAAAGCTTGGAATTAATCCATATCCTTCTAAGACAAACAGGGATATTGAGATAGGAAGTATAAAGAAAGAGTTTGAGAAATATGAAGGAAGTGTACATACTGTTGTTGGCAGAATAACTGGATGGAGAGAGCATGGTAAGTTAATATTTGCTGATATTAAAGACCCAAGCGGCAGTATTCAGATAATACTTAAATCAGAGTGGCTTAAGAAAGGTTTAAGTGAGGGATATTTAGAATGGGAGCATCTTGAGCTTTTAGATCTTGCTGACTTTATTGAAGTAACAGGAAAGATTGGTAAAAGTAAAACAGAGGAAATATCAATACTGGGAGAAAGTGTAAGACTTCTTACAAAGGCACTCAGGCCTATACCTAGAAAGCTCCTTGATAAAGAGCAGATGTTTAGAAGGAGGTATTTAGATTTAACTATTAATCAGGAAAGAATAGAGTTATTTAAAAGAAAGGCAAAGTTTTGGGAAGTACAAAGAGAGTTTCTTAAAAACGAAGGCTTTATTGAAGTAGAAACTCCTGTTTTAGAAAATGTAACAGGAGGTGCCGATGCTAAACCATTTGTAACTCATCATAATGCACTGGGTATTGATTTGTATCTTAGAATATCTACAGAGCTTTATCAAAAAAGGCTTATAGGTGGTGGTTTTGAAAAGATATATACATTTGGTCCTAATTTTAGAAATGAGGGTATGGATGATGAGCATCTTCCAGAGTTCTATGATATTGAATGGTATTGGGCATATGCTAATTTCAAAGATAATATGGAGCTGGTAAAAAGATTGTTTTTAGAGATAGCTCAAAAGATATATGGTAAGACTAAGTTTACTTCCAGAGGTCATACATTTGATTTTGCAGATGATTGGAAAGAGATTGATTTTGTAGAGGTAATTAAAGAGAACTTTAATGTAGATATTATAAATGATAGTGAGGAGGATATATTAAAAGCTATTAAGGATAAAGGATTGGAGATTGAAGAAGGTATGAATAGAAACAGAATGGTAGATAGTATGTGGAAGTATGTAAGAAGTAGTATTTCTGGTCCTGCATTTTTAGTAAATCACCCTGTGTTTGTTTCTCCTCTGGCTAAATCAAAAGAGGAAGAACAAAACCTTACAGAAAGATTTCAGGTCATTATTGCAGGAAGTGAACTTGGAAATGGATACTCTGAAATAAATGATCCTCAAGACCAGTTAAATAGATTCTTAGAACAGCAGAAATTAAGAGAGAGTGGTGATGAAGAAGCTCAGATGCTTGATATTGATTTTGTCGAAATGCTTGAATATGGTATGCCTCTTGTAAGTGGATATGGTCAAAGTGAAAGAATCTTTTGGTTTCTAGAGAATATTACTGCAAGAGAGGGAACACTATTTCCACAGATGAAGCCTGAGCTTGAGCAGTCTACTAAAAAGATTTACAAGGATATATTGCCTAAGGTTAAGAAAAAATAAATGGATTCCATTAAGGATATCTTTACAAAACTTAAGGATAATCAGTCAAAGAAAAAATCTCAGCAGGAGTTGTTTGATACAGATAAATACTCTAAAAAGGAGGTAATTCTAAATGACAGTCATAAGTATATTAGTAAAGAGTATCAATACTATGGACTTCATTTAGCTGGTAAACTCGGAGATAAAAAGAGAGCAACTATGTATATTAAATGGGCTAAAGAAAAGCCAAGAGTAATACTTGAGAAAGCATATAGCTTTGCAATTGATTATCCTAATGCAAAAGATAGAAGCAGAATATTTATGTGGAAGGTTAAAGAGCTTGAGGGTCAGATGAAGGGCGAGAAGAAGGTTGAGAAGTAAGAACTTTGTTTATGGCATTAAGAACAATCTCTGCTGCCTTGTCTCCCTCTTGAGCCACTACAACTGCTGCAGAGGCATACTGATGACCTCCTCCGCCTAAAGCTTCTGCTACAGTTGCTACCTCCTGATATTCTTTACTGCTTCTAAATGATACTTTCCATTCATTTTGTACTGTTGAAGATGGTTTTAAAATAAAGCCCCAGTGTACTCCTTGTATGTACCTTATAATATTATCTCTTACAAATTCATATGCTCCGTTTATTCCTATTTGTGTAATTCCTAAACTTTCAATATCTTTTTTATTTATATATGTATATGCCATATCTCCTACAATATGTATATTTTCAATATATACTTTTATTGGTGTAAGGGAACTTGCTGGAAACTTTGCACTTTTGTACTCAAACTCCTCTATATTAAGACGGTATACACTAGTAAGTTTAGCCATCATTTCATAAGTGTGAGGTGTAGTATTATCATATGCAAATCTGCCTGTATCATATACTATTCCGATTTGTCCTAATATTGATACTGCAGGTGTAATTTTGTATCTTTTCTCAACACTCATACAAAAATCAAGAATTTGTTCAGTTGTAGAACTCATCTGGTCATTAATAACTACATCTGCTTGAATTCCTTTTGTTATATGGTGGTCTACTACTGCCACTTTAGCTTTTGTAACTTGTATTGTATCTCCTTTTGATACACACATGCCCCATCCTCCAGCATCCATAATGATTACAAGCTCTTCATTCTCTGTATTAAACTCTTGTACTATGGTTATCTCCTCCATTAAAGGTATTTTTTGAGATGGGTTTTGTTTGGTTTTAAATACTACATTCTTTTTAGGATAGAAGGTGTTAATATAGTTTTTGAGTATAAGAGAGCTTGCAAATGCATCAAAGTCTGGTCCTCTATGTGTAATTATTAATATATTGTTTGATTTTTCTATCAGTTTTTTAAGTTTTTTGTATTCTTCTTTCATTTCTGCCTACAGTATATCAGATTTTTTGTTGATTACAGTATGTGTAGAGAATATAATAAAGAAATTAAGATATAAATATTGTTTGTATGATAGATATTAAAAGGATAGTTGAAAGTAAAGATGAGGTTGAGAAAGCGCTTTCTAAAAGAATGAGTGTAGAGGATATGCATTTAGATGAGATTATTGATTTATATAATAAAAGAAAGAAGATTTTAACAGAGTATGAGAATAAAAGGGCACAGCAGAACAGCTTTAATACTAAAATGGCAGGGATTGAGAAAGGGTCGGAAGAGTTTAAAAAGCTTGTTTCTGATTTAAAAGTGTTGTCAGAAAATGTAAAAGAGCTAGAGAGAAATGTTGATGAATTAACAGATAAACTTACCTCTTTAGTAGAAGTTCTGCCTAATATCCCTGATGATGATGTTGTAGCAGGGCAGAAAGAGGCTAATCAAGTTATTAAGGTTGTTGGTGAGAAACCTGTATTTGATTTCCCTATTAAAGATCATGTTGAGCTTGGAGAGAGTCTTGAGTTATTTGATTTAGAAAGAGCTGTTAAGATATCTGGAAACAATTTTGTAATGTATAGAGGGTGGGGAGCAAGGCTTGAATGGGCACTTCTTAACTATTTTATAAATGCTCATCTTTCTGATGGATATGAAATGCTCCTTCCTCCTCATATTGTTGGTGAGAGGTCTGGATATACTGCAGGTCAGCTTCCTAAATTTAAAGATGATGTATATTGGCTTAAAGAGTTAGATCAGTTCTTAATTCCTACTGCAGAGACTCCATTAGATAACCTTTTTAGAGATGAGATTCTAAATGAGAGAGAGCTTCCTAAGAAGTATTTTTCATATACTCCCTGCTATAGAAAAGAGGCAGGAAGCTACAGGGCAAATGAAAAAGGGTTAATAAGGGTTCATCAATTTAATAAGGTGGAAATGTATCAATATACAACACAGGAAGGAAGTAATCTAGCATTTGAAGAGCTTCTTGGAAAAGCTGAAAAACTTGTAGCAGATTTAGGTCTTCATTACAGAGTAAGTAAGTTGGCTGCAGGAGATTGTTCTGCTCCAGCTGCAAGGACATATGATGTAGAGGTATGGCTTCCTGCAATTTCTCAGTACTATGAGGTAAGCTCTGTTTCAAATGTAAGGGATTATCAAGCAAGGAGAGGTAATATGAGATACAGAAAGGAAGATGGCAGTATTGAGTATATGCATACACTTAATGCTTCAGGTCTTGCTACTAGTCGTCTTATGGTTGCTTTGGTTGAGACATATCAGCAGAGAGATGGTAGTATAGTTGTTCCTGATGTTTTAAGGAAGTATATTGGTGTAGATAAAATTGAAAAGAAGTAGTATGAGTTACTTTTTAGGTTTTGTTCCTGACAAAGAGAGTGTAAACAAGATTCAGAATGTTGTTAAAGAAGCAGATTCTCTTTTTTCTGATTTTGGTATTCCTGTAAGATGGGTTAAAGCCAATACATATCATATTACTCTTTACTATCTTGGTGAGAGTCTTTCATTTCTTAATCAAATGCTTTTAAAAAAGAAATTATCAAAGATTAGTTTTAAGGAATTTAAAATATCTTTTAAAAATATTAAGGTCGGAATCTCAAGGAGTTATAAAGAGCTGGTATATTTAGATTTAAGTGAAGGAGGGGAAGAATTAAGGGAACTTCTTTCTCAGGTAAGAAAAGAGATAGGGGAGAAAGATACCTCTTTATTTATTCCTCATCTTACGCTTGGGAGAATAAGCGAGGACTTGTCTAAGGAGGAGTATAGGAATGTGTCTATTGATATTGCAAAGCTTTCTAAAAAACTTAATTTAGAGGATATTGAGTTTACTGTAGATACTTTGTATTTAATACAAAACAAAAATGGAGTTTATTCCTTTAAGATGAAGTTTGAGGCAAGGTAGAGAATTTCCTTAGGTTCATTTATCCATATTGCATTCTTGTTTCTTTTAAACCATGTTCTTTGTCTTTTAACATATCCCATTGTATTTTTAAATATTCTCTCTTTTACATCTTCTAGAGATATTTTGTTCTCAAAATACTCTTTAAATTCAATATATCCAATTGTTTTCATTCCCTTATCATTATATGTATAACCTTGTTTTAGTAGAGAGATATTTTCTTCAAGTAGACCTTCTTTAAACATATTATCTATTCTTTTCTTTATTCTTTCTTGAAGTATTTGCTTTTCAATATCAATTACAAAATATATATTATTTAATTCTTTACCCTTTTCTCTGTTTACTCCTCCTCTTTGTATTGCTCTTGTCAATCTGTGTTTGTTCTTTCTATCGCTTTCACTCATATATGGTAAATACTCTTTTGCTAATTCTTGTAATTCTTCTATGCTTTTATCTTTTAAATATATATTTTTATTATTTTTATTTAATTTATAGTTATATATAACACTATCTATGTACAATCCGCTTCCTCCTGTAAGTATTGGTACTTCCTGTATGTTCTTAAGGATATTGTTTACACAATTCTGATAATCAAAAATAGTAAAGTTCTCTTTAGGGTCTACAAAATCATAAAGGTAGTGAGTAATACCATTGAGAGTATGAATACCTTTAGATATCTCTTTGTCAAATTTAGGTTTTGCACTCCCAATATTAATTTCTTTGTATATCTGTCTTGAATCTGCATTAATAATAGCTCCGTTAATTTCTTTAGCAAGATTAAGAGATATTTCAGATTTACCTGTTGCAGTTGCTCCTGCTATTACGATAATTTTCCCTTTGTATTCAATCATTTGAGGATATATTTAGACAGCCAGTATGTAATCCATATTGCTGTTATACTTATTAGTATTGACATTGATACAACTATTTCAGTCTGAGGAGAGAGGAAGAATATTGTAGATATTCCGAGTAGTATTAGGAATACTGTCTCTTTTATACTGTCTGACATATATTCTTTTCTGATATTAGCAAATTTAATTTCTTTCATTTTCTTTTTTGATGAGTAAAATCCTATAAGTAAACCAAGATTAGAAATTAAAAATACCATTGAAATTACTGGTGTCATTCTAAATACCTCTGTAATTTGTATTTTAAGAAGTGAGCTAATAATGATAAAGCCCAAGAAATTTAAAAGCATTAAAGCACAAAGAGATATCAAAGATAGAAGAGAGATTTTTTTGTTTTTAGAGAAAAGGTACGTGGTTATAACCACTATTGCAATAATTGAGAGATACAGAAATATCTCTGTTCTTAATTCATATTTGCTCCAGTTTTGCATTACATTTTGTATTAAGTTCATATCTTTAATGATTTTCTTACTTTAGATATATAGTAGGTGGAAATTAGTAATGAGAGATTGCTTAGTATTATGAGAATTAGCAGGTCATTTGCAAATATCTTTACATACCCGAAGCCAAGCAGTATACAAAGTAGTGATG
>ERZ1026792.277-NODE-277-length-47513-cov-4.708036_pt1 | contig 47513 bp, 32 predicted proteins | sample MGYA00520884_ERZ1026792 | MGnify/ENA primary metagenome ERZ1026792 (study PRJEB33270, sample SAMEA104284473) | anaerobic digester metagenome | biome: Anaerobic digester microbiome; feature: mesophilic sludge digester; material: Anaerobic digester biomass | place... | reverse complement strand
CTATCGCCAATAAGAAAAATCGGAAGAACGACGTCCCCGTCGTTCCACTTACTACCCAGCTATTTCTTTAAAGTAACTTATTCGGTAACGAGATAAATTATAAGGTGTGGTTGACGAGGACGTCAACCTTCCGGTGTAGCCGGAGGACGCTGTTCCTCCGCAAAAAGAAAAAAAGGGAGAAGACCCAATGAAAAAACCCCATAAATTAACTGAGTTCCTGGCAAAAAAACGCCTGCTCATCACTCGTATCCTGTGTCTTGCGGTTGCCTTGGAATTCATCATCAATTACCAGGAGCGTATTCAGCATCTTTTAACCAATCCTGCAGGTATTATTATAAGCATTATTCTAATTGCCTTAGGTTCTTTTATCAGGTCCTGGTCTGCCGGAATTATTCAAAAGGGTAATCGCCTGGTGCAGGAAGGACCTTATTCTATAAATCGTAATCCTTTATACACCGGTAGCACGCTTATTTTGATGGGGGCTGTTTTATATCTTAATGATATTTGGGCTTGGATAGCAGCAGTTCTGTTAATTCTTGTTATTTTCCCTTTCACTATCAGCAGAGAAGAAAATTCCCTGCGGAATAAATTTCCTGAACAGTGGATGGACTACGCTAAAACAACAGGAAGATACTTCCCCAAAAAGATTTCCTGGAAAAAGCTGAAATACAAATGGTCTTTTCCTTTATGGATAAAAAACAGGGAATATCAAACCTTTTCTCTTTCTGTCCTTCTCCTGTTGATAATCATAATAAGGGAAATAGTTTAATATATTAAGAAAGTTGAGAGGGTTTAGTGAGTTTTGCAGGTTTATATGACTGCGCCCTCTTCAAGCCCTCAAAGACGAAACAATCTATCTTTCTCTATCTTCTCCACCCTTTTTTCCGTATTACATTGATTTTGAAGAAAATAGCAGGTCTTCCTTACTAGCATTGCCTACCCATTGCTCACCCATTACGGATGCCATCCGTATTGGGTGAGCAATGGGTAGGCAATTCAATTAAGGAGGCGAAAGATAAAACTTGACAGAAATTCAAACAATAATTTTAATATAAAAGTTATAAGATTATACTGGATAAAGGGGTTCAAATGAGCTCAAAACTAAATGTATATACTATTTACTCGCTGATGCAGGACAACCAAATTCAATTTTCATACAAAGGTCCGATAACACAGGAAGTTCTAATTACTTTGGGTGAAACCGTTAAAGAAAAACTGAATAGTGAAGATTGTGACACTAAAGTAATCCGTAGAATTTTTTCCGTTTTGGTAGAGACCGCGCATAATATCCTTAAATACTCTTCCGAAAAGGTTTATCTGGATGAAACCAATAAGGCAACAGGAATTGGGCTTATCGGAATAGGCAAGACGGAGCCCAATATGTTTATTGTTTTTTCCGGCAATATTGTCAGTTCTGCTGAAGCCAAAGCAATAGAAGAACGTCTGCTCTACATCAACAATCTATCCCGTGAGGAATTGCATAAAAGCTATCAACAACAACTGAAACAAGGAACTATTACTGCAGATGGAAGTGCCGGATTAGGACTTTATGAAGTAGCAAGACAAAGTGAACGTCCAATGGAATACAGTTTTTCTCCCTTGGAAGATGGCAATGTATTTTTTGAACTAAAGATTTATGTTAAGGTAGAGGCTTAGAAAAATGGAAAACTATATTATTACTCCCACCAAATACACTCCCTTGATTGAGCTTTCGTTTAAAGACAACTTTTTGCGCATAACAGGTGATTCTTATCCCGAAAATGCGATGGATGTATATCAACCTTTGATTTTACAACTGGAAAAGTATTTTGCCGCTCCGGAGCAAAAACTGCAAATTGAACTGAATTTGGATTTTATCAGCACCTCCAGCAAAAAAATGCTAACCGATATCATTACCCTTTTGCAGAATTATTATAACGCTGGGCATAACATCAATATCACCTGGTATTACACCGATGGCGATATTGAACAAAAGGAACAATGGGAAATGTTTTTGGAGGATGTTACCTTCCCTTACAACATAATTCCCCTGCCGGAAGATTAAGAAAAATGACTGTAGGCGATAAAGGTCTCTTCTGGAAAGAAGAAATATTGCTTTCCGAAGCAAAAGAAATATTGGCATCTATTGCGGAAGAGGACAAAGTAGATAAACAAAAATATGCTGAACTTGCTTCTGCTTACGAAATTCTGCTGAAACAAACCTCCAAACTTACCCGTTTAAGTGATGCCGATGAAAAACGCCTGAACAATTTGCTCTCCCGTCTTTCGCGTTATGTTTCCCCTCCGCTATATAAAAAAATAACCAGCGGCAAAGAAAAAGTGGAACTGAATAAAACCCGCAGAGTTAAACTTACCATTTTCTTTTCCGATATTGTAGATTTTTCTTCTCATAGCGCTAATATGGAAGGTGAGGCACTTTCCGCGATCTTAAATTCCTATTTGGAAGAAATGACAAACATCATTAATGCCTATAATGGAACTTTGGATAAATATATCGGGGACGGGATTTTAGTTTTCTTTGGCGACCCGGATTTTATTAGTGATTTTGACCATTCCTTCCGCTGCGTAAATATGGCTCTGGAAATGCGACATAAAATGAGCGAATTGCAGGATAAATGGTTCAAACTTGGCTATTCCTATCCCCTGCATATTAGAATGGGTATTGCTACCGGTTATGTTTCCGTTGGCAATTTTGGCAGCAGCGAAAGAATGGATTATACAATAATTGGCAATCCCGTTAACCTTGCTTCCCGTTTACAAACATTGGCTATGGCAGATCAAATTCTGATTTCTCATGATACCTGGGGTCTTATTAAAGACCATTTTTTCTGCTCCGAAGCCCGCAAAGTAAAGCTCAAGGGCTTTTCTAAAACACAGCTTGCCTACGAGGTCTACGGTCCCCGGGAAGAGAAACAAGATAACATCGTGGTGATTGAAGATAAAGAAAAGGACTTATTGATAACATACGATAAAACAAAAATCAGCGCAGAAGAGGTGGCGAGATTAATTAAAAATTGAGAATGGAGTAAGCGAGATGGGTTTTTTAGCCACCGAGGACACCGAAAACACCGAAAGATTTTTTTACAAAGAGAAAAAGAGAAAAAGAAAGAAAGAGGATTTTTGAACAAAGAGAAAAAGAGAGAAAGAGAAAAAGAGGATTTTTGAACAAAGAGAGAAAGAGAGAAAGAGAAAAAGAGAGATAGAGAAAAAGAGGTTGAATTGAAAATCGGTGTTAACTGTGTAATCTGTGAGAGCTAAACCTTCCAGTAAAAGGAGGAAAGATGGCAAAAAGAATTAGAATTACAGCAGCTATTTTTACTTTGCTGTTGCTGACTGTTCTGCAATCAGCACAAAATTCCGCTACCGATATTTTGTCCCAATATCAAAAGATTCAATACGAAACCCAAAAAAGCAGATTATTCCGTTATGAAGATGGTGCTCCCAAGAGTAATTATAGTGTTGTTGATAACTACGGATATTTATGGCTGGAAGTTTATCCCTCAAAGATTTTTAAGTTTAACGGAATTTCCTTTCAAAATATAACTAAACAGCTTCCTCAAGTAGAAAGAGATTCTCTGCTTAATAATTCCTTGATTAGTGATAATAATAAGAACATATTTTTTGTTGGCAGACACTACCTCTATAAATGGAATGGCTATAAGATAATTAAATACGCTTTCCCCAAGGATGATAGAATCAGAGAATACAAAGGGATAAAAAACAAAATTCTGGCAGTGGGCGATAAGGGCTATGCTGTGCTGAAAGATAACTCCTGGAAATATATCAGAATCCCTGTAAAACATTATGTTCAGGAGGAACTTCTTGCTTATGTTTCTTTTAATAAAGATAGTGATTTATTAAATTGGCAAAAGCAGGAATTTATCTTAGATAAAAATGACTGTTTATACCAGCTTCATTATAACATAAATTATGAAACAGTATTTCTTAATCCGGAAGAGGATTTGGTAATTACTGGTTATTCTGATAAAGGTCTTAAGAATATCCCTTGTATTACAAAAGAAGAAATTTATAAGCAATTCACAGCACAAAAGAAGAAATTTGTTCCTTCTTTTCATATTACTGACAATGATGATATTTATATTCTCTGCGACAGGACTGAATATATATACAAACTGAACCCTGAAAAAGCATTATTTCAAAGAGTAAATTTGGTTAAAGGCGTATTGCTTGATTCTAGTAGTAGCTATGGGTCTCATCGTAATTTTCTTACCTCTTGCAGAAATGATACTCTGTTTTTCAGTGAAATTGATAGCGGTATTGACTACAACAAAGAGGAATATTATTATCCTAACTATAATCCCGATCAGGATTGCTATATATTTTATAAGAATGATTGTAGTTTTATTAAAGCTGATTATAATAAAAGTTTAAATTACCAGGCATTAGTTTTGACAGCAATTCCCGGTATTAGTAGCTTAAATCCTGTTACAATGCCTGAAGCATCAACGGAGGGAGAATATGTTTATTATAGGAAGTTTACTAATATATTTATTAAAAATAATAATGTGCTATATAGCATAACTGATAAAAAAATACCTGGAGTGCACAGAATATACATTACAAATGTAGATTCCAATACTTTTCAATTTATCTCCGTAGCTGATAAAGCAAATTATCTTACGATAATTGATTATAACCCTGTAAGTAAATGTATTATGTTTGCAGGACAGGAAGGCATCAGGGAAGTTTGTATCTCTAAACAAAGTGATTTATTATATGAATACTATGAATACCAATATCAATATCTCCTTCATATGCTTATAAGTGTCAATTACCCAAGGGGATTACTTCATAATTTAGAATATTATGATAATAAAGTGAAGAAATTCATTACTTTATTGTTATTACATAACGACAAAGGTATAAACAAGCTATATGAATATGAAGATAACGGAAACTATTTTAAAACCTTGGAACTTATAAATAATCAGAAAGCAGCATCTTTATATATGCTGGAATATAATAATTCTATTTTGCACATTACTGAATTTGATTTAACCCGTGGGAAGATAAAAAAAGAAGATAAATACAAAAACATAAAATCTTATTCCACTTTGAATGATTATCTTTTACTGATAGATGATAAACATTGCTTTACTCTAAAGAATTCCGAAGGAACAATAAAAGGAAATTTGGAACAGATAATAAAACCTTGGACTGCTATGTTGAAGGCAAATAATATTAAATATGAGCTGTTATATTCATTATTCTTTCCCGAAGTAATAGATGAAAATACAATATTTGTTTCTTCCAGGGAATATCCAATTGTTCAGAATGAACAAGGCGAGAACGAAGTGTCCGCTGCTATTCCTTACTATACCAAAAATCCATTACCAGCTACAAAAACTGCTTTGGTTGGTAATCCACCCAATAAATTTAATACTGTTCCGTTAATTTATGACTGTAAACAAAATAAGATATATGAAAAACCTACCTGGATTAATACCCTCTTTTGTAAAACATTGGAAGGAACTAAAGTGCATATTATTCATTTCCAGAAGACACAAAAAGGGAATTATTTCAGGATAAGCGCTTATGCGAACAAGGATATTGTTCTGTCCAACAATGATTTTATTTATCAGCTTACCAATAATGAATTACCTGAATACACATTTTTTACAGATAAAGCTAAATACTTTCCCAAGATTGGTAATAAGCTATACTACCTTTACCAGGGGAAATGGGATAATGTTAATCTGGAGGATTTTTCCCAATATGAAGATCTGCAAGATGTTACGGAAATAAATAATGATTTATGGCTTGTTTTCAGTAATGCCTTAGTGCGTCATTCTATGGTTTTTAAAGAGGATTTCATTTTCAAGCAAAGTGATGGTCTGCCTGAAAATATATTGTCAATGTATGAATTGGAAGGTAATTATTACATTGTAACCCGCAGTGGAATTTATAAGTTCACCACAGAAGAAGAAGGGGCTATGCTAATTGTTCCCGCGGTGAATGTAAACGGCAAGTTATATCCTTCCGGAGTAGCCAATAAATTTAACTATAAGCAGAACAATATTATCATTCCGGTGGATATTCTAAACGCAATGTATCCTGAAAAAATGAAACTTACTTATCGTCTGTTGGGCTATGAAAAGAATTGGAAACAGCGTGATTATCTTCCTCAGATTGAATATCCAAAGTTACCTCCGGGGCATTATGAATTCCAGATTTATGGCACTTCTCCCATTGGCAAAAAGGCAAAACCCATCAGTGTGTTTTTTAGTATTGCGCCTCCTTTTTATGCTACCTGGTGGGCTTATTTGCTATATATAATTGCTATTCTTTTCTCTATTCGGGGAATTTATAAACTGCGCACCAGGCAATTAAAACTGCGTAATTTAGCTCTGGAAAAAACAGTTGCAGAGCGCACGCAGGAAGTAATTGAAAAGCAAAAGCATATTCAGGAGTCAATTAACTATGCCTATTTTATTCAAAAGTCAACTTTGCCTCAGGATTCAGATATGGCAGATGCTTTTGCTTCACATTTTGTGCTCTGGCAACCCAAAGCAACTGTGGGAGGTGATTTTTACTGGCTGCATAAAAACGAAAAAGGAGAGGTCTATTTTGCCGTTATTGATTGCACGGGTCATGGAGTTCCGGGTGCTTTGCTGTCAATGACTGTTTCCTCTCTTCTCAATCATCTGATTAAAGATATTGGAATGGATAAGCCCTCTGCCATTTTACAAACAATGCATCAGGAATTTGGTGCTGCCTTGCATCAAGAAAATCCTGAAGCACAACAGGACGGAGTGGAAATATCTTTTCTGAAAATAACTAAGGGGCTGATAACTTTTTGCGGTGCGGGACTCAATTTGGTGTATTATGATAAACAGAGCCAAACTTTGAATCAGATTCGCGGAGACAGATATGGCTTAGGTGGTTTGAAAAGACATCTGGAACTGGAATTGACGGAACATAATTTACCTTGTTCGTCAAACCTGCTGCTCTATCTTTATACCGATGGTATAATAGACCAGCCGGTTCCCGATGCGGAAAAAATAAAGCGTTTGGGCAACGTTCTCTGGTTGAAACTGATTTCCGAGCTTGTTTCTTTGCCCTTATCTGAACAGAAGACCCTTTTGGCAGAAAAGGTAAAAGCTATGCTGGATTTTTATGAACAGCGAGATGATATTACGATTGTTGGCTTACAGCTGTAGACAGAGGATGCCGTTTCTCCGGCTACACAATATTGAGCAATGATGATTAACAAAAAGAAACAAAGAAAGGATGAGCTGCAAGATAAACTTCTTTCTGCAGTTGTTTCTGTTTATTTGTATATGGCACGCACGGCTAAATTCAAAGGTGCAGAGATAAATTTTGTAGACCGCATTCTGCAAAGTATGTTTGGTGGTGAAATTCCTCTTTATAAAATTGAGCAAGCAAGGCAGAAGGCACTTTCCTTAAGGGAGGCAGCCAATTTTTTGAATAGGACTTTAAATGCTGCCGATCGCACCAAAATTATCCTGAACCTCATCTCCCTTGCCTATTATGAACGCAGTAAAATAAATATTTTAGGCAGTGTGGAAATTGTAGTTTTAGTAGACCTTCTCCGTTTGGAGGTGAATCTGCTGGATGCCATTTATGACCTTTTTGAAGACAAAACCGATTTCATTAACTTATCGCTTTCTTATAAAGATATGGAAACGGGCTTGCTAAGAAATTCTATGTTATGGTCAGCGGAAGGAGGTGATTTTAAGTTCCGGGGTCCGCATAATAATGCTAAACTCCTGTTTATTATGATTGAATCCCTGGTTTTAGTAAATCCCTGTTCTAAAAATGATAAATCCATCTGTTCTTTAGTGGAAGGAACTGTTTTGCGGACTTTGGAGCAAGGGCATTTTCATCGTTTGCAGGAAGATAGCACTATAATCTTGCAGGGAGTAAAAGGAGAAATTCGGCTGCAGACAAAAGACCTTTGGACTATTTATAACCTGAGTTTCTCAGCGCAGGAACTGCATTATCCCGAATTTCAGGAAGGAAAACTAATATCTAAAAACTGCAAGTTCCGGCTGGAAAGCAAAACTAAATTCAAACTGCATCAAACAAGGGAACTTGCCTTGGACGACCCGGTTCCTGATAGTTCGCAAACATTGTTGGAGGTTTTAACTCAAGGAGGACGGGAAAAAGAAAACCTTATTAAAGAGCAGGACTTTTATCTTTGCTTAAGTCGTTTGGGTTTATATCTTAGTTCCTCTTGTATTCCTGCAACAATTTTACATTTCTGTCAGCAAGAAGAAGAGCTTTGGGTAGAAAAAATGAACACTGCTGAGGTTTTCATAAACGGGAAGGCATTTACCGGTAAGCAACCTTTTGCTTTCAATCAGGATATTATTTCTATCGCTGAAACCAATTACCTTATCAATCGTAATCGGGAGCTGATTGAAATTCCTTTGCAGATTGAAAACTTCAATGTTGCTGAAATCTCTCACCAATTCAAAGATGGCACAACAGGGCTTGCCAGTATTTCTTTTCACTTAAAACAAGGAACAATGATGGCAGTTATGGGTTCCAGCGGCAGCGGAAAAACAACTTTACTGCAAGTTCTATTAGGAGATATAAAAGCTACACATAGTGAAATAACAGTGGACGGTTTGGATTTTAACTCCAATTATTCTTTTTTCCGCAAGTATATTGGCTATGTTCCTCAGGACGATTTACTTTTTCCCAATTTAACGGTATATGAAAATCTGCTCTATCGTGTGCATTTGGCTTTACCCTCTTTGAAAAACAAGGAGGAAATAAAGAGCCGAATACATAATTTACTGCAGACCGTAGGGCTTTATGAACAGAGGAATATGTTGGTTGGAGATACTCTTAATAAAAAGCTCAGTGGAGGTCAAAGAAGGCGGTTAAATATTGCTTTGGAGCTTGTTTTGAACCCGATGATTATTATTCTGGATGAACCCACCAGTGGACTTTCCTCCAAGGATTCAGAAAACATAGCAGAATTCCTGAATGAGCTGAAACAACAAAACAAAATTATTATCTGCACAATTCATCAGCCCAATGCTACTGTCTTTAACTATTTTGACAGCGTTTTACTTTTGGATAAGGGTGGCAGACAGGTCTATTTCGGTTCCGGTAAAGATGTCTTCAACTATTTTGAAGGAGAACTTGCCCAAAGCGGTAAACAGAAAGAAGCGTTATCTTTAAAAAGAAAACTATTGATGCCTGATTACTGTTATGACATCATTGAGCTAACTGATTCTGCTGGCAATAGAAAATTCCCTCCGGAATACTGGCAGAGGAAATATCGTAATTACCGTTTTCAAAAAGCGATGGATAAGGATTTTGAACTGTCCGGCTCTAATCCGGGAAGAGAAATAGCAGTTGCTCCTAAAATAAAACAACCCTATCGTTTTGCCAATCTGTTTTTTTTAACAGCCCGCAATTTCCTGAATAAAAGCAGAAGCAAATTGAATGTAATGCTCACCTTACTGGCAGCTCCACTTTTGGCTTTTATTACAGCTTTTATGTTGCGTAGTGTTCCTGTTGGCGAAGTTTACAGTTTCGGACAAAATCAAAATTCTTGGCTTTTTGGTTTTATATCGGTTCTTATTTTCATCTTCATCGGCTTGGCTAATAGCATAGATGACCTGCTAAGTGAGAAACGCAGTATTATGCGAGAATTGAAACTAAATGTTTCTGCTGGTCAGCAACTTTTTGCCAAGGGATTGGTGTTATTTATTATGACTTTAATCCAGGTTTTGCTTTATTATTTCATTTCTGCTTTGGTTTTGGGTTTGCGTGGTTTTTTAGTTCCCCACTGTCTTTTTTTATTGCTGAGTGGAATTATCGGTTACAGCATTGGCTTGATGTTTTCCAGCAGCATCAAAGACCGCAGTGCAGTAATCAATATCTTGCCGTTGGTCATAATACCTCAGATATTATTCAGCGGGGCTGTTATCCAATTTGCAGATATGAATTCTGCGTTGCGAATCAACAAAAAGAACGAAATTCCCGAATTTTGTCATTTTATTCCTGCGCGTTGGCTTTATGAGGGCTGGATGATTTCTTCCGCTACCTTAAATACTATTCAGCGAGAGAATCGTAAATTCTATTCTCTTTCTCATAATGCTGCTGTTAATTATCAGACCTATATGCAGGCAGTAGAGACCCATAACTCTTTTCTGGAAAAACACCCGCCAAGTAAATACAGTAACGACCTTATTAAACAGGCAATATCTATTGCCGATGGACAGTATCTGAATGAGCAGCGCAATATTTTTCTCTCACCGGAAATGAAGTTTTGGGGAAAGGAGGTCTCTACTTTGTTTCTGGATATAATTATTTCGGTTTTAATGGCTTGTGTTTTTGGCTTTATTACCTGGCTGCGTTTGCGTTATTATTTCCAGTGAGGAATTATGAACATCTATATTCGCTCTCAGGATGGAAGGTAGACGTCCTCGTCTACCACGGATTATTATTATGAACATCTATATTCGCGCTCAGGATTCAGACCTTTTCAAGTATCTTTCCGATGCTCAATATGCCCAAATATCCTCAAAAGCAGAATCCATAGAACTAAAACCCTCGGAAGTTATATTGGAAAAAGGTTCCCTGCCTGATAGCTTTATTATTCTGCAGGAAGGCGAATTGGAGCTTACAGGCAATCAATATTGGGGTTCTCTTTTCCCAGGTGAATACTATGGAGAGATTTTCTATCTGGAGTCATTTCCCAGCCCTTTAGAAATTAAAGCAGTTAAACCCTGCAGAGTGTTGAAATTGAAGTTCTCTGCCTTAAATGAATTTATTGCTGGTGATCCCGATTTGGCTGCCAGAATTCAGGCAGCTGTAAATGACTCTTTATGCCTGAAAATAATTCAATTAACTCACGGAAGTATAAATGGTTAAGTATAATGACCACCCGCTCTATTGTTTCTTGAGCCCGGAAGAGAAAAAACTGTTGCAACCAATAGTTAAATCTCAAAGTTTTATGGCTCACGAAACAATAATCAACCTCGGAGAACGCAATCGCGATATAATTTGTCTGGAAGAAGGCAGCGTTTCTATTCAGGTTGAAGATTTTGAAGGTAATGTGCGCGAAGTTACGCGTATCCATTCAGGAAACCTTGTGGGCGAAATGAATTTTATTATTCCTACACGCAGAACTGCCAATGTAGTTGCCTTAACTTTTGGGGAGGCAGATATTATTCCCTTTGCCAAACTTTGCTCTCTGCTCAAAGAATACCCCCTTTTAGCGGAAAAAATATTTTCTGCTCTTTCGCTGCAGCTAAAGGACAAATATCTGGGGATGATCAATGCCTGAAATTATTTTTTTTAGTAGCGGAACAGGAGTTATATTATGAAAAAAAGACCAACCCTTAAAAATATCCTGGTGCTTTGCATTCTGACTTGTTGCACTCTGCTTTTTTCTTTCACGGATAAAGAAGAACTGCAGAAATATCTGGAAGAATACAACAATATTCTGAAGGATCAAAAGCGTGCCAGGGTTTTCAAATTCAGCGATGGATACCCTAAAGTTGGATTTCCTATTCTTACTGATCAAAATGGAATGAAATGGTATGGACTATATGAACCCAGAACAATATTTGCCTTTAACGGAACCAATTTTATTGATGTTCTTGCAACCAACAAAATAGCACAAAATGATAATATCGGAATAGATATCCAAACTAAGGATAAAACACCTTATATTATGGGAGAACAACATATCTATAAATGGAATGGCTATAAACTGCTTGCCTATAAATTCCCTGAGAAGGATAAAATACGCCTTCTTCACGCGGCAGATGATAACAGTGTTTATTGCTATGGAGTGAAGGGCTATGCAGTGCTGAAAAACAATTTTTTGTATTACTATCCTTATCAGGGATTTACTTATCCGGAATCAACTTCGGAAATTCAGGATATCTTTCTATCTCAAGCAAAAATTTTGCTTTCACTGCAGATCAATCCTCAAAATCCAAATCTCCTGCATTTTTATACTATAAAGGGAAATAAACAGTTGCATACTTCTATTGGGATTGATTCCTCAGCAGTTTCTAAAAAATATACTATCCAATATTATTATAAAGAACTCAATGAAAATCAGGTTTGTATCTATAGTCAGTTTAGTAATGATGTCTATATTTTGAATACAAAGTTGAACACTGTAGAGAAAATTGAACTTGAACCTGATTTCGGCGTTGACTATGCTATTTATGAAAACTCAACTTTAGAATTTATAGCCCATAACACCCGGGGAGAAATGTGGACAACTAAAGTTTACAGCTACAATCTCTCTAATAAGACCAGGATCATTCTAACCAGTTTTACCTATCCTAAGCCAATAGTAAGCTATACTATACAATTTATTTTTTATGTTTGGAAAAGTAAACTTTACTTATTTTTGAATCCGCATGAAACTTATACTTACGGTTTCCAGACAAGGGCAGCAAATAATAACTTTTCCTTTTATAATCTGGATAATAGTAAAATTGAAACCCTATATTATCCTGGTAAGATTATAAGAGTATATGATGATGAAGACAATTTGATTGTCTGTTATGAACATCCCTCTTTCCCTGATATAACGGTCTATATTGTATATAACTATAAAACCAATATCGGTTTACAGGAAGAGTTGAAATTAAATTTATTTAAAGTTGAGGTATGGCAATATTTATTCGCGGTCAGAGACAGTACCACAATTTCTTATATAAGCGATGAAGGATTAACAAGTTATCCTATCAATAAAGGAACCTCCCAAATATTTAAATTTATTTCGGATCTACCTAAAGAAGATACAAAGAATCAATATAACTATTGGCTCCAAAATGAGATTTATTATTTCGGCTCGGATATAGTTCTTATTTCCTACTATTTTAAACAAAACAAACCTATGTTATCGGTATCTATTATCCAGGAGGGAGGTATTGAAAATATATGTGAATTAGCTCTAAAAGGGGAAAATATACATACATATTCTTCTTATATTGCCGATCCTGTTAGAGGGAGAATATACTTTCTGCAAGATAATAAATGGCATTATTTGGAACTTGCTACAAAAAAAATAGTATCAACAAATTACAGCGCAGATTATAGACCCCTATCAAACGAAATTACAATTCCTTTAATGACAGATTATAAAAGCAAGAATATTATTTCTCTTACCAATAATTCTGAATATAAAGGCAAGATAGACATAAGTTTTATTGCTGATAAGTTATCAATTAAGATACCTGATTTTATAAAAAAGAAAGAATATATGAATTGGGTTTTACCTCATAAAAGCGTGTTAGATACAGAAAAAGAAATAATATATTTCAATGCAAATAGAGAATTTTATCTTAATGATTTTAATTATTGGACTTATGGAAACTATACTCCTGATGTATTGAATACATTAATTTTTAAGCAGAATTCTTTTAAAGAGCAGGAATTTCTTTATCCCTGTATATCTCTGAACTTGCGTAGTGGTGAAGTAAAACTACATCCTCATTGGTTACAGGTTTTCAGAGATGCGGAAAATAGATTGTATGCATTGGATAAAGATATTCCGGGTCCTAAAGGCAGAGTTTTTATCCGGCAGATTATCAATGGGGAAGCAATCAGCAGTAAAGATGATCCGGAACTCTCTTACAGCGAACTGGTGAAAAACAATCTGAAAGTAACACAGTTGGATAATAATCTGTTACTCCAAATTGGCAATACGCTTTATTATCTGGAAGAGGGCAAATGGCAAAAATTACTGGTTGCCAATTTGGAACAATATGGAGAGCTGCAAAACGGAGTTAAAATAAACGGCAATATCTACCTCGGTTGTGAATCCCGGGTAGTGAAAGTTTTACCTGATGGCAGCACTTTTGTGTTTGGAGAAAGCGAAGGAATTCCGGAAGGGGCTCTTTCTCTTTATAAAGTGGGGCAAAAGATCATCATTAAAAACAAGACGGGTCTTTATGAATTTTTGGAAGCAGGCAAAAATGTAAAAACGGTTCTGACAGGTTTTTGGGCAGGTGAGCAGCTTGTTTCTGCGTCAATACCGCATAAATTCAGCTATAAAACTCATTCTGTGCGTTTTCCGGTGTCCATTCTGAATACATTATATCCCGAAAAGTGCTTTTTGGTGTATCAGTTAAAGGGCTATAATGATCTACCTGTCCGGATTCCTTTTGCGGAAGAAATCCGTTTTGATAATCTGAAACCCGGTGCCTACAGTTTTTCTTATACGGTTATTACGGAAACGGGGCAGCGGGTAAAATCTCCGGTAGTAGCGTTTACTATAAAACATCCCTTATATGCTACAGGGTGGGCTTATGCTGTTTATGTAATTGCTTTTCTTTCTGCTCTTTGGGGAATTTATAAACTGCGCACCAGACAATTAAAACTACGCAATCTGGATTTGGAAAAAACAGTGGCAGAACGCACACAGGAACTGAAAGAAAGACAGCAGCGCTTGCAGGAATCCATAGAATATGCTTCCCTTATCCAAAAATCTATCCTTCCCCAAAAAACGGATTTACAGCAGCATTTTCCCAATCAGTTTGTCCTTTGGAGACCAAGAGACATTGTGGGAGGCGATTTTTACTGGCTCTATGCTCCGGATAGTTTTTGCACCTATTTTGCTTTAATTGACTGCACGGGTCATGGAGTTCCCGGAGCGCTACTTTCAATGACGGTAAATTCACTTTTGGATAACTTGGTGAAGGATAGGCAGTTAGATAATCCAGCAGAAATTTTGGCAAATTTGCATTTGGAAATTAGCACCACCTTGCATCAGCGTTCAGAACAAGCACAACAGGATGGAGTGGAAATTGCCCTGCTTAAAATTGAGGCAGCAAATAAATTACTTACCTTTTGCGGAGCGGGCTTAAACCTGGTGCATTATCTTCCGGATAAAGATGAATTTCATTTCCAGCGCGGAGATAAACACAGCTTGGGTGGAGCTAAATGGTTTGAAACATTGCAGTTTGAAAATCATAAGATTATCTATAATACAGGGGATAGAATTTATCTCTATACCGATGGCATTATAGACCAGCCAGCCCTAAATTCAGAACCACCGAAAAGATTGGGCACTCAACTCTGGCTGGATTATTTGCAAAGCATAGCAGATAAACCCTTTGCCGAGCAACTGGACTTGCTTCACCTGTTTGTGAATGAACTGATAACTTTCCACGAACAAAGGGATGATATCACTGTTATCGGTATTGAACCACCATAATGTAACAGGGAGAATAAGTTAGCAAATTTTTTCCTTGCCCGGGAAACCGGTAGTTCCTAAAGGAATTATACCTGCAGTATTTGTTTAAGCAAACTTTACCAATTCAAGTAGTTATCTACCTGTCCTGCAATGAGATAGCTATTTTATGGGCACTACACAAGTTTGTATATTTTCTTTGGGATAGGGATTTGCTTCATAATATTTTGGTTTATAGACCAGTTGTAGTTTGGTTGTAAGCGAAATAAAACTGTGTGGTGTGGTTACATTGAAGGCAAGTAAAAATTTTTAGTTAAAACCTCCCACCGTGTGCATCGTGAATTTTACGAGGGGCTTACGCTACCATCACTCACAGCCAATTACCCTTCTCAGTAGTAGTTTCCGCATTAAAAACTGCAAAAATGTAAAAGTGTATCATTTTTACTCATCCATACTGTATCATTTTTGATTGCCATTGACTCCCATTATGTTGCTTTTACAGTTCCTCGCTTTAATCTTTAATGTTTCTGTAACATATCTCTAACGATCCTTTAACGAGATTAAGGAATTGTTAGACAAGTGTTAAAGGAGTGTTAGAGAGTCGTTTTAGATTGGGTTGATAATTAAATAGTTAAATAAGGTTTAGAAGGTTGAGAAAGTTTAGAGAGTTGAGAAAGTTTAGAGGGTTGAGATACTCTAAAGCCCTTTAGAGCGAAACACTGATAGCGATGGGTGCGTAAGCCCCTCGGAAAATAAGGTTTAGAAGGTTGAGAAAGTTTAGAGGGTTGAGATACTCTAAAACCCTTTAGAGCGAAACACTGATAGCGATGGGTGCGTAAACCCCTCGGAAAATGAGGTTTAGATGGTTGAGATAGTTTAGAAGGTTGAGATAGTTTAGAGGGTTGAGATGCCCTAAAGCCCTCTAGAGCGAAACAATAATAACGACGGGCAAATATGACTCATGACATCAATGGCAATCATAAATAAAATCTGTAAGTCAGGAGTCATTTGCGCCTTAAGAACTTTCACCTGTGACATAACTTTTTTGGCGCATATGACTCATGACGGCACTCTATACCAATCCAAAATAAAATCTGTGTTATCTATGTAATCTGTGAGAGTTATTCGTCATGAGTCCTCACTGCCAAACGAATTAGTGCATAGCTTAAAAGTTAGCTCGGCAGTGACGACTCCTGACTTTTCCGGAAGGTTGACCTCCTGGTCAACCATAATAAATGATGAGGATGTCGTTTTTCCGGAAGGTTGACCTCCTGGTCAACCATAATAAAACGACGAAGACATCGTTTTTCCGGAAAAAAACGGAGGAACGGTATCCCTCATTCTTTATTTCAATAGGACTGCTTTCTTAATATAAATCTCCTTGCCTGCCTGCATTCTAATATAATAAATACCCGTACTGCAGAGGCAGCCATTATTATCTTCGCCTTCCCAAGTTAATTTATAACTTCCCTGCTCTTTATATCCCAATATAAAATTGCGCACTAATTGTCCCCGATTATTGTAGACCTCAATTTTCACATCTGCGGGCATACTTATTTCATAGTCAATAGTCGTAAGGGGATTAAACGGATTAGGATAGATAGAACGGATGCCACTAAAGGATATAATATCAGGTAAACTTATACTATTTACTTCTCCTAATTTTGCAACAAAGATGTCACTACCATAATCACTACTACTGGTTAAGGTAGTAGCGCCGAAGGTAGCACTACTCCAAAAATAGCCGGTAACATAGCTGTTTCCATTGTCATCAACAGCAATGCCATTGCCATCATCATCATCTGTTCCCCCAGCTTGTTTAGCCCAGAGCCAGTTACCGCTGCTATCCAGCTTAGCAACAAAGATGTCAGAATCACCGCTACTGGTAAATGTAGTAGTGCCAAAGGTAGCACTATCCCCAAAACGACCTGTAACATAGCTATTTCCATTATCATCAACAGCAATACCTTCTCCATAATCATAACTTGTTCCCCCGGCTTGCTTAGCCCAGAGCCAGTTACCGTTGTAGTCAATTTTAGCAACAAAGATGTCTGAATATTCAATGCTACTGTTTATCAAAGTTATAGTGCTAAAGGAACAACTACTACCATAAAAACCACCTGTAACATAGCTGTTTCCATTAGCATCAACAGCAATGCTAATGCCACCATTATTATCAGTTCCGCCGGCTTGCTTAGCCCATAGCCAATTACCGTTGTGGTCAATCTTAGCAACAAAGATGTCCCAGCTACCACTACTGGTTAAGGTGGTAGTACCAAAGTTTGCACTTTCTTTAAAACTACCTGTAACATAACTGTTTCCATTAGCATCAACAGCAATACTAGTGCCACCATCTTCACTTGTTCCGCCGGCTTGCTTTGCCCACATCCAGTTACCGTTGCTGTCCATCTTGGCAACAAAGATGTCTTCATATCCACTACTGTTTAGGGTAATAGTGCCAAAGGAACAACTACTGCTTTTAAAATAACCGGTAACATAGCTGTTACCGTAGGCATCAACAGCAATTCTATTGCCATAATCATAACTTGTTCCCCCAGCTTGCTTAGCCCATAGCCAGTTACCATTAATGTCCAGCTTGGCAACAAAGATGTCATCACTACCACTACTGGTCAAGGTAGTAGTGCCGAAGGTTGCACTACCATAAAAATAACCGGTAACATAGCTGTTTCCATTGACATCAACAGCAATGCTATAGCCATCATCATAATCTGTTCCCCCGGCTTGTTTAGCCCAGAGCCAGTTACCATTAATGTCCATCTTGGCAACAAAGATGTCACTACCATAATCACTACTACTGGTCAAGGTAGTAGTGCCGAATGTAGCACTTTCTCTAAAATAACCTGTAATATAGCTGTTACCGTATGCATCAACAGCAATGCTATAACCTTTATCACCACTTATTCCCCCGGCTTGCTTAGCCCATAGCCAGTTTAAATTTTGGGCAAAGAGTGCTATAGAGCAGAGAGCCAAGATAAAGAGTAGAAATGTCTTTTTCATAATATCCTCCACGATATTTTTTACTTTTAAGTAATAATTTTAAAATACAGGGTTAAAACAGGTATATTTATATTATGAAGATAGAGAAACAGTAATCTGCTGTGCTTTATTAAGATAAATATGTTAATATTTTGTAAATATGGCAATGGGGTTTGCTTTGTTAAGACAATGCTATTTGTTCTATGCAAATACTGTAGTGTGGTTTGCTCTTTGAATATCAACATATCTTCTTAATCTCCTTAAAATTTATACACAATTCCTTCTATAAATTTTATAAAAGTTCTGTCAAGTTTTTTTGGGTAGACGGAAAACGCCGTTCCTCCGTCTACACAAGTTATCCCAGAGCTATTAAATCCCCAAAATCCATTAAATCCTGTTCATCCCAGATCTATTCACTCCTCTAAATCCTAATTTCTAAAATAAAATCTGTGTTATCGGTGTAATCTGTGAGAGAAAAAAAGCGGAGGAACGGTGTCCTCCGGCTACACAAATAATTTTGAAGGTTAACTTTTGCGTAATCTGTATTTGAAAGTATAGTCAACTTCTTCGTTTATAGGGAAACTCCAGGATTCGCAAAGTTGTTTCAATTCGCTTAAAAAACCATTAGGCATACTGCCCCCCTCAGGGGTAATTATAGCAGCCTGGACTTTTCCGGAAGCGTTAATTAATAGTTGAATTTTTACACTTCCCGAGAAAGGAAGGGTGGCATTCCATTTCATATACAGAGATTGTATCTGTCCTTTACGAGTATCTACTGCTCTTCTAACTTCATCAATAATTGTTCGGCTTTCTGCAGGTGCTTGAGAAATTGTTTCTTCAGTAACTGGGGTTACTTCTTTGGTTTTGAACCTAGCAATTGTTTTTTCTGTTTCGCTCGTTCTTCCAAAAGCAGTTCCACTGGGTACTAATTTACTTTGATCTCCCGAAGCTTTAACAATAGTTCCACCTTCAGGACGAATATCCGAACCCCGAACGGAAGGTGCTTTGGTTACTACAGATCCAATATCACTTGTAAAACTTCTGGTGGCACTAGGATCAAAAGTTGTTCCTCCAACTCCTCCAAAACCAGGTCCAGCACCTCCAGCTCCAGGTCCTGTACCACCACCCCCTCCACCTCCGGGACGAGAAGTTACAAAACCTTCCATAAGAGTGACCGCTTGCGTTGGTCTTGCAGCTGAAGTGGCTTTCGGATCAAAAGTGCCAAAATCACTGCCAAAAATATCACCTGCAGATTTTGCAGTTCCTCTACCTCCGGTCACACCACCTGCTTGTTCTTTTCCTGTAGGTGCTTCAGGAGCTTCGGCATATTCACCTGCCTCTTCAAAAGTGCTGGGTTTAGCTAATGCCTCTGCTTGAATACGTTCAGCTTTCTGAAGTGTTTGAATTTTCTCTTCCAGAGTTGTATCGTAGGATATCTGTTTTTTTAGAAACAGATCAAAGATAAGCACAAAAATAATAGTTAGAATGACGAACAACAGGATTAAATTACGGCTGAATCTTTCATCCGCAGTAGCTTGAGGACGACAGGCATATTGAGTGGCAATTTGTTGCTGTTCCGGAGTAAGAACAAGAACATAAGGTTCCCGGAATTCGTAAGAAATTTCCCAATTAGGTGCAATGGCAAGAGTTCCTGTCATATCAGGACGCAGCAACAGTTTATTACCTTGCAGAATGGAATTTTTTGTAAGAAAAGATTCATCTACAGGTTTTCCATCTTTAGCACAACTTACTTTAGCACCCTGAGGCAACTGCAGGTAAAGCTGATCACCTTTTTTAGTGACAAACAAGTGCTTTTCGGGAAATGACTCATCCAGGATTTGCCAGAAGAGGTATTTATCTGAACCGATAAAGAACTTGTTCTTAAAATCGCGTCCATAACGCACCTGATCTAGTTTTTTGCCTTTATAGTGCAAAGTTAAGTTTAATAATTTGGACATTTTCCCTCCTTTCTATTCAGCCAAACCGGCACTATATTTCTTCAGCCAATCGGCATCCTCAAGTGTGGCAAAATAAATGTATGAATAACCTGCTGCTGTAGCAGCACGGACAATTTCCGTTATATAGTCACAGGGGATAGAATAATCGGCTTGAACCAGAAGACAGGTCTCTGCTTTTTGATGCTGAATAATGTCATTGGCTTCCATTTGCAAATAAGTTAATAGGTCTTGGCGTTTTTTGGCATCTGTTGCTAATTCTGCCGGCGAACCATATTCCAGGGCTTCGGCTCCAACAACCACACGATCCGGGAAAATTTTAATCGGAGTAGTTCCCGCTTTTTCCAAAAGTTTATCGTTAGTGATGGTATGTGGATAGGTAATTTTGGGTTCTGCAGAAATTTTTACAACTTCCGTAGAGATATTTTTTACCAGGAAGACCAAGATAATAGTTAGTTCATCCAGCAAAGAAGTAATGGACAACCCTTTTACTTCCTCAAATTTCTTCCGGACACGGCGTTCACTTTTATTAGAAGATGTGAGTTTATCCAGAATTTGCATATATAACTCCTTTAATAATATTCCACTTTGGAGGCAGTATAATGAACCTGAGTAAATCCATTGACTTTGCAGAGGTCTATCGTTTTCATCAGGTCGCCATAAAGGACATCCGGATGAACGAGGACAGTAATATCGCTAAGGGTCTCTTTGCGGCTTCTAATTTCTTGCAGAGTTTTATTCAAGGTCACATAATCGTAATATCCATTGAGGGCAGGAATAATCATTGGCTTAAAACCCGCTTCGCGGATCTCCATACCTATTGTAGTATTATTTTCCTGGGCATATTGGTTGCCCAGGATATGGATTTCCACTTTTTCGGTTTGAGCACCTCCACCACCACCTCCTTGACCATAACTAACACCGCCTTCCCCTTGCGAGAAATTTAGCGCCAAAAGAGCAATCTGCGAAATAACAACCATCATCATTAACATTGGAATGATGGTTAAAAACAGATTCATAATTGGTATCAGGTTTGGTTCCTGGGGTACCGTTTGCGCTTTTTGCTGACGCATTGCGGATGGTCTGTAATGTCCCATAATTTAATCCTTAATGGCATTATTAATAGTATTGATCAATTTAACACTAAACTCGTCAATATTACTGATAATATTGTTTGCCCTGGTTAACAGCCAACCTTTAATTAAGGTTAAAGGAATAGCAGCCAGCAACCCCAGAGCGGTTGTTCCAATTGCTTTTTTAATACCATCGGTTAAAGCAGCTTGTTGTGCTGCACCTGTTAAACCAGCTAATCCTGCAAATGCTTCCAATAAGCCCCAAATGGTTCCTAAAAGACCAAGATAGGTAGCTACTTGAGCTAAAGTATCAAACCAGAATAATCCGCTATCCAGTTTATAAACAGTTTGCAGAACAGCTTCTTCCAGAGAATTTTGGACGGAATTTCTTAAATCCCCTCCTGATTGACCACTTTCTTTGGCATCTTTAAAAACCCGTAAAGCACTCCAAAAGATAAAACCCATAGTAGTACCCTTATAGCTTTCAGCAACTGTGATTGCTTCCTTAAGCTGGTCATTACGGATATAATTGCGAAGCTTTAAATAGAATCCACCAGCATCAATCTTCTCTTTGGGGTATAACTGATACCAACGCACAAAACCATAAACAAGACCAATAATAAAAACCAAGAGGATAGCGTAAGCCCATCTACCGCTATCTACAAATACTTGACCTAAACTGTAACCCTGTTTAGCCGGAACAGCGGTTTCTGCTGCTGCCTGAGCAAACAAGCCAACACACATAAAGAGTGAGATGATCATAAGGACGATTTTTTTTGTTTTCATTTTGACTCCTTCAGCCATTTATTTAATAATATATCGCTTTGGTTACGAATATCTTCAATTGTAAAAGAGAACTTATATTCTCCTGCTTTCTGATAAGTATCGGACTTATCCTGAAATATACCTGTAGAAGGGAGTAGAGCTTTTATTTCAATAATCAACTCTGTTTCTTCCACATACCTTCTTGCGCCCTCAAAACCCTTTACCGGTTGTTGCTGAGTTGTAGTTGTTGCTGCTTGAGCATAAATAATGCCTGAAAAAAAGAGCAACACCACTAAGAGGATTATAAATTTCTTCATCGTATATCTCCCTTTCCTGCTTTAATAATTTTAACGGTGGCGATAAAGCCACGGTAGTTGGAATTGTTAGTTACAACAAAGCGAAGAGTATTTTTACCTGTAGTAACTTTAGCCGGGTCTATTGTAATTTGAGAAGTATATACCCTGAACGGTTCCGGATCATAATCCAGAGCAATATTGGTGGCTAATTCCTGTCCATTCAGATAAACCGAAGCTAGTTCCGGTGCTACAAAATTGATTAAACCATCCCGGAACTCAGTATCCAGGTAAAAATCAACTTCCAAAATAGCACTGCTTACAGGTGCTGCTTCGGGGAACCAGATAGGTTTAGCATAAGCTCCTTCCAGTCCTTCTATACTTTCTAAGGCGATGCCAAAATTGCTTGTAATAGTTGCAGCAGAAGCTGTTTCCGTTCCTGTTTCAGGATTAACAGTTATAATTCTCCAAGTTGGATCAGTATAAAGCATCACCGTTTCCGGAGGTATAGAAGCAGCCAATTTCTTGCGGTCTGTAAACACCTGTAAAGTCATATATACACTTTGCTGTTCAGGACTATCATTAGGAACAGTCAATTCTATTATATTTTGTCCTTCAGCCCAGGCACTAGCAGGCAATAAATAAGCGAAACGGGTAGAAGTTACCGGTTTATTTGTATCTAAAGTATCGGTAGGAACTACACCAGGTTTCAAATCAGTACTATTCAACCGAATTTTAATATCATAAGGATAAACCAAATGCAGTAAAGCAAATTCAGGTTGAATTTTAGTATTGACAGTGCGGTTTAGGATAAGTTCTTTATTGGAAGGTATTTGAACAAAGCCCAAACGCACACCTTTAGGTGAAGTTATGCTTTGAGCAGGTAAAGTTACATTTGTGTCATCCATTTTTTCATTCCAGCCGGAACCGAGAGGATATTCTTCAATCTTATAATCGGGAACCAAATTCCATTCTTGCAACTTGGCATAGCTCTGCTGCGTATAATAATCGGTATAACCAGCCATCTGATAAAAGTTATAAATATTTAAATGAGTAGAGTATGCCAAACTAAAGAGGTCATTACTATAATCAGCAGCCAGAGTAGCAATAAAAGCATCTAAAACATCTGCATACTGTTGACGGACACCTTCCGCTTCAATGGCGGTGCGTACATAAACCCCAACTTGAGTATTTATAACATTAGCCCCTTTTTCATAAATGCGGCCAATTAAATTCAAAGCACGCAAACGGCGGTAATTCTCCAACTCTATATTTTCTTTCTCAGCATCAGCAAGAAGCTTGTTTACCTTAGCTACTTCGGCTTTAACAGATGCTTTGAAATTGGGAATCCGACGATAGGAACCCCCAATTAAGTGATTCTTCCAGGTTGTGCTGGCATTAACTTTGATCAGCGATGCTGGAGATGATTTAAGCAATGTTCCATTCTCTATAGCTGTAAGCTGGCTGTCAAAATTTTTCAGGAAAGAAATTCGCTTCTGGAGTTCATTATATTCTTTTTCAACTGCTGCAAAGTATTCATAATTCTTAGTAGAACTAAAGTCCTTACTTTCAAAATTCAGTCCCTCTTTTTTATAAGCTGTCTCCAATTTTTTATATTCATCACGATACTTGAATGCATCGGTATAATTCTTATTCTTATAGGCATTATCAAAATTATAAACCAATTTACTCAGCTTTGCAGTAGCAATCCATTGATAGCGGTCACTCTTGGTTTTATCCTTTTGATAAATCTCTTTGGCAATCTGTTCAAACTGCAGGGTGTCCCCTTTGGCAAGGTAATAATCTGCTATTTCCTGCATAAAGGGTATTACATTTTCATTATTGGGATATAAAGTAATAAAGCGGTTATAAGTTTCCATCTCTTTATCTTTATTTCCAGCTTCTCGGAAGTTAATTCCCGCTTTAAATAATAAAACATCAGGAGTAATATTTCCGGTATTGATAGTTTTATTTCTGGTTTCTTCATATAAAGCCAGATAAGCTTCAGCAGCAGCATTCTTTCGGGCAGGGTCTTTTTCCATTTCCTGAATCATCGCCATACGCAGGTTAAATGCTTGATTACTACTAGGATACTTTGCAATAAAGCTTTCTCTGATACTTTTAGCTAATTCAGGATTGTTCATTGCTGTATCAGCTTCAGCAATTTCTGCTGCACGGAAATAATAATAGTATATTTCACCAACATCTGTTCGCGTTCCAGCCAGTTCTAACAGAATATCTATTGCTTTTTGATATTCTTTAGCTTTAATATATGCCTCTTGAGCTCCCATTTTATAACCGGTAATGCGTTGTGTGTCCTTAGGATCAAACTCTGCTGCTAAACGCAAACGTTCACTTGCAGCCAGAGAATAATTTCCACTGCTCTCAGCTGCTACAAAACTATTTTGAATCTGATAGCGTATATTATTAGTTATAGCTTCTCGTTCAGCTGGAGTAGCGGCAAAAGGTAATGCTTTACGATAATATGCTTCTGCCTGAGCATAATTGTTCTCGTTTTCAGCCATTAAAGCAAGTTTGCCGTAAACAGCAAATTTCGTTCTTTCTGGAATCAGGGCTTCATTTTCCAAGGCAGAAAGATATAGAGCTTTTGCTTCAGGTATTTTACCCCGATCATATTGAATATCCGCTAAGCTGAGCAAAATATTAACTGCCTGGGCTTCCCGCTCAGGATTTTTGTAAGCATCACTGCGCAGAACATTAATAAATCGCTGAGAATTTGACTGTAACAAAGCATAAAGCTCATCAGCGTTTGCAGGTAAACCAGATTCAGGTTGAAATCCTTCTCCATAAAGGTCTTTCATCAGATTGTAAATATTGAATGAATAAGTATATATCAAACCTTCATTTTGGAAGAAATCCACATCTTGCGGGTATTTAGCATTAAATTCCTGCAGATTTCTAATCGCCGTTAAATAGTGTTTGGGTAAATTGGAACGCTCAGCAAGAGTATTACAAAGCAATAGTTTGGTTTTATCTGCTTGAGCTTTCCATTCAGTATAATTTTCACCGTGCAGCTCCGGAAAAGCAGCAAATTGATCTATATGCTGGTTATAAGCAAGCAACTTGGTTTCATTAGCAGGATCGTTAAGAAATTCGTTTTGCAAGCGAATAGCTCTTTTTTCATAAGCATTTTTGATCACTGCCAGTTGATCTGAAATGTTGCTGTTGTTCTTATTTGCTTCGTACCAGGCAGAGTTTTTGCCATAGTTGGTAATAATATTCTGATACAAATCCTGAGCTAGCTGATCAAAATTCTGACCTTCACGCAGTTCATACTGAGCCGAGGCATACAATTTTAAAATAGAATCTACCAAAGAAGGATTTTCTAATGCCAGAGGATTTATATCTATTTTCAACCAGATATAGTCAATTGCCTGGAGGGTAGATAAGTTCAATTTATTTGCCGCCGCTTTATCTATAATATTGCTTACAATTTCAGGATTCTTGTAACTGGCAGCAATGTTTTGCAATTCTCCCACACCCTTGGCAGGCGAATAGAAATCGGTTCCATCTAAAGCAATTAGACAGAAGGCAATATTATCTATAGCATCATCACGATACTCATTGGCGATTATAGGATCGGAAATCTGACCGCTCTCAACAGCATTCAGCAAGGTTAGAAAATCGTTCAAGGCTAGCTTAAAATCCTCTTCTTGAAAAGAATTTAAGCGTAACCACCCACGCTGATAGATAGCATCGTATTTATATTTACTATTCGGGCTATTGATAATTTCATTAAAACAGTTGGTAGCCAAAGCGTAATAGCGCTGTGGTTGATCAGCATCGGTAGCTATATAATAATACAGAATTCCCAGACGGTATAGGGACTCGTCATAATAAGGAGAGGTCTTATAGTTATCTATAATCCGTTGATAAGAACTGATTGCCTCGGCAAAATCGGATTCCTTATATTTGCTGGCTTCATCAAGAGCAAGAGCAGTTCTATTTATTTCATAAAACCGGCTCTTATTGCTATCTATTTTCTGATGACTGAGCTGACTGCTGATAAAACCGATATTATACAGTGCTGCATCTATATTTACATTATTAGGATCGAGCTGAACAACTTTTCTGTAACTTTCCAATGCTATGGTAGGGGTATCCAGATAAACAGCATATTGAAGTTCAGCCAGATTGTAATAAAGATCAGCATTACTGATAAGGTAAGTTCCGTTAGGTTGTGCAACTGCACGGAAATTGGGATTGTTGTTAATAAAATTTTGAATTCGGATAATTAAATCGCTTTTTTCTGCCAAAATTTCAGCTTGCCGTTCAGTCAGTTGTTGTTCTGTCCATTTTCCTATTTGAGCAAGACGTGCTTGTTCTTTTATATGCAAGTTGCGGTAGTCCAATTGCAATTTAACGAATTCCACATTGGCAACTAAATCCTGGGCATTTTTACGAATGGGCTCATTGCGCATACCGCTATCAGCAGTTGTAGCTATTTGAGCAGCAATACGGTTTTTAATCTTATTGCGTTGTTCTTCTGTAAAGATGTTTTTCGTTTCTTCCTGCATAAACTTTTCAATTTCAGCCAGCTGAATATCAATATCTTTCTTATCCTTATTTAAGGAATAATACTCTTCCAGCAGAGCATTGAAAATTTGTTCTTCAATATCACTGGTATGCTTACGAGTTTGCAGAAGGTCATTTTTACGAATCAACAAACTGGTTCTTTTCTCAGAATAATCGGCTCTGGTGCTTTTCAATTGTTCCTGAATATCTGCTAATTTCGGATCAGCAATATCTTTATCCAGTTCAGCAATAAGATCATTATAAAGCAAAATATTTTTCTCTATATCATATAATCGTTTCAGTTCCATATCACTGTAATTGTGCCCCTGAACACTGGGATCATTGGTAAGAAAACGTTCATATTGCTTTTCCAGAATTTGATCCATTATCTCCAGCTGTTTTTGATAACTGATAGATAATTGTTTCACTTGCTGTAACAGCAAATTACCCCTTACAATTGTTTCCTCAGAGTGTAATTTCTGATCCAAATAATCCAGAATAACTATTTTTAGGGAATCCAGCATAACCATTTCTTCGGAATGCAGGTTAATTATGGGATCAAGATAAAAAATTCCTTTCAATGAAATTAGCTCGTTATAATTATGTGTTAAATTTACTTTTATGTCATCTATTTCAGAAGCTATCTTCGCATATTCATCAAAACTGGGATTAGCATAATAGGGTTCTAAATTTAAAGTTTGCACTCTTGCCAGGATTGCTGTTTTTTCGGGAAGCAACCGATTCATTATTATATCCCGGTTTTGAATGTAACTGTTTAGTGTGTTTAGAACACTTTCATATTCACCATCATCAGCAGATATATCAGCCCAAATGTATAAATAGGTAGGATAATATGTATCAATATTGAAATTTTCAAAAATGATAGCCCGTAAAAAGTCCTTAGCCGCCTGACGATTACCCGCTTCCAGATATTGAACCATCTGAGTGTATAAAGCCAGGTTTAGCATTTGCCTTGCATCATCATTCAATTGAGTGTTTAACAGGGATGTAAAATAACTGATAGCCCTTGTGTTTTCTCCCATACGAGCATAGAAATGACCCAGTAAATATATAAAATCATTTTGATCCATACTGGAAAAAACATCTTTATATTTTGTTAATGCCTCTTCAGCCCGTGTTGGATCTTCTTTCACCAATTCAGGCAGTGCTTCAACTAAAAACATCTTAGCTAATTCTCTGATAAGCTGTTTTTCCTGAGCTATTTGTTCCTGGAGTTCCTCTTTCGTAACTGGAGATTTATCTTGTGCATAAACTCCTGCCTGGATTGACAATGCAATAACAATTAGGAATATAATTTTAAGAATGTGTTTCATAATTCCGCTCACTTATATTCTCTTTATTTTCCCTATGATGATAAGGTTCAGGATTCTTTTACTTAACAAAAGCATCCTGAACCCTTTACATCACTATTTCGGGGAAACATGATTCCTCAACCTACACACTTTAGATAAGTAGATTAAGATTATTTATTGTTTTTGCTTCAATTCTTCTATCCATTTGCGCAGTTCTTCCATCGCCTGCTGAGCTTTCTGCCTTTCTTCCTTCAGCATCTGAAGCTCTTTAAGCAAATCTTGAACTTCAGGAGAAAGCTGTTCATAACCTGCAGTTCCAGGTGTAACTAAACCCGGGGTCTGTAACTGCGTTCCAGGACCGACTACAACTTCTCCTCCGGCAGGAGGTTTGGCTGCTGTTCCTGGAGGAGGAACAATAACAATTTCTCCAGTGGGGCTTACAGTAGTACCTGTTGGAGGAACAACGACACCTTTTTCAATAGGTGTTTCGCCAACCTCAACTATTTCTCCGCCAGCAGATGGCTTTTTTCCATAACCGGCATAAAGACCAAGATCCGGACGACGTTTGGCTTCAGCATATTTATCAAACAAATAGGAAACCCCTAAAGCAACACGAATATTATCCTTGTAATCGCTATCCTTGAAGCGGTCTTCAATAGCATTGGCTCCCAGCTTAAAACCAAAGTTCTTATAGGAATATTTAACACCTATATTTAGATCTTCACCGTCAAATTCGCCTTGCAGAGTTAAATCTTTTACAGGTGACATCTCTACAGAGAAAAATGTTCCATTAAAATAACGCGATCTTGCTGCTTGGCCTACAAAGCGATTTGAGCCAATACCGGCATTGAACATCCAGGGTAATCCCCAAAAGACAACTTGTTTAGAAGCAACGGCATAAGGAGAATAGGGCTCATAAGAATCAGCTTCCGGATTATCAACAAAATCTTCATTTTCCCCCAAGTATTGAGATCCGTGTTTTTTTACAGGGGATAAAATATTATCCATTCCTACAGCGATTTGGGGAATACGCAAGGTCTCTTCAATAATTTTCACTTTCGCATTAAGTAAATAAACTAAACCATCCTGCGAGGTATAATCACCAAGAAACATACTTAATTCCACTCTGTCCAGAATTCCTACCCCTATCATTGTATACGGGAAGAATCCTTTTGAGGCATCTTCAGCATCATCGGTAAGTGGTTTGGGGGCAGATATGTCCCGATAGTATCCAACCAACAAAAATTCTGCAGCTTTGTTTGGCAGGACATAAGCATCGGGGGTCCTTAACATACCCAGGGTTTGAAAAGGTGCTGCTTGAGCTATTCCCCAAACAGCGACCAGTGCGATAAAGGTCAATAAAACTTTTTTCATGTTTCCCTCCACCTTTCGGTGTTATTTTCTTGTCAAGGTTCATCATTCCTATTGACAATATAAATGTCAAGTTTTTTTTTGCACTATGAAAAAATATTCACTTCAGGATTTTTCTCACATCGGTGAAGATCTTGCTGTTCGCTATCTTGTAAGTAAAGGTTACACTGTCATTTGTCGTAACTACAGAAAGAGATACGGCGAGATAGACATTATTGTGGAAAAAGATCAACACCTCGTTTTTTGTGAGGTTAAAACCCGCACTTCACACTCTATCAGCTGGGCTCTGGCTTCTATTGGTTTCTCTAAACAGAGAAAAATTTCCAGAACTGCACAATTATATATTAATGAAAATCCCAGGTTTGCCAAACACATTTTTCGTTTTGATGTTTTACTCGTTTTTTACTGTCAAAACACCGATACTTTTGAGATTCAGCACTTGGAAAACGCTTTTGATCCAATTTTAGAGTATTAATTATCCAGTTTGGAAGTATCAAAATCGGCACCTACATAACGCATCCAGTCAGGATTTGATGCTTCCAGTTCATCATTTTCCACATAAATTAAACGGTAATTACCATTCATCTGAATATCAATGAACAAATAGACCGGTTTTTTTCCTGAAGCATATTTCCATATCTGATAATCCTTTCTCACAAAGTGGCTTTCGTCTGAACTGGTATCGCGTTGAATATCATCCGGAGCTCCGTTTCTGATATAAATACGTCCCATATCAGAAGTCCAGCCCTGTTTAAAATGACTAAAATTACGATTTGCATAATCAATTCGTTTCTGCACCAAATCCATAATGCTTTGAACGCTACGATTGGTAGAATAAGCCATATCTCTCCAGAATTGAGTAATATATCTTTTTTTTGTATCCTGATTCATTTTACTCCAATCAGAAGGCATTTTATTACCTAAAAATATGCGCATTAGTTCATATTCTTCATCGGGATTGGCAAACAGACAAAATACCTCTTCTTGTTCTTCAATCACACAAAATTCTATATTGCGTTCTTCAATGCGTTCTGAACTCTGAAGGACAACAGTTCCGGTATAAAAGCCAGGATTAAGGTCTTTAAGGGGTATTTTTAAATTGATGCTTTCACTGCCCGGACCGGGTTGAAAATCAAAATATTCATCCCTAGCTATAAGCGAATCCTTTTCCAGAGAGAGGTTCAGAAGACAGGTTTCCGGAGTGGAATTCCAGTTATATATTTCCAGATAGAGATAAATATAATCAATAAGAGATTTATTGAAGAGAATAGAGGGTTCAGAACGGTAAAGCACATTATTGCGTTTGAATTTAACTAAATATTGAGAAGTATCAGGTCTAACTTCACTGTTCAATTCTATATCGCTAAGTAAACTCTTGGGTGGAAGGGTCTCAATGTGAAATTCATAGAAACAGTTTTTCTGACTATTAATATCCAAAGCACTAAATTGAATTGTGTAAAATGGTTTATTTAGGTTGAAACTAAGTCGGTTAAGATATGATTTTTGGCGATTACTGGTATCGGCTTTATTTTTTACACCAATGATATCGTTTATCTCATGCTCCAAAAATATGCTGTCCGTTTCTGTAATTTTCACCTTTACATTCAGTTCTGCGAAGTATCCGTTATTTTTAGCTAGGAAAGTCAAATTCTCATAAGGTATCTGGTAATCAAGTAAGAGAATTGTGTTCTTATTTTTATCCAGAAACCGGTTATAGCCAATGAACATATTTAATTTATCAGATCCTATCAGGGGATTGAAGCAAAAAAGGACTGCACCTAATATCAGAAATAATCTAATATTCTTCATCCTTATTCCTTAAAGTATATTGTCCGTAACCCGTAATATCCGCGAAGATAAACTCCAGGTTTTTATCATAATAATACCAGATAATATAAGGATATTTGTCTAAAGCATAAACTTCCGAATAAATATCATCCGGTTCTCCATATTTGATATATATTCTACCCTGATCTGTTGTCCAGCCGGCGATTTTTTTATGCACGGTAAATTGTTCATCTGCGGTAAGCACTCTTTGATAGAATTTTTCACGCAATTCATTGCGTATTGTTCCCGGGCTGGGATCATTTGTTTTCCAGAATGCTTCAATTGCTTCTGCCTGTTTTTCCTTAGGTAATTGTCTTAAATACTTCCATTCGTTTTGATTGGCAATATAGCGGATTTGCCTTATTTGATCCTCCAAAGAATAACGCAGGGAATAAGCATACCAGGGTGAAAACAGGAAAGGTTCCATTTTATAGTAGATGTTATTTTCATAAAATATCAAGTTCATCAGGTTTTGAGCATTCGTTTGCAGATAGGGAAGAAGGTCTAAAGCTATCGGGCTTTGAAGATTTTTTACTGTTAAGACCTGATTATCTATTGTTATTTTCAAGCTATCCAGGGGGATTGAATAGCTCTGATATAGTTTTACTTCATCAGCAATCAGTTCGGAAAGGGTATGGGGAAGATATTCCAGTCCTTCTCTTTTAGCAATAATCCAGCTGAGTCCAATTTCTGTGCTGGAAGAACCAATTGTGAACTGGCGAGAATAGTTTCGTTTATCTCCCATTGCTTTGTTTTTTATCTGTAAAATTATGTTATATGAGCCCTGAGGAAGTTCCTGTTGAAACCGCATGGGAATTCCACAATCGCTAAGCCAATCACGCTTCGGAATAATTTGGCTTTTTTCCAGGGTTGCTACTTGCTTTTTTTTGGCATCACTAATCTGCAGAGAAACCTGGTAGAGTGCTGCATCGCTTCCTTTCTTGAAGTTGATTGAATTGTAGGGAAAAACAACCCACATCTCTACTTCGTTTGCATAGTGCTCATAGAAAAGTTCCTGTGCAGATAGAAGACAAAAAGGCATCAGCAGAAGAAATAAGCTAATTATTTTTCCCATTGGTTGTAACCCGTACCTGAAAATCAATTTTCTCTTTTTCCAACCAGTTGAGTAATGCTTCATTCGGGAAGAAGAGTTTACGCGATTCCAATTGATAGTTGTTCAGGTCTTCTCTTTGAACCTTGGTTATCAGTTTAAATTTTCCTGTGTTACGAGATATTTTTGTCCCCAATTCAGTCAGGAATCCGTTTTTCAGCTGTTCATTATTAATATTGATTTTGATTTCTCCGCTCAGTTCCGCAGGTAATTCTTTAAAGTCAATTAAAGAATTTGGCAAAACTCTTAATAATCCATCTTCGTTACCGTTAAAGTTAGATTTATTGCCGATTATAAAAAAGACCTTTCCCGGGCTGATAATCTTATGATACTGCATAAAATCCTTGTTAAATAAAGGCACTTCAAATTTCCCGAAAAGGTCTTCAAATTCCACAAAAGCAATATGATTACCACGGTTGTCTTTCTTTTTGGAAATGCTGTTTATAATTCCAGCAATAAGTAATTCACCATTGTTTTTGGTTTTACCGGTGCCGGAATTGGCATTGGTCAAGTACTTTATTAAAGAACGGTATTCCAAAAGGGGATGCCCACTTAAATAGAATCCTAATACTTCCTTTTCTTTTCCCAGCTGATACAAATAAGACCAGGGTTCAACAGAAGGCAGGGGAGGGTAATAGTTTTGATCTTCTTCTTCAGTGTTCATAAAATCAAAGATAGTGCTCTGTCCCCTTTTTCTATCTTTCTGGTAATTGCTGCTAAATTGTAATGCTTGTTCTATTACATTCCATTTTTGAGCTCTGGTTCCTTCAAGTTCATCCATTGCACCTGAGGCAATCAAACTTTCCAGAATGGTTTTATTTACACTTGTACTATCTAAACGGCTGCAAAATTCAAATATACTGGTATAAGGACCGTTTTGATTTCTATCTTCAATTATATCCCGCATTGCTGTGTCACCCAAATTTTTAATTGCTCTTAAACCAAAGAGGACTTCTTTACCATGAACTCTGAATTCATTATCGCTCCTGTTTATATTGGGGGGAATGATTTTGATGCCCATTTTTTTACAGACCTCAATTTCACCGTGTATTTTTGCAGGATCATCTTCCAGGGAAAGCAAAGCAGCCATAAATTCCACGGGGTAATATGCTTTCAGATATGCTGTTTGATAGGCAACTAAAGCATAGCAGGTTGCATGGGATTTATTAAAAGCATATTCCGCAAAGCGTAACCAATCCTGCCATATCTTTTCTATAACTGCATCAGGAACATTTTTAGCTCTGGCTCCTTGTCTGAATTTTTCCTGATATTGTTGCATTAATTCCGAGTTCTTTTTACCCATTGCTTTTCTTAAACTATCGGCTTCGCCACCTGTAAAACCACCCATTTCGCGAGCAATTTGCATAACCTGTTCCTGATAGATAGTTACTCCGTAGGTCTCTTTCAGGGCATTTTCCATTAGCGGATGATCATAAACTACTTTTTCGCGTCCGTGTTTGCGAGCAATATAACTATCAATAAACTGCATAGGACCAGGTCTATAAAGAGCTACCATAGCAATTAAGTCCTCAATCTTATTGGGTTTCAGTTCCATAAGGTATTTACGCATTCCTTCCGATTCAAACTGAAAAACACCGTCGGTTTCACCTTTACCCAATATGTTATAGACCTTTTTATCTTCCAGAGATATGTGATTGATATCAATATCTACATTTTGGGCTTGTTTCACTAAATCAATGGTTTTTTGAATAAGGGTAAGGTTTTTCAAACCTAGTATGTCCATTTTCAAAAGCTTTAGATCATTCAGCCATTTTCCCTCAAATTGCACCAGAATCACCTTTTCTTCATTTTTCTGTGTGCTACAGGCAAGAGGAACATAATCTGTAAGGTCTCCCGGAGCAATAACAACCCCTGCAGGATGAACACTTGTTTGACGCACCAGACCTTCCAGCACTTTGGAATGTTTAAAAATAGTGCGATATAAATCGTTGCTATTGATTAAGGAAGTAAATTCCGGATATTGATTATATGCCTCATCCAAAGTTTTATTATTTCCCGGAATAGTTTTAGTTATGGCATTTGCTTCTGCAGCAGGAACACTTAAAACCCTAGCTACATCTTTGATTACACTTTTAGCGCCTAAAGTAGAAAAAGTTATTATTTGAGTTACACTTTCTCTTCCATAGCGTTGGATAATATAATCAATAACTTTGCTCCTATTCTGAGCACAAAAATCAATATCTATATCCGGCATACTGATTCTGTCGGGATTTAGAAATCTTTCGAAAACCAGACCGTATTTCAAGGGATCAATCTGCGTTATATCAAGTAAGTAAGCTACAATACTTCCGGCACCTGAACCGCGACCCGGACCTACAGGAACCTTTTGTTTTCTGGCATTATCAATGATATCTTTAACGATGAGAAAATAGCCATTGAAACCCATTCTGTCAATCACTTCCAGCTCGTAGTCAATACGCTGTTTTACGGACTCATTCATTTCGGGATATTTGACATTGGCTGTTTCATAGCACAGATACTTTAAATATTCACTCATAGATTGGAATTCGGGAGGTGTTTCAATATTAGGCAGCAGAAATTTGTCATAATACAGTTCCAGGTCTATCATCTCTGCTATTTTTAAGGTATTATTATATGCTTCAGGAATATCAGGAAAGAGTTCTTTCATTTCTTCCGGGCTTTTAAAATAAAGTTGATTAGAACCGTAATGTAAACGATCGGGATCGTGTAATAGTTTCCCGGTTTGAATACATAATAAAATATCGTGGGCTTCATAATCATTTTTGTTCAAATAGTGACAGTCATTAGTCAGCACCATTGGAATTTCCAACTTTTTTGCTAAATCTATCAGACGGGGGAGAATTTTCTTTTCCGGTTCCAGGTTATGATCTTGAATTTCTATATAAAAACGCTCCTGGAATAGGTCTTTATACCACAAAGCAACTTCCTCTGCTTGTTTTATGCGATCATTATAAATCAGAGCTGGAATTTCACCTTTAACGCAGGCAGAAAGGCATATTAGACCTTCATTGTATTGTTTTAAGAGGGTTTTGGAAATTCTGGGCTTATAATAGAATCCTTTTATATAGGAATAGGAGGAGAGTTTCATCAGGTTTTTATAGCCCTGTTCATTCTGAGCAAGTAATATTAAATGATACCTGAATTCATTTTTACCGGTTTCGCTTTCCAGTTCACCATTAATAATGTATGCCTCAATACCGATGATAGGTTTGATACCGGCATTATTGGCTGTTTTATAAAAATCAATAGCACCAAAAAGATTGCCATGATCTGTTATTGCAACAGCGGGCATACCATATTCTTTAGCCAATTTAATCATCCTGTCAACTCGGCAGGCACCATCCAACATACTATATTGTGTATGGTTATGTAAATGAACGAAAGACATCTCTCACTCCCTGAATTTATCTAAACATATAAAATTCGGAAGCAGAATCCTGTCAAAGAATATCTGAAAAGTTAGCGAAGAGCAGAGGGCTTAGGTTGGAGTTCAAAGTTAGTGGTTCAAAGTTATTTTTTCTTTATAATGCAGAAAGGAGTCGTTCATTAAGTTTTTCCACCTGTTTTTTCCGTTCGTATTTATCTTCAGGATAATGAAACTTCAGTTCTTTATCTCTATCTGCAAATAACTTTTCCGCACAAATTTTAATAGCCGAAGTGGATTCCATCGGGCAGATATAATTTTGTCCACTTTCTTTCAGAAGTTTTCCCGCTTCACCATTTTGAGGAACGAGAGCCAGGATAGGTTTTCCGGTTCGTAAATATTCAAAGACCTTACTGGTAAGAGTTCCTTTGGGGCTATCCGAATTTATCAGCAGCAGTAAGGCATCAGAAGAAAGCATAGCAGAAATTGCCTGTTGATGACTAAGTTGAGGAATTATTTTCACCAAATCTTCAATTCCGCTTTGTTTAATTTCTTGCAGGGTTTCAATATGATAATTACCATATAAACGAAGAGAAAAGTTAGGGGGCAGTTTGTTTTCTTTTCTCAAATCCTTCAATGCCTTCAGCAGACATTTCAACGACCTTTTAGCATAAAGAGCTCCAAAATAACTGAGTGTATACTTACTTTTATCTGTTGAAAATGCAGGCAGGGAAAGAAAATCCTCTTCATCGTGTCCGTTATACAGAATGAAGGTTTTCTCTTTTAAAAAGTTACCAAACTGTTCACTTATATCTTCTGCAATACCTTCAGTAGCTGTAACTATTAAAGAGGCATCCTGCAAAAGCTTTTTTTCCGTGTACCGGGAAAAAAGACGGTTGACATAAGTTCCCTGCAAATTATAGTCACTTAAAAGAGTCCAGTAATCTCTCATTTCCAAAATGTATGGCAACTTATAATGTTTACTTAAACTTCTTGCCGCTACTGCAGAAGAAAAAGGTCCGCAGGAAACATATATAAGGTCATATTTTTCATCTTTGAGTGCCTTTTTTCCTGCTTTGTATAAATTTGGCAGCCACAAAACTTTATCATCCAAAGGATAAAGCTGACGGATAAAAAGTTTGAGTCGTTCCGGTGTGTTATGATATATTTGGCAGGAAACCGATTTATTTTTCCCGCTCAGTTTTTCTAAGATAGACATCGGGTCAAAAGAGGGAATATGCATAATCCGGTTTTGCCTGGATTCAGCTAATAGTCCGTTATCATAATAGTTATAAACAATATTGCCCACAGTAAGAACATCAATTATGTTGCCTGATTTGCTTAAATATTTAACTGTTTTCAGGTTTCGCAAAGAAGCAGGTCCTGCTAAAGGAGGGTAAAAATAGCTGATATAAAGGATTTTCACTTTTTGCCCAGTCCGTTAATTACTTGGAAGAGTTCCGGTTCCATTGTTTCCCAATTGAATTTGTTTTCAGCTAATTCCAGGCATTTATTGCTCATAGCTTTGTATTCCTTATCATTCAATCTCAACATTTTAGCACTGGCATCGGCTATTGCTTTGGATTGATATGCAGAACAAATTCCCACACCGTTTTTTTCTACCAGCGCTTTCATTAAAGGTGTCTTAATTGTTATTACCGGGAGTCCTGCTGAAAGATATTCCAAAACCTTGAGAGGAGTGGAAAGTCGTAACCGTCTGTTTTTTGGATTAAAAATCCAAAGTCCGAACCGGCAACGCTTAAGCAAAAGTCCAATTTTTTCTGCCGGAATCCAGCTTTGATAATATATTATTGCCTTCAAATTATAGTCATTGATGCTTTGATTGAATCTATTTTCGGTCTCTATCTTAAAAAATTTACCCAGTATAAGCACCTTCAAAAAAGGAAAATCCCTTTTCAATAGAGAAACAACTTTCAGAATTTTATAAATACCACGGTCTTCCGTTAAACCACCAATATAAATTAAATCAAAGTTCATCTGACAGAGCTGTTCCAAAGAACCCGGAATATTACATTCGTAATCCCAAACATTTTTTACCGGATAATTAGGCAACACCAAAGAAGGTATGCGTTTATTTCTGCCTAATAATTGATTGCGCATTTCCTGATTTACAACAAAAACAGCATCGGCAATCTTCATTAACTGCTTTAAAGAAAGTTGATAAAATAGATATGCCGGTAATCGGAAAAAACGGGGAAACCTTTCACTGAAAGAAATGGCAAAGAATTCATGCACATCAAAAATAACCCTGAATTTCAGCTTTTTCTTTAATACCCACGCAATTAGCAAAGTTAAGGGCTCCACACAAATTATTATCTCCGGCTTCAATTCTTTAACCTTTTTGCCTAAATGCCAAATCGCTAAATGACGGGAAGAAACATCAACTACCATCTGATAAGGATTACTGGTATCATTTACGATGCCATTGGTAGTAATTAAATAGACCTCATTCTGCTTGGCTAAACTCATTGCCAGTTTGTAATATAAACGCACATCATTAGTAGGATGCGTATTGGAAACAATACATATTTTCATTATCGGAAACTGCCTTTATTGCTGTCCTTGTGTTATTGTTCTTATTCTATCCTTATATTTATAGGGTAAAACGCAACCACGGGAGAAAAATACTGTCTCATTTACAAATCATATTATGTTAATTTATGCTTCAGTGATGTATGTATTTTCTTAAATTTTTCAGGAACTATTCTTTATTGAACCACTTTATAGATCATATTATATTTTCTCTTAACCAGGTAATTTTTTAGCAATTTAAGCTTCCGCTGAACATAAAACTTGAATTACATCTGCTAAATAATTGGTTTTATCTCTTCCTCCAGGTAACATTTTATCATCAAACGCAGAATTGTATTTAGTAATAAGATAATTTACAGTTTCCTTAAGGTCTGATTCACTACATTCTTGACTATGTTGATAATAAGAACTTACACCTAATAATGATTCATAATACTCTTTTATATGCGAGGGAACACTTAGTAAACCATCAAAAACTTTTGCAACGGGATCAAAATCCTTGGCTTCAAGGTCAATACACAATTTTTTAAAATTAATAAGTATGTTTTTATATGGCTCATACAGTAATAAATGTCCTATGTCCAAACTTTCTTTTGGTCTCACACAAAGAAGATTTCGTTTGCTAATCATATCTAATTCTCTTTCTCACAAATAATAATACTTTCTCCTCTTATTGCCCTATTACGAACACCCAATAAAGGATTAAAAATTAATTTGTTAAATTTGAATCCAACTTCTTCACAAAACTTTTTAGTAACCATAGTTGTGGGTATTTTTTTCCCGTTAACCGTGCTGTCACCAATAATGATTGCTAATTTTCCCCCGGGTTTTAATGCCCAAAAGATATTTTCAATAGAGACCTTTAAGTCATCATAATACATTGCTACTTTCAGAGGTAAGCCGGAATAATTTTCTTTTGGATTTCCTTTATTTTTCATACCCAAATAATGAGATTCTATTTTTTTCATATCAGCACCAAGATAATCATAAGCTATTTTGTCCTTTCCCACATAATCTATAGAGAAATAATAGGGAGGACTGGTAATACAGGCATCAAATTTTCCTTCCATTTCTCTTATGTTTTTTAGTTCTAATACATCACTTTCTATAATTTGGGAAGATTCAAAGTTAAGAGCGTTATTGTTTTTAATTTCAATCGTCTTTTTATAGCAATTTATTATATAATTGAACTTTTCTATAAAGAGACCGGTTTTCCCTTTTCTATTATACCTTGATGTCCTTTCAAAAGCATCAATAGTATCAAAATATACAATTAGCATTAGTTTATATATTACGGGATCCTCATATTGCCATTTTTTATTCTCTATGGCTTCTGCGATATTGTACAATTCTTTAATTGAATAATTCAATTTCTGTTCATCAATAAAAAGTAAATCATTTTTCAACGACGATAAAACAATTCCCATTGGAGTAACATCTATTCCGACACTTTTAATGCCCATAAGAGATGCTTCATGAGTTGTGGTTCCGGAACCGTTAAAAGGGTCTAAAAGCAGTGATTGAGAATTCAATTTAAAAGCATTAATTAAAGTTCGCACTACTCTTGGATAAAATTTACCTTTATAGGGATAAAGATTATGAAAGGCATAAGCATTTGTATCTCCAAATTTATCTACAAAATCCGTATAAAGAGTTTTTTCACCGTTAACTTTTTCCAGGTGGGCAATTCTTAATCGGATAAAATCATCGTCCCCTTTTAAATTAACAACTCTATCTACAGGATTAATTGTATATTCCTCAGTCAAGCCCTGCAATTCCAAATCTAAAAATTCCAAATCTGCTAAGGTTTGCATCCAAAAACCAAATACCGTATTTCCTTTGGGTAAAACATAAGTTTCAAATTCCTTGGAATAGGCATCAATTATCTCTTCATAAGAGGGATAGTCATATTTTTCAAATATTGACATTTGCTGTGAATGAGTGTCTTTATCCATCGTAAATCTATTATCCTTTCTTTTTAATTTCTTTAATGATAAAGTTATTTATGGAATATCTTTGAATATTTATTAGAAATTTCATTTTTACTCTTCTTTCTGGTAGCAATATACCGTAAGTAATTGCTTTTGGCATAATTAAGTTCCTTGCTTTAATATCCTTTCTGTCAAACATAATAATTTCAGGGTGAATATATTTTTTATAATATGATTCACAATGTTAATAACCCATACCGGCAAAAAACAATAACAACCATACTATATACATTAACATCTTATTAATGTTCAGCTTAACTAAAATCAGAATTTCTTTGTTGCCTCTTTGCTGTCCAGTTCATAAAATTCTGCTTCACCTCTTATGAATTCTTAAAATTCCCAATATCATATTGTGTCAAGTTTATTCTACTTTTAAGAAAACAGGGCATTAACCGGTTTTGAATTGATGAATACTAAATAAAGTTATTTTTCAATTCAGAGTTAATTAATTTTACTTAGGAAAGCCGTTTTTTTACTTAAAACTTTTCTATAGGGGGATAAGCACCCGGCTGTTCAGGTTCTTGAAGATCTCTAAAATTGCTTTTCAGCCAAAGATCAATCAGGTTTAGTAATTCGGGTGCGGGTTTAGAATTGCATTTTCCGTGAGTTTCTATTAACTGCAAGCCATCTGTTGGTGTTTTTTTATACATAATAGTAAGTCGTTCAGGATAAAGCATTTTGGCAACATAACAATTTCCCTTTTGAATATTAGAAGTATAGGAATAGATACAGTGATGCATTTCTGAACCTTCAATATAGAGTTCTACAGAGTTTCGTATATGTTCTATCCACAGGGTGTTACATTTAATATCAGGCAGAGGGGGTTCAGGAAAATGTTGTTTAATTACATCTCTAATTTGTAACATTTTTTCCAGCAGTTTATCGTGGACAGCGTTCAAATCGTTCATAGTTATAAGTTCGTGTTTTGGTACATTTATATTATATGTCTTTAAGATATTAAGTATTCGGCAGATATCTTCAATCAATTGGTTGATATTTTTTCTTTCTTCATATTCTCTAGTAGAGATATCGGTAATCAGCTTGGGATTCAAAATTTCCCCTAATCCGTTTCCATAAATATATATGCAGGTAGGAGTTAGGGCAGGATAAAAAGAGAGCTGACGCAGAATGGAAGGAGAATTTTGCAAAGTGGTTCTGAGAAGAAAAAATAAATCTACAGAACAATGTTCGGGTTTGATTTTAGCAAAGATTTTAACCATTGTTTCACAAGCGGGAAAACCAAAATAGCCCAGGATATTTTTGCGTTTCATTTTCATCAGTTTATTTACCGATTGCCAGTATATTTTGCTTTTCAGGGGATGATAAACAGCGTGTGCACTAAGTAAATATACCAAGGCAGGATTTGTGTTCATCAATTCCAAAGCGTAATTTCCTTCTCGCATCAGCAGGCAATATAAAAACCAATAACGGTCTGAAAAAAGGTTCAGCATAGCAATTTTATCCTCACCTGCATAAGCAACCATCTTTTTATAAATGGATTCCTTATTTTGTGCATTTTTCCGAATAGGATAATTAGCACTGGATAAGTTATTGATATATGGTTTATTAAACAGAAAAGGAAAGGGTTTGGAAGGAATATAACACTGCCAGTTATTCGTCTTAAAACTTTTTCTATACCCTGCAGGATAAGGATTTCCCAAGCGGATAACCTCTATAGAGCGTTTGGTAAAGCGATAAACTTTGCCCTGTTCTTCCTGAAAGATTAACGCACTTTTTTTTATTTCCTGATAGGATGTTAAATCGGACTCCTTATTTTGCCTGTCCATAAAAGGTTACCTCCCTGTTTTTTATTTCTTTAGATGATTATTTTTCGGCTTTTTTTCTCTTTTAAAAAAACTACTTATCCCCCAATCAGTAAAAAATGTCAAGCTAAATTCTGCAAAATTTTTATCTCTGTTTTTAACGGATAAGTAAATTGGGAATTAAATATAGATAGGTGCGTAAGCCCCTCGGAAAGAAGGGTTTAGAGGGTTGAGAAGGTTTAGAAAGTTGAGCTTTTTTCCAGCTCCAAAGAGCGACACAACGCTAGCGACAGGTGCGTAAGCCCCTAGGCAATAGAAAGTTCAGAAGTCAATAACGAACAAATATTGGATTCCATTATCCTTAATTTAATTGCTTACCCATTACCTACCCATTACGGATGCCATCCGTAATGGGTAGGTAATGGGTAAGCAATGCTACTAGGGAAGAAAGGGAAGAGAATAAGTAATTCCTTAATATTATATTAGGTTAGGGAATTGAACGATATTCACATTGAAAAAAATCCAGCGAAAAGTAACTGAGCAATGCCCATTTCACAATAAGAAATATCATAAAAATTGGTGTATTGCCAGAAATGTAGTTGCTAAAAAGTGGGGTATCCATAAGAATGGCATATAATTAAATGCACATTTTTATTTTGGAGGATAAAAGTGAATAAAAAACGATGCCCCAAATGCCATTCCAGGAGAGTAAAAAAAACGGGTGTTTTAGAGTGTTACAAAGAGCACAGGGCAAAGGGTTTATCAGTAATTTTTAAATAAAGGTTGATGGGGACATCAACCCTCCTGTGGTCTCAACCTTTTTTTACGAGGGGTTGATGAGGAGTTCAACTTTCCGGTGGTCTAAACCTATTTTCCTGATTATTTCAGGTAAGTTCTAAATATTGGTGAAAAAGCTGGTTCATAGCATTGAATGTCTCAGTTTATCGCTTGTGATCTTTAGCTAATGATTATTTATAGTTCTTTTTAGGTTAAGCCACGGTCAATCTTGTATTGTTCAATTTCGGCTCGTACTTGGTCATAGTTCTTTTTATTCATTAAGGCATAGGTAGCGATTTTTCCGGCTTCCACTCCGGGTTGGTCTAAGGGATTGATGTTCAGAAGTTTGCCTGTAAAAACTGTCTGAATTTCATAGAGCATAATAAATTGTCCAAGGTGGTATTCATCAATTTGGGGGAAAACAATATTGCCATTGGGGCGCATTGCTTTGCTCAGGGCAATTTCTGTGGCAAATCGTTCTGCATTAAGGAGTTCAGAAAGTTTTTTGCCACCTAAGTAATTTACTTCTTCCCGGTCGGGATACAGATTAGGGATAGTGTAATCGTGTTTAAAGTGTTCCACGGTTAAGAAAGTGAAGACCTTATCGTTGGGACCTTCAGTATAAAGTTGAACTTGAGAGTGTTGATCGGTTGTTCCCAATGCTTTCACAGGTGTTTGTCCCGCAAAGACATCTCTACCTTTTATGTCCTTGCGTTTACCCAAACTTTCTGCCCAAAGTTGACGATACCAATCAGCAAGATCATAAAGGGAATTGCTGTAGGGCATCATAACGCTGATATTTTTTCCCTGGCGGTAATAGAGAAAATGAATCAAGCCATTCAGGTAAGCAGGATTTTCCCCAATATCGGGATTCAAACATTTTTCCCGCATATCTTTTGCTCCCTTAAGCAATGTCTTAATATCAATTCCGGTAAAAGCAGAAGAAAGTAATCCCACATCAGAAAGAACACTAAACCTGCCTCCCACATTATCAGGAACAATAAAACCGGGGTAACCCTCTTTGTTAATGACCTGCCTTAAAAATCCCTTTTCTTTATCTGTGGTAATGATCATCCGCTTTTGAAAGTCCTGGGGGAATTTGTGTTTAATTATATCTGCCACAATCATATAACCAGCCATTGTTTCAGCTGTGGTTCCACTTTTAGTGATAACATTCACTAAAGTTTTTTTCAGGTTTATTTGTGCTAGGATTTCATATAGCAAAACAGGGTCTACATTATCATAAACAAAGAGTTTACGGGGCAATTCCGCCTCTGTTTTTAAAGCAGAATATAGGGCTTTATTGCCTAAAGCGGAACCGCCAATGCCCAAAACCAGCATTGTATCAAAATCAGGATTGAGATTAGCGATAAATTTATCAATATGCTCTGTAGAGCAATCGGGCAAATCATAGAAACCAAGTAAATCAGCATTGCGTTCTGCCATAATTTCGTGATGCGCATTATTCACCTGATCTACACATTCCAGCAATTTCTCTTTGGGCAAATTACTGCGCATTTGTTTAGAAGCCAAGAGGTTGTGATATTCATATTGCAGCATTTATTCCTCCCTGTTTGCATAATAGGATTTTAAGTCAATATTGATTAAATGTTCCACTATATATATAGGGGTGACAAAATCAAGATTTTCGGTCAACGCAAAAAGCCGGTCATCACATTTCTGAACGATGGATTTAGCTATCCAAAAACTTCCCGGATTAACGCTTAATTCCGTTATTCCCATTCCGATTAAAAGAGGAATATATTGAGGATGGGAAGCCATTTCTCCACATACGGAAAGCGGTGTCTGATATTTTTTTGCACTTTTTACCGTCTGTTTAATCAGCCCCAAAACCGAAGGATGATGTTGAATATAATAAGATGTCACACTTTCGTTATTGCGGTCTGCGGCCAAAGTATATTGAACAAGATCGTTAGTTCCGATGCTTAAAAAATCACATTCCCGGGCTAATTCTTCAGAACATAACGCGGCAGAAGGAATTTCTATCATTGCTCCTAAGGGAATTTCCTGAGAAAAAACAATTCCCTGAACAGAAAGCTCCTGCTGACAATTTTGGACAAACTTTTTGGCTTTTCGAAAATCCTCTGCATCTATAATCATCGGAAACATAATTTGCACTTTGCCAAAAACCGAAGCTCTCAATATAGCTCTCACTTGAGGGGAAAAAATATCCGGACGGGAAAGGGAAAATCTTATGCCCCGATTGCCTAAATAAGGATTTTCTTCTTGTTTTTCAGAACCCAGGGGAGCAAGTTTATCTCCACCCAAATCAAAAGTCCTGATAGTAACAGGCATAGGGTTCATCTTTTCCGCAAGTTCTTTGTAAACGGTAAATTGTTCCTCTTCTGAAGGCAAATTTTGCTTTCCCAGATACAAAAATTCGGTTCTGAATAAGCCAATTCCTTCACAGGAAAGGTCTTTTATGATTTCCAGTTCATCCAGCACTCCGATATTAGTTAACAGTTTAATTTTAATACCTGTTGCGGTTTTGGAATCAGATAACTGCAATTGTCTTAATTTTTCCTGTTTTATTCTTTCGCGCTCAGTTTTCTGTTTATACAAATCCAAAGTTGCCTTATCCGGATTGATAAAAAGCGAACCTGAATAGCCATCTACAATTATTAGGTCATCATCTTTAACTGTCTCTAATAAATCAGGAATATTGGCAATGGCAACTAAACCCAAAGCCCGACTGAGAATAGAAGAATGTGAATTATAACTTCCTTTGGCTACAAGGTATGCCCTAATTCCTTGCTGGGCAAGTTTGCTCACTAGAGAAGGCACAATTTCTTTTAATACAGGAATTTGGTCTTTTTCTAATCTGTGCTGAAGAGTATTCTTAACCCCGGATAAAGCATTCAGCAAACGCATTTGAACATCGCGATAATCAGCTGCCCGAACAGCAAAGGTCTCCACTTTCAGCGTATCAAAATGATTAATAATATTCGTAAAACAATCTGCTACTGCTTGTGTAGCAAAGTGTAATTTATTTTGGATAGCAGATAGGAGTTGCTTGTAAATTTCAGGATCATATAAAATTTCACGCTGCGCAGAGATTATTTCTGCTTCGTTGGGGGGTAACTTACTGGAATGGAGTTCCTGGTTAATTTCTTCTTCAACAGCAATAAGAGAATTCTCCAAACGGTTTATTTCTCTGGAGACATCTTCGGGTTTAATCTTTCCGGTTTCAATTTCTGGTTCTGGCAAAGAAATATGAATTGCCCTGCCAATAAAAATTCCGCTATTCAGAGGGGTTCCTGAAAGTTTTTGCATTTATTCTCCAAAACCATTTTCAATCATTTCTTTAATTTCTGCTAGCAGATAATCCTCATCAACACCATCAGCAATAAGTTGCAATTTGGAACCGCATTCGGCAGCTAACATCATAACGCCCATAATGCTTTTTCCATTTATTCTCATTCCATCTTTCTCAATAAAAAATTCACTGCGGTATTTTGTGGCAGCTTTAACCAAAAGTGCTGAGGGCCTAGCATGCAGACCTAACTTATTGGTTACTGTCACTTCTACCTGTTTCATCATCTTTGCCTTCAAGATTTTTTTGCATTGATTTCTTGCGGATTTCTTCATTTATTTTACGGTTAAAGTCCTCAGCAGCATCATATCCCACACTTTTCAAAATGACATTCATTGCAGCTACTTCCACAATAACCGAAACATTTTTTCCGGGAGAAACAGGCAAATAGATGATCGGTATTTTAACTCCTAAATGTTCAACATAATTATTGACCAAACCAAAGCGTTCGTAATCCATATTTTCCTGCCAGGGCATCAGCTCTATTTGCAGGTCTATATTTTTTTGTTTGCGCGTATGAGCAATGCCGAAAACGCGTTCTGCATTCACAAAACCCACACCTCTAATTTCCATAAAATGACCAATATCCCGTCCCGGCTTGCCAATCAATTGATCGTCTATATACCGTAAAGTAATTAAATCGTCTCCCACTAAGCTATGTCCACGATGAACAAGGTCTAAAGCACATTCACTTTTTCCGATTCCGCTTTTACCTGTAATTAATATGCCCAAACCGAAAACATCAACAAGAGTGGCATGAATGGTCTTTTCCAGGGCAAAAATATCGCGCAAGTAACGGGAAAGATTATCAATTAAATTAATAGTGGATAGCCGACTGGAAAGAAGAGCTATATTCAGTTCGTTGGCAAGATATTCAATAACCGGAGGTAAAGTAAGCCCCTTGGAGATTATAATGCAGGGAATATCCATTTTGAATATCTCCCGGATGCGGGAAATTAAATCTTCTTCCCGTAAACTTTGTAAATAGCGAACTTCCTTTTCCCCCAAAATCTGTATCCTGTCTGCAGCAAAAACTTCCATATAACCAGCCAGAGCTAATCCGGGACGGTTAATATGAGGTGAACCGATTTTCTTGTTTAAGGTTTCCGGTTCAGTTATTAAAGATAGCGCCAGGTCTTTCTTTTTGGCGTCGAAAAAGTCATTGACGGTAATTTCTTTCATCTAAGTTCCTCGCTTCATCCGGGATGGCATTTTCCTTTTTTACATTCTGTAGAATCGGAATTTATCTGTCTCTCACGAGTAGCAAATTCCGTTTTGCTACAGCTAATGAAGTCAGTTATTTGATTCTTCGCTTAACTTT
>ERZ1026792.275-NODE-275-length-47614-cov-6.200687_pt1 | contig 47614 bp, 81 predicted proteins | sample MGYA00520884_ERZ1026792 | MGnify/ENA primary metagenome ERZ1026792 (study PRJEB33270, sample SAMEA104284473) | anaerobic digester metagenome | biome: Anaerobic digester microbiome; feature: mesophilic sludge digester; material: Anaerobic digester biomass | place... | reverse complement strand
CCAATAAAACTTCTTGCTGTGATCCAGTTCCTCGGATACCTTTGTCGCCGACTACGTATTCAGCATCTGGTCCCTGACTTTCTAATGCAAAACTTTCCAATGCAAGTGCTCTACTTCCTGCTTTCAAATGCATTTCCAGAACAATAGGAATTTTTGGTTCTATTAAGCCATCTTTATATCTGGTTTCACGATAATGTTTAAAATCTAAACTATATTTACGCAAAGCGAAACCATTGGCAATAGTATCAGATCTGCTAGTAGACAGGTATGTCGGTATGTTAATTTCGTCACCTGGTTCTAGTTCATTTATTCCTAGTAAGGTAGAAGAAACACCAGTTTTCACGACTATGTCTGATGGAAGCTTTGTCTTTTCTAAAATGCCATCTAGTTTTTTAATTTGATCTATACGGGTATTAATTGCTTCTATAGAATTATTAAATTCTTTAACTTGGAAAGGATCATTTGGATCATATGATTTATCGTCTTTGAACGAATACCGTTTTCCAATTTCTGCTTTTACCCATTCTTCTGGATGTTCTGGAATATTGCCTTGCCATTTTGCTAACAAACCTTGGTATGATGCATTTCCCCAGCCAGCAACATATAGGTTTAGTTGTTGGCGGTCTTCAGCAGATAGATTTTTAATAATATTATCTTATTCTATTAGGATTGGTTCAAATTCTTTTGGTATGTCAGGATGTTTGTAACTTAAAATCTTGGCATACGTTTCAAGTTTATATGGAGTATCAGTGTCTATTTGTTTTTGCAGGTCTTTCCATTTAGGACTATCTCTAGGAACCTTGTCCATTTGATCGCGTATGGCTTGGTTTTTAGCTTCTACTTCTTTGATCTTGGTTTTGATTTCCTTTAAGCGGAGCTTGTTGGTCTTATCTAGCTGTTTGTCACTTTGCTTGGTAATGTCACATTTGAAGTTGCCCGACCCAGGAGGATTCTCTTCACAGCGGTAATTTAGCTTAATGGTATTGTACGCATCCTGAAGTAAGGCAACTTCATTCAAGCGTTCATTTCGTTTTATCGTGGTCATAACATCCTTGATGGCTTTGGTCATTTCAGCAGACGACAATTTCTTACTGACACCAATTGTGTCCAGTTTAGCATAATATTTAGCAGGAACGTTATTTGGCATCTTCATGACAGTGAACTGGGCAGGCAACGTTTCCGGAGGAAGGTCTTGTATGGCTTCCAACAGTTTAGCATTGTCTGCTTTGTCCTGGGACATTATCCGGAGTGGCTTGGCATCAGGAGCCTTGTATTCCGTAATATGGAAACCACCAAGCTCGGAATTGAAGGTCGAGGAAATTTCCTGGAAGGAAGAATTTACATTATTATCGTTTTCTGGAATATATTCTACTCTTGCATATTTTCTAGTAACATCTTTTGGAACCATATTACCATTTTCGTCTAAATTATATAGTTTTTTGGTAACGTCTCTTACTTCCTTTACTAATAACTTACCATTTCTAGGAAGTAGTAATTCGTTTTCTACTCCAGTTGTTGCTTTACTCATATCAACAAAGGGAGTTCCTTTTGGAACTTCTATTTGCAAGCTAATAGCATTTTCAGAATCTGCACCAAAAAATCCGACACCGCCACTTATCGTAGTTGACACGTATGCTTTTTCGTCTATTTTGCTACCAGGTTGGTATTTGTTTATAATGTCTTGCCCTCGTAATACTCTAAATGTTGTAATAGGTTCGGATGTTTTCTTTATAAAAGCAGAGTCCAATAACTTTATTTGATCTTTTATACTATTAATATCTTGACCTTTTGTGTTTCCATTTCGTAGGTAAGAATTTATTCCAATGTAATCAGTACGTCTGTATGCATCAAGTGCACCAACCACATTATCTCCAAGTTCTTGGCGGTATTTTTCATTTGTTAATCCGACATCTTTAGAAATTTGTATAGAAACACCCGAAAAATCAGGCTTGCCTAATGGGAGGTTTGTTAATGTAGCTTCTTGTTTGCTTTCCTGTCCTTCTAACCCACAAGCATTAGTGTCATCCACGGTTCCTTTAGGGCACTTGTAATTAAGTTTTATTGCTTCAAAGGCATCGGCTAGGTAAGCAGAATCTTGTTTTTGTTCGAATTTTATAGCAGGTATATATATAAATCCGTTTTTATTAGATATTTCCATTAAAAATTTTCTAGATTCTTCTAGAGAACTGGAATGTGCTTCGAATTTATTTGCAATATCTTTTATTTTGATAAATTCTCCTAATTTTTTTTCTGGTACTTCAAAATAGTCGTATTCATCAGGAGCTACTATGACGGCAATTTTTCTTCCATATCCATTTTTTATATTAAACTGAAGCATTTGGAAGTCTCCGCCACTGAAAGATTCAATGCCTTCAAAGTCAGCAACATCTTTTTTATTTACAATTAGTTGTTCTCTATCCTGGCCGGCATGCGAATGCACGTTTATTAAATCGTTTCTTTTGTCTTCTGGTATATCTACTAATTTTTTATGTACATAACTTTTGCCTTCCGAATCTAACCAGAACCCAGTATCGTTTGTCGTTAACAATTTTCCTTTCTTTGGTATATATCCGTGAAACATTCGACGAGGATCTTCTTGTAATGCATTCGATATAAAAGAAGCTATTTTTTTATTTTTTGTTGTGGCGATGTTTGTTGGCTTTTCTGGTTCGTGTTTTTCATTTGGCTTGTTTCCTCCGCAGCTTCCAGGTCCTGATCCAATCTTTTCTGAGTCAGGGCAGTTATAATTGAGTTTTATTGTGTTTACCACATCGTCCAAGTATGCACTATCTTCTTTCATTTCGTTATAATCCTCGTCTGAATACGTAACCATTGAACACCTGCATTGCGGATGGCCCGTTGCAGTCATTTCTCCATTACTAAAGGGTTCATTTATAGGCACGGTTTCCATGTCGTGTGACATACACAAATCACAACTACGTTCGTCACCAACTGCTCGCCATTGCTTGTATTTGTGATCGGCGATTTTGGCACGTTCCAATACCCCATTATATTCTGCAAGGTGGCGTTCGCTTCTATAAATATTTTCCAACCTTGCTTTACTAACCGGATATGAATCTTGAAAAGCCTTTGAAAACGCGTCCGGACCTTTACCCCAATTGTTAATTAAATCTTGCTTGATGTTATTAAGGTCTGTTTTTGTTAACGATTTACATAATTCGAGGCCATGTTCTGCAAAATATTTTTGTGCAAAATTTACAATTTGTTTTGGATCGGGAGCAGGTTCTTGTACGGTAACAACGGGTTGTGGTACAGACGGTTTTCCTAACATACCATTAATTATACCAGGTAATATAAATGGAGTAAAAATAGTTAACCATAATTTGTAATTCTTTGATATTAATTTGGGGGTTATGTCTTCTTGAAGTTCGTCCCATATATCTAATAAATCTTCTGGAATATCATCGATATCGATATCAATATTATTTTGTATATCATTGAGTTTTTCTTGGAAGCTTTTAGATTTAGATATTGGCGATAATGGGACTTTGGGAATTGTTTTTATAGTGTTTGGTACTATTTTAATCGGCTTTTTGGTGGTGGCTGGCATAGTGTCCTCAAAAAAACAATATTATCAAAATTATTTTTTTGCATTTTTTGTTCATTTGATTTTTTGATAGTTTCGTAAGAATATATATTTATCATCCTAAGTTAAACTTTTTTATTTTTTTTATCTGGAACAACATCAACATCAAGATACGTTATTCCTGTTTCTTTGTCTATAAAATTTTTAGTAACCTTAAAAGATGTTTCACGAGGTAATGTCCATTCTCTTTCACCTAAAAATTCTGTATTAACGATTGAAGTGGGTGCGCATGAGGTACCTCGCGGAATATTTATTCTTAGCAATACTGCACCTTCTTTTATAGCATCATTTTTGTTTGAACTTAGAAAACTTTTTGCATGATTGATATTTTCTGTAGTACCTACAAAACCTTTATCTTTGAAAGTACTACCAACTTTTTGTTTTAATAATTGTTTTACTCCTGTTATTCCGCGGTATGTTTTTATATTATTTTTTATTTTGAATTTACTTATTGCAGAATCAAGACTCTTTATTACATTTTTAGTTTCAGGATTAATATCATCAAAAGACTTACTTTTCCTCAAAATTTCATTAATAGGTGTTGACCAACCAGTACCAACCCAATTTTCATGAAGTGCCTTATATTCATTAAAAGATAGTGAATTATTATAATCAATTATATCTTTTTTAGAATGAGATGTATAATAATTTATATTTCTTGTACCAGACGCAGAATCTAAATCGTCTTGGGATTTTATTGCATCATCATATATTTTTTCATTAATCTGCGGAACTTCTGATATTTTATTATTATCATCATCTAGAAAATAATTATTATTATCTGATTTATTTTCTTTTGATCCTCCACCGCACGATCCTGGGCCTGTTCCTACTTTTTCAGAGTCTGGACAATTATAGTTAAGTTTCATTGTGGTAGTTTCTAAATCCAGGAAATACATCTTACCCGGTTTGCCAAGAAATTTATACATAACGATCATCCATTATTATTTAATTCCTTTATGATTTGATAAGTCAACAAGGTTACCCGATGCTGTTCTAGCTGCCACAGAATAATTGATTTGGTCATTTGATGCTTTTGTTGTAATCGGTTCAAAACTAGTTATCTTTGAAATAGTACTTTCGGAATAAAAATCGGGATTAAATCTTATTTCGTCACCAATTGATACTGTTCTCATATTGAAACGTCTAAACGGATCTGCCATTTCTTCTGGAATAGTTATGGACTTTGCACCTTTTGTTACCGAATCATGAGCAAATTTCCATGCCTCTTTATATTCTTGCACGTGCTGTTTTGGTGTCTTGATATCAGGTTCCCAGTCAATCCTAGGAGAATCATCAACCGGATTTACTATATCGACCTCAACAACAGTTATTGGAATTTTTTTACCTTTTACAGATATGTTTCCAGATTTTTCACCAACTTTTTTATATGTAATGCCTTTATGTAGTAAAACCTCATACTGTTTTTTGTTTTCAGTTGATGCAAATTTTTCCATGTCAATAGCATTGGTTCCTTTTGGTACATTTATTTTCAGGACAATATTTTTTTCTAAGAAACGAGGGATAAAAAGTCCGGTTATGTTCAATTTTTTAGATGCTGAAGTATATCCTTTAAAAGTGGTTGTTTCTCCAATTTTCAAATTAAGAAATTGAGCATTTTTTTCTTTTCCAAGACCACTGTAGACTACGCCACTAGATTTGGTTTTCGATTTTTTCATGGCGTTATCTATATAATATATATTACCTTTTATTTTATCCTCATTAAAATTTAGTTTTTCAATATATGACGCAATAGAAGACAATTCTTTGTTACCTGACGTAAATGTTGATCCTGATGCATTACTAGTATCGCCAGCATTCAAAAAAGAGGAAATATAACTATAGGAATCAGTACTGTATGATTCTAGGGCACTTATTTCTTTATCGTTTAAATCATCAGAAAACCGAGTTGCTAATGGAACTACTTTCGAAGTTTTTATGGACTTTTTTTTAATATTATCTTTTGTACCCCCGCAAGAGCCAGGTCCCGATCCTACTTTTTCAGAATCCGGACAATTATAATTCAATTTTATTGTAGTGGTTTCTGAATCCAGGGAATACATTTTGCCGGGTTTGCCAACAAATTTATACATTATGTTTACTCCTCAGGAACTTTATCGAAGTACTTGGTCTTCTTGAGTATTTTCATGACGTCATTTTCAAGACTTCCCAGAATGTCTTCTGCTTCCGTGTCTAGTTTGTCGGGGGTTACAATTTCGTTGTCGAGGGTTTTGTTTTGTTTTATAGGACTAGCTTGAAATTCCATGCCTATAGGTTCCGAAAACTTACTGTAATTGTCAGGACTTGTTTCTGGGACGGTTTCTAGGCCAATTTCTGGTTCAGTTGGTTCCTCGCCAGTGTTTCTGCCACCTAGCAACGCTTCTAAGTCCATGCCGCCCATTTCGGGACCTCCCATTCCTGGCATTCCGCCTTGCTGTTGCTGACCAGCCATTGGATTTCGCCACAACGCAAGTTCTTTTTCAAGAATTTCACGGGGTGTTAATCCTTCCATCCAAGGTGCGGGATCAAGGGCAGGCAATCCAAGACTCTCTCTTGCTTCATCTAAAGTGATAACATGGTTAATAAATCTTTGAAGTGTTATGTTTTGTTTTACTTGTTCATCTTGGGGAATCAGGTCATCCCATTCAAAGGTTACTGACCAACCTTCATAACCATTGTACTCCAAAAACTTATTCCAGACTTGTTCCTGGAATGCCTTGGAACACATGTTCTGCCAGCCCTGCACCATCATCTTGAGGAGCTGAAGGAGGGGTTGACTAGTAGCACTTATGGCTGCCGCTTGAATTTCCAGCATATCACGCGGGAATATATGAGAAATGGCTTCCTTAATAAGATAGTTGTCTATTTCTGTTGGATTGAAGGCCACGTGACCTTGGTCCCAGCTAAGTTCTATGCCACGAGGTACAGCAACAGCGAGGTCCGCAGACTGATTTTCCACAAGTTGCCTAGCGTAATCCCAGAGATCTGTCAACATTATGTCGGCAGTATTGGATCCAGCGCCAGGTATTGCACTTGTAACGGATAGCGGCACGCCACTTGCGTTTTTAAGGGCATCCAGATATTCTGGAGGTACGCCAACTGTTGCAATTTGTTTTGGAGATCCAATTCTGGAAACAGTTTGCATGACACGCTTCCTTACAAATTCCAATTGGGATATGGTACTCACAATGCCTTGTAAGTAAGGTTCGCCATCCACAAATGGAGATGACTTATCTTTTATGTGGATTACTTGTTCTGTTGGAATATTAATGGGGATGCCGGTGGTTCCGTAGTTGTTTTGAAGTTGCCAGTATTCATAGGACTTTGATTTTTTATTGTAAATGATGCCCTTTAATATATGCCCCACCATATATTTATCGCGGTCACCTTCGGCTTCTGGCGGTGCCTGCTTAAATGAAGCGGCTGGCAACCTATTCACAACGTCGGGAACTATGTAGCCGTCTTCGTCTTCCTTCCAGGTAACTTCTCCGATAAAAGATCCATACGTCATAATGTCGTAAAGGGCTTGCACGCAAAGTATGGTGGTGTCGATGTTGTGGTCCAGTTCATTGAGTTTCGTTAGGATTTCATTGGTGACTTCTGGGTCTTCCTCAATATCGTCAGGCGGATTTAACTTAAAATCAAATCTTGGAAACGCAATCAACTGTAATTGCCATAAGGAGCGGGCAACAGGTGGTGCCCTAGCAGTCTGTTCCAACAGCTTTATATCTATACGATTGCCAGAATAAAACGAATATATATTTGGGAAAGGAGCGCCAACTGCTGTAGCCGTTATACTACTTCCACCATTGCCAACCGACGTCACTTGTGCGCCCGGCTTTTTCTTTAAGAAAGCCCGTGGTTTTTTCTTGGGCATTGTTGGAACCATATACTTTATTTCAGTCATATAAAATGAACCTCAAAACAACTTATTCAATAAAAAGGAGCAAATACAGTTTTACGACTAACTTTTATTATAGGACCACCAAAAACTATAAATACAAAAACCCTATATACATAATTAACGTTATTAGGAGACACACAATGATAATAATTGATTGGATTCGAAGAAAAAACACCAAAAACGCATACATAGAATTTGAAAAAGTGGTAAGGTGTGGAGAACCGTGCTATAAAGTAACGAACTTTAAAAACTTCCCAAAAATAGATGATTGCACAAAAGAATATTTGCAATCGAATACACATGTATTTGAAGGATATTATAAATTAGTTAACTTCGATCAAGTTCCAGTATTGACAATATATATACATATAGAAGACTTTGAATTTTGTAAGGAAATAGGAAAAGGCACCGTAATAACCAAGCAAGAATACGAACTATTAGAAAGGTGGATACCAATAGCCCTCACAAAATTTGAAAACGTATCACAAATCAAAAAAACACACCACGGAAAATTCACGAAATATTTTGAACCATACGTTAGTATGGTATCAGAATTTGAGGAGTGGTTCTGATTATGGAACATATGCACATGCACATAAAACTCTTACCAATAGGCAGAGAAAATAAAAAACCATTCATACAATTTGGGAAGATAATGTACCATGGAAACACGTATTATGAGGTAATAAATTTCCACGGATTCCCAGAAATGGATAAAATAGATTTTATTTACAACTACAGAAAACAATATCCACATATATATGAAACTAAATTTGTTGCTCTTGAACCACAAAAACAAACACCAATATTGCGACTGGTTTTAAGCAGTGATAAAGAATTCATCATAAAAGAAGGAACCATATATACCGAACAGCAATACTATGAAATAGATAGAAATATTCCCATTGCACTTAAAACGCTTGAAAACGTAATAATTGAAACATTGCCATTATTAAAAAATAGACACTATGAAACTTTTGTTAAACATTATGAAGCGTTAGTTTAAATGCTACAAAATAAAAGTTTCATAGTGTAAATATTTTTTGAAAAAAACTATATTATAGCATTTAATTGTTTTTCGACTTTCGAATGGCTTCCATATTCTTTACATATTATCACCTAAACCTCATATAATTTACATTCATTTATGAGATTAAAATAAAAATTAATAACCACAAGACCTATAAACAACAATGGTAAAAATAATATAATTCCTAGTATCATATTCGTGCAAAATACATAAATTTCTATACAAACAAATGAAAACCCAAATATTGCCAATAATATTAGTGCAAATATTTCTACGAAGTCTTTTGTAGCTGATTTTACACTACATATGAATACTTCCCATAAATTTTTCATGTATATCTCCTATAAGTTCCACTCAGCCATAAGATCAAACCAAGTACATACAATAACACAACCAATAAAAGCTAGTGGTAAAACCAATACCAGACCAAGCAATACACTTATAGTAGTTAATACATAAGCTTCTATAAATGCTAACAAAACTACAAATGCTGTTATTAATAGTATTGCAAGTATTGTCTTAGACTTGTTTGCAACAAATTTTGTGTTATTTATTAATAGTTCAAGAATACTTTTCATGATATTCCTTATTGTTTTTTATATTGTTTTGCACAATTTCTATTAATTCTTTTGTAGCCCCATCAAAATCTATTTCTTCCTGCTGCCAGTTATTAACCAAGTCAATCAAAAAGTCCTTTACTAGGTCTTCACATGTAGGTTCTTGTATTTCCCAGTGGCCGGTATACACTTTTCTATTATTAATGATTCCAAATAAATCGCTTTTAATGTCTTCCATGTAATGGACGGCAGCTGTATAGTCAGGAACTTCAAACAAAACAACTTTATCCGGACCATGTTTTGCATAAAAAACACCCTTGTAGGTTTTCATGTTATGCCTCGTTGAGTTTCCAAGATTCTTTAATGTTTTTATCCCCATAAATAATCATATTATGTATGTTACTATATTTTCCAGTAGAAATATTTTTTATGACTTCCTTTTCTTTTAGAACTCTTACAAGAAATATATTAAATATTGCTTCACTATAAGTAGGTTCTTTGTACATTATAACCACTTCCGTAAATAACCAGTATCTATTATTGAACCAATAAGTATAATAAACACTATCAGATATGCTAACACAATTATACCGAAAATTATATTAATATAATCAGGTGCTATCGAACAGCCATAACTTATTGCATTAATAATAATTATAATTATCGAAAACGGTATTAATCCAATTACAAAATACCGAATGTATTGTAATATCGACATTAGTAATCACGCATCTCCAATGTCCAATCAATAATTGTACCAATTGTATATATAACTAATAATATTGATCCTATTACCAAAGCATATACTATATATATTGTATAGTCCCTCAATAACCACACAAGCAATACTAGTAATACACACGGTATTGAACCAACTATGAACTTCATAATATACTTTGACATTATATGCCTCTATATTATCAAAATCTTAGCATATCCCAAAATCCACCACTTTTTTTATATTTACCAATTTGATATTCACGATCTCTAGAATCTTTATCCCTGGCCTTTTTATCCGAAACCAGATCTCTTGCAACTTCTAGGTCAATAATTGATTTTGGATACTGATCTGGAAATTGATCCAACATATGCACAAATTCGGAGCGTTGTTCTGTGGAGTCGAATTGAACTTCGTGCATATCAGCGACATCAATTCCCATAAAAACACCAGTTATTATGAAAGGTTCGATCATATTAACATGTATTATTATTGGTCCGAAATAATACGTGTCCCTAGGCCATTCCAATTTACTCATTCTATCCTCCCATTATTTCATTTTTGCCCCTTCAAACAAAGAAAAACAAAACAACCAAAAGGCTGTTCTGTTCTTCCATTGTCTGGTTTTGGGTGCACATTAATAAACACTGTATGAGTATTTAAGTTTTTTGGTTATCCTGATTTTCAATACATATGAACTACTGGATCTCCTTTTGGCGGAGTTTCTGCACATTTTCTTCAGCATTTCCAGTGCCCTTACAATGAGGATAGTTTCCTTTTCTTTTATGATGCGATTCAGACTTATATGGAACCATTATAATAGCTGGAAACTTTGAAAATCCTTCTCCTGTTATGGTTATTGAACCTTTTTTCATGTTTAGTATATAGTCAATTCCTTCAATTAACATAATACCATTTTTGCCTTCGATTGTAATTGTATTTTCAGACATTTTTACTTCCTTTGTATTCAGTATATTGGTTCATTAATTTTATTTCCTTCAGTTTTAGAACTATCTATTGCAGTGTTTATATAAAAGTTACCACATTTTTTATGTTGTTTTTTGGATGTACTTTGTTTCATTTTTATTGCTGTTATGTACGCGCCTAGCAATGCCTCTGCTGGGGAATTTGCTTCTTTCCATGTTATACCTGATTCATGGTATTGGTTATAATAATCTCCGTCGTATCCAGGACCAATTTCACATATTTCAGCATAATGTGATTTTTCTTCTTCTGGTGTTTGTTTACATATATTCCATGTCCATCCTTGGCTTTCGCATGCTCGCTGGATGCAACTTTGAATTAGGGCATGGCCAGATGGACTATTTACGTTGATTAAGAATGATAATGATAGATCGATGTCATTCCAAGTCTTAGGATCGACTTGTTTCAAATCCTCCAGAAGCTCAGAGAGGGTCATCGAAAGGCCTCTGGATATTCCTCCGCGAGATTCGTGACGTATATTCTAATTTCTGTATTATCTTCGGGGTTCATTGTTTTCTCCTTCCTGAACCGCCACACATAGGACATTCTTCGTGTTCATATAAAACCGGAAAATGATAATGTTCACTAAATACTGGTATTGCTATGTTTCCGGTTCCCAGACAACTTTGACAAACCTCTTCTTCATTATCAGGATTCATTATTTACCTCCTTCATCGGTACCAATGAATAATAGATACCGTGGTTGCTGGTTTCATTCCCTGCTTGGTAGAAGATGGAAGTATAACCTCCCCGAAGGTAAAAGGATAAGTGCCCTCATCGAACAGTAGATCATCTTCGCTAGATGATCTTGCAACTTTGCCACTTCCATTACATACCGGGCACACGATTAGGTCGGGATCACATAAAGTGCAGCGACGGTAATATTGATGTTCTTTTTCAGTTATCATTTTTCCTCAAAGCTGCTGTATTTTCCAACAGCAAATCTGTTAAAATCTTCCTCGCACGTACATCTTCCATTCTTTTCCCTCCCACAGTCATCTTTTTCTTCTAGATATACATTAATTTTTATTATATATCCTTTGGTTATCCAGTCGTATAAATCCGACATCAAATTAAGAAGTCCGCCCAAATGATCGCTGCTTAAATTATATACCCTAGTCGGAATTCCATATCTCATATCAATTCACCTCACTTTTACTATATACATATACGTCTTACTAGAATAAATAGTTTTTGGTCACCAAGTATCATAGTCGCTAACGTCTTCTTGATAACGGCTATTCCCAATTACAATTTTCGTTCCAATGCCGGTTTGCATTAAGTGAATTACATAATTATGCGACGGATGTTTCTTTGAGAATTCATATAATCGTTTCAATTCTTTATTAGATATAATTGTAGTTATTTCGGACATAATACCTCAAAAAAATAAAAAAAGTTTTTTAGTTTTGTAGTTGTTCAATTCTCTTTTTAATATCTTCCTCCGACATATTCTTTATGGCATCTACTTTCTTGTCGGCAAGGGCAGTCATAAGAACTTCCAGTTCTCTCTTCTTTTCTGCTGCCTCAAGTTTCGCTGCTCTTTCCGCTTTCTTAATGCTCGCGACATACTTTATGAGATCCACTTGTAGTTCTAGCTTGCTTGTGGATGCATCCTTAACATCTAGCAAACTATCTTCCTTGGTCGACTTGAGCTGGGCATTCAAGATCTTGTATATGTTGTTCAGGCTTTCCAAGGAAAGATCGAATAGATCTTCCACGTATAGCCATCCCTTTTCACAAGGAATCCTGATCTTCTGGCGCGCTGCCTTCTCGAACATACTTTCAATTGTCATGTATATATTACCTCACAAAAATTTAAAATATTATCTTCAATGTTCTGTTCACATGGCCGGTTACGCGAACCACTACCGAATTTCTTTGGGTCGAACTAAATCCTACTCCTGACAATTGGTTATCATCGTCTTCTACTCGCATTCGGGCTCCTAGGGCCTCAAACACTCTCTTATGCTGGACCAGATCTGACTTTAAGAATTCATTGTAGAAGCCATTAGGACGTTCCGGATTTTTTGCACCTTTTAGCATAAAGAAGAAGTGCTTATTACCTATTCCAGATTGCTCGTCCCAGTAGTTTGGACTATACATCATCACAGACACTGGATGAAACTGATTGGTGTCCAGATCCCAGATTTTTCGCGACGTTACACTAGAAGGTAACCTTCCTGTAATAGTAAATCCGGCTTTCCTGCTATAAGTAACTTGTGCTACATCTACATTTTCGCTTTGCCGAAGTTCGCGGTTGCACTCAAAGGTATGAATTTGTCCGTCAAACGCAACCTCGGCAGTGAAACCTGTACGTCCGCCATTATGACTATAATTCTGGACGAACATTCTGTAAGTGCCTTCAGGCATCTTACTGGCATCGGACCACGTTATGTTTTCTACTGCCACACCATCCGGTGTCTGACTAAAAGGTCTTGTAATGTCCACGTCTAGCATACCAGAAGACCTATGCCGATATCCACGATTTTCAAAGTAGATATGGGTTCCTGGAAATGGTTCAACACAATGTGCATCAAAGTCGTTGTTATTACCACCATCTTGGGTACTCTTAATACCTTCGTGATTCCACATGATTGAAAATCGAAGTACTCCCTCTACGTCACCACCCAAAGCCTTAACTCTCTTAACCATGCTGTCCGTCATACCGCCAGTATATGCCCAGCTAAACCCATTGTTCCACTTGAACATTGTAGGGCTTTCCATATTTTGTGGCGCAACCAAACTAACCATGTTGCTGGCGTGCTTATTTTCTAAGTAAACTTCCAGGTTGCTAATAGTGGGCAATATTTCTCTTACGAAAACCTCAATTGGAACTTCTTCTACCCGGTCAAAGTCTTTGGGCTTGGTAACAACTTCTTTGGCCATCTGATCAAAGACACTGCCGCCAACCATCTGGGACTTTGCATCCTTGTTCGCGAACAGAATATTATTCACGGTGATGTCATGGATCGTTGCGAATCGTCTCGGCAGCGAATCAAGCAACCCGAGATCAATCAAGGTTTGCTCAGCATCTTTAAGCATTTTTGCCGTAAAGATTGTCTTGGGTCTCATGTAATTGCTAGGGGCCACAATCTTCTCATATTTCTTAACAGCGTCATCTAGGTCATCGCCGTTTGAAATATCCACGAGCAGTGTCCCGATAGAATGGTTTCGAATTTTAGCGAGGGCTGGTCCAACCTTCTGGGATTGTTCCCAAGCATAAAGGTCCTTGCTGGCGTTATCTAATTTGTCGTATGCGTTTTTATGTGCCAGAAATGCCTCTAATTGTGACTTCCATTCTTCGCCCTTATATAGACTATTGGATGCTATTAGTTCCAGAACAGTACTAATGCTATCTGGTGTCAGCTCTTCTAGGGACCTCTTGAAAACGTCCTTCAGGGAATGCGCATTTCCGCGGATTGTGTCTTTTGTGGATCGTTTTGTAGGCATCACAAAACCATCCGGCAATTCGTAATAAAAGTGTTCCCAGGCGTATACCTCACCGTTCTCAAACATTTCAGGAGTCTTGTCGGTCCCAATTTTTGCGACATCGGTTACAAAAATGTCACGAACTGGCTTGGATCGAATCAGACTTGCCATTGCCTCAGCAACTGGTCCATAATTTCCAATTCCCTCAGTCGGAAAGTCCCAGATGGTTGTTACCTTGCCATCCTTTATACTAACGACGTTTCCGAAGTCCCTCATGAAATGCCTACAGCAGCTGCAATCATGTTCTGTCCGTGTCCTCATGATTGGATTTGTGCCCTCTGGAAACGCACCCAGATATGTCTGCCACATTTCATCTTTTGAAACGTCTACCACGAAAAGATGAGAAGCATTCGCCATCATCTTTTCCAAGTGCCGATTCATGGCATCTTTTAATACTATAAAACTTAATTCCATGTCTTTCCTCCTGCTTCAATTACAATTACTTCGCTACAATTTCCTCAGGGATTATGTTATTATCCCCCTCATCAAAAATCCTATTCCCCAACCGATCAAGAATCCACCTAGCCATAATCCAAACAATGCATTCATTTCATCCAGCTTCCTTCTTTGTTTAGTCTATCCAGAATTGTTTCTTCGCCTGGAAATAGCCCAATTTTCGGCATCATATAGGTCATCTCACTACTTTTATTTTATTTTCATTCTATGCAAAAAATCCTTGTCAGACTCTTTTGGATAATGATAACGACCTAATGGTAATTTAATTCCTGGTGTGCCGTTATCCAAAATTCCTGGACTAACGTTTGGTGTTCCATCTGGATATCTTAGAATTTCGAGAAGCCGAAGTTTGTTTGATATAAGTTCTTCGGCATCACAACAACCATTTGTTCCACCATAACAACATCCATTTCTGTGATACTGTTTTTTATGTGCAGCAATTTGGTTTTCTAATTCTTCAATCTTTTGTTGCATTGTTTTCATGTAAGTCACCTCATTTTCTACCAAGTACTACTAGTACTTGATTCTATTTATAAGTTTTGGTTACCATACACTTCCTCTACAATTTCCTCGATATCCCTTGGATAGTACCCAGATTCCTTTAACATGTTTCTAAGATCATCTTCTTTACTGATGCCAGGTTCTGGTTCCATTATGTCAGAATATTCATGTAGAATCCATGACATCCTAGTACCAGCATCAAATCGATAATCTCCACCTTCCTTAAGTAAAGCTAACTTTAGTTTATGTATTCTTATCTTTGTATTCATATGACTCCTTCTCCACCGTTCTTAATACACTTTATCACGCAATCACTTGAAATACAGACATATTTTACATTATTAGCATCTTTCTTTATTTCCACAAACAAAATACTATTCTTGTATACACCATTTTCTTGTTCTAAACCATAACTTAATATCGTGCCAACTTCTTGCTGACCACCATACATGAATAATATAGTGTTATCTATTCCAATAGAAAAACTCGGTATACATGGCTCAATTGAACTTAGTGGCAATGAAATAGTACCATATGCATCATATAGTTCATCTACTTTTACATCAATTATAAAAGCCCGTCTGTCTTCTTTCTCAGAAGGAATCCACATCCCTCTCACATTTCCTACTTTGCCGATAAATGCCTTCGCTACATCTGGATGCAATGGAGTCCAGCCGTTTCCCGTTCGATCCCGTGTGATAATGACTTTCATGCCAAGTTTAATGTCTTCCAACTTCATGTTTAGTCAACTCCTTTTTGGTTTTCTGGCCTCAAACAAAAGAAACAAAACAGCAAACGCTGTCTTGTTGTCCTTTGCCTGTTTTGTTGGGCATATATTATACTATTGCTAAAGTATTTAAAGGTTTTGGTAGCTATTACCAAAACGTATTTATACAACAACCACTAAACAAAGTATTATGAAAATGATTCAAGCTGATCAGATATTACAGAAAATTCCACCTTTTCTGGAATCCGACATACACAACAAAATAATAATATCAATAACGTCAGACCTTATAACCAAAAACATAAGTTATGCTATCGAATATAAATACAACGACAATATCATACGGTTTCGAGGAGCTCGGATGGATTACCCTGATTATGTTATAATTTGGGGAGATTCTTATAATACTGGAAGAACATTGCTGGATCTAATTATCAAGGAATGTAAAGCCATTCACGAAGCAAACATGGCAGTCTACTATATAATAATAGAATCCAGAAAGGACCTAGAAGATTTCATTGCCAAATGGAAACTAACCGATAAAGAACTTGGCAGAGAACTAACAGATTATTGGGATAAAAACCACCAAGAAATCATACAAAAGGAGACACTCCTATGAAAGTATTTACAGATCCTATAAATAGGATTCCGCCGCTTCTAGAAAGTGACATAAATAGTAAAATAATAATATCTGTGTCTATTTCACCAACGAATATAAAATACATAAGTTATGTAAGAATAAATAAATTTAACAGTACACTAACGTTTCGTGGTTGTCGATCACATCAAAATCAAATTTACAATTGGACGGATAGTTATAACGCAGGAATTTCTGTATTAGATTTGATTAATAAGGAATATAAAAAATTAACTTCAGATGGATTTAATGTATCATATTATATAATAGAATCCGGAAAAGAATTAAAAACTTTTATAAAAAGACATGATATAGAAAACAGTTTAATGGAAATAGAACTATTGGAACTTTGGAAACAACTTAAAGAAAACAAAAATATTAAAGAAAATAGTAAAAAATCACATATGATATAAGAACCGATGATATCAGCACTATTTCTATGCTCTCCTCTCGTATTCATATTCAAGCTCTGACATGGATATTGGATGATCAGGACCAAATCGATTTCGCACTGCCTGGTAAATGGTTTCGCGGTCTTGCCTTCGCAATGCCCCAAATTCCGGTTTTTGGAATTCTACAAGCCTAGTTTGTTTCATGATAACCTCCCTTATAATACCAGTATAACCACATTCAATATTATGCCAACAATTGTACCGACAACGCATTTCAAACAAAATACATCATTTTCTTCCATTTTACATCACCTCACTTTTTACCAATTACTAATAGTACTTACTAGAATAAATAGTTTACGGTTGAAAAAATATGTTATTGTAATCATTTTGTTATTATTACTGGTTCTTCGAATATGTCTCTACTTAATGATATTTGTTTATTTATGCTTTCCATGAAGTCGACCAAATAACTTATTGTTTCGTCATATGTTCTGCCATTTTTAATATTATCTAATCGATCCTTTGTTGAATCACTCAACTTGATTGTTTTTGTCATCATTTATATATTCCACCTTATTTTATTAGTATACTATAGTAAGTATACTAAAATCATAGTATTTATAGTTTTTGCCTGATTTACATTGATTTTCATTGACTTACTATATTTATAGAAATTATTAATATATTTATACAGTTTTTTTAAAAAACCAATATCTATTACTTATACTTATACTTATACTTACTTATATTTTATACTTACTTATACTTATGTAATATAGTAAATATATAGTAGTAATATAGTAAATATAGTTAGTAGTTATTGATTATATAGTAATATAGTAGTTATAGTAAAAAATATAAAGAGCTTAAAACTTTAGTAGTATAGTAAAAGTTTTTACCGTATTACCGTATTAGACAATTTACGGATATTGGTTTTGTGAAAATTTTACAATAGGGTTAAGAGAAATTTCGAGACGTTTACTGATAACGGTTTTGGACAATACGTAGTTTAACTATAATTAGATATTCAAAACCAAAAACTATAAGTACAATAAAGTTAAAACTTCCTAATATGAAAATTATCGACTATGACGTATCTAAAAGAATTCCGCCAATCACTGAAAACGACGTCGAAACCAAAATAATCATATCACATAGCATTTCGGATGGGGGAAACAATTTCATTGATTATGTAATAAGAAACAATGATGGAATATTTATGTTTCGTGGTAATTTAAAAAATTGTATAACGGATAATTGGCTCGTTGATGTCATTACATGGGACGATAGATACAATAATGGTAAAACAATAATGGACTTATTATTAAAAAAACAAACTGAAATGGAAAAAAGGAGATGGACAACAATACATTATATTGTGGAATCCTACAATGACTTATTGAAAATAATAAATACTTTTGATATTACCGGAAATCTAAAAACCGAACTAATGGTTTGTTGGGAAAAACTTCCAGTTAACCAAAAAGCTTAAATACGATAATAGTGTTTTATAATGTGCCCAACAAACACCGGAAAGCCAGGAGACAAGATTTTCCTTGTTTCCTAACTTTTCGATGAGGGAAATGAGGTGACCGAAATGCAATTAACTGCGGAAGAAAGGTATCAACGTTCCAAGGCTTCATATGAAAGAGAAGGATGGGTATTCGAAGATGATAATATAAGGTTTGATAAAATATGCCCAGTAATTCAAAGGGCTTGCATAAAAAAACAATGCCTCTCATATATAGCATTTACTAGTGTTGACGAAAAAGGAGTATATTATAATTGCTATAAATGTAGTTTATTGAATATAGAATTGGAGTGACCGAACGTGACCACAAAAGATAACATTGAAAAACTTTTCCAGGAAACACAAGATAAGATGCTGGACCCGAAAACAAACAGCACGGTTTGTACAACGTTGATGCTGGATTTCGCGGATAAGGCATCTGTATTGTTACCAGATTTGTTCAAAGAATATGAAAGGCTAGAAAAGGATCTTGCTGCCAGTAAATCATATGCTAGGTGGCTAGACAAGCAGTATCACGCTGCCCATGAAAACGCAAGAAAAACACTAAAGGGAGTACCATGAAACTAGGAATTTGGCCGTTTGGCAATAAAAGCAACGAAAACAAAGAATGCGTGGTAATAAAAAACATGCCACTTGAGCAAGTATCTTGTGATATTTTGAAAGAGGAAATTGCTAGAAGAAAGAAGGAAAACCACGATAGGCGAGTCCGGGAAGCCAATGCAAAAGCAGACAAAGTAGACAAGCTCATTGATGAACTATGTAATGAAATAATGCCAGTTGATGGAAAAAATACTTCTAACTCAACGTACAAGGAAACCATTATTAGAGAATTGGCAAGTTGTGTAATGGAGTCAATAGAAAGATATAGTTATTATTATTATTATAGATATCCAAGTGAAAGAGATAACAACATGGAAACTATTTTGGATTATATTAATAGAACCATAGATGAAGTAGACCATGATGCCATCCACATATCAAATATTTTCAAATACATGAAATCTGAGTATAGGAAATCATTGCTATCAAACATCAAAGAGGAATGCTAGCTAGGTGGTCACATTGAAAATTTTTGGTAATCCAAGAATTAAGATTCCACCAATCTTGGAAACCGATATCAACGATAAAATAATCATTGCATATAAGGTCACACCAGAAGGAAATAGGTTCCTTAATTATATGATAAAAAACAAAAATGGCACATTATCATTTCGAGGGTCTTCCAAAAATAGTTATAATGATGATAAATGGTCTAATGCCGTTACTTGGACAGATTCTTATAATAACGGTCATACAATAATGGATCTTCTAATAAAAGAATATGATAAGATGCGGGATATTGATTGGTCTACGACTCATTACGTTTTAGAAAATCGAGCAGATCTTAACGACATATTGCAAGCGTATGATGTTAGTGGTGAATTAAGAACCGAACTAGAAAAATTGGGAGCGAAAATATTTTCCCATAAACCCTAATTTTTCAGCATTTAGTTTATATACTAGAGTCCGAAATCGCGCGGAAATCGATGCAAAAACCCACGATCTTTTTTCTATAATATCAAAACTACTGCCTAAATTAAAACTGATTTTAAGCGCTTAAAACGTTTATATTGCAATGTAATTATTAAAAAACATTTATAATAATAGTTACCAAAAGTTATAAATAAAGGCAAAACTAACAGTTCGTTATGAAAGATACAATTAAATTAATTCTTGAAGACGTAGACAAAATACCCAAGGACTTTCATGAATTAAAGAACATGCTAGAACAATCGGAAAATCCAAACGAAAAAATGCATATCAATAACATTTATAAATTCAAAAATCCGATGTTAAAAATTCCTAACATTTCAGAGGACATAACCAAACAAATTGTGTTAATCCATACGATAACAAATTATTCAAAATTCGTAGGTATTGTGGTGAAGGTTCGTGAAAACAAATACGCAATAAGAGGGACACAAATCATAAATTCCCGCTATGACTCAGACATAACAACATGGGTAACTACTGGACATTCAATACTAGAAACAATATCGAAATTTCGAATTGCCATGGGCAATAATTATGTAATGTTTTATGTAATAAGAAATAAGGAAGAAATGTTATGTGTCTTGAATAAGTTGTTACGGTGAGGCATATGAAACACATAATAAATCCGGAAAATGGCATTCCAGAAATACCTTTAGCAGATATTGTAATTGCGGTTAAAAACGACGCCACTTTAAGTAGGTGACATAATGATAACATTCAAGAATCCCCAGGAAAAAATTTATGACCTGGAAAATCTAGATGATAAAATAGTGTTGGTACATGTAAGCACGCCATTCTGTGAAAACCACTATGGAATTGTGCAAAGATATTCGTCTGGCAAATATGAAATAAAGGGAGGTACAATAGATAGACCCCAAAATGATATACATATATGGGGAATTGAAGGAAAAACTGTCTTGGATGTTCTGACACAAGGTTACAATCTTTCTAAAGGAAGCGAATATAAATATACTTTCTATATTATAGAAGAAATGTCAGAACTTGGAGAAGTACTAAAAGTATAAAAAAATCATTACGACTGGTGTTAGCCTGTCCAGCCGCCTCCAGTTCTTATAACTCTTTTTGGAATCCTTGTTGGAATAGAAACATTATTAGTAAACGTTGATAGGTAAAACAAAGCCTGTGTCATGCTATCAACCTGGTCGTCGTTTTTTCCAACCGGGAACGATGCAACTTCTTCCAAAAAATCATGTATCCAATCGGCGTTTTGTGGCATAGGTAACCATACGTTACCGGCTTCCACGTATGGTGTAATTGCGCGAGCCCTAACTACCTTTCCGCCTTGTGGTTCAACGGGAATAAGACCGGGTACAGACCGTTTTAACATTGTTATTATTGCAGGACCATTTGCTTTATCTTCTATTAGTTTTGCGGAAGATGTCGGCCATTTCGTTGAAAGCGTTGTAATACTTTGCATAGTGGCAATGACGTCCATTTGGGCACGAACCTGATCAAGTAAATAGAAGTCGGATTTTTTTCTTCCCCATACTTGACCGACGACATAATCAGTGTCTTCCGCATCTTTGAAAGTGCAATCCCAGGACTGTATTATGATATCCATATGGGGTTCGAGGTCTTTTGGTTTTTGGATGTAAAATTGGTTTTTGTGGGTTGGATCGATGTCACCAGGTATTCCCCACCAGCCCCTATTAAATATGGCACCACCTGATGGGCTTGGATGCTGTTGGTAAAGTGACGCCCAAGTATAAGAACCGGCGCTAATTTTAGTAGCTTCCAATTCCTCAGCATTTCCGAAACGTTCGGGCCATAACGCTTCGCCGACTTGCCGTGGATCTTGTGGTTCCAGTGGATATTCAGCGATCATTGGGAATTTTAATACTGTCCATTGTTCCGCTTTCGGATTAGATGCTGCTAACGCAAGGAGTCGACCGGACAAATCGTCTTCGTGCCACCTAGTTTGCGTGATCAATATACGGGCATCCATATTAAGTCGTCTAGTATAAAAGTCGTCTTTATACCAATTATAGATACCGTTTCGGATGGTTTCTGATTCTGCGTCTTTTCTGCCACGAATTGGGTCATCAATAATACCATAAAAGAATCTTTTACCAGTGATAGATCCACCAACACCAGCGCACTTATAATAACCTACATGGTTTACAATTTCAAAATTTTCGGTATTACGCTGATATGATCCGGATGTTGTTACCGTTCTTACGTTTTTTCCGGATAGCGAAGTTTCTGGGAAAAGTTCGCGATATAAGTCATCGTCTATAATTCGCTGGACGTCTCTATTCATGTCGGATGCGAGTGAAGCAGAATAACTTGTGGCCATTATACCAATGTCGGGATTCTTGCCGAAGATCCAGGCGGGCAATCTTCTGGAAACCAATTCAGACTTACCGCTGCCGGGTGGCATGAATATCATAAGTCGTTTTATGTCGCCAAATGCCCAGCGTTCCAAGTAATCACATATGATCTTGTGGTGCCAATTAACAGAATAATCTGGTTTTGTGTATAAGGTAAAGTCCAGTAAGTGTCTTCTTGCTTTTGCTTTTTGTATTGCAATGTCTCCTCTTTCTCCAAGTAACCAGGGAGCAATGTCACCACTAGGGGTTAAGATCGGCGACTTCAATACAGGAAGCGGATTTTCAAGTTTTGTTTTTTTCATGGTAGCGCAACCAAAAACTATTAATACTTGTAAGCGTAATGTTAACTTGGTGATGGATGTTGAAAACGATAAAGCCTGATGCAAATGGCGTATTCCCAATAATTAATGATGACCTTGATAGTAAGATTATTGTAGTGGTTGATGAATATAACGATGAAAGATTACCGGTATCATATTTTCTGCTGGAGAACCAAAGCAAAGTACTTTATCATATACCGTCTATGAATGTTGTAAATTCTCATATAAACTTATGCCAAACTGAATTAAGTGATTATCAGAATTTGTTTAGGATACTTGGTTCGAAATATAAACCATTATTGGCAATTACCCATTTCATTGTATTTGATAATATATATGAATACATGGAATGGAAAGCAAGGACCATTCCCGGGCAGAGGTAATCATGGACACCTATAAACTAGATAGTAATGGTATATTAAAGATTATTAATTTTGATAAATATGAATATATAGTAATGGTTTCTCGTATTGTTATATTCAATGTATATAAATTAACATTTTATCATAGAATAAATAAAAATGGTAATATAATTAATTTACATAGTGGAGATGGTTTCAATATAGGATATGACTATGATTTACAGCATTTGGTAAGTAGTTTTATGAATGCTAATTCAGAGTGTCTTTTATTTAAAAATTCCACAGAATTCCTTGAATGGATCAAAGAACAACCAGGATTAAAAAATGGTGTATTCTACAGAAAAAATATTATGTCGGCTGACTAGTTTCTAGAATGTTCTCCCAGTCAAACTTTATTACATTAAGGTATATTTTTCCGAGGCCATTTTTTTCACAATCAACACATACCTGGAAGTCTTTCAGGTGTTCCATAAGTTTCTTTCCGGAAAGATGCTTTTCCACAGAAACGATTGTTTCTTTGTGGCAGGCAGGACATTTTAAAAAAATTTTCATGGCAAGGCTTCCTAAATAATTTTCCCGGATTCTAGGTCAGATAGAATCTTTTTATTGTGATCGGCAACGTTGCTTTCAGTTGTGATGTCACAGCCGCCTTCACAAGTACATGTTTTTTTATTTTTTCTTTCCAACAACTTCATGGAAATCAGGGATATTATAAAGCATATGTTGGTATCAAGTTCTATGATGGCATGTGATAAGTTAGATTTTTTTTCTATTAATTCGTCGAGGGCGGTGGCAAGTTCCTCGGCAGTCATGTCTAGTTCTGGTATGTTTTCTTTGAACATGGGTTACACCGAAAATACTATATTGAAATGGCGGCCCGGAATTCTGTGAATGGAAGTGTCGCTCCCGCGTCCGGTCTTCAAAGTATAGGTTCCGGGCGATAGTCTGCCTTGCCAAAAGAACGGCCTGTTTCCGTGGATGGGTTCCATGTCGATTATTTGGCCTTTTTCATTGAGAAGGGTCCAATTCTTTTCGCGGCCAACCGCTACTCTAGCATAGCAAGAATCGCTTATGCCGCCATACTCTTTTGAAATAGTGTATATGTTATTTAAAACGCTTATCGAAAAGTCTTCAAACTTAAATAGAAGCTTTGGTTCTGTGTCTGGACCACTAATGTCGGGACTAGATGGTTTTGGAGTATTTTCTTTCTGTTCGGTTTCTTGTTCAGTTTCCTTTGTTTTATCATGTTTTGTCATTGTTATTTTCCCCGCTGTAATTTTGATAGTTCTTTGGCTATTTTGTTTTTCTGCTTTTCCATGTGGGTTCTTTCTGTTGGTGGAAGGTCTTTAATAATTTCTTCCAATTGGGTAATTTCGTCTAAAATATAATTATATGGTGTTTTTTTTACCACGTTCTCCATCCTCGGTCCTTGGTTTTAATGAGATGTTCTAAATGTTTTTTAAAATAGATTTTTTCGCGATATCGAAAGTCCTGGTTGGATTGTCTTCGAACTTCCGGACTGTCATGGTTATACCAAAAAGGGTTATACTTACGGTATTTAGAAAATTTTGGGAATTTATGATTGGTGTTATATATTCTATATGTTTTGGACATAGAAATCACTAAAAAGTATTGAGTTTATTTATAGTTTTTGGCAGCAAGTTCCTTTTTGATGCAACTCGGACACATTGCAGGCCCTCGCTCCGGAATTTTAACTTTGCATTTAGTGCATTTTTTCATGACAGATCTTCCAAGTTTAGTACTTTATGTAGTCTTCCATCGTCTATTCTTGCGATACCAATGTGACATCCAGTATAGTACCTGGTTCTTGCTTCATTAATCCTTTTTAAGGCATCTCCACAAGCTCTTCCCCTTTGCCCAAGGGTGTTTTATGGACTTATTCTCATACCCTTTTATTTCGTCCTTCCCTGCTGAGCTTATCCGAGTTTTTCAAGGGTACAGGGAATTTTATGATCCCCGGATCACAGGAAGGAAAATAAGGACACATTGAAGTCAAATGAGGAATTATTTGTTCAAGTCCAAACAAGTTATGAGTTCGGTTTTGCTGTATCCTTACTTTGCCAATATATACTAGTAAGTACTAGTATATAAATGTTACGGTTTTGGTTTTTTCTACTAGAAAATCCCGTAATTCTATTAGATTGTTTATTAAGAAGAATCGACAATAGCGACTTATTGAACCATTTTGAATTTTATTTATATATTCGATCAAGTCCGCGGCCGTTATGTTATCTACCATGTTATAACACATTTGATTACTGATATAACTACTTGCATCAAAAGATGTTTCATTTAGTACAAATTTATCGTTGTGTTTTACTACCATTCCAAGCCAATGACAAACGTTTTTACTGCACACAAAACCGTGTTCGACGTTACCAATTTCCACCATAATAATGCTTCTTGGAGATTCTGATAATTTGTTAAAAATTGATATCTTGCTTTCGTTTTCGTCAATAACGATTTCATGGAAATGTGTCATAATACTAAATAGCTATTGATGGTATTAATAGTTTTTGGTAGTAAAAAATAAAGGTTTTAATAGCTTTTTTATTTGAGTGGCCTTGGAACACTTGTCTTATATACGGGTTTTAATGGTCTAGGAACATGTTCATTGTTTCTGAATGCTATCCGTAAGTATATTGTTGTATCGCATTCATTGTAGTCAAGGGGCTCTGTTTCAGTGAATTTCTGGTTACTGTGGTCAGATAGCCCAATGCCGCCGCCAGTTAAGTCATTGCATGATCTTGTGGCGTGCGCTTTTACACAACACGAAGTTGAACCATTAAAGAAATGATGACCACCATCAGTAGTTGTATTATAGTATAGCGGGATTGCAGCGGATGTAGTATCATAACGGGTTATTGGATATGTTTCTATGGCATCTATCCAGGTTCTTGGGTAATGATTACCGGTGCCAATATATGGATCAATTACTTCATAATGACATTTCTTGGTTCCAGGTTTCCAGATAACTTTTATCAGGCCATTATCGGGATCATTGGAATCAATTTCGGCTTGGTTGGCTTCAGGAGTTCCGTTGCGATATGCCGTGAATTTTCCGAAGTCGTTTATGGGGTGTTCGAGTAAAACTGTCTGACCATATGGTATTCTATAAGTTCCAATGTATTTTCCAGATAAATATATTTCACAATCTGCGGCTTTTCCGATACCGTTGTCTTTGTGACCATTATGTAATCTTATTTGGAAATGTTGGCCATGATTAAGAACCACATAGCCATCTGACGTTTCTTCTTGTGCCTCAGGGACACTCACACTAAATCCATTTAGGGTACTCATTGTTGTTTCCTCCATTCGAAAGCATTTTCAATGCAATCGGAGTAAGGTCCATTATGGGACCACAAAATTGTCACCTCCTAACAATATATTAAAAAATATATATTAGTCAGATTTCAATTAGATTCGATCCTGCTTGAATATCTGACTTTTTTCCAGAACACTCGCTATTGGATACTTTTATGGTGCTTGATACTGGATTGAATGGATCCACTGTAACATAACAGCCGCCAGTGGTAACCAACTTACAATTCTTGACTTCAGCATAAGATTGTCCGATTGCATGAATTCCGTAATAGCCTTCAATGACACAATTATCGAAGGTTACATGGGCTTGTTCAATTAGGTAGGTTGCCCCACCAGTGGAATCATGACGGTTCTTATTGCTTTTTAGTGTGGAATCTTTGATAATGCCGGTGCCATCTCTTACCATAAATCCGTATGATCCCGTGGTTTTTGTGCAGTCCATGTTAAGGTTTGTGATGTTGAAGTCGTTTACTTGCCAGACGGTTACCTGGCTATCGGTTCGGATGTTGGATGCAGAAATCCCGTCTTTTGAACGTTCCCGAAAGTCATCATTGCCGTTTAATACAAGGCCTTCTCTACAATTCCAGGATTCGGAATCGCGAACTTGGCTATTGTGGCAGGTATCCAACATAATTGCTTCAGCGCCACAATTTTCAGAATATATGTTGGATACAATTTCGTCTGTTCCGCTACCGGATCCATTGTTTCCGAGGTATATTCCGGAGCCCCAAGAATTAAGTAGTTTGAGATTGTGGTAATTTCCGTTGGTTCTGAGGGAGCCTACTAGTATCAGGCCTTCGCCGTCGTGTGGTTGACCATCGGTTTGTTTTGCTCGATTACCATCTAACGTTAGATACGCCACTTCAAAGTTTTCATAGCCAAGATCGTATGCTTTCGTTGCACGTATTAACATTAAGGCGACGTGACGATCCGGACTTCTTTGACCAGGCATCATTTGAATTATGGTTTTGTCTTCACCTGCACCATAAATATGCATAGAATTTTTATCAAGTATTGGCAAACATGTATAGAAAATGTTGCTTCCATCTGGATTTAAAGCAAATTTATGTTTTGCAGACAAAAGATACTTTCCGGAATCTATGTACAGGCTTCCGCCATCTGGTACCGCATCAATGGCTTTTTTGAATAGGTCAACAGCATCGGAACCAACAGAAACCTTACCTAACTGTCTGCTAGAAGTTTTTGCGATAATGAAATCGTCTTCAGTATAGATAGTTACGTCGTATTGGGTCGATACATCATTTTGTACAGACGAACCTTTTGGATCTTCAAAACCAATACTTTCAGTTATGATGGGTTGTTCTTCGCATGTACAATCACAGTCACATTCCGTTTCTTCTCCGGGCATTTCTATTTCTGGTATGTCGGGAAATTCCATGTTCAGAAGGTCGTCGTTCATGCTAAAGGCGGTTAACGTAGTTAGCATAAGTAAAATAATTGTGGATAATATTAATTTTTTCATGAAGACTCCGAATTACTTTTATTGAGGGTTTTCTTGAATTCTTCAAATGCTTTTATTTGTTCGTCTGTCCATGATTCTATAGCAGCTACATCAGGATCAATTGCACTTTCTATCCGGACTGTTTGGATGGGGGGACGTAGCGATAAATAAATTTTGCTGGTCTCATTATAGAGCCGTAAGTATTTTTCATACCAAAATTTGTCGCGAGTACCATCATCTCCTATTGGGAGCACAAATTCATTATTGGAACCATCCAATACTGATTCTATTCGAGATAGTTCGCGTTCATAACGATTCAGGATAGTTGGAGAATATTGGTTGACACGCTCGGCTATAGTGGCAGACAAAAAAGCATCTGCTGTTTGTGTAGCTTCTTCTGCTTTTTCTCGGGCTGCCTTCATATGTTTCCAGATAGCTACTTCGGATACGTCGACGCCATATTCTTTTAGTAGAATTCCTTTTAGTTCTTTTGAAGTGAGAGTACAATTATCAATGATGTATTGTTTTGCTTCTTCCGTTATTACGCATGGGGTTGCCATTATGTTTCACCATATTTTTTTAAAAAATATATACATGAAAAATTATGATAATTATTTTTTAGATTTAGATTTTATTATTAGTTCTTCGACTATTTTACTATTTCTTGGTTTATATATAAGTTCTCTACCTAATTTTTCTTGTTCTATTTCTCTCATTCTGTCTACAACATTATCGTGTTCTATTCTTAATGCTTTTTTAATACTTGAACCTTTATTTTTAAAGAAGTCTTTGGTTATGTCTTTTTCACGTTCAAATAAATTTGCATATTCATCAGACTTGTTTATTAGATCCAATTGATTTGTTGCTATATCCAATAATTGTTGAGCAGTATCAAAATCTATACGATAATCCATAGCCTTATCTGCATTTGTTTTATCATAATTTTTAGATAAAATATTTTTCATTACATCTTTTCGGTGTGCAATTGTTGATGATATATCAGTAATAGCATTTTTTCTATTTTCTTGTGTATCCTTAATCGGTTCTCTAGGAATACCTTTCCAAAAGTTGGCGTCGTACGTAGTAAGGTTAGTTTTTTTAGAACTTTCTGTTTTGGTTTTTGTAGAATCTTTGTTGCCAGTGGCACCACCACAACTTCCAGGGCCGGTGCCTTGTTTTTCTGAGTCAGGGCAATTATAGTTAAGCTTCATTTGTTCATTTTCGGTTACATATAACGGACTTTTTGATTTTTTGTTTATTGTATATTTCATTTTTTAATACCTCAATATTATAAAAATTTGCTTTCATATAATTGCGTTACAAGATGTATTGCTTCTTGTTTGTTCTGACAGCCTTGCAACGCAAAAGATTCTTGCCAGCAAGGTATATCCTCATCATTGACGTCTATATATAAATCAAAAAAACACTTTTCTGGAATTGCGCGATTTAAAAAAGCAACGGAACTTTCTAAGTCCGTTAACTTTTTTTCTTTCACACATTCACCACACAAATAAAGTTCCAGGGTGACGATCTTCATATTCTTTTCGCCTTCGTATAATTTCGTTGTCTAACGTTTCTATCAAGTCATATCGGTTTTCCTTGATGCATTTATCTCGGAGTCTTTCTGCCATTCCCATTACATAGAATATGTTGGACTTTTTTGAACCAAGCAACTCAATTATTGCACTTATTCGGGTATCCAAGTCTAGTGAAACTTTGTTTTCGTATGGGATTTCGATTATTACGTTTTTGAATTCTCTAATCGGATTAAGTTCTATTGTTTCATATAGTTCTACCCAAAATCGTGTATCATCGTCAAGTGCATATCGATCTAACTGGGATCGACTAAAAAAATTGCTAGTCATTTAATAATATCACCAATGGGATTAATTAGTGTTGATCAGCCATACGATATGTGGCTAACATCTGGAGGAATTTTAGAATTCTCCGCTTTCATGGCTTTTTCTTTTGCTTGTGCTTCTTGGGCTTGCTTAATAACGTAATCTATGGTATTGCGTTTGATCGATGAAAACGTTTCTAGGTCCATTTCTGGTTGCAGGTCCAGTACAACAACGTCTGCATTTGTAATGGTTCCCTGGGAATTATATTCTTTTCCGGTCACGGGATCAACTTCATGGAGATAGAAATCAATGCCAACCATTGCATTAGGTTTTATGTCGGTTGCGAAAAACTTGTTACCGCCTGCGAAAATTATGTATTTTGCAGGATTTTCAGTATCAGCATTTTCGCTTTCACAGGAACAACAATTTTCGCCTTCGCTTTCTTTATTTTCTAGTTCGTTCCAGGTAGCTATAAATTCATCGATGAAGGAATTAAGGCGAGTTTCAATTATTTCGTTTAGTTCGGATTTCAGGGTTTCCAAATCTTCTTGTGTAACTTCAGTCATTTTCTTGTCCTCGAAACTATTTTATTATTTTAGTTTTTTTGAATAAGCTTTCTGATAAAATACGTCGAATGATGATCCGGATATTTGGTCTAGCCAGAACCAGTCTTGTTGTGAAATGGTTCTTTTGTCATATAGCATTTTTTTATCGTAATAGAATTCGCGGTCGGTTATTTCTGGTAATAAAATTTCGGTGGAAACAAGGTCACAATTTTCGCATTGCAATTCGCCGCGAGCATTATACCGGAGCAAACTACCACATTCATCGCAACGTAGGTCTACTCCGGTTCCAAAATCTTCTGTACATCCCACACATGAACTCGTTGTTATAGGATGAGTTCCGAATTTTTGTATGGTTTTCCGTTCGCGAAGGTATGTTGCTTTTTCTTCTTTTGTTTTGAAAAATATTTTGGTTTTTTTGCCGCAAATACTTATCACTAAAAAGATAGGTTTTTTGGGTTTTACGTATTTGCGGTTGCGTATTTTCTGTTGCTCTATATAGTGGTACTTGCACAAGGAATGTAATTTGTTGACAGTATCCTTGCGGCCATATGCGTTATCCTCAGATAATTCTATACCACATATATAACAATGATTACGATCGGATTTCAAAAAGAGTCACCAAAACAATATTATTAAAATATATTTAATACTTTTCTAGTATATAAAGTTTTTGGTTGAAAATTATTGGAACTATTGCTGAAGTTGATCTTCCAGAAGGTTTTGATAGAAATCCCAGGCAACATATATGTCCGGAAATTCCAGGACGGTATTATAACTGGTTATTACTTTTATATTGTTTGGTGTTTTTATGAAGTCAAAATATTCGGAAATTTGGTTTGTGTCAAAATCTATTATGTTCATGTGGACTTTGCCATATCTCCGAATTGTTTTAATGTACTTCATATAGATGGCTATTGGAGGCATTATATAAGTAGCTAGAAATTTAGGGTAGTTTACTTGGTAAATGATTGGCCAGTTATCGAAGTTTGTCATTGTAATGTCCTTTTTGTGTAATCATTTGCAATTACCAAAACATCCGGTAATTCTGGTATATAGAAGTAACACATACCTCTGGAATCTGGTCCTAATATTTTTCCCCCTCTTTTTTTCTTCTTTCTAACTCTCCGATTAGGGCCTCCTTGGGGAGGGTTTCCAAGACGGTTTCGATGATCTCTTCGGCGAAACCCTGTATGTTGTACCCATCCCATCCGCCAGCGAAATCTGTTAAATCGTCCACCAGGATTTCTTCTGTGGTAGCGGTGCGAATTGTGAATGAACCAATGGGCCGGTCGCCATAGTGTATTTTATATCTGTCATGGTCTTGTATGCGTCGTTGTACATACTTTTCCATCTTTTCACGGGCATCAGATAGGTTATCAGCTTTGATTAGTCGTTTAGAGGTAGTATTCCCAGGAAGGTCAATTTCACCAACAAAGTATTTATTTTCCATTTAATACTCACCAACCTTTATATGTGCGGTTATGTCCCAGACTTCCATGTTATGTAATTAGGTGTCTTTGTATTTATATGTTTTGACTATTCTATGTAGATATGGGCACTCGCAGAAATCGTTGTTAGACTACCGGGCAAAACATTAAGATCATTTGCAATTTTTTCCTGGAGTTTAGCGAGGCCATAAACGTTTGTGGGCCAGGCTTGTAATATATCATGGCTTCTAAAGAAATGGGTGGCGTATAGTTTACCTAATCGTAGTTTGTAGTCTGCGACAATCTGACACGGATGGTGCATATTTGTTTCTAGGTCTTTTTCTGGTAGCCATAGATAGGCTGTTGCTCGTCGTGTTGTGGGATGGTCTTTTAGGAGTTTTGTGATGTAATATATTTGGCGAGACATGCGCTCGTTGTAGGTGTAATCGAAGCCTTTACAATCATAGGAAAAGTCCATTAATTGTTCTGCATATATATTAAGGGCATTTATGTCCCAACTAGAATTTTTTATCGGAAAACCTTCTAGCGGTTTTTTAATTTCTACAACAAGGTTTTGAACCTCGCGAGTCATATTGTGGTCTTCAGTGATTATATTGTTTCCAACACGATTTATATAGTTTATTATATAGTTCCAAGCATTGGAACTATTATTAAAAATGTTAAAGGTTGTCATTGTAGTTCTGAAAACAAATAATTTTGTACAACATCGTTACATGCTATTATACATCTATTTTTTGCCAAGTCTTTAACCTTAATAGTAACATAACTACCACCAGACTTAAACCTAATCGGATTAAGCGCGCATTCCAAAATCTCTGTGGTTAATCGAAGTTTATCGACGTCAAAAAATATCCATGCTTCAGACTTTCCATTAGCATTGAGCCACCGATATAAATAATATTTAGCAAATGTTCCGTCAAGTATTTTATGGTATTCGGTATAAGTATAAAACGGAGTGGAATATCTTAACATAATAGAATGAAAGGCATTCCAGATGTTTGGATTTTCAATAACTCTTTGAGCAATTGTATCCGATACCAAACGAATATGAGAATCTACACCTAATTTCATGTCTTCTTCTGGTAAACATTTTTCAATGGTTGCAATTTTTGGGAGCAATGACATTATAATATTATCTGCTTCTTGATCATACTTTTTAATGTCTTCTATTTTTTTTAATGCATAATCATTTGTCATGTTTTAACCTCCTAATAAAACGTATTTTAACCAGTATGTACTATTACACCTAATTTAGATCGTTCATTCAAGGAGTTTTGCAGTATGGCATATGTTTATATAATGGACATCTTGGATTATCACAATCCCTAATTTCATCAGGATAACAATTCATGCAATCTGCACAAAATGCTAGTATAGCTTCTTTGCGTGAGAGTTCTTTACCTGCTCTGAAATCGGTTAATTCTTTAATTCCTTTGACTCTTTTCATTGCAAATCACTTCTATACATAATTGCGTTTAGTTTTTCCAATTCCTCGAGACTCCAGGAATATGGTATTGTATTATGGCCTTTCAGAACACGCTTTTTTAGATTTTCTTCAGAAAATTGATCTTGTTTAGCCATCCTAACCAATGATACTACTATAAAATTGCCAGCATTGTCCACAATCATTTTTATGGTGTCTTCAGTTCCGGCTGTTTCTATTTGCTGGAAGTTCATGGTTAGGTCAATGTCTTGGCCAAGAATGCCATTTCGACGTGACATTCGGCCATATTCACGATGGCCCTGTATAGTAAAAGAGTGACCATCTTGTTCTAGATAAAAGTTAGTGTTATGTAATTTATTGAGTTTTTCTATCGCTGCTAAAAAATCAATTGCTTTAGCACTCTTTCCAAACCGTTCTACAAAGCTTTTCTTTGTACGAGTTCTATTTACGTTTTTTAATAGTGTTTCGAGTGTCGGTATAGTCAGTATAGTCGTCTTAATCATTTTAATTCACCTCAAAAATTTTGCCAATAAGAATATTATTATTATATATGTTAAGCCATGTTTCGTTTGTGGTTTCTTGCCAATCTGAAAAATAGGCATTTGGCCACATTTTAAAAGTTTCGATCATACATTTATCTATAGAGTCATATGATTTTGTGTCATTTAATACTAGTTTATACATGATTTAACTCCTACGTACAATAATAGTGCTTAATCGTATTTATAGGTTTTGGTCAAAAAAATTTATTTTAGTAGTTCTAGAGTTTCTGCTTTCAAACTACTATTATCTTTGAAAATACCGCGTACCGCGGATGATTCAGTAACACCCGGTATTCTAGCACCTCGAACTGACATACATGTATGGGTTGCATTAACTTTTACCATTACACCTTTTACATTTGGAATCCAAGTCATAAGGTAGTCTGCTATTTGGCACGTCATATTTTCTTGTAGTTGCGGTCTCGACGCAAACTTGCGAACTGTTCTTGCTATCTTACTAAGTCCTACAATATGAGTACTTGGTATGTATGCCACACTAGCAGTACCTGAAAATTGCATCAAATGATGTCCACAAAATGAAGTAAATTCAATGTCTTTTACTATCACTAGGTCATCACTCATAGCAGGAAATATGCCCTTGCCTTTTTCTAAATCATTCCAATTTCTCCATTCTTCAAATTCCGCCATCATGCGCTTGATACGATTTTCTGTATTTTGTTTTGCTTCTTCATCAAAAAGATCTTCGGGAAAATATAAACCTATTGTTTTCATTTAATCAATCCTAATAAAAATTATTTACTTAGATGTGTTCTTCTGCACTATTATCTGCGGATTCATGAACAGTAACACTAACATGGTCATTATAACCGCTAAGATCCGCAAGTAAAGCCATATCGGCTAGTATTTTTTTTGCTAGGTTTTCCGCAGTTGGGTTACCAGACATTATAGTAACTTTTAAATTCATGACATTTAATAATTCTACTAATGGGTCATCCATGTTCAAAATGGTTCTATGGTCCCAGGTTTCCTTGAAGTAGTTTTTAATTGTTCTATAGTCTAGTAGCATACCACACTTATCCATTTCTCGGTTTGATTCAATTTCAATTTCAACGACCCATGTATGACCATGTAAGTGCTTGCAATTTCCATTATATCCTAAAAGCCTGTGCGCGGCATCAAAAGTCACTCTTTGTTTCAATTTCATATTTGTTTCTCCGTATAATAGTATTTTTTATTGATAGTATTTAAAGCATTTGGTACACATTTTCTGTTTTTGAAGGAAAGTAACTATTTATGTTTTTTTGTGTTTCCGCCTTTTTCTTTTCTTGTTCAAAATTTTCTATAAATATACCAGATTTTTTATAGTCATTGTATGTTTTTTGGTATCCGTGTTGGTTATAATCATTTAGAAAGTTTTGCATAGTAATGACTGTTTTTGTTTCGTTTAGTGATCTAGCGTACTTTAGTAAGGCATCATAATCGTCGACTAAAGCATTAATTGTTTTGTTGACTTCAACAAATTGATATAAATTATGTAGCGATATTATAATTGGTACCAACTGATTATCCTGGCTATACATGAAGTCTATATTAGTGTTTCTACAGTATGGACAATTACAGGGCAGAGTTTTCATTAGTTTTTGTTTGTTACGGCCAAATAACAAAAAATATCGAGCTGACATCGGCAAATAATACATACGAGTCCTTGATCCCATGTTAAAGGTAGAAGAATCAAAAGTTATTTTTGTGTTAAAGTGGTGTGATAACATTGCCAAGGCTAACATATTTTGTATACTACTCATACCAAAGAAGTGAATGTTGTTGAGTAAATTTTTTGCGTTGTTTTCATGTAAAACCATATAGCCAAGGGTTTGCAGAAAAACATTACTAGATGGTTTGATACCAATGGCCCAGCCATCAAAATCAAATTCTTTGACTGCGTTGTACCAGTTCTTAATTTGTGTCAGGTTGTGACCATGTAAAATATTATATAATTTAAAATTATAATTTTCTCGACTATTTTGAAATATTTGAAAATTTTCCAATGATCTTTTAAGAGACGTATCAAAATCGTTTACAACAGGTTCGTCGAGATTCATTCCAATATCTGCATTTTTTTCAATCCAACGTAATATATCTATCGGTTGAATACTAATAGGTTTTCCTTTACGAGTAAATGATGCAATTTGGAATCCGCCGCTATCTACAAGCAACTTTAAGTTTGATGGATAACCGTATGTCTTTCTAACGTTTTCGATGTCAATATTGTAATATGCATTTACTAATGCATGATCATGCTGAAAAGCAGACTTTTCTGTAAAATATTTAATGTCATATCCATTAAACTCCAATTCAGGATGATTTTTCCAGTAGTTTTCAAATTGTTGTCCATTTGCCGGTACATAAATTGATTTCATAATAATTCCTGGATGATGTTGTTTATTACGGTCTGGTATTGATATTTTTTCACAAAGTTCTGAATATAATGCCTATCTTTGTCAGTTGCATTTATCGCTGAATTAATATAATTTTGTATTTTATTTTCATTAATGTATCTACATAAATGTGGTACTGTTTCTTTAAAAGACAATTTATCCGGTACAATCGGAATACATCCACAACACATACCTTCAACTACACCGATGCCAAACGTTTCTTGTTCTGAAGGAGCGATTATTCCAGATGCTTTACTTAACAAATCATAGTATTCATTTTTAGTTCTTTGTTTATCTAGGCTTACTATAATATTGTTATTTTCTCGGAGTTTAAGTACTTTTTGGTAGCCTTTTTCAATGGATTTACGACCAGTAAAAACAATATAAGGTTCTTTGGGTATATTACCGTATTGCAATGTCAAACCTTGTACATCTATGGGAAATCCAACTACTTTTACTTTATCTTCAGGTACTGTTCTATTAGATATTAGTAGATCTTTATGGAATTGAGTTGCAACAAAAATTTTGTCGCAAACCTGAAACCAAGATTCTTCGAGTCCTTTGGCCCATGAAGTCATTCCTGTTTGGGCAGTTAAATCCCACGGATCGTATGTACCGGCATGCAGGTATCCGGATATTTTAATATCTTTTTTGAGTAATGCTTTTATATAGGGCAAAACTTCTAAACCTGGATTCCAGAGGTCTGTAAAAAATATTGTGTCACTAGATTTAATAGTATCAAATTGTTTAAGTAAATTAGTTAATTGTGTTAATTTCCAAATATTGGTTCCTATGGGGTCCAGAAAAAACTTTCCTTGCAAGTTACAATCAAATGATTCGCCGAGAATGATTTTGTTTGGTATATTATTGAATTCGAAAACATCCTGAAAATATTTGAGCCATTGTATAGAATATCTTTGTTCTAAGGGTTCCATAGGCATTAAAAAAATAGTCATTTTGTCCAAGCACCGCCTTCTGCAAACTGAAGATTTTTACAATCTTTACATAATGAATTGGGATGATTTTTATTAATATTATTTATGTTGGTTATGTGCCCAATTGGATATTTATTGTTATAGTCATTACAACACGATACAATAAATCCGTCCCACAAAACAACACAATAATTATATTTTAAGAAATAACATTCTTTTGATTCTAGCATTTTGCTTTTGGTATTAATCTGGGATGCCCAATTATCTTGTAATTTTTGTTCGTGTATTATATTTGAACCAGATTTAAACACAGAAAGATTGTTTCCTGTTATAGTATGTATTCGTATATTTGTATCCGGATAATTTTTACATAACTTTAAGAACGCATTAACGTTATCAATATAACCAGGCTCATTATAAAAGTAATCACACGCTATTCGAATTAGTTTTGGCCCTGCGTCTAACACATTGTAACCGAAATCATTTAGTAATAGTCCATTTGTACTAAATTCACAATCGACACCGTATTGTTGGAAGATTTTTATAATATCTGGTAATTTTACATGTAATAATGGTTCTCCCATGTGGTGTAATGCAATATACGTTTGGTTGTTTTTTTGACAATATTCCGCAACTTTTTTTACTATTTCAACAGATACATAACCTTTTGGTCTTGTCATTTTATTATGTGGGCAATAACTACAATTAGCATTACAATAATTAGTGGTTTCAAGCTGATAAATTTTCATACTATAGTTTATGCGCTTTTAGTATAAAAAGGTTTTGGTTAGAAAAATTTAGTCTTCTTCTTCGTTGTTATCATCTTCTATATCTTTATCTTTTTTGTTATAAGGCATATGCGGATATAATGGACAATTTATGTTATTACAATCACGAAGATCTTTGTCTTCGTACTCGCCCATACAATCAGCACAAAACGCTTTTATTGCTCTTTTTGGAGGTAGTGTTTTGTAGTCTTTACGATATTGTAATAGTTCTTTTACACCTTTAGGTTTTGACATTTTTAATACCTACTTATATATTTGTATCCTGATATTCGTCACGACTTGTTTTCATAAATTGTTCTTTTGGAATACAATAAATTAAACTAGATGTTTCGAGTTTAACAGTATCAGTCGTTTTAAGCAGTTTAACATTTTCTTGTGATATACATGCCATGATATGACAACTCGATAAAATATCGCCGGGAACCAAATTTAAATTATTAAGCATTACTTCGTAGGTTATAAGATAACCCTGACTTATAAAATAACGTATTGTATCATAATTAGCAACTTCTGATTGTCCTCCTGCACCAAAATATAGGTGCGAAACAATGATATGCTGTTTAAGACACTGATATAATTTGTCTAGAATAACATCTATGGATTGATCGCCTACAATAAAAAGAGTTTGAAGGCCTTTGAGCCGGCCTTCTACTTCTTTTCCTACCCAAAAGTTACTTTGGGACAATTTTAACGCCTTCCTCTTCTCCTGTGATTGTGTACTTCTTCCACCTTCCTCTTCCTTCCCTGATGTCTCGGAGTATTGCTTTAACCTGTCCTTTGGTCTTTTTAGGGTCATCATCGGGCCTTGTTTCAATAACCATGCTAACAATGTCGTTGACGGTAGCCGCTCCGGTTACAAGGGCAGTCTCAATTGCATCGGCTCTGCTATTCTTGGTGTCAAACATTTTCTTTTCACTCTCCATATTGTTCTGGTTTTGTTTGGTCTCAACGGGCAATACAATGGTCTGGATCGTTTTGCTTGTAAACTGTCCTAATTCGTTTCGACCAGCAATAGTCTCGTTTTTTTGTCCTTTTACAAACTGGCCTTTTTCATTTCTGTATTGCACAATATATCACTCCTCATACCTTAACAAATACATATAGTACCTTTGAGAATATATAGTTTACGCCACAACATCAAAATAAGGACAAAATAAAAAAATTAAAATGATTGTATAAAAAAAATAATAATTTTTGTTTGGTAAAACCAGTAGGCTAATATCAGTTTTTTAAATTACTTAAAAATTAGGTCACGCGAACTTATTAGTTCACGCGAATTTAGTCATACCTACAACTGCATCCGTTTTCATTATCTTCGGATACTGTAATAACGATTTGTCGGTTAGGATAGATTGAATTAATAGATTTATATAAGTTGTCTGATATTGTTTCACAACTTCCAAGATCTGTTTTATTTAGTTTTGGTATACAAAAAGTTTCAACGAAATGTTTAAATAATATAAATTCTATATCACGTTCATTGTGATATATTTCAATGTGTACCTTTACATGAAAAATGTGTCTATGAGAACTACGTAAAAAGGATACTTCTTCGGGTGCGTTTGGATAAGAATGAAAACCCTCGAACTGGGTATTAATCCAAATAAATTTTTTGGCCATATATAAACACCTAAAAATCGAATAAAGTCTTTGTTTTTTTAGCTGGCTTAACTTCCTTTTTGATTTTAATTTCAGATAAACCAAGTAGTTTACGTTCTTTAGTATCACATCCAAGTGCTAGGGCAACTTCGTTCCAGTCTATATGGGCTAGATTACATATATTTCGTTGGAATTCTTGTTCACTCCAAAAATAAAAACGTTTTGCCAGACTTTTTTGGAGTTCAAAGACCTTAGATTCTTTTTCTTTTGTGGCTTTGGGATATTTTATAAAAGCATTTTTATCAGACAAACCTAAATAAAGTAGATCGGTTACCATTTTTTGATCACAAAAAAATAAATATTGGTTAATTGTATTACACCAATATAAATCTTTTGTAGAACCCGAACACCATCTAACTAGTGGATATACTAGTTTTGGATCAACATTTTCGGGATGACCAGATTTTAATGCTTTCATAGAGTTAAGCATAATTACTCCATAAGTTTATAGAACATGGCTTCTATTACAATTTGTGGCCATGAACCATCTTTTAGGTGTTTATAAGCTTCACATATCTCTAAAATAGCTAATTTTTTGTATATGTCTGATTCTGAACTATTAAAAATGACAGTTTCTAAATCTTTTAAGAATTGTTCATTATCTATACTTTTATCTAAATATGTTTGACGTGCATTTATAAAATCCTTCTTTTTAATTAAGTCAAAAATTACTTTTGCAAAAATTGTTTCATTAACTAACTTGGATAAAGTTACGCCATCTTTTAGTTCTTGAATTTTATTAATCGATGCACGTAAATCAGAACCGTTGTGTTCCACAATTTTTTCAAGCGCTGCTAGTTCATATGATATTTTTTCTTGTTTACAAATAAATTCTAAACGCTTTATAATATCTTCTTTTTTAATGTTAGAAAAATCTATTTTAATGCATCTGCTTTGTAATGGATCGTCAACACGATTGATATAATTACATGTAAGTATAAACCGACAATTACCAGCATATTGTTCCATTAAGTTTCGTAGGGAATCTTGTGCTGAATTAGTTAAAGCATCGCATTCATCGAGAATACAAATCTTAATATTAGAATCTTTACTACGAGTCGATGCAAAAGTTTTAACTTTTTCTCTTATGGTGTCAATTCCTCTTTCATCTGAACTATTTAAAATAATATAATCACATTTTAATTTTTTTACAATAACTCTAGCTAACGTAGTTTTTCCTGTACCAGGTGGACCAGATAATAAAAGATGTGGCATAGAATCATCTATATCAAAATTTAAGTTTAGACCCACTATATCTTCTAGAATTTGTGGCCGATATTTTTCTACAAGTAATGTCATTTTATTCCTCCAAAAAGGTTATTTAGGTTTCTTCAATAACTAACGGAGAAACCATCCATTTAATAGTAGAATCAGGTTCTGTGCTGGTAATAAGTATTGGATAATCTTCATTAAACGCTACCATTACTTTACCAGTAATTACAGAAATAAATTCCAGAAATGTTATTCCGTATTTAGTTCTTACATCTTTATAATCGACTTTTGTTTTGGTTGTTAATTCGTCTGATTCTTTTTCGCCGGTCTTAACATAGAAAATATTATTTTTTACTTCTGCTATAACACCAGTTTTTTCTGATCGTAGTGTTGCAGTATTCTTTTTAATTGTTGTAAAAACATTACTATCTAATTCAAAACCGCCGTCATGAGCTAATGTTGGTAATGTTTCTAAATCACAATTTATGTATTTTTCGTCTACCATAATAATTTTTGCGTCATTATTGTCAGAATTTATTATAAATGCATTTTCTTTAATAGATAATTCAACATTTCCTGACATTGTACCTAAAACGGCTAACAATCGTGGAATGTTTCCTATTGGCACGTTCATTGGTGTATAATCCAAGAAAACGTTTTTCCGGAGTAGGCCAGTTACTGCACCGCAATTGCTTATATCTTTTACGGTCAGGGTTAGCCCCTCAGGACCAAACTTAAGTATGCCTTCGGGTATGGCTCCGTTTATGCTAACTTTTTTTATAAAATCTGCTAGAGTTTTTGCACTTGTCTTTATAGTATCACAACCTTCTAAAAATGTTATTAAAACAAGTTAACGTTAATAGTATTTAAAGGTTTTGGTAAACCTTGATTATTTTCCAGCACATCTGATATGGAGACGATCTGAATAATTGCAACCAAGTCGGCATGCTACCTTCCAGGTGTTTTTGCCGGAAATCGATAGTTTTTGGTTATTGTCGCCAGCTGGCATCAACCAGGTCCTAGAAGGATTTAGATCCGTGTTCTCAAACATATCTTTGATTTCAGCTTCCAAGAAGGCCCACGGTAAATTACCAACAACAAACTTAAAGTAAATGTTTTTGCGGCCACTATCCGAAATTTTTAACCAATTGGTTATAAACTCATTGCGGTCCTTGGAGGAAGTAAAACAATCCTTCTTGGGACTAATAACCATAATATTGAAGCGTTTAAATAGTTCTTCCTGGTTGTTTATGGTACCGTTGGTTTCGATGTCGAATAGTTGACCGGGTAAACCGTTCATGATTTCAGAAATGGCAGTGGGTTGTAGCAACGGCTCGCCGCCTGTAAAGATTATTCGACTGTTCGGATAAGTTTTCAGGTAGTTTTGGATACGACTTATCACAGAAGATGTTTCAACTTCTTCGACCCTATCTTTCTGTGGAGAATCGCATCCCTTACAAGATCTATTACATTTTGAGAGTCGAACGAATATTGCTGGCCTTCCTACAGCAGGGCCTTCTCCTTGTAGGCTATAAAATATTTCGCTTAGGTTCATCATTGTTTTCATAGTTATAGTTTAGTTTTAGGTGTTTAAATACTTTTTGGTTAACATAAAAAAGGTGGATGGAAACGACGGATCAAGTGGGCATCAGGGAGCGACCTCCTCATATCCGAACCTTGCTGTATACTCTGCCTTATATTTTTGGCGAAGTTCTTCTGTCCACGGATCATTGCAACAGATTCGCCACTCGCCCCTGGCAAGGGCATCCGAACACGCTTGCCAGCATACCCCTCCGGCGGAGGGGCCATCCAGATAGGGGCAGCCCGCCATCTAGGCCACCTCCTCGGCCTTCTCATCAAACATTTCTTTTTCCCATGCCGCGGTTGCTTCTCCGATGTTCCCTGATCTCATGTTTTTACGATATATCGCGTCTATCGCCGGGTGTAAGCCGATCACTCAAGCCACCTCCTCTCGCTTATCCGAGTTTTTATATATCGATGCACAGACTATACCGCTTTCGCGGTTGAACCAGACGAGATTGTTCTCCCAGTCAATAAATGCACTTGATCCTAACTCTTTTGAAACTGCTTCTAAAAGTGCATCAAGTTCTGGGCAGGGTATTTCTGGTTCGACTGGTTCATTTTCCAGTTCGTGAATCTGCTTGATCAACTGTGTAACAATATTATATCCTTCCTCAGCCAGCATGCTGAGGAAATCAGTGTCTACCTCTTCATCCATCTTCGCGCCTCTCGCGCTGATCAGGGCGCGAAGGTGCTGAATTTCATCATCATTTTGTGCTATGTCAAGTATCTCTTTATATTTCATCTCAAGCCACCTCTTCTTCTTTTCTAACCTTAATTGTTATGTGTTCGCAACCTTCACTAATCTGGGTTCTGTTCAACCAGGTCCTTCTGGATCTAATCTTAAATCCAGCCAACCTAAGTTCTTCCTTAATGTGTGTTGGTATTCTTGCTTTTCTGCCATATTGTGCCCAAACTCTTTCGCTCATTTCAAATTTCACCTCACTTTTTACCAAGTACTACTAGTACTTCCGAGAATAAATAGTTTACGGTTCAAGAACAAGCCAATAATTACTTATAGTATTAACACGTATATGTCCATATGTCCATAATGTTCGACTTAGATAAAGCACTAAAAAATGTAGAAAATGCTAGAAAAAGAAACAAAAAATCTGAAAATACAAAAATGTGGTTCGAAGTATTTGATGAATTATATTTAGATCGTGTAAATAAAGGAGGCAAAAAAGAAATTATTAATATAATATTAGAACATAAACATTTATGTAAGTAGAACCAAAAACTATTTATTCTAGTAAGTACTATTAGTACTTGGTGAGTTAATATGAGCTACAATGAAGTAATAAAAGCGGAAGCAAAAAAGATTAAGGATACGGATCAAAAGGCCAAAGAAATTGCCAACAAGATAATTGGTTTGGAGATGTTTTAAATGAACACAACAAAGAAACAATTATGCGATATTGTTAGTGAAAACAATATTACAGTAGTAATTGGACAGTACGATGGAAGACCAAATACACTATATATAACAAACGAGCCAATAGATTTACCAATACCAGTATCACTGAATGGTAATATATCATCCACGATTAATGTGGAATTAACAGAAAACATGCCAGAGGTGTATAATGATTTAATACTTCACATTACTACCTATGGCAGAATGGATATAGATATGAAACCAGATAATAGTAGTACCACAGAAGAAGATATTGTACAAATAAATGTAAATGATACTGCATGTATTGCCTACTATATACCAAGAACAAATAGCTTCATAATGGGCGACCTATTATGGCATCACCACTATGTAAGCATTGTAATGAAAAATATCTGGCCACAAATAGTAGAAAAATTAAAACTATCATAAAAATATTTTTTTTGTTTTTTTTAATATTCAAAATCAATATAATCATCCATGAATAAATCATATCCGTTTTCTAGTTCGTCTTTGCTGAATATTTTAACCACTGGTAATTGTTTCGGATTTCTGTCTATAATGCTATCCAAATAAACAAACATTACTTTTGGTTTTCTTCTTAATGCTTGCCAATAAGCCGCTGCCTGGGCAACATGGCTATCATACGATTTTCCTGTTTTTATATCAAGTAAATATAATGCTTTATCAAAATGGATATCAAGTAGGTCGTTATTGCAGCTAATTTTCGCTAGCATATCAAGAGTCCCTGCATACGGTGGATTTTTATTAAACAACGATGTTTCCACAAAAAACGGCTGAATACTTAAATGCAAGTCATTCCACATTTTTATGCAGCGATTTATTCTGCCATAAACTTCTTCCCTCGGTATATTCCAGATAGGATTGCATGAAATTGGTAATACGTTCTTGGAATATCGACCTAGTATTTTTTTGTGGACCAGAGTTCCTATGTGGGCACTAGGTCCAGGTCCCCTTGATTTACCGGTATTCTTTTTGTGTCCAATAATTGTAGTTACAGACGGATAAGGTATTTCATCTTTAAAATAGAAACGACCATTCGGTGTTTGCTTTCTATAATAAGCGGATTTATCATTAACAAGCATTGTATCATCTAGTCCAGGAAAGTATTTGTTTCTTTGTCATAGAAACCGCGATCGTTGTGAATATAATCATTTTCATTAAAATATACGGGTTTTGTTCTTTTTACTATTATTATAGAATATCCAAGAATGTTTATAATGATCATGGTATCATCCTATAAATTTTTCTAGTGGTATTGGTATTTCTTTTATTCTTTTATTTGCTATATCGACATATTTTTGTTCTTTTTCAATACCTATAAAATGCCTATTTGTGTTTATGCAAGCTATTGCAGTTGTTCCAGAACCAATACAATTATCAAGAACTAAATCATTTTCATTGGTATATGTTTTAATTAAATATTCAAATAATTCTACTGGTTTTTGTGTTGGATGAAATGGTTTATGAACAGAATTAAATTCTAATATAGATTTATTATAATTTTTACCTTTTGATACATATTCAGGATTAAAATGTGCTAGATGTGTCATTTGTTTACCGCCTTTTCTACTATTATAAAAATTTCCGGTAACTAAATTTTGTTGATTAAATATAGGTGTTTTTTTATAGAAAACTAGAACGTTTTCATGTATTTTCATTGGATTATATTTAGCCAATTGAAAATTACTTGCTTTTGTTTTTTTCCATATCCATTCATATTTGAATAATGACAAATTACTCATTACTAGCATTGACGTGAATGGCTGACTACTTGTCAAAACAATTGCACCTCTATCTTTAATTATTCTAGTATATTCTTTCCACATCAGTTCAATATTAATTATATTATCCCACTTACAATCAGTTATACCATAAGGGAGATCACATAAAATCATATCAATTGTTTTATCAGGAATCAAGGGCATTAATTCTAAACAATCCCCTTGATGTATTTTATCTATTTCTAACATAATATCATTTCCTGTAATCGTATTTATATTTTTATATAGCCATAAATATTGCAGTGGATATAGAAGTCTTGTAAGTAATTTCACAAAGCTTATTTTTGTAATTAAATAAAACTTGTGGTATCAAAGAAATAGTAAATACCAACGATAATAGTATCATCTTATAAATTTTTCTAATGGTATTGGTATTTCCTTTATTCTTTTATTTGCTATATCCACATATTTTTGTTCTTTTTCAATGCCAATAAAGTGTCTATTTGTGTTTATGCAAGCTATTGCAGTTGTTCCAGAACCAATGCAGTTATCAAGAACCAGATCGCCCTCGTTGGTATAGGTCTTGATGAGATATTCAAAGAGAGCTACGGGCTTTTGAGTGGGATGTAATCTATTTGTATGATCCGAATTTGATATATTTATCACGCTTTTTGGATAACGGAAATCTGACTCTTTTTCACATATAGGATTTGTTTTGAAATTGTCAGTTTTTGGGTTTTTAATGTTTTTTGTATATCCGTTCTGCAACCACTTTCTAGTCGTTTCACGTGGTTCCTTTTGAGGATTATACATCATACGGTTTCCAGTATGGTTTACTTTACCGTGTGAAAATATGCAAATATCTTCGTGACTCAAGATAGGCATGTATTGTGCTTTCATATAATTAGCACCGAAAATTTTATCCCAAACCCAACAATATTTAAACATCTCTATATTACTGGTAATCAAGAATGAGGTAAACGGCTGGCTTGCCGTTAGCACAATCGCACTCCGGTCCTTGATCAGCCTCTTATATTCCTTCCAAAGAGGCTCAAAAGGAATGACATGATCCCACTTGCAGGCGGTTGTTCCATAAGGCAAATCGCATAAAATCATATCAATAGATTTATCATCTATAGATTGCATTAACTCTAAACAATCACCTTGATATATTTTGTTTATCTCTAACATAATGTGTAAGTGTTAATTGTTGTTTAAATTCTGATATACGATTATTTGCTATATCACAATATTTAGGCTCTAACTCCATGCCTATAAAATTACGATTAGTTTCAAGGCAAGCTATCGCAGTCGTGCCTGAACCGATAAATGGGTCAAGAATAAGGTCATTTTCGTTAGAATGTATTTCTATTAAATGTCTTAAAAGTGATAAAGGTTTTTCTGTTGGATGGTTTGTCTCTCCATAACCAGAACTATTGCTTGTTTTATAAAAATTGTGCATTTCTTTTTGTTGTTTAAAATTGAATGTTTTAAACTTTCCCTTGCTTCCAATCCATATAAATTCACAAGCACTTAAATAATTAACTTTTCTAAAAGATGGAACAGGATTTGTTTTATACCAAGTGAATATTGTTCTTGTCCTTATATTCCATTCTTTTGAAGTCCAGCCTAAAAAACTTATATCTTCTTTATTAAAAAATGAAATTAGTCAAAATTTGTTTTCTAATTATTACTACTTAGCTAATTTTGATTTTGATTTTGCTTTTAAAAATCAAAAAATAGTTTTAAATATTTTTTTAAAATCAAAATTATTTTAATATATCTATATTCTTAATAAAGTCATAGCGATTGAATTTCAGAACCACTTTAGTGCCGGAATTTACTTTGCTTTCAAAGTTTATCTGAGCTTTCATATCATCTACGGATTTTTTTGTAATGGCAAGGCCGAGACCCATACCTGTTGATTTTGTGGAAAAATTTGGTTCAAATAAATTATTAAGCAATGTCCTGTCCATTCCGCATCCGTTATCGGAAACTTCAGCAAATACGAATTCATCATCGCTGTATGTTTTTACTGAAATTATTCCGTCTTTGCTGATCGCCTGTATTGAATTTTTGATCAGGTTTTGAAAAACCCGGTTTAGCTCCTGTTTATCTGCAAAAATTTTATGTATGTTTTTATCAAGAC
>ERZ1026792.272-NODE-272-length-47801-cov-6.555376_pt1 | contig 47801 bp, 45 predicted proteins | sample MGYA00520884_ERZ1026792 | MGnify/ENA primary metagenome ERZ1026792 (study PRJEB33270, sample SAMEA104284473) | anaerobic digester metagenome | biome: Anaerobic digester microbiome; feature: mesophilic sludge digester; material: Anaerobic digester biomass | place... | reverse complement strand
GGAGTGACTGCTGGAACCCAGTGGTGGTCTGGTGTTTCGACCAGGACCTTGGCGATGTTGATGTTGAGTTCGTGGCCGACCACGAACCGGACGTCACGCTCCACACAGGCCTCGAGGAACTGGTGGGCGTTATGAGGGAGAATTCCACGGTGCCAACCAGCGCGAGATATCCGTGGGCCTCTGGTAACTCATCCGGGGTCTCCACCTGCTCGATGCTGGTGCTGCAGAGCTCGGCGAAGCTAGGGCGGACTTGGTCTGCAAGCGATCAGCCGTTCAGAGACGGGCCTACCAGATCGGCGCTAGGGGCCGCTGATGCTCTCGTCGGCTCGGCTGACACCTCCGCCGCCAGCAACGAATGCTGAACCACAGCCAGACTGTTGCCAGTAGCGGACGATGCGGAGGTAGGCTCCATCTTGGCTCCAATGACTGGGGACTCCAGCAGGGCGACACTGGCCGACGCCTGCCCAAACTTGAAACTCATACCCCAAGAGGTCGCTGAACCACAAGAGCGCTCAAAGAATCCGCTGAGGTGTGATGGGCAAGTCGATCGAACCTCACTCATCCCTGCCATCTGCTGACGGCTGCTTCCCAGTCGACCGTATGGATGTAGATGGCGGAGGGAGGGGGATTCGAACCCTCGGAGGCTTGCACCTCAACGGTTTTCAAGTGCGGCCGAGGGCTGTTCGAACCTGCTGCAAGCTGTGTGATCCCGAGGGCTCGCGAGGTGCCCCGTCGGGCCGCACTACCTCCCACAGCCGATCGGATGGGATTCTGGATGGGATGAACAATTCTCAATTGTGAACCTGTGTTGGGGTCGGTCGTTGCGGGCAGCGGCTCACCAAATTCGGCACGGTCTGGCGTCCAGTCGGCTCATTCACGGTAGTGCAAGTACTCATTCACGGTTGTGCAAGTACGTAGTAGGCGCCGCGCTTCTGGCCGCGCATATCGAGCTTCCCGGCGTCGACCATGCGACCGAGCAGTCTGGTCGCTTGGGCTGGTTTCAGCTGGCACAATTCGACGACCCCCGATCGGCTGATCCTGTCGTACCTATCGACGTAGGTCAGGATCATTTGCTCATGTTGGAGAGTGTCGAAGCCGCGTGTTCGCACGTACTCGGCCTGTTCTCCGAGTTGCTCGTACACCGATGAAGCCAGGTGGTACGAGCGACCCTTTCGCTCACCTCTTGCTTCCAGCAGTCCCTGCTCGACCAGCTTGTTGAGTTCGGCACGCGCCTCATCGACGGAAACTTGGAGCACCTCGGCTGTTCGGTCCGAGGTGATGCGACGCTCCTGGCGCACCTCGTGGAGCACCTGGAGGAACCGCAGGTCGACCATCCCCGCGTTGCGAGAGCGGACACTTGCGATGAAGGCGGCAAGCTCTTGATCGGCCGGCCCAGAACGCATCCGGACCTCGACCCAGTCGTTTGTGGATCGCGAGTAATCGGGCGCCGGCCGGCCGAGTTCGAGTTGGCCGGCGAAGACGCGGTTGATCCCTCGCCCCGTCCGTTCAACCAGGCCTGCCCGTTTGAAGGCATCGGCCAAGAGCGGGTTCCGCGGTTTGGGGGGTACGGACAACAGGTTGTGGATCGTGATGCCGTCGGGAAACGCGCCGGGGCTCGTCACCGAGAGGACATCGTTCTCGATCGCAACTCGAACCTGCCCCACCAGGCCATAGTTTCGGTGCACGAGTGCATTGGCGATCGTCTCGCGGATCGCAACGTCGGAGTAGCGAGGCAGCCCGACTCGCAAAAGCCCGTGCTCAACTTCCTCCTCCAGGTTGAAGGGGGCGATGGCACTGCTGAGTTCGGTCATCGCCCGAACCAGCGGGATCCGCTGGATCCGGTTCGCTTGCACCCCGCTCGATTGGTCAAGTACTTGAAACGCAACTTCGTGCGTCGGCACGAATCGCCTCAGCGCCTGTTCAGTGCCGAACATCAGAACCGCGCCCACCACGAGGTCACCGTCAACCGTCCGGAACCCAAGGGCTGAGATCAGATCTTCGGTCGACAATTCGGCCAGCGTTCGATCGCCGATCGTGCGTACCGACTCACGGAAACGGCCGATCTCGATCTCGCCAAGGTCGTCGCTGGTCGCGTCGGGGACCGGCATTGCTGACAGGTCGCGCTGTCCGATCGAGGCAAGTCGAGCGATCGCATCGTGCGGCTGCATAGGTAGACACTGTGCGTCGCCGTTGACATCGAGCGCTCGTCGAACGTAGACACCTGAGGTCGTCGAGACCAGCGACGTCTGCTTCGGCACTTCGATCACGATGACCGTCTTGCCGCCGACGTCAACTGTCGACGCCGTCACGTTGACAGGCGGAGACGTCGTGTTCGCAACGAGCGCAGGGAGGCGTTCAGGTTCAGTGGCCTTGCCATGGCGCGGCCGAGCGCCGATCACGGCGCCATCGTCGTCAACCCCGATGAGTAGAAGCCCGCCGTCGCCGTTCGCCAGGCAGACCACGTTCGTGGTCAGCTCCGAATCGTTGATGTCCCGCTTGAACTCAAGGCTGTAGCTCTCGCCCCCACCGATGAGTCGCTCGAGGTCGGCCGCCAGCATGAGCGAGTTATACCACAGTTATGCAACGCCACCTGGAGTTATGTCATTCGGTGGCATAACTATGACACGGACGGCAAACCTTCTGTGGATAAGTCGATCACCTGTGGCTACTGGTGCCGCTCAGAGACGGCGGTCTGGCCCTGGGCCGCTTGTGGCACGACACACCGAGCGCGCGGCACGTGCCCGGCCGCGCCAGCGCAGCACGTTGCGAGATCCCCACTACGAAATCGGCGGGGACGCAGGCAGACACATCTCGAAGCCGGTCTCAGAGCCCGTCGCCTGCAACTCGGCAGCAGCCACCCGGAAAGATGCCAGCAGCTGATCCGGAGACCACTTGCTTCGGGCCATTTTCAAGTCCCCGTAAGGGAGTTGGGTGGCGGAGGGAGGGGGATTCGAACCCCCGGAGACTTTCGCCTCAACGGATTTCAAGACGCTTGATCAGCCCTTCTGTACCCCCGGCAACCCCTAGAAACCGCGGCGGCCTAGTAGTTCCTTAGGACTTCATAGCCCCATTGAGAGTTCCAATCATGGCCATTTTCATGGCCAAACTGTCCCGCTGGTTAGACGGCGCAATACCGCTGCTATGGCTAGCGCACGCGGGACGGCCGGACGTGCGCATCGCCGCTGGTGCCAAGCTCTCGGGCCGGGGCTGAACCCACCCCAGCGTCACCCACGAACGTGGCGCTCAACAGGTGAGAGGTTGCGTTGTCGGAGAAGTAGGGACTGCAGCCGATGCTGTTCCCGCGTTTCGGGGAGTACATCGGTGTCGGCATCGCCGTCGTCCCGACGAAGCAGGCTGGTCGTTACAGCGAGCCAACCCGAGCAAGGTAGGGCTGGCCCGGCTGTCGCAGGTGGCAAAGGGAGCCGGTAACCGCAATGATTGGTGACGGACAGGGTCAACTGAGGTCCAGGGTCAAATAGTTGTTGTATGGGTCGGAGTCATTTTCCGGAGGGTTGCTGGCGCTGTAGACCTCCGCCCTGGCTTGAGTTCCGGCAAACCTTTCAGGACGTTCCAGGTCGATTTCCACCCGGAACGGATTGCCCTTTTCCAGCGAAGTCTGCCACGAACACCTCAACTTGCCATTTTGCACGTCGCTACAGTGATCGCCGCTACTGAGTTCAGTCGCTTCCGTGCCGTCCGGAACATATACGACGAGGTTTAGGCCACGAGCCGACTCCTTGTCGAGCACTGCGACTGAGAGTTCAAGGGTCGCGCCGGTGTCGCTCGTCTCCGAGACACTGCCTGTGACCGCTATATCAGCACGGTTGAGGTCGGCGCGCTCCCAATCCGCCCTGGCCTGCGCCTCCGGTGACATTGGAGGCTCACCGCCCAGGATTAGATCAGCTTCAGAACTACCGGCTGCGGAAGAATCTGACTCGTCGGAGCAGCCCCCCAACACGATCAGACCAAGGCAGACCGCCATGGCCGCCAAGAACCTCTTTGGCGGCAATGAAGTCGTTAGTTCTACGTTTCGCATCCTCTCACTACCTCCAGGCTGGCGCACGTGTCGGTGCTCCGGCCACCGTATCCAGTGTCATTTCCGTTTCCTCCGGACAGATCGTCGTTGCCAGCTGAGCCGCTGAGGTGGTCGGCGCCGCGTCCTCCTCGGATCGTGTCGCGTCCTGCTTGACCGTCGATGATGTCCGGGCCTGCTCCGCCACGGAGCTCGTCGTTGCCGCCGCCACCTGTGGCGCCATCTGCTCCCGGCCCGCCGTAGAGCTGGTGTGCCTCTGCGTTGCCTCGAATGTTGTCTTCGCCGCGGCCGCTGCTGGCAAGGTCGTCACCGTCGCCGCGTCGAAGGACGTCTGCTCCTCGGCCTCCTCGCAACTCGTCGCCACCAGGTCCTCCGGTGAGGGTGTCGTCGCCGCCGAGCCCGCATATGACATCGTCTCCGTCGGTGCCGACGAGGACGTCATCGCCGTCGGTCCCAACGATTGTGCAGGACGACTCGTCCATGACCTCCACGGTGAGGGTGCCGGTCGAGCAGGTGCCCTGATCGTCACATACCTGGTAGGTGAATGTGTCGGTCCCTGTGGTCATGACAGCGATATATGAGATCCGTGGCGTGTCGTCACACCTACTAGACGCCACCGCCCAGGCGTTCTGTTGCACCCTGCACGCAACCAGCCGCGCTGCTGCTGACGGATCTGAGCTCGAGGATGGAGCTTCTCGCACATCGCCAGGCGCATTCGCAGGCCTACCTCCGCCGCCGGTGATCTCGCCTGGTGACCGGGTTGCCCGTCGTGAGGGCGCCTCGTGAGCGACGATATCTCGGGCGAGTCGACATCGGGTTGCCCGCGCCCGAAGATCGACGCTGAACCAACGTCGTCAACGAGTCGCTGGCTTCACTCGGTCCCAACTCTGCCCGTGGCCGCCTGGTAGGCAGCGTGGCCTCCGCGCGGTCCAATGGCGAGCACTTCGATCGTGTCGGGTTCCTGCTCGTCAGGAGTACGAGTCGGGTCGTCGGCCGACGGCCTGGGCGGCTTCATCGAAGCTCACTCGGTCTGGACCTGCGTCATCGAGACGTCGGCGTGCTTCGGTCGCGTCAAGGTGGTCTTCAATCGCCGGGAGAATCTCTAGCCATAGGTCCCAACCGATGATGACCCCTTGTGGCCGCCGGTGGCTGCCAAAAGTGACGGGTTCGGCGTTAACCCCGTCGAGTTCGAAACCGGCCAAGATCTGAGAGAGCTTGGCCCGGGCTTCGGTGGTAGGGAGGATCTCAAGAGGTCTGGTCACCGACATCGCGTGAATCCTAGTGCATTGATGTACAAATTTACGTACGACTATGTGAGCCGTTTCTTGCTGGGTTCCCAACTTCAGCGAGTTTCGGGTTTTGCGGGGCGTCACAGCGGCGTTCCCTTGTCGGATTATCCCGAAGCCCTCGATCAACACTCTGAGGCCAACCGGCGGGTCCAATAGCGGGGCGCGACGAAGGCGAAATGTCCGGCAGGGGTTACAGTTGTTTCAGTTTGACGGGAGGGTTGCCGATGGCCGGACCGACAACAACGGAACAGCATTCGAAGAGGCCCCAGCTGGTGCTGCGTGCTGACGGGACCGAGGTGCAACTCACGCCACGACAAGCGGACCTAGTCGACCTTGTCCTCGATGATCTGGAGACCGTGTCCCCAGCAAAGGCAGCGGAGTTGCTCGGCGTCTCTCGCCCTATGGTTGTTCGCTGGATCAACCAGGGAATCCTGCAAGATCAGAAAACAGGATCGCATCACAAGATTCCCCTCACGTCGGTGTGGGAACTGAAGTTCAGGCGCATGGAAGCTGGAAGAGCCGCGGTCGCCGCCGTTCGGGACGCTCCCAACGATGATGCGGCCGCCAGGCGCACGGCCGCCGCCCGCGATCGCGCTCGGGAGCGGGTCGCCCGTCGTGACAGCGCCTCGTGACCGACAACGTCCCGTGTGAAGGCTGGCGTCCTTGGCTCTAGTTTGGGCATGTGGCACCCGAACGACTAAGCGCTGAGGAACTGGACCGACGGTTCCCGAACCGGCCCACAAGTTTCGCTGCGTGGGACGCCGACCGTTTCCTCCAGACAGATTGTCGTTGCCTCGGTTGCCCAGATTCTGTCGACCTGTTGCGGGACGAGGAGTGATCCGCCCTCAAATCCTGAGAATCTCGGGCGCATCGTGAACCACGCACATCGCGGCGCAACGTCGCAATCGGGCGCAACCTGAATTTGCCATTTCAGATGAGCGCGTACGCCTCCTTCCCATGATGGGCAACGGGCGGTGCCAGGGCGTGCCGATGCGGTAGCCCGCACCGCCAACGCCAGATCACGGGTGAACCCCATGTCGTGGTGTACCGCGCGGCGCCCCTTTGAGGCCTCCAATCGCGGCAGCGAGGGGAACCCCTGAGCAACAGGGGACGACCCCGTATCCCGGGCGGTTAGCTCGCTGAAGCGAGACGAACGTCGTAGTGGACGGTCACCGCGAGCGCTTCGGCGATTTCGACGAGTCGGGCGAAACTCACACCGGCATAGTCGCCGGCCTCGTAGCGCTGGATGGACTGCTCTGCGATTCCGAGCCGATCTGCCAGTTCGCGCTGAGTCAATCCGCGAGCGATCCGCGCCCTGATCAACGCAGTCGGAAACTCCCCGATTCCGGTCGCCTCAATCAGCGTCGCGTCATGCAACGCATCGAAGTCCGCGAGCTCAGCCTCGAAGTCGCCCAACGTCCCGCTGAGCGCCTGCATCTGCAGCTCGCGCATCTCGGCAGACAGCCCCTCGGGCAAAGGCGCCCGCTCCAGCTCACTGATCGCTACCCGAACCTCATCGGCCTTGGACCGAGTGATCTTGTACTGACGCTCATTTTTGATCATTGTTCGAACCCCTCGTTGGTCAGGTCGATCACGACGATGCCCTTTGGGCGGCCATCACGATCGCGTTGAAAGAACTCCACGAAGTACCGGCCCGACGATCCTTCGATGATGTTGGGAAAGAACTCGCAACCGAACGCAGCCTTTTGTGCAGGCCTCCCGGGTGACAGGTCCAACAACGCCGGATGCAGCACCGACCGGTCGACCCCTATCGGGTCATACGAAGCATCGACGTCGCCGGGGTGAACCTTGGCCGTCACGAAGCTCCCATCGATCCATGCACGTCGACACCCGGCCGCCTTCAGCGACAGCAACGCCCGGCGGCAACCCTCGAGGAGGTGAACACGCCAATCGGTTCCCCCAAACGTTGCCTCGACCTCGGCCCAGGACGCCAGCCACTCACCCGGGGGCAACACACCATCGACGAACCGCGGGACCATCAACACAACATACCAGTTGGGTCAGACGTTCCAGGCGGCCAAGCCTGACCCTTGGAGCCCGAATCGGCGTTTCGATGGGACGAACGATGGGATGCCGTGCGACCCCCTCGAGGTGTTGTGCGAGGGCGGCGCGTTGCCGGTCAGCGGTCGCTTACGGCTTGTCGAGGAGGGTGTCGATGAGTTCCCCGGCTGCCTGGTCGGCTTCGGTGGTGCGGGCGGCGTAGACGTCGAGGGTCATGGTTGGGCTGGCGTGGCGGAGACGTCCAGCGACGGTGCGGACGTCGGTGCCATTGGCGATGAGGTGGGTGGCCGTTGCATGGCGGAGGTCATGAAATCTGACGCCGTCGAGCCCATGGGCGTCGGCGAGGGTTCGCCAGTCGTTGGTGATCTGGTTGAGCGTCAACGGATGGTTCCAGTCCCGTGAGGGGAACACCCACCCGTCCGCTCCGAGCGAGCCGAGACCGACCTTGCTGGCTGCGTCGGTTTGGTGGGCTCGCCATTCCTCGATCGACGCCATCGTGGCCTCACCGACGGACACGACACCGGTGGTACGGGTCTTGGTCGGTTTCACCTTCGATGCCGGACCCCCATCAACGACCGAACGTTGGAACGTGATCAGCCGCTGCTCGACGTCGATGTCGGACCACTTCAACGCGCCGAGTTCACCTCGGCGGGCACCGGTGGCGATCGCCAGGCGGATAATCGTGGCCATCCTCGGGTCGGCCTTCCCGATGATCGCCGCCACCGTGTCGAGGTCGGGCACTTTGTGTTGGTGGGGCTCGACGCGTGGGGTGTGGGCGATCAGTGCCGGGTTGTTGGGGATAAGCCGCCAGCGCACAGCAGCAGACAGCGCTGCCCTGAGGATGCTGTGAGCCTTCTTGACCGACTGCGCCGACAGCGGACGCCCAGCCTTGCCGCCTTCAGAGAGGAGTGTTTGGTAGAAGCCCTCCAGGCGTTCAACCGTCAGCCGGTTGATCCTGACGGTGCCGATGTGCGGCGAGATCCAGCCCTCGGCTGTCCGTTGGTGGTCTCGGGCGGTAGTCGGGCTCCAGTCGTTGACGTTCGCCGCCTGCCAGCGTTCGAGCAGCTGATCGATCGTGAGCGTTTGTTCGGATCGGTTGGCCTCGGCTCGTCCGGCCTCGATCTCGGCGATCAGCTGGCGCATCGTGCGCTCGGCTTCGCGCTTGGAGCCCTTCACCGATTTTGATCGATATCGCTTCTTGCCGGTGTCGTCAGTGCCCAGGAAAAGGCGGATCTCCCACGACCCCGACGGCAGCCTTCTGAGTGACCCGCGCACGTGTGCCATCCTGCCAGAACCCACCCAACGGATGAGACGCTGGATGGGATGACGCCTCGAACCGACCAAAGATAGGGGGTTGCAATTCTGCTCGAATCGAGCTACATTGCAGTCCTGCGTTGAAGTTTGAGTGGCGGAGGGAGGGGGATTCGAACCCCCGGAGGCTTGCACCTCAACGGTTTTCAAGACCGTCGCAATCGTCCGCTCTGCCATCCCTCCATTCACCACCTTAGAGCCGGTTGGCGGGCGGCCGCGAAGCGGTCGGGCTGCTGCGCAACCGACAGGTTGGCGGGCATACCCCTGACCGCGCAGCCGTCGACATTGCGCCACACTGGTGCCCATGAGCGACGCCACTGCAACCTCCACCGCCACGCCCGGCTCCAGCCGGTTGTACTTCCGCCAGCTACTGGCCGGCCGGGACTTTGCCAAGAACGACCCGATCGCCCGGCAGATGGTGAACTTTGTGTACGCCATAGGTGACCGCCAAACCGGCGAGGCCGTGCTGGTGGACCCGGCTTACGCCCCCGGCGAGCTGGTCGATGTACTTGAGGCCGATGACATGATGCTGACCGGGGCCTTGGTGACCCACTACCACCCCGACCATTCGGGTGGGGACATGATGGGCCACAACATCGCTGGGGTACGCGAGTTACTAGAACGCGTGGAGGTTCCGCTGCACATCCAGGGCGATGAGGTGGAGTGGCTGCGCAAGGTGACCGAGGTTTCCGACGACCAGCTGCACACCCACACATCGGGCGATGTGGTGATGGTGGGCGAAGTGCCGATCACGCTGATACACACACCCGGTCACACACCCGGCAGCCAGTGCTTTCTGGTGGAAGGCAAGCTGGTGGCGGGCGACACACTGTTTTTGGAGGGCTGTGGCCGAACCGACCTGCCCGGCGGCGACCCGGCGGCGCTGTACGAGAGCCTGACGCAACGACTGTCAAAAGTTTCCGACGACACCACGCTGTACCCAGGCCACCTGTACTCGGCCGAGCCATCGGCATCGATGGGCGATACCCGCACGCACAACTTCGTTTTCGCGCCCCGCAATGCCACCGAATGGATGGGCATGTTCGGACGATAGGCATTATCAGGCGTTGGAGAGCGACCGGGCGTACATCACCCACTGTTGAAGAGTGCCTACCTGCAACTTGCTGGTCACGGGTATCTGGGTGAGTAAGGACGTGTCTCGCACGGTCCAGTTCAACCCAGCCGAAGGGGCCGACCCCGAAGGAGTCACCACGTAACCCGGGCAGACGGTGATATCACCGATCTGGACCAACGGCTGAGATCCGACCGCTGCAACAGGCGGTGGTGCAGAAAGCCAGGTAATGCGACGTCGTCGGCGTGTGACGGTTGCACATCTTCTTCAGGCATGTGAATCCTCCGGACGACCTTCAGATTGCACCTACCTGCCGGATGCCAACCGCAAGGGATGGGCCCGACTCTTCACCGACGAACCTGGCAAGCTGTGGCCATGACCAACGAGGCCGGAACGGGAAGCGCACAGGGCGACCGCCCGGCCGCCCACGATGACCCCGACCGCCTGGACGACCCTGGATGGACCCGGCACCACGAAAAGCGGGAGGTAACCACAAGTCCGCTCGGTGACCGGCTGCCACCCTGGTACCCGCGAGCCCTGATCTACACCGCGCTCACCGTGGCCTCGCTGGTGCTGCTGCGGGTCACGATCTACCTGCTGCGCGACCTGCTTTTGATGCTGATGGTGGCGCTGTTTCTGAGCTTCGCCATGGAACCGGCGGTGAACTGGCTGGCCGACCGCGGATGGCGCCGCGGCGCCGCCACCGGCCTGGTCTTTGTGGTGGTGCTGTTGGGCGGCGCGCTACTGACCTACGCGATGGTTGACCTGGTGATCAGCGAAACCAGCCGGCTGGTGGACGACGCGCCCCGCTACGTGCGCGACACCACCGACTGGGTGAACCGCAGGTTCAACACCGAGGTGACATCCGACGACCTCGTCAGTCAGATCGAGACCTACCAGGGCGACTTGTCCACCATGGCCACCAACGTGGGTGGACGTGTGGTCACGCTGTCGGCGGCCGCGGTTGGCGCTCTGTTCCGGCTACTCACCATTGGGCTGTTCGCCTTCTACCTGACCGCCGACGGCCCAAAGTTTCGCCGGACCATCTGCAGCCGCCTGCCACCCGACCGGCAGCGCATGGTGTTGGACCTGTGGGAGTTGGCCATCGCCAAGACCGGCGGCTACCTCTACAGCCGGATAGTGCTCGCTGCACTGTGCACCATATTCAGCTGGGTGGCCATGGAGGTTCTGGGTGTGCCCTACGCGTTGGCCTTGGCGTTGTGGATGGGCGTCCTCAGCCAGTTCGTACCCGTCATCGGCACCTACCTGGCCGGCGCTCTGCCCATTCTGATCGCCCTGCTGAACGCCCCGATCGCCGCCTTGGCGCTGCTGATCTTCTTCACCGTGTACCAACAGTTGGAGAACTACCTGTTTGCCCCCCGGGTGACCGCCCGCACCATGAACATTCACGCTGCGGTGGCGTTTGGATCGGTGATCGCCGGCGCCAGCCTCATCGGCCCCGTCGGCGCCCTGCTGGCCCTGCCCGTAGCAGCGATCGTGCAGGCGTTCCTCTCGGCGTTCCTGCAGCGACACGAGGTGGTCACCTCTGAACTGACCGCCGTCTCGATGTCGCAGGGCGACGAAGACGATCTACGGGGCCCAGGTGGCATGGGCGACCTGGGTGAAGAGCTGTGGAACGATCCGGCAGGCGCCTCGCGGGGCGAAACCCCCAGCGGCGAGTTCTTCAGTCGGATGCTTCGTCGAGCAGTCGAGCGACGTCGTCACCCACACTCACCTGACCCTCAGTCCGATAGTGACCCGCCCGCTCGCTGAGCCGATCGGGCTCGTACAGGTAATTGGCCATCAGGGTGAGCGACCGTGCCACACCGTCGTGGGTTCGGTTGGCACCCCAGCACAGCCGTGCCAGCTGCGCCCCGTTGCCCAAGTGGAAGTTGGCCACCGGATCGGGTGACCGGCCGCCGGCGTCGGTGTCGGTGAGGTACTCCGCCGCAAGCTTCAGGAAACGGCCCCCATACCGGGCCGCCTCGTCGCTGACCATCCAGATGTCGTCGCTCAACAGCCGCTGAACCTCGTCCGCCGGGCGGTTCATGCCAAGGGTGCCGAGCATCGTGCGGGGGGGTTGGTCGATGGCGCCCGCGCCGGCCACGCCTTCGGGCGGCGCCGCACCGGCGCCCGAAAATTCCTCGTGGTCCTCATCGCCGGAGATGGTGGCCAGCACATGCTGTGCGAACGAAGGGACGGGCGACAACGTCACATAGGTCGACACCGTCGGGTGCGTGGTTCGCAACTCGTTCACGGTTGCTTTGATGAGCTCATTTCCAAAGCCCATACCGGCCAGGCCGGGCTGCGGGGACGAAATACTCCAAAACACGGCCGTATCGGCCCGGTCGACGGGCACGGTGCCGGCATGCGGGCCGATGATGCGATCGAGAGAGTCCGGGATGCCCTTGGTGAACGCCAACCACACGAACGCCAACGGCTCACCGTGCATACCGGGGTGGAACAGGGCGAACGCCGCCCGGTCGTCTGCCAAACGACTTCGCAACTGGTCGATCGACTCGATGGGGTGCACCTTCTCCAGCGCGGCCACCCGCTGCAACAGACTGGCGGGCGTATCCCAGTCGAGGCGCCGCAGCTCGATCAGGGCCGGGGTCATCAGCACCTGCAATCGGGCCTGCACCAACAGATCCAAAGCAGATGCCGCAGCATCGTCGTCGCGGGCGGCCACGTCGATGGCAGCGGCCCGCAACTCGACCAGGAACCTGACACCCCCGGGGGCGGCACCCAACTCGTCGAGGATGGCATCAGCACGCGTGCGAACCGCCCGTTGCGCATCGGCCAGCAGCTCGAGGCGCTGCCGGGCCGGTGCTCCGACCTCGGGGGAGGAACTGCCCAACACGCCGAGGGCCACACGCTGCGCATCGTCGGGGAGTGCACCCTCGGCCAGTGCCCGCAGCAGGTTGGCCCGAGCGGGTGGCACGTCCTCCGCCCACAGGGTGACCAACTCGGCGGCAAGCCGTCGGCGACCCGACAGCTCGGTGGTGTCGGTCAGCCGCTTGAACACCCGATCGAGACGGCCCAGGTCACGGCTTGACAGTTCGTGGTGCTCGGCCGGATTGCGCGGGCTGCGGCTCCAAACCCCGATGCGTTCGAATACGCCCTGCAGACCAGAGCGGCCGCGCCGCGCGTTCATGGGGTGTCGGAGGCCTCGGGGGCGGGCGGCCGGTACACCGCCACCAACAGGCCCACTCCGCCAAGAATGCCAAGCCCGGCCGACAACGCCAGGCCCAACCAACCGCTCAGCGTCTTGTCCAGGCCCAGGACATGGTCCAGCGAGAAGGCGCCTGGACCAAGCATGGCCACCGCCACGGCCCCAACGGCCAGGATCAGGTTGTACTCCCAGCCGCTCTTCACGATGAAGAAGCCATTGTGGCGGTGCACCGTCCACCCCGCCACGATCATCAGGCCGACCAACCCGGCCGCCATCAGCGGAGTCAACAGACCAAGGGCAAACCCCAGACCCGCACCAACCTCAGTGCTCGCCGCCATCAGCGCCATGACCTTGCCCGGCTTCATGCCCATCGAGTCGAACCAACCCGCCGTGCCCGGGATACGACCGCCTTGGAAGAACTTTCCGTAGCCGTGCAGGGCCATGGTGACGCCAAAAGTCACCCGCAGTAGCAGCAGCGCCGTATCGATGGCGGCGGCGTCGGGGCGAACGGTGTCTGGGCTGTAAGCGAGCAACTGTGCGAGCACTGAGGGCCTTTGCGGTCATTCGAGGGAGGGTGTGTCGGGCGATCCTAGATTCCGAAGCCGGCACGGGCCCCTTCACGGCGTCGTGCACCATTCTCTAGCCTGGCGCCGCCCACTCTCTACGCTGGGCGGGTCCGTGGCAACGGACCGTTGCCGCCCTGCCGAGGAGTCACACCACATGGGAACCGCCGACCTGGACGACCTGACCGCGGGTTTCACTGCGCCAGACGAGGCCGAATGGCTGGCGCTGGTGGACACAGCGCTCCGGGGCAAGCCGATCTCCGCCATCGAAACCACGCGGCGCGACGGCATCTTGGTGGCCCCCCTGTACCGCCGACCCGACGGCGCTGATGCCCCCATCTCGCTGCCCTACCCCGGCCAGGCACCGTTTACCCGGGGTGTGGCCCCAGCCGGTCGAGCCGAAGGGGCCTGGGACATTCGCTGTGTCGTCGACGCAGCCGACCCGGCCACCGCTGCGGCCAACGCGCTGGCCGACCTCACCGGCGGAGCATCCAGCCTGACGGTGCGATTCGACGAGGCTGCGCGCCGGGGGCTGGCCCCAACCGACCATGCATGGACGGAAACCGCCGGCGTGGACGGATTGTTGGCCCTCTCCGTTGATGCCCTGGACGCCGCGTTGGAAGGGATCTTCCTGGAGGCGGCGGCCATCAACCTGGATGCCGGAGCCTCCTTCGAGTGTGCCGCCGAGCTGCTGGTGGGTGTTTGGCTGCGACGCGGCATCGACCCGGTGGAGGCATTGGGAAGCTTCGGCGCCGACCCGGTTGGCGCCCTCGCCGCCACCGGCACGCTGCCGGGCGGCATCGAGGACGCTCTGGCCGCCGCCGGTCGGTTGGCGGCCCGCACCCACGAGGCATTTCCCGAGGTCACCGCTCTGAGCATCGACACGGCCCCCTATGCCGAAGCCGGCGCCACACCCACCCAGCAATTGGCCGCGCTGTTGGCGACCGGACGACAGATGCTGGCGGCGGTCACCGACGGCGGGCTGAGCCTGGAGGCGGCGCTGGCGCAGGTGACGGCCACGCTCACCCTGGACGCCGACATCTGGGGCGGCGTTGCGCTGCTGCGTGCGGCTCGCCGTTGCTGGAGCCATCTCGCCCTCTCGGCCGACGCCCCCGAGGGCTCTGCGGCACTGGCGGTGCACACCCGCACCTCGAACGCCATGATGACCCGACGCGACCCGTGGGTGAACCTGCTGCGGGGCACCGCCGCCACCTTCGCCGCCTCGGTGGGCGGGGCCGAATCGATGACCGTCGCTCCGTTCGACACCGCCCTGGGTCACAGCGACGGACTGGCGCGACGGATGGCCCGCAATACCCAGCTGCTGGCCCAGGAGGAGTCGGGTCTGGGGCGGGTCATCGACCCCGCCGGAGGCTCGTGGTACGTCGAGTCGCTCACCGACACCCTGTGCACCAACGCCTGGGAGCTGTTCGTCGAGATCGAGCGTCACGGCGGCATGGTTGCGGCGCTCACGTCCGGATGGTGGGGCGCCGAGATCGCCACCGCCAGAAATGCAACCCTCGCCCAGGTTGCAACCCGGGCCCGCCCCATCACCGGCGTCTCGGAGTTTCCTTTGCTCACCGAATCGGTGCCCGAGCGAGCAACCATCGACCTCGCGTCGGTCCGCCAGACGGCTCGCGCCGCCTGGGAGGAGACCGACGGGGCTTCTGATCAGGCGACCCCGTCCGCTCAGGAAACCGCTGCCGTCGCGACGCTGCCCGAACCGCTGGGAACGGTGCGCTGGGCACAGGGTTGGGAGGCGCTCCGGCAACGCAGCGACGATGCGCTGGCCGCCACCGGCGAGCGGCCGCGGGTGTTCCTCGCCAACCTGGGGCCGCCGGCGGTGCACATCGCCCGGGCTTCCTGGGCGCGCAACGCTTTTGAGGCGGCGGGCATCGAGGCCCTGGAGACCGACGGCTTCCACACGCCCGAAGTACTCGCCGAAGCCTTCGCCGCATCAGGAGCGCCGCTGGTGGTGGTGTGTTCGTCCGATGCCGTCTACGACGACTGGGGCGCACCGGCAATCTCCGCCCTGGCAGCGCACCGGCCCGCCCGTCTTTATGTGGCCGGCCGGGCCCGGTCGGGCCTGAGCGACGTCGACAACGACGTCTCCGCCTTCGTCGGCGTGGGGGTGGACCTGCTGGAGTTGTTGGGCGACGCCCACGATGCCGCAAGGACGTGACGAACGACGACCCAGGAGGTCACCACCTGAGTGGGGACCTGCTGGCGGCATGGACGACCGGCCTGGCCTGGGCCGAGCACCGAAGCTGGGCGATGGCCGGCCACTGGTCGACCGCCGCCACGATCGACGGTGTCACCGCAACCCTCGCCCCGATCAGCGCCCATCACGGCCGGCGCGCCGACCAGCTTCGAACGTTCTGGCCCCAACGGCGGGGCGGAACCGACGGTGCGGCCTCGCCGGCTGGCCCCCCGACGCCCGACGACGGCCCGCTTCTCGACCTGGCCAACGCGCTGGACGAGGCCCAAAGGTCGCTCGGCCCCCCCGGGGAGACCACGTGGACCGGGACCACCTCGATGGCGGCGCTGAGGTTGACCGCCCAGCTGATCCTGCCGAGGTTTTTGACCTGCTACAAACAATTGCTGAAATTGGCGAATGCACCGTCCGACGCCTCAATCCGCCGGATTTGCGAGCTGGCGTTGACGGACACAACCGCTGATTTCGTTACTGCGACAGCAAAGTTGGCCGCCCTCGGTGAGAATCCGGGTCCATCGCAGATCGATGACATCCAGCACGCGGGCATGGGGCAGAACCCCACTCATCGGCCAAAATAGGTCGCATATCGGGTGGCACCCCTTGACGACGTCCGTATCCTGCATAGTGCCCCAGTTCGTAGATGGAACACCCGACCCACCCATTCTCCACTGAGGCGATCTACCCAGTTCCACGTCACAGCAGCACACCGCAGCGTCAAAATCGTCTTAGACGAAGGCGCGCGTACTAGAGCCGCAGTGACGAACCACCCAGCACCGACCCCAGCAATGGAAGGAACCACGTGGCGAAAGATCGCGTAGAGCGCGACGAGGAAGACCTCGTCCGCCTGTACCTCACCGATATCGGCCAATACCCCCTGCTCACCAAGGACGACGAGGTGCGCCTCGCCCAGGTGATCGAGAAGGGTGCCGATGCCCGAGGGCAGTTGGAGAACCCCGAGATCACGTTGACCCCGGCCAAAAAGCGTGAGCTGCGTCGAGCCGCCCGTAAGGGCGACGGAGCCGAGCAGACGTTCGTGCAGTCCAACCTGCGCCTGGTCGTGTCGATCGCCAAGAAATACCAGGCGTCGGGCCTGCCGCTGCTGGACCTGATCCAGGAGGGCAACCTGGGCCTGATGCACGCCGTCGAAAAGTTTGACTGGCGCAAGGGCTTCAAATTTTCCACCTATGCCACCTGGTGGATTCGTCAGGCGATCACCCGCGGCATCGCCAACACCGGCCGCACCATTCGCCTTCCAGTACACGCCGGCGACACCCTCGCCCGCCTGCAAAAGGCCCGCGCCCGCCTCGAGCTGAAGCTGGGCCGGCCCGCCACGCTGTTGGAACTGGCCGCCGAAGTGGAGATGCCCGAGGAAAAGGTCACCGAGGCGCTGCGCTTTGCGGCCGAACCGCTGTCGCTGTCCGAGCCGCTGCGCGAGGACGGCGATGCCGAACTGGGCGACGTGGTCGAGGACCGGTCGGCCGAGTCACCCTTCGAGGTGGCCGCCACCGCGCTACTGCCCGAGGAAATCTCCCGGCTGCTGTCACCGCTGGATCAGCGTGAGCGCGAAATCCTCAAGCTGCGCTTCGGCCTCGACCGGGGCGAGCCGCGCACGCTGGAGGAGGTTGGCGAGCACTTCAACCTCACCCGGGAACGCATCCGCCAGATCGAGGCTCGGGCCATGAGCAAGCTGCGCCACCCATCGTCCGACACCGGCGCCCGCGACCTGCTGGCCGTCTGAGCAGCCTCGGCGGAGTTTCAGTCCTGGAGGTGTCTGGGTACCTGGTGGGCTCCCCCGCCTTCAAAGCGGGTGGGACGGGCGATCCCCGTCCGGCGGGTTCGATTCCCGTCCACCTCCGCCAATCGCACTGACCATCGGGCCCGGCCACCAAGGCCGGGCCCGATGCGCGTTTTGGGTTGGGCGCGTCCTGGATACGGGTGCGCTTACGGGCGACGAGGCCCGGCTGAACGGCCGCGTCGCAGACGGTCGCTCAGCCGATCACGCAGCGCGCTCTCCCCCGGCTTTGCCAACACCCAGGCGGCCAGGAGCAGAACCGTTGACAACAGGCTCGGAAACAGCAGGCCCGTCGTCTGGGCGATCGTGTTGCCGTCGCGGCGTTCGATGGTGGCTTGGAGCACCCGTTGCTCGGACACCGCCGTGCGTTGGACCACACCGCCTGATGGGTTGACTACAGCCGAGAACCCGGTGGGTGCCGCCTGCAGCACCCACCGGCCGGACTCGATGGCCCGCAGGCGGCTGTTGGCCACCTGCTGGGACTGCACCAGGGTCAGCCAGTAGGAAGCGCCGTTGGTGGGGTTGAGCACCAACTGCCCCCCGGCGGCCACGCCCTCGCGCACCCGGCGGGGGAAGAAGATCTCCCAACTGATCACCGCGGCGGCCTTCACGGTCTCACCCGATGCCAGCGGAAGATCGAGCACCGCCAAACCCGTGCCGGGCAACTGGTCGCGCCGCGGCAACAGGCCCCCGCCGATCGATGCCTCGATCGGTTCGATGATCGGTCGGAACGGCACGTACTCGCCGAACGGTACACGCCGCTCCTTGTCATAACGGGAGCCCGCAGCGTTTAAGGCAACCGTTCCATCGGGGCCGTAGACAATCGAGAAGTTGGCGAAGTGTTTGGCGTCGACACCCTCGACCACGCCCACCTCCAACGGCGCTCCCAGCCTCCGTGCCTCATCGGCCAGCACGTCGTTCCATTCGTCCTCAGCCAGCTTTCCGCTGATGGTGACCACGTTCTCGGGCCAAACCACCAGGTCGACCGCCCCATCGCCGTCGATGGTCTGGCTGGCCGTGAGATGCCTGGCGAACACATCGGCCGGGTCGGTGTCCAGCGCCACGGTGCCCTGCGGACCACCGCCCTGAACCACCGCCACCCGCAGGGGCGCAATTGCGTTGCCCGAAGGGGCCACGACGCCCAGCATGGCCACAGCGGCCACGACACCGATCAAGGAGCCACCCCACGCCCAACGGCGCCGGACCAGCGCCTCGATGCCCACCCCCACTGCCGCTATGCCCAGCGTCAACAGCACCGGACCGCCAAGCCGTGCGATGGGGGCCAACGGTGCGTCGGCCTGCGTCAGCGAGGCCATCGACAAGGGAACCCCACCGAACGGAGCGTGGTAGCGAATCAACTCGGTGACCGCCAACGCTGCGGGTAGCGCCAGCACCCTGCTGGGGCCGGGCGGGGTGGCCAGCCCGGCGAGGCCGAGCAGCGACGCGAACACACAGACGGCGATCACGTACCCGGGCGGAGTGAACGTGACCATCCACAACAACGAGGGCACAAACCACCCCAGCCCCACCCCGCAGCTGCGCCAAAACCGGCTGCTGGGGGCGGCACCGGCCAACAACGCCACCCAGCCGGCCACACCAAGCAGGGTCAACGGCCACCATCCCCAGGGTGGCAGTCCGGCGCACACCGCCAGCCCGGCCGCTATCGATGCCGCCGCCGCCAACGGTCGGCCAGGTGACCAACCCGAGCCCACCGCCCCCGGTGAAGCCTCGGCGGCATCGCTGAGCTCGGATGAATCCGACGGATCATTCGCGAAAACTTCGTTTGTGTGGGCATCGCTCACCGCGCAAGTACACCAGACTGGGCCCGATGAGCGGGTACCGAGATCGAAGGGGGGAACCCAGAGCGGGCGCGGACGCCGGTCGACTCACCCCTGAACGGGCCTCTGTGGGCGATCGAGGTGGTTGGCCGGCGCCGGGTGCTCGGTCATGGTGACGCTGGCGGCTACCGGCTCGCCGGTGTGGTTGGACGTGACCGTCGGCGTGGTGCTGCTGGTGGCCATGCTGGGCGTGGTGGTGCCGCTCCTGCCCGGGGCGGCGCTGGCCTGGGCGGCACTGCTGTTGTGGGCGCTGGCGGAACGCTCGGTGACCGGCTGGCTTGTGCTGCTGGCCACCTCAGGCCTGGCCGCAGTCGGTTTCGTGGTGAAGTACCTGGTGCCCACCCGCCGGATGCAGGGCGGAGGCGTCCCCACCACCACCATGCTGGCCGGTGGCGTCGTCGGCATCATCGGGTTCTTCGTCGTGCCGATCGTCGGGGCCCCGTTGGGATTCGTGATCGGGGTGTACGGGGCCGAGTGGTACCGCCTCCGCACCCACGCCCTGGCTTGGACGTCCACCAAGGCGGCGCTGGGTGCCGTAGGGCTGTCGATGCTGATCGAGTTCACCACCGTGGCGATGATGGCCGCCCTGTGGCTGGCGGCGGTGGTGCTGACGTGACACGCCGCCACGCCGCGCCCATCGCCATCTGGGCCGTGACGGTGGCGGTCGGGCTGGTGGGTGGGATCGCGGCGGTGCGACAACTGCTCCCCGACGACCATTCCGAGCAGGCGCTGAGCGTGGTGCCGGTGCCAGGTGCCGATACCACGAACGGACGGGTGGAGACCGCCGAGGTACTGATGCCGGCCGGCACCCCGGCCGCCACAACGCAGCCGGGGATCCCGGACGAGATCACCGACTGGGAGGACGTTCGGTTGGTCATGCCCACCCTGGGCGAGGACGTGCGGGTCGTGGAGGGTGTGGACCTGGGCGCGCTCTCCCGAGGAGTTGGCCATTGGCCAGGCACTGCGGAACCCGGCCAGACCGGCAACATGGTGATCGCCGGGCACCGCACCACCCACGGCGCCCCGTTTCGCCGCCTGGACGAGTTACGCGTCGGCGATGACGTTGGAATCGGCGCTTCCGGCCAGGTGGTGACCTACCGGGTGACCGGAACCGAGATCGTCGACCCCGGCCAGGTGGAGGTGGCGCGTCCTACAACGACGGCGACCGCCACGCTGTTCGCCTGCCACCCGCCCGGCTCGGCCGCCAAGCGCATCGTGGTGCGGCTGGCCCGATCAGCCTGAAACGGCGTCCGCTGCCGCCGCACGCCCCTGGCGGATGCACCCGGGTACCCCGATCCCCCGATAGGCCGCCCCGGTCAGCGTCACGTTGGGCAACTCGTCGGCCAGGGTGGCATCAAGGGTGTCGCAGCGTTCGAGATGCCCCACGTCGTACTGCGGGAACGCACCGGGCCAGCGAATCACCGAACAGTCCTCAACGGGGCCGTCCAACCCGGTGAGCGTGCGCGCCTCACCGAGCACGCGTGCGACCAGTTCGTCGGTTGGCAGACGGGACGAGTCGGGATCGCCGTCGTGGCCCACCGAAACCCGTAGGCGTACCAGCCCGTCGGTGGTCAGGTGCGCCCACTTGGTGGATGCGTAGCTGATCGCCACGGTGATGAAGCCGGAACCGTGCGGCACCAACAGGCCCGAACGACCAGGTGGGGTGGTGACCCGATCCGGGCGCACAGCCAGGCGCACCATGGCCACCGAGGCGGTGCGCAATTCGTCCAGCAGCAACACCGCGCCCGGCGCAGTCGGGTGGGCCGGGCCGGCGCCGCCACGGAGCAGCGCCGCTGCCGCCGCACCGGGCACGGCCAGAATTACCGCGTCGGCGGTGACCTCACGAGGTTCGCCCGAGCCGGTCGACTCCACGTCGATGGCCAGACGCCCCCCGGCCGTCCGAACCGACCGGGCCCGAACGCCATCGCGCAGCGTCACGCCTCGGTTCGTCAGCTGGGCGCGCAGCGTGGCAATCAGCTCGCCCATGCCGCCGGGCAGCCCGTAGAACGGCGGCGCCACGGTACCGGCCACAGCCGCCGCCTGACGGGAAGCAGCCAGATCCTCGGCCAGACCCGCAGCAAGCGACGGCCCCGCCCGCGCCACCCGGTCCAGTTGCGGTGCGACCGCCGCCAGGCTCAGACGATCGAGCACCCCTGCGTTGATGCCGCCAAGCAGCGGCTGCACCAGCCGGTCGGCGATGCGGTCGCCGAAGCGTTCCCGAATGAGTGAACCCACCGAGCGGTCCTTGGTGACAGGTGCACCCACACGGCTCAGCTCGGCACGCACCTGCTCGACGTCCGCGGCCTCCACCAGCGGCGAGCCCCGGAGCGCTGCCGGATCGGTGGGTACGCCAAGCACCAAACCACCGGGCATCGGGTGGGCCGCGCCGTCCAGCCAGATGGCGGCGCCCCCGGCCGCCGGCGCTGTCAGCCGGTCGGTCAGGTTCAGCTCATCGACCAGGGCCAACGCCTCCGGGACACGAGCAAGAAACATGTCGGCGCCCTCGTCGGTTGGCAACCCGGCCAACGGCGAAGTGCGGAGCTTTCCTCCTGGGGCCGGAACGCCGTTGTCGAGCACGCTCACGCTCACGCCGCGCGAGGCCGACGCCTCCCAGGCTGCGGCCAGCCCGGCGATGCCGCCGCCAACGATCACAAGCCGACGGGTCACCGCATCGGCCGACCGGTCGTCACCACGGGTTCAGGTTTCCAGGGCTTCACCGGGTAACCCGGATTCTGCAACCTGATCGTGGATCAGCTCGGCGAGTTCGGCCATCACCGACCGATCGTCGTTGACCACGGCGGTTCGCGCGAACGCCAAACCGAGTGACCCCGCGAGCCGCGCCGCCTCGATATCGAGGTCGTAGGCCACCTCGAGGTGGTCGGAGGTGAACCCCTGTGGCACCACCAGCACACCCTCGGTGTGGCCATCCTCGGCCAGGGTCCGAAGCTGCTCGAGGACATCGGGGCCCGCCCACGGTTCGGGAGTGCGTCCTGCGGACTGCCAGCCCAGCGTCCACCTGGCAGCGTCCAACCCGGCCGCCCCAGCGATCGCGGTGGCCGAGGCGGTCAGCCCCTCGACGTAGGGATCACCGTCCAGCACACGCAGCGGCAACGAGTGAGCGGTCACCAACACCTTGGTGTTCGTCGGCATCGCGGCCAGGCAGGCGCTGAGCTGACGCGCCATGAAATCTCGATAGGCATCCAACGACCACCAGGAGTGGATTGCGGCGTAGCCGATGCCGGCGGCTGAGCACGCCGCACGCGCCCGGTCGTGGTACTGCCCCACCGACGCCGCCGAATAGTGCGGGGCCAGAACCAGACCGACGATGTCACTCACCCCGACGTCCAGCAGATGCGCCACGCCGTCCTCGACAAACGGCGCCGCATGCTTCTGCCCCAGCGCGGACGCCCACCGACCGGGCTGATCCTGCTGCAACGACAAGGTGATCGCCCCCACCTGATCTGCGGTGCGACGACGCAGCGTTGAGGTGCCCCCAAGCGCCTCGTATCGGCCCACCAGATCGGCCAACGCCTCCTCGGTCGGCGGCCGACCACGACGGATGTGGGTGTAGTACTCCTCGATCTGATCTGGCGACTCCGGAGAGCCGTAGGCCATGATCAGCGCGCCACGGCGGGCGTCGGACTCATTGGTGACGGGATGCATCGTGCGCCTCCTTGCGGGCCAGGTGGGCTTCGGCCGGCTCGCCGCCGGCTGTGCCCTCCTCAGCGATTGCACGTCCACGGTCGTGAACGAACTCCACCAGTGCCTCGAGGACCTCAGGGTCGGTCTCGGGCAGTACGCCGTGACCCAGGTTGAACACGTGCGCACCGCCGGGACCCGCCTCCCGAAGCACCACCTCGGCCTCTGCCAGCGTTGGCGCCACACCCGCCAGCACGATCGCCGGGTCCAGGTTGCCCTGCACCGGTAGCCCGCCGGCACGAACCCGGGCATCGCCCAGGGGCACCCGCCAGTCCACGCCCACCATGTCGGCCCCGGCCTCGGCGAGCAGGCCCAACAGCTCGCCGGTGCCAACGCCGAAGTGCACCCGTGGCACCCCCAGGTCGGCCAGTTCCGCAAACACCCGCTGCGACGTGGGCAGCACGTAGCGACGGTAGTGAGCCGGGGTGAGCGCACCGGCCCACGAATCGAAAAGCTGCACCGCGCTGCATCCCGCCGCCACCTGGGAGCGGATCGACGCAATCGCCAGGTCGGCCAACGCCTCCATCAGGTCGAACCACAGCGCCTCGTCGGTGAACATCAACGCCTTGGTGGCGCCGTAGGTGCGCGACGGACGACCCTCGATGAGGTAGCTGGCCACGGTGAAGGGCGCCCCCGCAAAGCCGAGCAGCGGCACGTCGGTGGCGCCGACGACGTTGCGGATGGTCTCCAGCACGTAGGGGGTGTCGGCCTCCGGATCCAGGGGGCGCAGACGCGCCAGGTCTGCTCGGCTGCGGAACGGGTGTTCCACGACCGGCCCGACGCCGGGAACCACGTCGATGCCAACCCCGATGGCGTGCGCCGGGGTGACGATGTCGCTGTAGAGCACCGCCGCGTCCACCCCGTACCGTCTCACCGGTTGCAGCGTGATCTCGGCCGCCAATTCCGGCTGGACGATGGCGTCAATGATCGAGCCCTCGCCCCGAACCGCCCGGTACTCGGGGAGTGACCGGCCGGCCTGGCGCATGAACCAAATAGGAACCCGGTCGGGGTTGCCGCCGCGTGCGGCGGTCAGAAATGGCGACTCGACGGGATCGGCGGCAGGGTCGCCATGGGAGACGCTGGAGGAAGACGTGGTCACAGGCGCGCATCCTACCGCCGGCAGAACGACGACCGATCTGCGCGCCGACAAGCCACAGGTCACAGCAATCTGCGCCCCATGAGGGGCCTCGCAGCCGAGCGCCCGGAGGTGGCGCATGGGCCGGGACCACAGCCCGACCGGTAAGGTACCCAGTCCCCAAAACGGCGCCACAAGCCCGGTTTGGACCGATCAGAAGCGGAGGATTCCCCGTTCCGTGAGCCCAGATCCCCAACTCTCGGCCGAGCAGGCCTACATCGATTTTGCCTATGAGTGCCTGGACGCCACCCGCCGGGCCGCCGAGGGTGTCCGCGACACCGTCATGCACGAGGCGGGCGGCACCTTCCAGGCCCGTCACGAGCGGGACGTGATCTGGGATCGGGTGGCCTCCCGGCTGGCCCAGCTGGAATTGGGTGACACCGCCCTGTTGTTCGGTCGCATCGACACCGACGGCGAAGGTCGCTCCGACGAGCCGCCCGACGCACACGCGCCTCCGGTGGGCGACCCCGCCCCCGACGGCGCCGAGTCGTTTTACATCGGACGCATGTCGGTGGCCGACCGAGCTCAGAACCCCGTCGTGGTCGACTGGCGGGCGCCGGTGGCCGAACCGTTCTACCGAGCATCCGGATCGGACCCGATGGGCCTGGTTCGTCGCCGCCACTTCGCCATCCGGGGTCGATCGCTGCTGGGCATGGACGACGAATTGTTCGGCTCGGCGGCCGAGGCGTTGGACCACGGCTCGGTGCAGGGGCACGGCGCGCTGGTGGCGGCACTGGAGGAACGCCGCTCGGGCAAGTTGTCCGACATCGTGGCGACCATCCAAGGCGAGCAGGACGAGGTGATCCGCGCGCCGTTGGCCGGCGTGCTGGTGGTGCAGGGCGGGCCCGGCACCGGCAAGACGGTGGTGGCGCTCCACCGGGCCGCTTATCTGCTCTACACCCACCGCTTTCCGCTCGAGGGGCAAGGCGTGCTGGTGGTAGGGCCCAACCGGCTGTTTCTGTCCTACATCGATCAGGTGCTGCCGTCGCTGGGCGAAGCGGGCGTCCACACCGCGGTGATCGGCGACCTCATCCCCGATACCCGGGTGGCGATCACCGAATCCCTGCCCGTCGCCCGAATCAAGGGCGACCTGCGCATGGTGCCGCTGTTGCGAAAGGCGGTCAAGGACCGTCAACGGGCACTGCGCGAGCCCCTGGTGGTGCCCTTCGGGCTGCAGCGCCTGCGCCTCAGCGTTGCAGAGAGCCGGGAGATTGTGGCCGACGTTCGCCGCCGCGTGCGTCACCACAACGCGGGCCGCCGACAGGTTGAGGAACGGGTGTTCAGCCGGCTGGCCGAGCGCTCGCGCCAGCCGATCTCCCCCGAAGACCTGCGTTCGCGCATCCGCAACAACGATGAGGTGCGCTATGCGTTGGAATGGATGTGGCCGGTGCTGAGCGCCTCCGACCTGCTGAACGACCTGTACAGCTCCCGGGCGCTGCTCGCCTCCGCCGCCGGGGGCCGCCTGACCGCCGACGAATTGGACCTGCTGGTCAGCCCGCGACACGACGACCCCTCCAAGCGGGTGTGGGCCTTTGGCGATGCGCCGATCCTGGACGAGGCGCTGGTTCGCCTGGGGCCTCGCCCCAACCGTCGCGACAGCGACGTGATCCGCACCTACGGACACATCCTGGTGGACGAGGCCCAGGACCTGTCCCCGATGGAACTGCGGTCGCTCAGTCGTCGCAGCCTGGGAGGATCGATGACCGTGGTCGGCGACATCGCCCAGGCCACCTCACCGTGGGCGCACGACAGCTGGGACGACGTGATCGACGCCCTGCCCAAACGACGGCCTTCGGTGCGGGTGGAACTGAGCACCGGCTACCGACTGCCCGGCCCCATCATGGACCTGGCCGCCCGACTGCTCCCCCTGGCGGCGCCGGACCTGGAGCCGCCCACATCGATCCGCGAACTGGGCTCAGAGCCGGTGATCGACCAGGTGAACGACGGCCCGGGCGAGCCCGAATTCGACGAGGTACTGGTTGGAGCCGTGCAGCGCGAGGTGAGCGCTGTTGGTCAGGGGAGCGTGGCCGTGGTGTGCACCGGCAGTGCGCTCGCCCGCTGCGAGGCCGCGCTGACCAAGGCCGGGGTGAGCTTCGGCCGTGCAACCCGGCATGGACTGGACCAGCAGGTCACCGTGGTGGAGGTGCGCATGGTGAAGGGGCTGGAGCTTGACGCCGTGATCGTGGTGGAACCGGCCGACATTCTGGAAGCCGATGACCGGGGGGCGCAGGCGCTGTACGTGGCCCTCACGCGAGCCACTCAACGCTTGTCGCTGGTCCACCAGCGCCCGCTGCCCGCCGTGTTGGTCGGTTGATCAGTGGCCGACCGAGGCTGAAAGCCCCAGATGGCCGATACGTCCGGGAGGCGGCCAAACCGGTCAACCGACCCGGGCGGCCATGCCTTCGAGCAGGGCACCCAGGCCGAAGGAGAACGACTCGTTCATTTCGTCCATCGTCTGACCTGCTGATATGGCGGCCTGCTCGCCCATCACGCTTCCCATCAGATAGCGGGCGGTGGTGCGCACCACCAGGCGTGCCGGTAGTTCGTCGAGGCCGGCGGCCACCAGATCGGCCTCGATGCCCTCAACACGGGTGACCAAAGCGGTGGGTCGGGTGCGCAACAGCGCGGCGAACGTGGCGGGGTGACGGCGCGACAGTTCCAGAAAGGCGCTGACCTCGGAGCGGACCAGGTCGACCCAGCCGCGCCGGTCCGCGTCCACGGGCTCCTTTGACCCAGCCGGGTTGACGGCCGGGTCCAGCTCACTCAGCAGCCGTTGAGCGATCGCCTCCATCAGCGCCTGACGGTCGGCAACGTGGTGATAGGTGGCCATCGTGGACGAACCAAGACGGGAGGCGAGGCGGCGCATCGAAAGCGAATCCGGGCCCTCGGACTCGATGAGCTCGATGGCCACGCCAACGATGCGTTCAAGGCTCAGCGGCGTCCGGGTTCGGGACGCGTCTTGCTGATCGAGGCCGCCGCCTCCCGGCTGACCCGTCGCACGATCTACCGAAGACCCGGCATCGGCCCGTTGAGGTTCCACAAATCAGGGTCTACCATGCGAAGCCCGGTTGTACGGCGTACACTCGGCGCTGCGACGGCCTCGATCACCGCGCCGACGCGTTGCCTCACACGATCTCGGGGGAGACACCATGACCGCCACCATCACGCCAAGCGGGACGTCCGACGACAACTTCGCCGCACGGCCCACGGACGTCAACGACGTCGACCACATCCTGGCCGCCTACGACGACAAGGGTTGGGCCGACGACATTGGCCGCACGGTTGAACTGAACGCAGACGCCTGGTTCACCTGGGACTACGAACGCTCCCGGCCGGCGCTGTCCAAGCTGTACGAAAAGGCCAAGACCTCCCAGTGGAACGGCACCACCGACCTCGACTGGAGCATCGACGTCGACCCCGAAGAGATCGCCCGGGGCCTCATGCAGTTCTCGATGGAGCGCTTCAAGATGCTCCAGGGGCTGCCCGGCTCTCCATTCAAGAACTTCGGCGAGAAAGAGTGGATGCGGGTCGGCGTCGAGATGCAACGCTTTCAGCTCAGCCAGTTTCTGCACGGCGAACAGGGCGCCCTCATGGTGGCGGGATACGTCACCGCCACCACACCGTGGATCGACGCCAAGTACTACGCCGCCACCCAGACCGTCGACGAGGCCCGTCACGTCGAGGTGTTCGCCAAGTACCTGGACGAGAAACTGGGCGGCGCCTACCCGATGAACCCCAATCTTGGGGCCCTCATCACCGACACGCTCACCGACTCCCGCTGGGACCTCACCTACCTGGGCATGCAGATCATGGTGGAGGGCCTGGCCCTCGCAGCCTTTGGTGCGATGTTCCACACCACCACCGAACCGCTCCTCAAGCAACTGTTGCGTTATGTGATGTCTGACGAGGCACGCCACGTGGCCTTCGGTGTGCTGACGCTGCGCGAGTTCTACGAGGGGCTCTCCGACGCGGAGATGCGAGAGCGCCAGGAGTTCACCTTCGACTGCGCCGAGCGACTTCGCAACCGGTTCTTCATGGTTGACGTGTGGGAGCGCATGGGCGTCGACCCCCGCGCCGTACTCAAGGTGATGCAGGAGCACCCCGCCCCCCAACAGGCCGACTTTCAGCGACTGCTGTTCTCAAAGATCGTGCCCAACACCAAAAAGCTGGGCCTGCTGGACGCCTCGGATGGCTGGCTGCGCAAACGCTTCGAGCATCTGGGTGTCATCGAGTTTGAAGATTGGGTGGACACCTCGGAGGAATACGCCAACCTGGACGCCTTCGAGGCAGACGCCAAAACCACCAACTGAGCCGTCGTCACCCGAGCCCACACCAAGGGCTGCCCGAACAGGACCAAACCCGACGGTAACCTGTGGGGCTCACGGTCCCGGAAGAGCAGCGGGCCCCAACGGCGACGAGGCAGCGGTGCGCACACACAGAACCTTCATCGGCATCAGCGTGATGGCAACTGTGCTCCTCGCAGCCGGATGCGCTGGAGGTGACGACAACGCCACGGGGGACGCCGCCACACCCGACGCCGAGCTGATCTACGCCTCACCGCTGGCAAAGGCACTCAGCCTGGGCGATGCGCCCGACCTGGCCACCAAGCAACAGGAACTCACAGCCTCGTGCATGGCCGAACGGGGCTGGGACTACACCCCCGTGGCCATTCCGGGCGGTCTCGAAAGCGAGCTGGGCTCGCTCGACGAATACGCCAACCTGTTCAAGGAGACGTACCGCACCAAGTGGGGCTACGGCGTCTCCACCATCTACGCCGACGACGGCAGCTACGTCGACGGTGCGCCGAGCGGATCCACCACGGGAACCGCCGACCCGAACGAGGCCTACGTCGCCTCGCTGTCCCCGTCCGAACAGTCCCGCTATTACTCCGATCTGTTCGGCGCCGGCATCGCGAAGGAACTGGCCGTGCCGGCGGACGATGCCGCAGCGCCAACCATCCCGGGCGACGCCCCGGCGGCCAACCCGAATTCGGGCGACGGGGTGGCCGTGGACCCCAACGTGGGAGGTGGCTCCGACCTGGACACCGGCAACTCCGAGGCACCGGAGGGCGACCTGGAACAGCTCAGTGGTTCGTGCACACTGGCCGGGCTGGGAGCCAAGAGTTCCGACGACCTCGCCCGACTCGAGCAGCTCTCGGCCAAGCTCGCCGATGCGGCCAATGAACTCGGCATCAACTCCACCGCTCAATTGGTGAAGATCACTCCCGCGTTGCAGACGGCTCAGCAGCGCTGGGCCGAGTGCATGGGGCAGGCCGGCCATCGGGTCAAGGTGATCGACGACCCGACGAAGCAGCTGTCCAAGCGACTCGATGAGGTGTTGTTCGGCTCGGCCGATTCGCCCGAGCCCGACCTTGGCGGCGTCACCAGCGTGCCCGGAGATGCCGCCACAACAACCACCACCGCACCCACCGCACCCGGCACCACCGGCGGCGGCGAGTCCGAGGTGGTGGCGGGCGGCGGTGACAACCCGGGTTCGGAGCAGGCCACAAAACGCGTTCAGGCCTTTAACCCCGCAGATGTGGACATCGCCGCGCTCAATCGGCTGCAGGCCGACGAGCTGGCGATGGCCAAGGATGACCGGGACTGCCAGGCCGAGTTCTTCCGGCCGGAGTACCTCAAGGTGCGCAGCGCCGCCGAACAGCGCTTCGTCGACCGAAACGGCGAGCTCCTGGACGAGCTCGCCAAGCTGACCGGGTTGGGCTGAGCAGTGACGCCCCGCCGGATCGCGTTGGGAGCGGTCCTACTGTCAATCGTCGCCGCCCTGGTGGGATTACTGGTCGGGCGCAGCATCGAATCACCGGCCGACGCTGCGCTCGGGGCCAAGGCGCCACCATCGGGCCCCATCACCGTGCCAATTGAACGCAGGGTGCTGTCCGCCGACCTGCGCATTCGCGGCACGCTCGGTGCAACCGACTCCACCGAGGTGACCCTGGCCCCGTCCACCATCGGATCGCCCGACAACGTGGTCGTGCGGGCGCCGGCCCAGGGCGACACGGTCAACGAGGGCGACGTGATCCTGGTGGTGGGCAATCGCCCGGTGATCGCGCTGGTCGGCGACCTGCCGATGTACCGAGACCTCGGGCCCGGCGACCTGGGCGATGACGTTCGGCTGATCGAGGAGGCCTTGGGGCGCCTGGGCTACTTCACCATGACCGCAGACGACACCTACGACGCCGACACCGCCGCAGCAGTTGAGAAGTTGTACCAAGGTCGCGGTTTCGCCCCCATCGGCGCTCCGGCCGAGGTGACCGAGGAGATCGGCCGACTCACCGGAGAGGCCGATGCTGCGGCCAAGGAACGCGACGTCGCTGCACTGCGACGCGCCCAAGCGTCACTCAAGGCCGCCCGCACCAAGGCTGGCGCCCGCCTACCCGCCAACGAGGTGGTCTTGGCGCCCCGGCTGCCCGCGCGGGTGGCAAAGGCGGCGGTGAAGCGCGGCTCACGCATCGACGGAGCAGTCATGACGTTGGGGTCCGAGGTGGCCCAGATTCGCTCATCCGTCGCCGAGGCGGACCGCACGTTGGTGAAACCGAAACAGATCGCGCAGGTGGAGCTCACCGATACGGGCGACCGTTTCTCCGCCACGGTGGTCTCGGTCGCGTCGGAGCCCGGCACCAACGGCGCAGGGCCCGAGCGCTACGCCGTCACCCTGGCGCCCACTGATGCGCCCGCAAACAGCTTTGGCGCCGATGTCACCATCACGTTGCGGGTGCGGAGCACCGATGGCAAGGTGCTGGTGGTGCCGGCGGCCGCGCTGTCGTTGGGTGGCGATGGTGCCACCCGGGTGGAGGTGGTGAAACCCGTCGACGGGCAGGCGGGGAATGATCCAGCAGAGGATTCCGCCGTGTCAGCGCAGGAGGCCGCAACGGTCAAGGTGAAGCCCGGCCTGACCGCCGGCGGCCTGGTGGAGGTGACCCCTGCGGAGAAGGACGCCCTGAAGGCCGGCGACGAGGTGGTAGTGGGCACCGCAGACGGCACGCCCACCTCAACCCCGGTTGGCGGGGCCACCGGCTCCTCCCCCGACGATGGCGCCGACGCCAACCGTGGCTGATCGGGACGAACGCGCTCTGGATGAACCCGCCAACCCGGTGCTGGTTCAGCTGGACGGGGTCTGGCGCACGATGGAAGGCACCGAGCCGATCCATGCCGTCGCCAACGTGACGTTGCGCATCGAGCGGGGCGAGTGGTGGTCGATCACGGGCGCCTCGGGGTCGGGAAAGTCCACCTTGTTGAACCTCATCGGTTGCCTCGATCGGCCGACGCAAGGCGAGTACCGCTTTGACGGCACCGACGTGGCATCACTGAGCGATGCGCAGCGCGCCGGGTTGCGGGCGCGCCATCTGGGCTTTGTCTTTCAGGCATTTCATCTGCTGAGCACCCGCACCGCCACCGAAAACGTGATGGTGGCCGACCTGTACCGGCGCGGCCCACGAAGCGATCGTCGCGAACGGGCGCGCGAGGCGCTCGTGAGGGTTGGGCTGGGTTCGCGCCTCGACGCCTCGGTCACCCGGTTGTCCGGAGGCGAGCGCCAGCGGGTGGCCATCGCCCGGGCATTGCTGGGGCGTCCCGACCTGTTGCTGTGCGATGAGCCCACCGGCAACCTCGACTCGACCACCACCGGCGAGGTTTTGGACCTGTTGGAGGAACTACACGCCGACGGCCAGACCCTGTTGGTGGTCACCCACGAGGCCGACGTGGCCCGGCGAGGTGGCACCACCGCTGCGATGAGCGACGGCGCCCTCACCGTGGTGAGGGCCGGGCCCGAACCTGCCGCTACAACCGGCCCCGGACGGACCCCGTGAGCAACCTGGACGCGTCGGCCGATGAGCCGGTCGAGCCAGAGGCAGGAGCGACGACCCTGACGTCGCTCACCACCCGCGGGGGGCGGCCGAAGCGGCCGAAGCGTTCGAGCATCGCCGCCATCGACCTGATCGACGAGGCGCTCAGCTCGGCCTTTGCCCGCCCCGGGAGGGCTGTGCTGACAGCGCTCGGCACGGTACTGGGCATCGTCACGCTGGTGGCCACCGCCGGGCTGAGCCGCACGGCGGGGCAACAGATCGTCGACCGCTTCGACGAGCTCGCCGCCTCTACCGTGGACGTGCAGCCCGCCACCGTGCCCGGGGGCATGGACGGCACCAAAACGGTGGTGGTGGGCAACCCGATGGGGTGGGATGCCGCTCAGCGGGTGAACCGACTCGCCGGGGTCGACGGGGCCGCAACGCTGAGCGACCTGGAACTGCCCGAGGGGGAGACCATCTCGGCGGTACCGGTGATCGACCCATCGGCAGCACCGAGCGTGGCCCCGCCGCTGATGGCGGCATCGCCCGACCTGCTCGCTGCAGTTCGGGGCCGTCTCAGCACCGGCAGATTCTTCGACTCCGGTCATGACCGGCGGGCCGACCAGGTGGCGGTGCTGGGCGCCGACGCCGCCACCAAGCTTGGCATCACCCGGCTGGAGGCCTCCCCGGCAATCCTGATCGGCGACGACCCCTATTCGGTGATTGGAATCATTTCGGGCGCTCAACGACGCCGCGAACTGCTGGATGCCATCGTGGTGCCCGAGGGTACCGCCAAGGCGCGCCTCGGCCTGGAGGCGCCATCCTCGCTCATCGCCGAGACCGACGTTGGAGCTGCCGGGCAGGTGGCCAACCAAATCCCGCTTGCGCTCTCGCCCAACGATCCCGACCTCGTCACCGCCACGGCGGGGTGGGAGCCCTCCGACGTGCGACGCGGCGTGAGCGAAGACGTGTCGGCCCTGTTCCTGGTGCTGGGCGGAGTGGCACTGCTGGTGGGCATGCTGGGCATCGCCAACGTCACCCTGGTGTCGGTGCTGGAACGGACCGGCGAGATCGGACTTCGACGAGCGCTGGGTGCCGGGCGCCGTCACATCGCCGCACAGTTCCTCACCGAAAGTGCGTTGCTGGGCACCCTGGCGGGCATGGTCGGCTCGGCCACCGGTGTCGTGCTGACCGTGGTGGTGGCTGCCAACCGAGGTTGGACACCGGTCCTCGATCCGTGGCTTCCCCTGGTGGCCGTGCTGCTCGGTGCGGCAGCGGGTCTCCTCGCCGGTGCCTACCCGGCCTGGCGGGCAGCCCGCCTCGAGCCGGTTGACGCCTTGCGCTCAGCCACCTGATCTGCCCTCAGCGCTTCGGACTCAGCTTTCCCACCAGTCGGCTGAAGTCTTGGGGGGATCGTGACGCGGAGCCGCCTCGGGTTGTTGGGGCGTTGCCGCTGATTCCCGAAAGTCGTATTTCACAACCCCTCGCTTGCGAAGGACCATGCGGAGATCACGTTCAAACTCCACAACCGCGTGCGACGAAACCGTCAGATTCAGCGCGGTCTTGGCTCGAATCCCAAAATGGTACTGAGCTGCTTGGCGCGTGATGAGTACCCACGCCCCAGTCCCACGATCCAGCGAACCAAGGCGTGGCGAAACCGACACCAATAATGCGTTCTCGGTTGCGTTCGCCACCCGCACGCCCGACATCGATTCGGCTGCCCGGCGCACATCGCCCAACGAAACCGATGCCACGAGGTCGCTCTCGATACCGGAGCGCGCTTGAAACTGGTCGATCGGGGGTGCCGGGGCCAGCAGCGCAACAGCTGCGAGGATGCTCCATGCCACCAGAAACAGGATGGCGAGGCCGATAAAGATCACGACGCCCACCATTGGTCACCGTCGCTGGTCTTTTCCTCGTTCACTGTCTCGACGGGCGGATCTGACAAGGAAGGCTCCCCCGCCTCCCCTGCGCCGGAGAGGTACCACGGCTGAGCCGAACCGGTCGACGACGGTGCAACCGGATCCGGACGTGGCGCCTCCGGCCTGGGAGCAAACGGCGAGGTCCCGCCGGCGGCGAACTCTGCCGGAGAAGGCTTTACGGCTGCCGGCCGGTGCGTCGCCAACGACCGATCTAGCGAAGTAGGAGGTTGAGCAGGTGGCGGCGTCTGCACGGAGTCTTTGTGCCTTCGGCCCGGGTCGGCGTTCAGTCGTGCAAGTTCCTTGAAGAAGGCAGACCTCCGGGCGGCCAGGGTAACGGCCTTCGTCGGCGTGCCGGTCAGCATCTTTCGCACGTAGCGCAACGTGACGTACTGGCCCCGAACATGCGCACCATCAACCGTCAGATTCAATGCAACCTGCTGACGGATACCGGCGATCAGTGGCGACTGGGCGATCATCGGGTTGCCGTCGTCGACGATCTTCCACCCGGTGGTGGCCACTTTGCGCTCGAATGCATCGCGGATGAGGTCCGGGTCGGCAGAACTGGTGAACGACTGCGACTTCACTGCTCGCCGTTTCCACAGGTTGTAGGCAATACCCACTATGAGGAACGCCACCAACACCACGGCCGCAAGCGCGCCTTCCATAATCCCAACCCTAACCCAGGCAACCCGAGCGGACTTCAATCATGACAGCAGCTCAGCCAACCAACACCCACCGATGATCAGGCGGCCTTCACCAAGATCCGCTCGGAGGCAAACGAGCCGATGCCCACCGTGTCGTCATCGATCGACACCGTGGCCGACCCGTCAGGCGACAGTGCCACCAAGGTGCCGATTGCGCCGGGCTGCAACTTGTGGCTCTCGAGGAACTCCAACATGCCCTTGGCAAACTCCAGTTCCTCGGGGATACGCGTGATCACGAATCCGGCACCGGCCTTCAGGTCCGACAGCGGCACCAGGTCGGGGGTTCGATAATCGCTGCCGGGGATCGGGTTGCCGTGGGGACACGTCGTCGGGTCGCCGAGGAGTTCAGCCAGCGCCTCCTCGACCGGAGTTGAGATCACGTGCTCCCATTTGCCCGCCTCCTGATGCGCCAGCGCCCAGGACAGCCCGAGGATATCGGTGAGAAACCGCTCTGCCAGGCGATGACGGCGAACCACCTGCTCGGCCAGCTTGGTGCCCTCTTCGGTCAGCGAGATCTTGGCCCGAGCCACCGTCAGAAGCCCTTCGTCGGCCATTTTGTGCACCATTTCCGACACTGCCGGCCGAGAGACGTCGAGGCGTTCGGCGATGCGTGCCTGAATGACCGCCACGTCGTCCTCGCGAAGCTCGAAGATGGTCTCGCAATACTCCTCGAACGCCGGGTGATACTCGTTGAGTCTGGCGTTGCCTCGGCTCGACGTCTGCATATCACCACCATAGGTCGCCCCGGACCCGTCGGGTCGCCGCTGCGCCGGCGTTACTGTGGAGCGAATGGCGGCCAACCAACATGCCACTCCTCCCCCGGTTGTCCCGGGCGACGGGCACTGGTTCGAGGGGCTGGCCGATCACCTCGGTTCGGCCTATCTCCGCTATTCCTTCACCAAGGGAACCGTGCGCGAGGTCGACTCGCTCTTCGACCTCCTCCAACTCAAACCTGGCATGGCACTACTGGATGTCGGCTGCGGACCCGGGCGCCACAGCCACGAGTTTGCCAGGCGTGGCATCGAGGCCACCGGGGTGGACATCTCGGAGCGCTTCGTGCAGTTGGCCAACTCCGAAGCGCCTGATGGTGCGACCTTTCAACGGGTCGATGCCCGACGCCTCAACTTTGACCAGTCCTTCGACGCCGCCATCTCGCTGTGTCAAGGGGCGTTCGGGTTGGGTGGACCCGCCGATGACGCCGACGACCCCCAACTGCTGCAACCGGATCTTGCCGTCTTGGGGGGCATTGCCCGGGCACTCCGTCCTGGAGGGCGCTTCGCCGTCTCGGCCTTCTCCGCCTACTTCCAAGTGGCCAACCTGGAACAGAGCGATACGTTCGACGCCGCATCCGGGGTCAACCACGAACGCACCGAGATCCGGTCGGAGTTCGACGAATCGAACGAGGTCGACCTGTGGACCACCTGCTACACCCCACGCGAGTTGCGGCTGCTCTTCGAGCGAGCCGAACTGGTGGTAGACGCTATTCATTCTGCCGAAACCGGCACCTACCGGCCACTTGACCCGGCCACCACCACTCCGGAGTTTCTCGTGCTAGGACACCGACCATGAACCATCTTCCACACACCTTCGAGCAGGTGACTCGTCGCGGTGCTCTCAGCCGAGCGGCCAGGCGAACTTCAGCAATGCTTGCGGTGGGTCTCGCCACCGCCGCGACCATCACGCTTGCACCCACCTTCGGTGTCAACGCAGGTGCCCAGGACGGGCCCGCACAGGAGAACGTGGCGTTGGCGTTCGAATCCCCCTTGGAGGACGTGAGCCCCGACGTCCTGAAGGTGACAGCGTTGGCCACCCTGGGCGACGAACGCGGCTGGGTCCGGGCGGGTTTCACGTTCACCGAGGACGAGAGCAGCCCAAACAGGATCCTGCTCGCGGAGCCCGATGCAACGGCTGCGTTGTGCGCCGGGGCCGACGCGGACGGCACGATCGGTTGTCAGCGCGAAACCATCGTGGTGATCAACGCAGCCGCGTGGCGGCAACCCCCCGATGGCTGGGCCGAACCAGAGACCTACCGCCAGTATCTGATCAACCACCTCGTCGGCCACCTGCTTGGCCAGGCACAGCAGGTGGACCGGTGCCCAAACCCCGGCGAGCCTGCGGCGGTGATGGCCCCCCAGTTTGAAGGGTTGGAGGGCTGTCAGCCCAACGCCTGGCCCTTGGATCCAGAGGTGCTGACCGCGTCGAAACGACCGGTCGAGATCGCCCAGGCGCCGGGAACCGACGACAGCCCGACTGCGACGACCTCCCAGGACGGCACAGCGGTCACGTTGGGCACCGATGTACCGAAAGCAACCGGCGAACCCGCCAACACTGGAACAACCAAGTCGTCGTCGCCGGCGGCGCTCGTAGCGCTGGGGGTCATTGCCCTGATCCTTCTGGCCGGCCTGGCGTGGATCGCGCTTCGTCGACGTCGACCCGGAGCTTCACCGGACAGCCTGGACGGTGGAACCAATCCCGACGGTTTCAGCACGGCCACCGACCTCACCGAGACTGACCCTCCGGATGTGATTGATGAGTCGGGAACCACTCCCATCAACGTTCCAGCGACGGTCGAGATGGCCACCGGCGACACTGGCGATGACCACTTCGTCCCGTTCGGCTTGGGCGCAAACGGCTCCGATGACGATCTCGCCGGCGATCAGCCGTGGACCCTGAGTCTGAGCGGGGCGGCGCAACAGGAGGGCCGGTTGGCCTGGCTGGTCCCCAACCGATGGGAGGAGCGTGACATCACCGCCCTGACCGATGCACTCTCCGACACGACCGACGCGTCCTCTGAAACGACCGGCGACCCGACCGCGCCCGAACAGGTGGGCGACCTGTTGACAAGCTTCTTCCAAGCCCGTCCATACCTGGCGCCGGACGATCATGAGGCGGTTGGTCTCACCATCCTCGGAACTGATGAGGTGGTGGCGGTCGCACTGGGGGCCGCCGAGGTCATCGAACTCCGCAACGGCCTGGCGAAGCCCGCTCGTCGCCAGGGAGTCGTGCGGCTACATCACTCGAACACTGCACTCCTTGAAGTGGAGGTCTCGGTGTTAGCTCCTGCGCGACCTCGCTCACGAATCACCGTCGAGCGGGCCGCCACCCCATAGCCTCGACGCGTGTCCGAGGTTCGAGCGCTCACCGTGAGGCCGACTGCGCGCTCAGTACCCGGCCGTCTTGACTCCCACGTCGATCGGTTCCTACCTTTCACGGCGATGAATGTATGTTTTCGATGAGCAGTCCCTCGCCTTCAATGGCCGTCCGCCTCGCCGTCACGCTGGGTGCGACCACGCTCTTGACCATCGGAGCGGTCACGGTCGGCGCCGCCACGAAGGGCTCCGACAAGAACGAGATAACGACGGACACAGCTGCAGAGTCCAGCGACCCCGGAACATCCGGCACCATGCCAACCCGGGAGCCCGTCCCGGCGTCGACCTCCACTACGGATTCCACTTCGGCGGACGTTTCGCTTCCGCCGCCTTCCACAACATCCAGTCAGCCTGCTGATGAAGGAGGCGATGAGGCCGACGCAGAAAACTGCCTCTACACCCTCAATAGCGATGAATTTGATGATTCCTTCGACTATTCTGTAAGTGATAGTTTGAACCCAGATCTTCTGCAACTGAGCGCTCGACCAATCAATGCATTCGATTCTTCAGAACTGCCACCCGTCTGCCAAACAGGTGCCGGGGAATCCGAAGCTGTCCTACATTTCTGCACTCGGGCGGACCCGCTGCCTCAGCATCGAATTGATGCAGATGTGACGCGCCCGGGTAGAGGCAACCCCGACTATGTAATCGTCGAACAGACCAAAGGCTCGAAGCCGTTGGAATGGTCTATCAAGCCAGCGAGCATTGACTTTTGCGACGCTGCGCCGGAGATCCACCCAGCAGGCAAAAAGTGAACAGTCCTGCAAACGACTCCTCGCCGAAGAAGTCGGTCGATGCCCGGCTGTTCATCGCCGCCGGGGTCGGCGGGCTGATCACCCTCATCGGGCTGGTCCTGCTTCTTTCCCAGAATGCGGTGGCAGCCGCGCTCATGATCGTGCCGCTGCTGGTTCTACTAGCCGGTCTGTATTGGATGAAGCTGGCTGACACCGGGACCAGCCCCGCTGAATCCCAGACGGCTCACCCCCATACGGGTCTGGCCCAGATCCCCCAACAACCGATCCAACACGGCGACACGGCGCCGCCGAACGCCGCTTCGGGGGGTGCGCCCGACGACGACAACCTGGCGGGCGACACGCCGACCGTCCGTGCGGACCGGCCGAGGCTTCGGGCGGCCAAGGCCTACAACCTGACTGCGCTCATGAAGGAACGAGACAACGTCACGCCGGCGCAGTGTCCAAACTGTGGTCAGCTCGCACGGCTGAGTGCCAACGGAGACCGATCCCGTGCCCGTTGCGCCGACTGTGGCGCGGAATGGGCGCTCGGAGACACGCAGCCACCCACATTGGTGCGCTCACACGTGAGAACCAACGCTCCTACCGATGAACCGACCCAACCCGCCGGGGCGTCAACCGCCCAGCAGAGCTAAGAGGAGAACCCAGTGGCCTACGAGCGCCGATTGGACCGCAACAATCCAGGTTGCATGGTGTTCCTTGTCGACCAGTCCGGGTCGATGAACGAACCCGTCGCCGGGGAGCAACGCAGCAAGGCCGACGCCGTCGCCGAAGCGCTCAACAACCTGCTCTATGAGCTGGTACTGCGCTGCATCAAGGACGAGAACGAAGGCCCCCGTCACTACTATGACATCAGCGTCATCGGCTACGGGCCCGGCGTCGGGAGCGCTTTGGGTGGCGCGCTGAGCGGCCGCGACATGGTCTCGGTCGTTGACGTGGCCGACAACCCGGTTCGGGTTGAGGAACGCGAGTCGGTTGCCAAGGCCGGCGCCGACGGCGACGTCGGTACGGTGCCGCGACGTCACAAGTTTCCCGTTTGGGTCGACTCGGTGGCCGACCAGCGAACTCCCATGTGTGAAGCGCTCAACCGCACGGGCGGAATGCTGGCCACCTGGGTGCAGCAGCACCCCGATTCGTTCCCGCCGATCGTGATCAACATCTCCGATGGTGCGGCAACCGACGGTGACCCCCGCGTGTGGTCGCGGCGCATCCAGTCGCTGGCCACGCGCGACGGCAACGTGTTGCTGTTCAACCTCAACGTGTCGGCGCTCAGCGCCAACCCCCTGTTCTTTCCGGCAAACGCCGGGGTCTTGGAGAACGACTACGCCCGGCTGCTGTTTGAAATGTCCAGCCACCTGCCGCCGTACATGGCCAGCCTGGCGACGGGTATGGGCATGAGCATGAACGAGGGAGCGAAGGGCTTCGTCTACAACGCCGACATGTCGGCCGTGGTGCGGTTCCTGCAAATCGGCACCGCCACCTCACAGGCCATTCGCTGATGCCCACCATCCGCGCGTTTTGGGCGCCCAAAGCGGCCGCCCACGAGAGGGAATGGGAGGACGCCGCCGCCTATGACGAAGCTCGCCAGGTGGTGGCTGTCGCGGATGGCGCGTCCAGCTCGTACCGCGCGGGCGTGTGGAGTTCTCGGCTGGTCGAGGAGTTCCTCGACCAGCCGCCCCAACTGGCCCCTGGCCTCATCGCCTTTCATGAGTGGGTCGCGCACGTCGCAGACGGGTTCCAAAGCGCCTCGGAAGCCGTCTCTGAAACATCCTGGTATGCCTCCGATGCCAGCCGTCGCGGCAGCTTCGCCACCTTCGTCGGCATCATGTTGATGTCCGGCGCCAACGGTGGTCGGTTCGTCGGTGTGCAGGTGGGCGACGCCTGCCTGTTCCACACACGAGGCGACCAACTGGTCACGGCCGTGCCGACCCGGGACGCCGAGGGCTTCGATTCGACCCCCGACCTGCTCGGGAGTTCCGCCTACCAGGAATCACATGGTGCCGAAGCAGGCGTGTATTGTGAGGGCATCGTCGAGCCGGGCGATGTGTTGTACCTCACCACCGACGCCATGGGATCGGCCATGCTCGCGCTCGCCGAGGCGGGTCAACCGATCTGGCGGGCCGGACAGGATCTTGGCCCTCGGCGCTTTCGCACGATGGTGCACGAGCTTCGCACTGCGGACGTACTTGAAGACGACGACGTGACCTTGGTCCGCGTCGAAACGAAGGAGTCGCCCTGATGGCCCCACAATCGTGGCCCTCCGCCATCGACTATGTCGCTGCGGTCCAGGACCCGGAAATCTGCGTGATCTCCGACCGCCTCTCCGGCGCGCAGTTCAAGATGAACATGATGGGCATCCCGGTGGTGAAATCCGGTCAGACCGCTGCGGTGTTTCCGGTGACGATGGGCGACGCGGGGCAGGCGCTGCGCCTGTTCACGACGCCGACCCAGCACGCCGAGCGCTACCGGGCCCTCTCCAAACACCTCGAAGAGCAGCCGAGCCCGCTCTTCGTCGGCGCCGAGTGGATCGAGGAGGCCATCGCATATGGCACCGGGAGGTTCCCGGCCGTGCTGATGCCGTGGGTCCCCGGAAAGACGTTGTCTGCAGCGCTCGACGATGCAACCGAGGAACGAGACACCGAGGCGATCGCCGCCATGGCCGACACCTGGCTGGCAACGGCAGACGGGCTGGCCGAAAGCGGGATCGTTCACGGAGACCTCCAGCACGGCAACATCATGGTCGGACCCGACGGCAACTTTGCATTGATCGACTACGACGGTGTGTGGCTGGAAGGCCTCCCCCTATCGATGATGGAGGTTGGTCACCCCAACTACCAGCACCCTGGTCGCCTGGAATCCGACACGGTCACCAAGAGCGCCGATGTCTTTCCCGGGTTCGTCATCTACGTGTCGCTCAGAGCGCTCAGCGCCGAACCCAAACTGTGGGACGAGTTCCACTCGGGGGAGAACCTGATCTTTTCCCAGGAGGACTTCGTCGGGGTCGACAAGGCGGACCGCACGATCTGGAGTCGACTGCGCGAATTGGATGACGAGACCGCCGCTCTCGCCGAGACCCTCAAGGCCGCTTGTCGGGTGATGCCCGACTCCTTCCCATCGGTCCGGGAAATGGCCGAGAAGAAAGAAGGATCGTTCGCCGGTGCGACCAAGTACATCGTCGACCGCTCGAGCCGAAGCACCGCCGGCTCATGGTGGGGCGCCGACGACGGTCCTGGAACCCCGGAGCCTTCAGCAATAGCCGATCAGGGTGTGCCGGCGATGACGCCCGCGCCCGTCGCGCCTGGAACACCCGTTCCGGCGCCTGCCCAGAGTCCGGCTGCGACCCCGGCGCCCGCCATCACTACCAACCCGGTCCCGAGTCGGCCTCAGGAGCCAACGAGTTCTTCCGGGGACAAGAAGCTTCGGGCTCTGGCCATCATCTCGTTCTTGCTTGGGGTCATCGTGATGACCATCGCCGTCGTTTTGTTGATATCCGGATCCTGAGGACTGTGACCTATGAGTGACTGGTGGTCGCCCGCGGACGGCGACGAGGGGAACGACGCTGAGAATGGCGGAGTCGAAGCGGCCCCGGGCACCGCCGGCGCCCGCGAGCCGGGGGTACCGGCATCTGGGGCCGGCATCTGGAGTAGCACTGACCCACCAGGGCCCCCAGGAATGCCCGCCGCCGGAGCTCCCGCTGCGCCCCCGACCGCCGAGCCCTATCAGCCCGTCGATTTCGCCTCGATCGGGCAACCCACCGCAAACGTCGGCACCGTAGAGAACCCCAAGCGCTCCGGCCTGAAATCACCGCTCGTGCTCGGCGGTATCGCCGCCGGGCTGCTCGTGGTGGCAATGGGAACCTTCACGGTGTTTCAATTTCTCGGCGGCGGCGGGGCCGGGTCGCCCGAAGAGGTGGTGACCACGCTGGAGGCGGCGATCAACGCCCAGGATCCGGTGCTGGCGGCAACCGTGATCGACCCCGACGAACTGCCGATGCTGGTCGAGTTGATGACCGAGTTCGAAGGTGCCCGCGAACGTACCGGCCTGGGCGGCTCCGGGCCGGTGTCTGGTACCGACGTTGAGGTCACCGACCTGGAGCTCGACGTGGACGAACTCGCTCCGAACGTGGCCCGGGTGACCCTCACCGGCGGACAGCTGTCGGCCGGCTACGACGTTGAAGATGCGCCAGACCCGATTAGGAACCTCGTCGACGAGGACGACCGCGACCGACGGGAGTCGGGTTCGGTCAGCGTCGATGATTACGAGGACGAGGTCGGCGCCGAGCTTTCAGCAATCGTGGTGAAGAAGAACCGCGGCTGGTATATCTCACCGTCCCTCACCACCGCCGACCTGCTGGTGGAGGCATCGAACGACGACTACAAGTCCGGCGACTTCGACGAATACGGCGAGGTCGACTTCTTCGCCGAGGGGGCCGAGTCACCAGCGGCGGTGCTTGAGGAGATCTCCGACGCAGTTGCATCCGGTGACCCCGAAGAGGTCGCGGCCCAACTGCCGTCCGACCAAGGGCAGGCCGCCGTGGTCTTCCAGGATGCCGCCGAGCAGCTTCTCTCCGAAAGCACGTTCTCCGACGATGGCGATTCAGGTTCCTTCGACCGAAACCGTTGGAAGCTTGGCCGAACGCAAACGCACACCGAGAAGGGTCCGAACGGCACGACGCGCCTTGTGATCGACAGCGGCAAGGCGGACGTCGTCGACGACGACGGCGACAAGTACGCCGTCGACTCAGACGGCTGGAAGCTGTGCGCCAAGGCGCCGGGAGACGATCGGGAATGCGTCAACGTGCTCACGGGCGAAACCGGCGACCAAGATGGCTGGGGCTCCGACGCTCCCATCAGCGCCCATTACGCAGAGGTACTCGGTGACGCTCCATCCCTGTTGATGCGGGAGGTTGACGGTGGATGGAAGCTCGACCCGGTAGCGACCCTCCTCGACCTCGGCGTGTCCTACATGCGTCAGATCGACCAGGACACCTTCGAGGCCGCCACGCTCCTGCCGATCGGCGATCCTGACATGCAGCTGAAGGCCGATCAGGACGAGGCCCAGATCACCTTCAACGACGCCGGGTTCGCCAGTGTCGAAGTGCCCACCAAACCCAATGAGATCTATTCGGTGGTCATCGATGACGTCGATCCCAACTGGTTCGGCATCTCGAACCCTGGGACCTCGATGGGCTCCGGCGACAGCTACGTCGACAACCTCGGCTACCTCGAGAATGATCACGACGATGACGGTGTCAACCGAACCTTCATCGCCACCGACGAGTCCACCGTCTTGGGGCTCGGTGGACTCACCAACTCCCTGGACAAGGCCACCGTCCAGGTCGTCGAGGTGGAACAGGGCAAAGGAAAGCTCGACGAGGAGACCAAAGGGTCGCTCAAGGGCCCGCTGGCGCTCTACCGACTCCCCGCCGAGATTGGCAACAACTACGAACTTGAGTTTGCGGCATCGAAAGAGGCGACGATCGATGTCATGGATGGAGACGCCGAACTTGACTCGTACAGCCTGTCCGGGGGTTACTCGTTCGACACCACGACGAGCACCGGCAAGGACGACCCGGCGGAGAGCTCGTTCTCGGCGGACTGGTCCGAGTCGCTGGTCGTCATACGCGGTGAGCCGGGCACCAGCTTCAGCTTCAGGGTGACCGAGTCACCCCGGGGTTTCGAGGATGGCAGCACCTCGAAGTCGGTCACCGTTCCGGGTGACGGCTACATCGAGGTGCCATTCGACCTCGGAGGGCGGTACAGCCAGGTTTACGCCACGGTGTCGTGGAACACCGACGCTGACATCGACCAGGGCCTCACCATCGATGGCAGCGAAGAGGACAGCGACGCCAGCAGTCAGTACTCCTGTCCCTGCTCGATATCGCTCGCAGGAAGCGGTTCCAACAGCGGCTACATCCGGCTCCAGAGCTACCGCTCGTACAGCGTGACCGTCCAACTCGAACTCACCATCGAGTGATCTCCAACCACCCGGACGAGTGGGCCCGATCGATTCGAATTTTGACGACGGTCATCTCGGCATTCCTTCTCATGGGTTCAATCGGGCTGCCGCTCACCCGAGAGGGGCTCGGGTCGGCCACCTCCACGCTCGACCTGGTGAGGTTGGGAACAAACTTGGGCAAACCCGCCGTCACGTGGGGCAGCCGGTTGGTCATCCTGGCGCTCGTGGGTGGCGTCCCCCTTGGCATTTCGCTCCTCCTCCCATCCAGATCGGGCACGATGCTCTGGTGGGCAGCCGTCAGCCTCATCCTCACGATCGGGGTGCTCCTGGCCGCGCTGCTCCGCGACAATCTCGGAACCGGCGGCCTGCTCATTCTCGCCGCCGGTTTGGTACCGATTCTTGCGAACCGCCTCGCCGCCAAATGGAACGCCGTCGAGTGATACCCACACCGAGGATGCCCTCAATGACCCGGTATGACGATTCCAATGCCCCCCAGGGGACACCCGTCCCTGGGGGCATTCCTGCACCACCTGGCCAACCACAGATGTCGATCGGCCCCCCTCCCGCCGCCCCGCCACCCGGTGTTCACGGAGACCTGCCCACCGGCGGAGCGTGCAGTGGCAACGCCAACAAGAAGCTCCCGGTCATTGCGGGCCTGATCATTGCTGCCTTTGCCGCGAGAGCGGGCGGCGCCGGCGCCCTCGTCCTGCTGAGCGGGCCCGAAGAACTGTCGATGAATGACTACGCGGAGAAGGTGTGCGACGAGGTGATCGAGGCGATCGTCAAGGAGCGCAACGACCTGCTGGAATCCAACGACTACGAGAAGCGGGTGGGCGAAGAGGATGTCGACAACGAGAAGGAGGCCCAAGAGGCGATCGATCTCGTCAAACAGGACTTGGACTTCAGGGTCGAGTTCATCGACGCCATCGACTCCTTCAACGGCGGGCAGGTGGTACGCGGTTCCGACGGTGAGGAACTTCAGGAACAACTGAGCGACTACGTCGACGACGTCAGGGGGGACCTCGAGGACGCCCGCGAACATGTTGAGCAGGCCGACCCTGCCGATGAGGAGGACGTCTTCGATGACCTCAACGAGGTGTACGGCGAACTCAACCCCCCAGACATCTACGGAGATGACCGTGACCCTGGCTATGACCTTGCCAACGAGCTGGTCGACATCGACGAGGACTGCGCCGTGTTCCCCACTGAATACGCAGGGGAGTAGCCCGCGTCGTGACCTGGTACGACGACCTGGAGCCGCCCGACGAGCAACCTTGGTTTGAGGGGACCCCAGGGGAAACGGCGGGGCACGTCGCCTTTGACGGCGTTGTGCACCCACCGGCCACACCCGGTGGGCCCAGCAAGACCGTGCTGGCAATCATCGGGGGCGTCGTCACACTGGCGCTCATCATCATTGGTGTCAGCGCTGTCTTGGTGTTGTCGAGTCGGGACGAGGACGCGACGTCGAACCGAGCGGGCTCGCGGCAAGACGACCGGAAGGGACTGGAGCGTGACCGAGCGGCAGCGTCCACGACGTCCACGCCTGACGACGACGACAGAGTGGTGCTCTCAGGTCCCGACGACTCCAAGGACGGACCGCAGGGCGGGCCATCGCCGTCGGACGATCCCACCACCCGGTCCACCCCTCCGGACCCCACCGGGTCGGGCGTGCTCAGCCTGGAGGCCTACGCCGAGAAGATGTGCGACGAGGTGATCCTTCCCCAAAAGGAAGCGATTGTTCGTGCCTCCGGAAGCGATGACTGGATCGAACTCAAGTTCATCGATCCAGACAACGTCAGTGCCTCTGAAGCGCGCACACTGACTCGTTTCTTAACCCTTGTCTTCGACCATACCGATGAACTGATGGAAGGGGTGGGGGGCTTCAACGACAGATTCGTCGTGGCCGGCGGCCAGGGGAACGAGCTTCAGCAGGACCTGGCCGAATTCGTCGAACTGAGCCGGCAAGGGGTTGGTGTCATCCGATGGATGATCGACGCCGGCGACCGCAAGGAACTCGCCGAACTCGCGTTGGAAGTGACCGAGGACGTTGGCAACTCGGGTACCAACTTCCGCGATTCTTCCCCGGGGACATTTGACCAGAGCCCCATGAGATCGCAACTCAACGAAGCTCTGATCGATGTCGACCACGATTGCTCACTCACGTAGTCCAACGCTGTCGCAGTGGTCCGAAACTCCTGAAGAATGGCAGAATGAACAGCAGGCGTCGCAACCCGTCGACCGCCGCAACACCGTGACCGCTGAAACCCGCCTCCCGCCGCGAGGATATCGATGACCTGGTACAACGAACCGGAGCCCTCGGGCGACCCAAGAGGCTCCGGGGCGCACCCGACCGCGATGCCGACCGCCGTCCCTGAACTTCACCGTTTCGGACCTCGGGGCCGAACTCAACGAGGGACCGGCCGACGTCGACGACGACTGTTCGCTGAACCAGGGAGAGAGTGAAGCATGGCTTGGTACAACGAGGTCAATCAGGAAGCCCCCGAGGACGACGCCGACGAACTCGATGCGGCGTTCACGGTCTTCGAGGAGGCGTTCGAGGTCAGGCGGCATGGCGGTCATCGTTCCATTGTGGAGACCCTCGGACGGGCTTGTCGATCGGGTTCGGTAGCGGCGACCGACCCTCGATCCTGGGCACGGCGGTCAGGGAAGCCTCTTCCTTTCGGGGCGAAGGTGGGATGGGCGGATCACCCGAATGACGGAATCCTGGCGGATTCTTCCCCGGCAGGATGAGGATTCGGTGATACGCGCCGATTACAGGTGAGGGAGGACCACGATGTCCGTGCGGCGATCCCAGCCCGCGCTGTTTTCCCCCGGTGGAGGGCTGCCGCGCGGCGGCATGGCGGGCTGGCGCATCGGCGAGCTTTACCCGCTGGACGAAGCCGAAGGCGACCGCGCCATCCAAGCCGCCGCCGCCTTTGCCCGCGAGTGGCACGAAGCCGAGGGCGGGCGCATTAGCGTCATGTTTGGCCCGCAGGGGCCGGATATGCTGAGCCGCAGCCAGCTCCTGCACGTCAAGCGCCTGGCTGCCGCCGACGGGCTGCGCATCCATATGCACGTAGCGCAGGGCGACCGCGAGATCGACCAGATGCTCAAGCGCGCCGGTTGGGTGGTCCAGGACTACAAAAATGTCAACCTGTACGCGGGCGAAGGCGTGGCGGTTCGAGAGTTGGTCACCAACGCCGGTCCCGCCGACTACGTCCTGTTCTTGAATCGCCAGGCGGTCGGGGTAATCGAGGCCAAGAAGCAGGGCACCACGCTGGCCGGGGTCGAGTGGCAGACGGTCAAGTACCAGTCGAGCATTCCCGACGCGTTGCCGGCCCACCTCACCGGGAGCGGGCACCTCCCATTCGGATATGAAT